>Ga0066798_10000012_pt1 | contig 146167 bp, 101 predicted proteins | sample PersoiDNA2013203_FD_70961 | JGI IMG/M metagenome (GOLD analysis project Ga0066798, IMG submission 70961) | Permafrost soil microbial communities from the Arctic, to analyse light accelerated degradation of dissolved organic matter (DOM) -... | ecosystem: Environmental > Terrestrial > Soil >... | reverse complement strand
TGCGGAATCAAATGAAACTGGCGGAGTATTGCTTTACACCAAACCTTCCGTGCCTCCGCCGTGTGTTTCCGTTGTAATCAGGCGTCAGCGGGCCAGCAAGGCGTCCGCCGTCGGGAAGGATGGCCGGATATCGTTCGGCACGGCCTTCATCTTGTTCAGCGCCTTCTGCACTTCCGGGCGGATCACGACGTACTTCGTCATCATGGCCTTGGCGCGGGCATAGTCGCCGGTGGCTTCGATGGTGAGGAATTCGCGGTCCAGGTCCATCACGGCCTGCTTGATCTTGGCGAAGTTGACGGAGAAGGTACCGTCGCGGTTGGCCACGAACGCGCCCTTGTCGAGCAGGTAGTTGACCTGGATCGCCATGCCGCGCGCGTGCGAGTCCGTCAGGCCGAAGTGCAAGGTGCGGAAGGCCGAGGCCAGGAAGGTGGTGTGCAGCTTGCGCTCGGCCGCCTCGCCCTGGCCCAGCGAATCCTTCAGGTAACCCTGCTCCATCATGTACATCAGCACGAACAGGCCCGTGACGTCGGCCTTCGCTTCCTCGATGGTGGCATAGGCATCCTTCAGGTCCTGGCGCGGCGTCGACTCGACCCCGTTGCGGCTGGTCTTGTGCGGGCCCAGGCCGTGCGTGATCTCGTGCGCCAGGATATGCGTGAAGAAGGCGTTGAAGTCGACGTCGGCACGGTCCTGCGGGCGCAGCACCAGTTGCGCGATCGGCGTCAGGGTGGCCTTGAATTTGGCTTCCTGCACGTTCTTCAGCATCACGCGCTTGGAACCGCGCTGGCTGATGATGCGCTCGTCGTTCGGCAGGTTGTAGGCGGCCGTCTGCACGCCCATATTGCCGTCGCCGGCGCCGAAGACCTGGTTCACCACCACCATCGGTGCCACCGCGCCCACCTTCGGGTTGCGGTACTGCTTGTCCAGCGGCAGGTTGTCTTCCAGCTCCTGCATGTGCTTGGCGAAGAAGTTCAGCTTCTCCGTTTCCTTCTGGTCGCGCAGGTTGACGTAGGCCTCGAAGGCGGCCTTGTAGCCGAACAGCTCGTCGTTATACGTCTCGTAGGGTCCGATCGTCACGTCGACGGGCGAATCGAGGTCCATCCAGGCCAGGTCCGAGGCCAGGTAGTCGTTGCTGAGGAAGGCATCGGCGCGCAGTTCGAGGAATTTCTTCAGCGAGGCGTTGTCCGTGAAGGCAGCCGCTTCCTTCAGCAGGATGGACAGCTGGTTCAGTTCGGTCTTGTACTCGTCCGAATACTTAACGATCTGGAACTTGCCATCCTTGCCCTGGCGAATCGTCGTGAAGAACCACTGGGCATCCTTCTTCTCGGTGGCCGGCAGGCCGTTCATCCACTTTTCCAGGGCAGCCTTGCGGGCCGTTTCCGGATAGAAGTTCGCGCCTTCCGGCTTTTTCGCGGGGATCTTCAGGTTGCCGATCTGCGCCGGCAGGAAGGACTTGTTGCCGTCCAGGATGGACCACGGACCCTTGTTGAGCCAGAAATAGTCGGCGCGGGCCTGGCCCAGCGGCGAATTGTCGTTCTGTAGCAATCCCAGCAGCGTCTCGTTGCCGGACCAGCGCTGGCGCAGCTGCAGCATGTCGATGATCTTGGCCGCCTCGATCAGCTTGGCGATGGCGCGGCGGTCCCCGGTGGACAGCGCGCCCGCGTTGACGACCAGCTCGACCGGCGCGTACCGCTGCGTCATCTTGTTCAGTTCTGCGGCGGACGCGGGGGCGGCGGCGGCGTGGCCAGCCGCGATGCTGGTGACGGCAGTGGCAACCAGCGCTACGAGAAGTTTTTTCATGGGGACCTGCGGTTCGGATAAAAAGGTCCACATTGTAAACCGCGGCGGCCGCTTGCACGGTTCCCGCCGCACAACTTCCTCAGGCGGCGATGCCCTCTTCCCGCGCCAGCTTGCCGAAGAAGGCGTCGCAATCGAACAGGCTGCGCACGCTGTGCTGGGCGTCCGGGCCGTCGATCTCCACCACTTCGGAGACGTCGGCACGCAGGTCGCAGGGGTTGCTGTTCACCCGCAGCAAGCGCGGCGACGGCCGGCGTGCTCCGGCGCCCAAGGTCAGTATGCTGTCGACCCGGTCCACCATCAGTCCGTAGCGTTCGCCATTGCGCTCGACCACGAGGATGCGTTTGTCGGCCGCCTGGTCCGCCCCATCCGCGACCGGTGCGGCCGGCATGCCGTACAGCCGGCGCGGGTCGATGACGGTGACGATTTTCTTGCGCAGGTTCATCAAGCCGTGCACGCAGGGATGGGTGCCGGGCGGCCGCGCCAGCGCTTCCCCGAAAGGCACGATTTCCAGCACCTGGCGGATGTCGATGACCCAGTCGCAATCGAGCGTGAAGGCCAGCCACACCTGCCGCTGCGTCGCCTGCGCGGCACGCGCCGCCCCGGTCACCTCGGCCTGGTACAGGCGCTGGTGGCCGGCGCACAGCTCGGTCAGCTCGGCCCCCGTGAAGATGGCGGCATGGTCCAGGAACAGCACGGCTGGCCCGGCCGGCCGCGCCAGGCAGCCACGGTACATGGCGCCCCGCTTCGAGCCCAGCATGGGAATCGGCAGCACGTCGGCCTCGTAGTAGCTGAGGATGGTGTCGACCGAGTCGACCAGCAAACCCAACAGCTCGGTGCCGATCCGCACGACCAGCAGGCGCCGGGTGTCGGTATCGTCGGGAGGGGACGCGCAGCCCATCAGCGCACCGAACTCCACCACGCCGACCGCATTGCCGCGGTGCTCGAACCAGCCCTTGCACAGCGCGCCCAGCATGACCGATTCGCGCAGTGCGGGGACGGCGATGATTTCCTGCACGGCGTCCATCGGCAGCGCAAAGGCGGCGCCGCCGGCCGAGAAGCAGATGCATTTCAGCGCATTCGCGCGGCGCAGCAGCCGCTCCCGCTCGGCCGCCCGCGTCACCGCCACCATCGAGCGCACGTACGGCACGTTCTCGACGTCGATCAGGGCCGCGGCGTTCAGGATCTGCAGCAGCCGCGCATGCTGCGGCAGCAGGATGGTGCCGCACACGAGGGGCGCCTCGTTGCCGTTGCGGCAGGTCACGACGCTGCGCTGCTCCGGCCGCACGCGCAGCACTTCGCCGGTGGCGTCGAAGACGAGGCCTACCTGCACGTCGTCATGGTCGAGAATGGCGATTTTCTGCCCGGCCCGGGCCGGCCCCGCCGACGGGTCGAAGATGCGCGCCAGGTTGAGGATGGGAATGGCCATGCCGCGCAAGGTGAAGAAGCCTTCCAGGCAGGCCGGCGACAGGGGAATGACGGTCACCGTATCCGGATAGTTCACCACTTCGCGGATGGCGGCGGCCGGCAGGGCGAACTCGTCGCCCCCCAGCAGGAAGGTGCCGAACAGCTCGGCCCCCATGGCAGCGGCAATCGTGCTGGCCACGGCGCTGTCGGTGGCACTGCCTGCGACGGCAGCGGCCACGCCTGGTTCTACGGTATCCATGCGCCCCGCCCGCTCAGACGGCGAAGCCGGAGACGGTCTGTTCCAGCTCGGCCGCCGTGCGGTTCAGCGATTCCGTCGACAGGGCGATGGTGTCGCAGGAGCCGGACGATTTCTCCGTTTCCTCGGCAATATGGGCGATGGCCACGCTCACTTCGCGCGCCGTCAGCGACTGCTCGTTGACGGAATTCGAAATATTCGAAATCGCCACCGAGGTGCGGCTGACCCCCGAGGAGATGCGGCCGAAGGCATCGCTGGCCTCGCGCGAAATCTCGCTGCCCTGCGCCACCCGCTTGACCGACTCGGCGATCAGCTTGGAAATTTCCTTGGTGGCTTGCGAGGAGCGCTCGGCCAGCTTGCGCACTTCGTCCGCCACCACCGAGAAGCCCAGGCCGTGCTCGCCCGCCCGCGCCGCCTCGATGGCCGCGTTGAAGGCCAGCATATTGGTCTGGCTGGCGATCTCGCCGATGACCTTGACGATTTCGCCAATGTCCTCGGAGGACTGGTTGATCAGCGCCATCGAGTCGATCGAGCGCGCCACGGCCTTGACGCCCACTTCGGCCTCGGCCTGGGTGGCCTGGGCCAGGTCGCTGGCCTGCTGCGCCTCGCGGGCGATGGTGGTGATCGATTCGGTCAGGCCGTCGACGGACGCATTCATCTGCTCCACCGTGGCGCCCAGGGCCTGCGAGCCGCCGGCCAGCACGCAGGAGCGTTCCGCGATGGCGCCGGCCGAGCTGGACAGCTTGCCTGCCTCGGAGACGACCTGGGCGATCACGCCGCGCAGGTCGCCGATCATCTTGGCCATGCCGGCGGCCAGCTGGTCGATCGGCTGGTCGCCGCTGGTATCGATGGCCACCGTCAAATCGCCGCGCGCGGCCCGCTCGACCTGCTCCAGCAGGGTCGCCACCTTCAGGCGCTCGGCCGTCGCCTTCTGTTCCACCAGCGCTTCCAGCAATACCTGGTCGGTGACGTCGGTGGCGAATTTGACGACCTTGTAGGGCTTGCCCGTCAGATCGAGAATGGGATTATAGGAAGCCTGGATCCACACGACCTTGCCGTTATTGCCAATACGCTTGTAACGGCCGCAATCGAATTCGCCGCGATTCAGTTTCTGCCAGAATTTGCGGTATTCCAGGCTGGCCGCATAATCGTCTTCGCAGAATACCCGGTGGTGTTCGCCCTGGATATCGGACAGCTCGTAGCCCATGACGGCCAGGAAGTTTTCATTGGCATTGATGACGTGGCCAGCCATGTCGAATTCGACCACGGCCTGGGATTTGTCCATCGCATTGACGAGGCCGGCGTGCTCGTTGGCCCGCACCTTATAGGCCGTGATATCGATGGCAAACTTGACCACCTTGTACAGGCGCCCGTCGGCATCGAAGACGGGATTGTAGGAGGCGTCGATCCATACGTCGCGGCCGCCCTTGGCGAAACGGCGGTATTGCGCGTGGTCTTCCTCGCCCCGGCCCAGCTTGGCCCAGAATTCCTGGTACGCAGGCGAACGCACGTAGTCCGGCTCGCAGAACATCGAATGGTGCCGCCCCACCACTTCCTCCAGCCCGTAACCCAGCGTGCGCAGGAAATTCTCGTTCGCATGCAGGACGGTGCCGTCCAGATTGAATTCGATCAAAGCCTGAGCCTTGTCCAGCGCAATGGCGATGGCGCGCAGGTCTTCATTCGTATGGGGCACGGCGGGTTGGGCACTATTCATATCGATCTCGTTAATGTTTCAAGAAAATCACATCAACGGATGCCAATTGCGATCCGCTGCGGTAGACGTAATTATTTTATCTTGAGCTAACGCAAGGCCGGCACGGAACCCTTTTTCTTAATAACGAAAATCCTTCCAAGTGTTGCGCCGCTTGGACAATTCCAGAGCAAAAAATATATTCAAGATAATTAGATAAAAGCACGGCAATAACGAAGCAATATTCTTGCTGCCGTATCGGCCCGGCGGTGGCTGGTGCCGGGCCGCCCCGGCATTTACCAGACCCGGTAGGTCCGGCCGTTTTCCGCCCCATCGACGCTGCGCGCATAAGCCAGCGCCACGCGGCGCGCTTCGACTGTTTCAAAGCCGTGGAAGTACGCGCCGTACTGCGGCAGCGACTCCGTCACCAGGGTGGGATCGACCAGGTTGATGCGCACGCCCCGGGTCAGCTCGATGGCCGCGCCCAGCACGAAGCCCTCCAGCGCCAGGTTGACGGTGCTGGCGTTGGCGCCGTAGCGGATCGGCTGGTGGCCGACGATGCCGCTCGTGAGCGTGATGGAACCGCCGTCCTTCAACGCGTGCTGGGCCGCCAGCGCCACGTGCACCTGGCCCATCAGCTTGCTGTTCAGGCCGATGCGGAACTGCTCGGGCGTCATCTCGGCCAGCGTGCCGAAGTGCAGGTCGCCCGCCGCCACGACGACGCCGTCCACCGGCCCCGTGCGTTCGAACAGCGCCGCCACGCTGGCGCTGTCCTCGATACGCACCTGGTATTGCCCGCTATTACGCCCTGCTGTGACGATGTCGTGCCGCTGGCCCAGCTGTTCGACGATGGCTTTGCCGATGGTGCCGTTGGCACCGATAACGATAATTTTCATAATTCCTCCTGGTGGGTGAGACCTCAGTATCGTCCCGAACGCATCATCGATAAATGCGCTAGCATGACGTGGATTACTAACCAGGAGTTCGGAATGGACAAGCTCAGGAGCATGGAGATCTTCCTCGCCACGGTGGACGCGGGCAGCTTCGCCGGCGCTGCCGAGCGTTGCGGGATGTCTGCCGTGATGGTGGGAAAACACATCCGCGCGCTGGAAGCGCTGCTGGGGGCGTCGCTGCTGACGCGCACGACGCGGCGCCATGCACTGACGGAAATCGGCCGGCACTACGCGGCGCAGTGCCGCCAGATCCTGGCGCAGGTGACGGATGCGGAAAGCGTGGCCGAAAGCATGCGGGCCGCGCCGCGCGGATTGTTGCGCGTCACGGCACCCGTGTCGTTCGGCGCGACATGGCTCAGTCCCGCCGTGGCGGACTACCTGGTGCGCTGGCCGGACGTCAGCGTCGACGTGTCGCTGAACGACCGCACGGTGGACCTGGTGGAGGAAGGATTCGACGTCGCCGTGCGGGTCGGGCCGCTGCCGGACTCGTCGCTGGTGGCGCGGCCGCTGCGGCCATACGGCATGATCGTCTGCGCGGCGCCGTCCTACCTGGAACGGCGCGGCACGCCGCACACGCCGGCGGACCTGGCGCGGCACGAATGCCTGGAATTCACGGGTTGGGTGCCGGAGGCACGGTGGAAACTGAAGGGAGAAAAGGACGGACGGCACATACCGCCCAGCCGGCTACGCGCCAACAACACGCAGGCGCTGCGGATGGCGGCGCTGGCCGGCTTCGGCATCGTCATGCAGGCCGAAATGATACTGCGCCCCGACATCGAAGCAGGCCGCCTGGTACCGCTGTTGCAAAGCTACCTGCCGGCCCCCCGGCCCATGCACCTGCTGTACTCGCGCGACCGGCAGGCCACACCGAAGCTGACCACCTTCGTCGACTTCCTGCTGGAGCGCTTCGGGCCTGGCTGAAAAATGGGGACAGACCCCATTTTTCGGGCAATGTTTCCTTAAAACCAGGGACAGTCCCTGGCTTTAAGGCAATTACACGATTTCGGTGACGAACTGCTCGCGCGGACGGCGCACTTTCGGCAGGTCGACCAGCCAGTCCTGCTCGGCCTTGCGGTAGCCCAGCGGGAGCATGACGACGCTCTTCAGGCCGCGCGCGCGCAGGTCGAGGATTTCATCGACGGCGGCCGGATCGAAGCCTTCCATCGGCGTGCAGTCCACTTCCTCGAAGGCGGCGGCGATCACCGAGGCGCCGAAACCGATATACGCCTGGCGGGCGGCGTGCTCGAAGTTGACGTGGGCGTCGCGCTGCGGGTACGTCGCCAGCAGTTGCTGGCGATAGGCTTCCCAGCCTTCGTTCTTGATGCCGCGCACTTCGTTGACCAGGTCGAACATGCCGTTGATGCGGTCGGCCGTGTAGTTGTCCCACGCCGCGAAGACCAGCAAGTGCGAGCAGTCCGTAACCTGGGCCTGGTTCCACGACACGGGCTGGATGCGGGCGCGCACTTCCGGGTTCGTCACGACCAGGACTTCGAAGGGCTGCAGGCCGCTCGACGTGGGCGCCAGGCGGGCCGCTTCGACGATGCGCTCGACCTTGTCGGCCGGCACGGCGCGTTGATTGTCCATGGCCTTGGTGGCGTAGCGCCACTGCAGTTTGTCCAGCAATTGCATGTGAATCCTTGTGTTTGGTTGAGTGAAGGCATTGTATTTTGCGCGCGCGTGCAAATAAACTACGTGCTTGGCAAATCATTTGTTCTACAGGAGACAAAATGGCCCGACGCTTCGATCACCTCTCCGATGTCGAAGTCCTGCTTACCGTGGTCGAGCATGGCTCCTTGACGGCCGCGGCCGTCGTACTGGCGACGACGCCTTCCGTGCTGTCGCGCGCCATTGCCCGGCTGGAGAAGCGTCTCGGCACCCAGCTGCTGCGCCGCACGACGCGCAGCATGGGGTTGACGGAAACGGGCCGCCAGTACGTCGACCAGGCCAGCGCCGCCTTCGCGCTGATCGACAAGGCCGAGCGCGCCATCCAGGGCAGCGAGCAGCAGCTGACGGGGCGGGTGCGCATCAGCGTGCCCACCAGCTACGGACACCAGCGCCTGCCCCCGATCCTGGCTACTTTCGCGCGCCAGTACCCGCTGGTGCAGGTGGAAGTGAACATCACGAACCGTAATGTCGACCTGGCCGCCGAAGGCTTCGACCTGGCCATCCGCTCCGGCCCCCTGCCCGACAGCAGCATGGTGGCGCACCGGCTGGAGGACGCCCGGGTGATCCTGTCGGCCTCGCCCGACTACGTGCGCCAGGCCGGGCCGCTGGCCACCTTCGAGGACCTGCGGCGCCAGCGCTGCATCGCCTTCCTGCGCCCCAGCACGGGCCGTGTCTCGCCCTGGCCGCTGCGCGACGGCGACACTGAGATCGACTGGACGCCCCAGGCCGCGATCACGGTGTCGGAAGACGTCGTGGGCGTCGTCTCGCTGGCCGAGCAGGGACTGGGCATCTGCCTGTGCCCTGAATTCATGGTCACCCGCAGCATCGCGGCGGGCCGCCTGGTCGAAGTGCTGCCCGCCCTGTCCTGCCGCAACCGGCCCTTCTCCGTGATGTTCGCCCCCCACCGGGGCCTGTCCGCCGCCGCCCGCGCCCTGATCGACACGCTGGTGGCTGCAACCCGCTAAGTCCGCTGCCCCACGCCGACCGCGGCGCCAAACGATGTTGCTCGTAAACCGGTGTCTGACACCGGTTTAGCGGAAATAGTTGCTCGTAAACTGGTGTCTGACACCCCTTTAGTGGAAATAGTTGCTTGGAAACCGGTGTCAGACACCGGTTTTGCGGCAACTGGCGGGTTAGCGGGCAACTGTGGCTGGCGGCGTCAGCTGGGCCAGCGGGCCTTCGGGCTGCCAGCCGGCGCCGAGGGCGCGGGCGACGGCGACGGCGGCGAGCAGGCGCTGGGTGTCGATCTGCACGCCGGCGCGGTCCGCCGCCAGGCTGCTGCGCTGGGCGTCCGTCACGTCCAGGTAGGTCGACAGGCCGCGCTCGTAGCGGGCCCGCGCCACCAGGTAGGCACGCTGCGCCGCTTCGCGCGACGTGCCCTGCACCTTCCCCTGGCGTGCCTTCTGCTGCACGTCCGACAGCGCGTCTTCCACTTCGCGCAGCGCCGTCAGCAGGCGCTCCCGGTGATTGGCCTGCGCCTCGGCATAGCGGGCCTGGGCCGATGCCAGGTTGGCCTTGTTGCGGCCACCGTCCAGGATCGGCAGCGACAGCGCCAGGGGACCGACGCTGAACTGGCGCGAGCCGCCCTTGACGATGTCGGACAGGCTCTCGGAAGCGAAGCCGAAGTTCCCCGTCAGCGACACGCTGGGATAGAACGCGCCTTTGGCCACGCCCACCTGGGCATTGGCCGCCTTCAGGGTGGCGACGCTGGCGGCCAGGTCGGGGCGCTGGCCCAGCAGGCTGGCCGGCAGGCCGACGGGAATGGCGGGCGGCTGCGGCAGCGCGGCGCTGGCGACCACCGGCAGCACCGGCGTCGATGGCGATGCGCCCAGCAGCACGGCCAGGCCATGTTCCAGCGCATTGCGCTGGCGCTGCACTTCTTCCAGGTCGGCTTCCGCGTTGGCCCGTTCGATGCGGGCACGCGAGGTATCGAGTTCGTTCGACAGGCCGGCGTCGAAGCGGGCCGTCACCAGCTGCTCCGTCTCGCGGCGCGTCGCCAGCGCGTCCTGCAGGATGGCGAATTCCGCGTCCAGGCCGCGCAGCTGCCAGTAGGTCGTGGCCACTTGCGACGTCAATACCAGCATGACGCCGTCGCGGTCGGCCTGCGCCGCCAGTGCCTGCGCGTCCGCCGCCTCCACGGCGCGGCGTACGCGCCCCAGCAGGTCGAGCTCGTACGAGAACGCCGTGCCGACCGAGTAGTTGTTGCCGCTGATGGAGCGGTTGCCCAGCGCGAGGCCCTGCGAGGTATTGGCCGACGTGCGCGAGTTCGAGATGCCGGTGCTGACATTGAGCTGTGGCCGCTCGTTGGCGCGCGTGATGCCCAGCTGGGCCTCGGCCTGCAGCAGCCGCTGCGCCGCCGCCTGCACGGTCGGGCTGTCGCGCAGGGCTTGCTGTTCCAGGCGGTCCAGCGTGCTGTCACCGAACACGCTCCACCAGTTCTGCGGCAGGCGCGCCGCGTCGCTCGCCGGCGCATGCCGGAAGGCGGTGTCGGCGACGTTGGCCGGCGCCTGGAAGTCGGTGCCGACGGTGGCGCAGCCGGACAGCAGCGCGGCAGCCGTTGCAACGGCCAGGGTGATTGTTTTCATACCAGTAAACATAGCGATACCTCTTGTATTTTCAGTGTCCGCCACCGCCGCCGCCCGGCGAGATGACTTTGTCCGACAGCCACAGGATCAGGATGCAGGACAGCAGGATGCCGCCGACGATGAAGAAGCCGTCGTTGTAGGCCATCACGAAGCTTTCCCGCCGCACGATGCCGTCGATCGCCTTCAGCGCCATATTGGCCGCGCCGGCGGGGTCGAAGCCCTGCCCGATGAAGCCCTGCGTCATCTGGTCCAGCCGCTCCTGCGTCGCCAGCGAGAAGCCGGTGATCGATTCGCCCAGGCGCTGCGAGTGGAAGTGCTCGCGCTGCGTCAGCGACGTGGCCAGCAGCGCGATGCCGATCGAGCCGCCCAGGTTGCGCGTCATGTTGAACAGGCTCGAGGCCGACGGCATGTCCTTCGGCGCGATGCCGTTCATGGCGAAGTTCGACAGCGTCAGCATGACGAAGGGCTGGCCCAGCGCACGCACGATCTGCGACAGCATCAGCTGGTCGTAGCCGGTCGACGCATCCATGTAGGCGTTCATCAGGCAGGAGCCGCCGAACAGCAGCAGGCCGAAGGTGCACAGGATGCGGTTGTCGATTTTGCCCGACAGCTTGGCCACGAAGGGCATGATGAACAGCTGCGGCAGGCCGACCCACATGATCACTTCGCCGATCTGCATGGGCGAGTAGCCGGCGATCTGGCCCAGGAACAGGGGCAGCAGGAAGGACGAGCCGTACAGGCCCATGCCCATCACGGCCGACAGCACCGTGGCGACGAGGAAGTTGCGCTGGCCGTACAGGCCCAGGTTGACGAAGGGCTGCTCCCGCGTGGTGCTGGTGATGACCCAGCCCAACAGCCCCACCACGGCCAGCGTGGCGAAGGTAATGATGAACAGCGAATCGAACCAGTCCTTGCTGTTGCCCTCTTCCAGGAAGATGGTCAGGCAGCCCAGGCCCAGGGCCATGAAGCCGATCCCCAGCCAGTCGGCGTTCCACAACTGGTCCAGGCGCATCTTCTCCTTGTCCAGGCCATAGGCAATACCGGCCATCAGCAGCACGCCTGGCACCCAGTTGATGTAGAAGATCGACGGCCAGCCGTACAGCTCCGACAGGTAGCCGCCCAGGGTCGGGCCCATGGCCGGCGCCAGCGTGGCGGTCAGGCCGAACAGCGCCATGCCGGTGGAGCGCTTCGCCGGCGGCAGCTTCGACATCACGAGGGTCATCGCCATCGGAATGAGCGCGCCGCCCGTGAAGCCCTGGGCCATGCGGAACACGATCATGCTTTCCAGGTTCCACGCGAAGCCGCACAAGGTGGAAAACACGAGGAACAGCGCGGTGGTGCCCATCATGTAGCCGCGCAGGCTGAACACGCGCGTCAGCAGGGCCGTCAGCGGAATGACGATGATCTCGGCCACCAGGTAGGCGGTGGAGATCCACGAGCCCTCTTCCTGCGTGGCCGACAGCGAACCGAGGATGTCCTTCAGCGAGGAGTTGGTGATCTGGATGTCGAGGACGGCCATGAAGGCGCCCAGCATGCCGGCGGCCACCGCCACCCACGTGCGCGAGGAGACGGCGCCCGTGACCTGGCCGTAGGCCGGGAGTGTTTGTGTGGTGCTCATGGCGAGCTCCTTGGCTTAGTGGGCCTGCGCCGTGGCGTGGGCGGCCGCGGCGTGACGCGCCGGTTCGGCCTTGTCCTCGCCGATTTCCACTTCCGCGATGACGGACATGCCTGGGACCAGGCGGCCAGACAGGGCCTGCATGTCTTCCGGCTTCAAGGTGATCTTGACGGGTACGCGCTGGACGATCTTGGTGAAGTTGCCGGTGGCGTTATCGGCCGGCAGCAGCGCGAACTGGTTGCCCGAGGCGGGCGAGAAGCTGTCGACGCGGCCTGTCAGTTCCTTGCCGGGGATGGCGTCGATGGACACGTGCACCGGCTGGCCCACGCGCATCTCGGCCAGCTGGGTTTCCTTGAAGTTGGCGGTGACCCAGACGTTGTCCTGCACCAGGGCCGTCAGCTGCTGGCCCGGCTGCACGCGCTGGCCCACTTCCACGCTGCGCTTGCCGACGCGGCCCGACACGGGAGCGACGATGCGGTTATACGCCAGCTGCTGTTCGGCGTCCTTCAGCTGCACCTTCAGCACGTCGATCTGGGCCTTCAGCACGTCGCGCGCGGAAGCGGCGGCGGCGATCTGCGCCTTGGCAGCCGTGGCGCTGTCCTTGCGGGCGGCCACGTCGGCCACGGCGCTGGCGCGGGTGGCGGTGGCGGCATCGAGTTCGGCTTTCGACACGGCCTTCATCTGGCTGGTGAACAGCTGGCCGTAGCGCTGGGCGTCCTGGTTGGCGCGCACCAGCATGGCCTCGGCCTGCTTGACCTGGGCCTGGGCGGCGCTGGCCTGGGCCTGCACCTGCGCCACCTGCGCGTCGGCCTGCACCACCTGGGTCTGGGCGCTGGCGATCTGGGCCTGGATCTGTTCCACCTTGACGCGCTGGTCGAACGGGTCCAGCTCGGCGATGACGTCGCCCGCCTTGACCAGCTGGTTGTCGTCGACCAGCACCTTCGTGACGATGCCGGAAATGCGTGCCGACACCGGGTGCACATGGCCGGCGATATAGGCATTTTCCGTTTCGACGAAATGGGCGCTGCGGTACCACATGCGGGCACCGGCACCGATGGCGGCCAGCGCGATCAACCCGGCCACGACGATGACCTTGCGGTTCGGCGGCTTCTTCACCGACGCCGCGGCGGGCGCGGGAGCACCTGGCGGAATGGCGCTGAGCTTTTGTTCTGGTTGATGGCTGGACATGAGGTGCTCCGAAAATGAAATGGGGTAGGTGCATTATTCGACAAAGATTGGCTGAAGTCAAGAAATGAAACGATTGCATTTCATTTCTAGGTGGAATAAAGTACCGCCATCTGATAGCCTCCTCTTTTTCCCCCATGTTGCGAAAAATGCCTGACGAGCCATCGCCGGAACCCATCGAGCGCCTCCAATGTCCCATCGCCCGCACGGCCGGCCGGCCACGGGCCTGCGACGCGGAAGCGCGCATGCAGGAGCTGATCACGACGGCCGCCAACCTGTTCCTGGAAAAGGGCTACAGCAAGGTCAGCCTGGAGCAGATCGCTCGCAAGGCGCACGTGGCGGTGCGGACCATCTACGTGAAGTTCGGCGGCAAGGCGGGCCTGTTCCGGGAGATCCTGAAGTCCGGCCGCGAGAGCTATTTCGCCACGATGGAAAACCTGGAAACGAATGTGCGGCCCATCCGCGAGGTGCTGATCGACTTCGGCATGCGCATGAACCAGCTGATGTCCGCCCCGGCCGCCACCAGCCTGCACCGGATGGTGATCGCCGAGGCCGATGCGGACCCGGAACTGGCCGAAGCCTTCTTCGAGGCGGGCCCGCGCCAGACCCGCGAGGCGCTGCGCGTGTTCTTCGCCCGTCCGGACGTGCGCGCCCAGCTGTGCGACATGCCGCCCGAGCAGCTGGCCATCCACCTGCTGAACTGCCTGATGGGCGACCAGTTGAAGCGCTACCTGTTCAAGGCGCAGGCCAGCAATCTCGAACAGGACCTGCTGCTGGTGGAACAGCGCGTGGACCTGTTCCTGCACGGGGTCATGCGCTCGCATAAGTGACAGGGTGCTGCCTTCTGCTGCTCTGCGGTATGTGCGCTGGCGCACGGAGCGGGTATGATGGGTGAGAGATAATACTTTCCTGAAAACCATAATTTGTAGGGAGGCAGTATGAGCAGGATCGATCGACTCGAATGGAGCCAGAAAGTGGCGTCGCTGAATGAATGCATTCGCGGGTTCCAGGCCAATCCCAGCAAGGAACAACTGGATCGCGCCATCGACGAATTGCGTGCCTACGCCAGTGCCGCCGACAGTGGCGACATGGAAATTCCGCCGCGTTTCATTGCCAGCTGAGTTCGTTACTTGTAGCGGCGCACGCCGCACCCACCGCAACCGGGCCGATGCCCGGTTTTTTCATGCCCGCCCTGCCTTCTCCACGAAACATTCTCAGCCGCGATTGACACGCCTGGCGCCATGCGGTTTAATGCACGAACATCTTTGAAAACGATTTCATACACACATGAGCGATCAACTGCACTTTCCGCCGTCCTTCTTCTGGGGCGTTGCCACCAGCGCCTTCCAGATCGAGGGCGCCGCCAGCGCCGACGGCAAGGGCCCGTCGATCTGGGACACGTTCAGCCACACCCCGGGCAAGGTCATCGACGGCAGCAATGGCGACATTGCCTGCGACCACTACCACCGCTACCCGGAAGACGTGTCGTTGATGGCGAGCCTGCATGTCGACGCTTACCGCTTCTCGATGGCGTGGGCCCGGGTGCAGCCGGCCGGCAAGGGTGCATGGAACGAAGCCGGTTTTGCCTTCTATGAAAAGCTGCTGGACGAACTGGACAGCAAGAACATCGCCGCCCACGTCACCTTGTACCACTGGGACCTGCCGCAGGCCCTGCAGGACGAAGGCGGCTGGCTGAACCGCGACACGGCGTACCACTTCGCTGCCTATGCCGCGGAAGTGGCGCGTCGTTTTGGCCATCGCTTGAAAACGATTGCAACGCATAACGAGCCGTGGTGCACGGCCAACCTGGGCTATGGCAATGGCCAGTTCGCGCCCGGCGTGACGGACCTGAAACAGTCGATCCAGGTGTCGCACCACCTGCTGCTGTCGCACGGGCTGGCCATGAAGGCGATGCGCGCCGTCGGCAGCACGGCCCAGCTGGGCATCGTGCTGAACCAGTGGACTTCCGACCCGGCGACAGACAGCCAGGCCGACCGCGACGCCGCCGAGTTCGAATATTCCCGCTCGGTGGAATGGTTCATGGACCCGATCTTCAAGGGCCATTACCCGGAGCTGGCCCTGCGCGTGCACGGCGCCGACGCGCCCGACGTCAAGGACGGCGACTTCGACATCATCCGCCAGCCGATCGACTTCCTCGGCGTGAACTACTACTTCCGCCATTTCGCCAGCACGGAAACGCCGCCCCGCAAGCCCGAAGCGGCCCTGGGCACGACGGACATGGGCTGGGAAATCTATCCGCAAGGCCTGACGGAGCTGCTCGTCAAGCTGCACGGTGCCTACGAACTGCCGCCGATCTACATCACCGAAAACGGCATGGCCAACCCGGACCGGGTGGTCGATGGCGCCGTGCCGGACCGCGAGCGCATCGACTTCGTGCAGCGCCACCTGGCCGCCCTGCTGGAGGCGATGGACCAGGGCGTCGACGTGCGCGGCTACTTCCTGTGGAGCCTGCTGGACAATTTCGAGTGGAATTCCGGCTACGCGAAGCGCTTCGGCATCGTCCACGTCGACTATGAAACGCAGCAGCGCACGCCGAAGGCCAGCGCCCTGTGGTACCGCGAATTCATCGACGCCCAGCGCAAGCAGGCCTGACTTTTGAAGGAGACCCCGCAGCATAGCGGGGCACTACAATGAGCACACCCCAACCAGGAGACACCATGCCCAACGAGGCCACCCTTTCCTCCGGCCCCGCCGCCTCGCCCGCCCTCGCAGGCCGGCGCACCAGTCCCCTGCTGTGGGTGCCGACGGGCTATTTCACGATGGCGCTGGCTTATGTGATGCTGACCAACGTGACGGCCATCATGTTCAAGAACCTGGGCATGGACAACGGCCGCGCGGCCGAATATGCCAGCTACCTGATCCTGGCCTACACGATCAAGCCCCTGTTCGCGCCCTTCGTGGAGATGTACCGCACCAAAAAATTCTTCGTGCTGTGGACCCAGGTGGTACTGGCGGCGGGCTTCGGCGCCGTCGCGCTGGCGATGTCGCTGCCCGGCTACATGGCCGTCATGGTGAGCCTCTTCATCCTGTTGTCCTTTATCGGCGCCACGCAGGACATCGCCTCGGACGGCGTCTACGTCACGAGCCTGGACAGCCGCTCGCAATCGCTGTATTGCGGCATCCAGAGCCTGTCGTGGAATATCGGTCCCATCGTCGCCTCGGGCGGCCTGGTCTTCCTGTCCGGCTGGCTGCACACGAATACCTTCCACCACGATGCCGGCACCTTCGGCCCGGAATGGATCGACAGCTGGCGCGTGATCTTCTTCATCGTGGCCGGCGTCACCTTGGCGATGGCCGTGTGGCACTGGAAGACGATGCCGGACGGCGCCAAGGCCGAAAATGCCCCGACTTCCGTGGCCGACGCGTGGTTCATTCTGAAGGATTCCTTCGTCACCTTCTTCCAGAAGCGCGACGTGTGGCTGATGATCGGCTTCGGCTTCCTGTTCCGCCTCAGCATTGGCCTCCTGGAAAAGATCGGCCCCTTCTTCATGGTCGACCCCATCGCCAAGGGCGGCCTGGGTCTGTCGAACGAAGCGCTGGGCCTGTACTACGGCACCTACGGCCTGGTGGCCGTGCTGGTCGGTTCGCTGCTGGGCGGTATTTTCGTCGCCAGGCGGGGCCTGAAGCCGACCTTGTTCCTGCTGTGCTGCGCCGTCAATATCCCGAACGTGACGTTCCTGCTGATGGCGATGTTCCAGCCCACCGACGTGTTCGTCATCAGCGCCGGCGTCGCCATCGAAAAATTCTTCTACGGCTTCGGCTCCGTCGGCTTCATGATCTACCTGATGCAGCAGCTCGCGCCCGGCAAGTACACCACCACCCACTACGCCTTCGGCACGGGCCTGATGGGCCTGTGCATGATGGTGACGGGCCTGGTCAGCGGCCACCTGCAGGAGATGCTGGGTTACGTCAACTATTTCTGGTTCGTGATGGCGGCGACGATCCCGTCCTTCCTCGTGACGTGGTTCGCGCCCTTCCATCACAAGGAAGGGTAATCCAGCCGTGTGCTAATCGCGCTGCCAGGCCAGTTCGGTAAGGCGGTAATGCCGCATCTCGACGATATCGTCGATGAAGGGACGGATCAGCGCCAGGAAAGGCGGAAAATTCGGCCCGCGGCGAAAGCCGTTCATATGCGCCTCGCTCGATCCCCACTCGATGCGCAGGATGCACGTGGACGTATCGTCCTCGCAGACCGTCATCTCATAGCCAAGGCACTCGGGCGCGGCGCGCAAATGCTGCGCCGCCGAGGCATACGCCGCCAGCAGGCTGTCGGTGGAATGGTTTTTCAACGCGTAGCGGATGTATTCGACGATCACGATGGCCTCCCTGGTCGGTTACGATTGCCCATGTCCCGGTGCGCCGGCGCCGACGGGCACCGGTCCTTGCTTGCGGTGCCCTAGTCTGCCGCCGCCTCGATCAATTCGATAAGCTCCGCCTTGCCTTCGGGCCCCCAGCCGATACGCCGGTCGACCACCTTGCCGTTCCTGAGCAGATAAAACGACGGGATGCTCGTCGCGTCGATGGCATGCCATTCCTGCGCGCTGTAGGGCGCCCGTATCGGCATGGCGGGATGTGCCGCATTCCACCGGGCCATCAAGCCCGTCTCGACCGCGGCACCCGGCCCGGTCACCAGCACCAGGTTCGCCGCCCGCAGGCGGGCCTGGAGCGCGGCGTCATTCGCGATGGCCTGCAAGGCGTTGGTCGAATTGTGGCAGCCATCGCTGACGACCATCACCAGTTCCGTGCCGGCGGCGGGCAGGGCCAGCCGCGTCAGGGCGTTGCGGCGAGCGTCATACGCGAACGCACTACGGCCCTTGAAGGACGGGCCCAGCGGATCGTCGACCCGGGGGATGGCGGCACCACCGAGATGGGGCCGCGTGGCGGCAAAGGCGCGCGCCTGGTCGAAGCGGCGTGCGGCCAGCATCGCGGTCAACAGGCCGTCATCGAGAGTGCGGCGGGTGTCGATACCGCGTGCGCCCATCTCGCGGTGCAATCGCACCAGGTCATCGAGGGCCGCGGAGGCCGGGTTGCCTTGCGCCGCCACGCTGGCCGCATCGAGCATGGGCAACAGGTCGCCAAGGGGCTGGTCGTCCAGCGTCGCCGCCTGCACGCGCGTGCCGAACAATTGCCGGTAGCGCCGCAGCACGGCCGGCGCGCCTGCTTCGCTGGCGGAAGGCATGGCTTCGGCGCGCCGGTCCCTCTCCTCCTGCTCGAATCGGCGCAGCGCCTGCAGGTCCTGCTCCACTTGCGTGGAAGGCCCCGGCAGGCGTAGTGGCGCGCCGAGCAGTGCCCGGTCCAGCCCCGGCAGGTAGTCGTCGAGATCGAGGAAATGCAGGACGGACCGGAGCTGCTCGTGGTCGAGCTCCCGGACCAGGGTCGCGAATCCGAAACTGACCAGTGTGTCCCCGCGCCACTGCAGGTGCCGGATGGCCTCGCGCTTGCCGTAGGGCGTCAATGCGTCCAGCGGCGTCGGCCTGCCCGATGCGATGGTCGCCCGCGCCGTTTCCTGCGCGGGCAGGGTCGCCGCCTGGGCCCATGCATGGCTGGCCAATTGGCACAGGCACAGAATCAGTCCGCTCAGGTACCTGGTTTGCCTTGGCATCGTGTCTCCTGAACGAGCGTCGTAGAGTTAACCCGTGCCCAGTGTACGGTTACTTTTGCCCAGCCTGCAAGTGAAAGTCGATCATCGAAAGCGACCATTTTTCGCCGCCGCCAGGCAAAAAAAGCCCCGGCTCGAACGAGCCGGGGCTTGAAGGGACAACCGAAACGAAAGGCTTAGAACGTGTAACCGGCGTTGAAGCCGATCGTGCGTGGCGGCAGGTACTGGGCCTGCCACACGCCTTGCGGGTTCTGCGCGCTGGTCTTGATGTCCTTGTCGGTGGCATTGCGCACGAAGACGTCGACGTAGTATTTCTTGTCGGCGTCGTAGCGCAGCCCCAGGTCAAGCTTCGAGTAGGAGCCCTGGCGGTCCGGCGCGCCCAGGTTGAACACGGACAGCCAGCTGGCCGATTCCCAGTGCGCGGACAAGCGCGGCGTCAGCGTACCGGCCGGCAGCTGGAACACGTGCTGGTACATCAGCTGCGTGCTCCACTTCGGCGAGTGCGGCATCGTGTTGCCCGTGACGTCCAGGCAGTTGCTGATGCCCGGGATCGAGCATACCGGCAGCGTGTAGTCGTTGCTGCCGCCGATCAGCTGGCCCAGCTCCGCGTGGGTATAGGTACCGGTGAACTGCAGGCGGTCGGCCTTGGTCAGCTTGGCCGCGATTTCCGTCTCGAAGCCGTACACCTTGGCGCCTTCGGCGTTGAAGGTCGACAGGCTGTGGCTGCCATCCGGATTCGTGACCGGCGCGCTGAACTGGAAGCCCTTGAACTTCTCGTAGTACAGGGCGTTGTTCATGCGGATCATGCCATTCAGGAAGGTGCTCTTGCTGCCCAATTCATAGTTCGTCAGCGTCTCCTGGCCGTAAGGGATGCCGCCGTCCTGCAGGCCGCCCGACTTGTAGCCCGTCGACACGCTGGCGTACAGCATCGACGTCGGCGTGATGTCGTAGCTGACGCGGCCCAGCCACGTGGCCTTGCTGCCGCTGAACGAGCCACTGTTGTTGGTGCTGAGCGCGAAGCCCGAGCCTGCGTCGGCCGGATTGGTGCTCGGGCTGATCGGCAGCTGGGGCACGTCGGCCTTGTCATTCCAGCCCCAGCCGATGCCACCGATGTTCTCGCGCTTGTCCTTCGTGTAGCGCGCGCCGCCCGTCAGGTGCCACTGGTCCGTCAGGTTCCACGTCGCCTGGCCGAACACGGCTTTCGAGTCCACCGTTTCTTTCGGCTGGATGAACGAGCCCTGCCAGTTCACGGTACCGCTCTGCGTGCCGTTCATGATCGGGATGTCGAAGCGCATGGCGTTGTTCTCATGGCCGTAGTACAGGCCCAGCAGCCAGTCGACCTGCTTCTTGCCTGTCGACTGCAGTTCCACTTCGTGGCTATAGCTCTTGTATTTCGACAGCAGCGTGTTGTTGGCCTGCGACTTGCCGCCCGTCGTGAAGCTGGTCGGAATGTAGGAACCCCCATCCTGGTCGTACGTCGACGAGCCGTTGAACGACGACCAGCCGGCGATGTAGGCCAGCGCCATGTCCGGATTGATTGCCCAGTCCACGCGGCTGCGCACGGAGTTCGAATCGCGCTTCAGCGATGGCGCCGTGTCGATCAGCGCGGACCACAGGTCCTGGCCGGCGCGCGGCGTCTGCATCAGGTTCATGCTTGGCGTGCCGCGGTCCTGGTAACGCTCGTACGCCAGGTTCCAATGCAGCGAAGGCATGATTTCCCACAGCAGCGACAGGCGCAATGCGGTCTGGTCCTGCGCGTTGTACTTCTTGCCGCCCTGGACGAAGTTGGCGTTGTTCAGTGGCTGGAACGCGATCGGGTTGTTCGGGTGCGCGGCATTTGCCGCGGCGATCACCGAGGCGGCAGCAGCCTGCTGCTGCGCCAGCGGAATGTTCGGCGGCGTCTGGTAATCGACGTAGCCATCGTGCTGTTCATGCACGAACGCGACGCGCATCGCGGCGGTGTCGGACAGCGGAATATTGAACGCGCCGCGGCCGCCCACGCGGCTGTAGTCGCCCATGCCCGCTTCGACGTAGCCCGAGTTGCTGCCCAGCGTAGGCTTGGCCGTCTGCATGTTCACGGCGCCGACGGTGGAGTTGCGGCCCCACAGCGTGCCTTGCGGGCCGCGCAGCACTTCGATGCCTTCCAGGTCGAACAGCAAGGTCGTCGCCCCTTCCGGACGCGGCGAGTAGATGCCGTCGACGAAAACGGCCACCTCCGGATCGGCATACTCGGTCTTGGCGCTGTCGTTGCCGATGCCGCGCATCGTCATCGTGATGACGCCGTGGTCGCCCTGGCTGGTGGCCGAGAAGCCCGGCACCAGGTTGACGACGTCCTGGATGGTCTGCACATGGTTGTCGTCGAGCGCGGCGGCGCTGATGGCCGTCACGGCGACAGGCGTACGCTGCAGCGACGTGCTGCGCTTGGTGGCCGTCACGTACACTTCCGGAATGACGGTGGAGCTCGCTTCGGCGGCCTTCTGCGCCTGCTGCTGCTCCTTCGGCGCTTCCGGCGTGGCATTGACGCCGGCGGTTTGCGCATAAGCGCTGTTCAGGCCGGCGAGCAGGGTCAGCACGGCAAGCTGAATCGGCGAACCCAGCTTGCGGGTCCGGGGGGATGGGGTGGTCATAAGTCTCCTTGGTGCAAGCACTACGGCGGTGCTAACGTATTGTTTGAAAACGATTTCTTGTAAATGAAATCGTTTTCAAATAAACTGAAAACGATTTCCTGCTTGTTGAAACCGTTTTCATACTAGCCAAATTGGAATGTTGATGTCAATTTAAAAATGCGGCGACAGCACTTTGTTTTGCTGGACCGTGTGGGCAGGCTGCAACAGAATCGATACCGACATCGGTATCGCAGCCGCATCGCAGCTTATCGCGCGCTGGGCTGTACACCGCATGCAGCATGGCGACATCGGGGTCAGGCACGAAAGTTGACACTGGCTGGGCCGTACACCGCGTGGCGGCATGGCGACATCGGGGTCAGGCACGAAAGTCGACACGGGCTGGGCAGTAGCGACGGTGGGACGAACATTTTCTTGAGAGGGACAGCATGGGTGCAATTCGTAATATCCTCGTGGTCGGTGGCGGTACGGCCGGCTGGCTGGCCGCCGGTTTCCTGGCGAAGACCCTGGGCACGCAAGGGGGAGGTGTCGCCATTACCCTGGTGGAGTCGAAGGACATCGGCATCATCGGCGTCGGCGAAGGCACGTTTCCGTCGATCCGCGGTACCTTGTCCGTGCTGGGCATCGACGAGGGCCGCTTCATCCGCGAATGCAATGCCACCTTCAAGCAGGGCGTGCGCTTCAACCACTGGGTGCGTCCGCCCGGCACGCGCGGCGCCGACCACTACTTCCATCCGTTCAGTCAACCGAGCCAGCGCCCCGGCGGACCGGAGCTGCTGCCCTACTGGCTGATGGGCGCGGCAGGCGACGGCGTGCCCTTCGCCGCCGCGGCGACGATGCAGAAGCACGTGGCCGACATGTCCCATGCGCCCAAGCGCGCCGGCGACGCCGACTTCCACGGGCCCCTTAACTATGCCTATCACTTCGACGCCACCGCTTTCGCCAGACTGCTCGCCAGCCACGCGCAGACCTTGGGCGTGCGCCGCATCGAGGCGACGGTGGACCAGGTCAGACTGGCAGACGACGGTGCCATCGCCTCGGTCGTCACGCGCGAAGCGGGCGAGCTGGCCGCCGACCTGTTCATCGACTGCACCGGCTTTGCGGCGCGCCTGATCGGCGGCGCCCTCGGTTCCCCGTTCAACAACATCAACGACACGCTGTTCGTCGACCGCGCGCTGGCGATGCAGGTGCCGTACGAGCGCCCCGACGCGCCGATTCCGTCGTACACGATCTCCACCGCCCACGAGGCGGGATGGACGTGGGACATCGGCCTGCACGAGCGCCGCGGCATCGGCTATGTCTACTCCAGCCGCCACACCAACGACGACCGCGCCGACCAGCTGCTGCGCCAGTACATTGGCCCGGCCAGCGACGGCCGCGAGCCGCGCCTGCTGAAGCTGAACGTGGGCTATCGCGAAACCCAGTGGGTGAAAAACTGCGTGGCCATCGGCCTGTCCGGCGGCTTCCTGGAACCGCTCGAATCGTCCGGCATCGGCCTGATCGAGGCGGCCACCTACCTGGTGTCCTACCTGTTCCCGCACGACGGCAACCTGGCACCGGCGGCGAAGCTGTTCAACGCGCAGATGAAGGCGCGCTACGAGCGCATCGTCGATTTCGTCAAGATGCACTACTGCCTGACGCAGCGCACCGACAGCACCTTCTGGACCGATAACGCCGACCCCTCGACGATTCCGGAATCGCTGCGCGAGCAGCTGGCCATGTGGCGCACGCGCGCACCGCACCGGCTCGACTTCGTCACGGATATCGAGATGTACCCGCCGTCGAGCTGGCAGTACGTACTGTACGGGATGGAGTTCCCCACGCGGATGCTGGCGCATCCGTCCACCTTGCCGGAGGTCGCCACGGCCCGGCGCGAGTTCGAGACGATCGCCCAGCTGTCGCGGCACGCGCTGGCCGATTTGCCGTCGCACCGCGCGCTGGTCGAGCATTACCGCCGGCAGGGAAAGCCGACGTTCGCACCGTCCGGCTCGCAGTGGCTGCGGCAACGGGCCTAGCATATGCTACCCTTCGACGTATCGGGGCCGATGCCATCGCCGGCCCACTCCCAGACCATGCAGAAGAACTTGAGCTCAGACGACCACTCCAATCCGACCACCCTGCTCGACGTGGCCCGCGCGGCCGGCGTATCGGCCAGTACCGTGTCGCGCATCATGAACGGCACCGCCCGCGTGGCCGAAGACAAACGCAAGGCCGTGCTGGCCGCCATCGAGAAGATGCACTTCGCGCCGAACCAGATGGCGCGCAGCCTGAAGAAGGGCAGCACGATGACGATCGGGATCGTCGTGCAGGACATCAGCTCGCCCTTCTTCGACGAGACCTTGCGCGGCGTCGACGATGCCTTGAAAGGCACCGGCTACACCAGCGTCATCGTCAGCGGCCACTGGAACGCGGACGAGGAATCGGATCGCATCCGCTTGCTGCTGGCGCGCAAGGTGGACGGCATCATCCTGCTGACGGGCCGCATCTCCGACGAGACCGTGCTGAAGTTCGCCAACCAGCGCCCCATCGTGGCGACCGGCCGCGCGCTGCGCACGTCGAACGCCATCGGCTTCAAGGTCGACAACGAACACGGCGCCTACCTCGCCACGCGCCACCTGCTCGACCTGGGCCACCGCCGCATCGTCTTCATCAAGGGCCCGGACAGCAGCAGCGATGCCAACGAGCGCCTGGCCGGCTACCGCCGCGCGATGGCCGAGGACGACGTGCCGGTCGATCCGCAACTGGTGGTGGAAGGCGACTTCCACGAACCGAGCGGCCAGGCCGCCATCACGGCCCTGCTGGAACGCGACGTGCCGTTCACCGCCGTGTTCGCGGCCAACGACCTGTCGGCCTATGGTGCCCGCCTGGCCCTGTACCGCAAGGGCCGGCACGTGCCGGACGACGTGTCGCTGGTGGGCTTCGACGATCTGCCCGGTTCTTCGTATACGGCACCGCCGATGACGACGGTGCGCCAGCCCCTTTACGACCTGGGCAAGGCCGCCACCAACGCGCTGCTGTCGCTGATGGGACGCGAGGCCTTCGACGAAGGGGTCGCGCCGGTCGAGCTGATCGTGCGCGAAACGACGCGCGCCGTGAAGTAAGCCCCTAGCGGTCCTGCGGCGCGAGTGCCCGGATCGGCGCCGCGAAAGCCGCATGCGCGACCGGATCGACGGGACGATGCTTCACTCTCCCGCCGGCCGGGTCGTGTCCCAGGTAGTTATCGCCCTTCCAGTTGCGCGCAGGCCGTACGGGCCGGGGCACGAAGCCGCCGCCGCAGTTCGGGCACACATTCTCCAGCAACCCTTCCACGCAATCGGCGCAGAACGTGCACTCGTAGGAGCAGATGCGCGCATCGAACGCTTGCGGCGGCAAGGCCTTGTTGCAGTGTTCGCAGGTCGGTCGCAGTTCCAGCATGGCGTTTCCTTTCATCGATGGGGCGATTGTAGGCCGGCGGCGTTTGACAGGGGTGACAACGATGGCGGAATATCTGCCATATGCCCGCCTCCCTCCCAAAGCCTCCATCCATCGACATCTGGATGCTGGTCTTCCCCGGCTTCCTGCTGCTCGACGCCACCGGCCCGATCCAGGTCTTCGCCAGCGCCAACGACGAAGCGCGCGATGCCGGCCTGGCGCCACCCTACCGCATCCACCTGGTCGCCCACGGCGGCGGCGCGATCGCTTCGTCGGCCGGCGTGGCCGTGGTGGCGGCATCCCTGCCGCGCCGTGGCATTGCCGGCGGCACCCTGATCGTGGCCGGCGGCGGCGGCGCCGACCTGCCCTCCCCGGCCACGCCGACAGGCCGCACCGTGCTGCGCTGGGTCGCGCGCGCCAGCGACCCGGCCGCGCGCTGCTGCGCCGTGTGCACAGGTGCCTTCGTGCTGGCGCGCGCGGGCCTGCTCGACGGTCGCCGCGCCGTCACCCACTGGCAGGACGTCGCCGCGCTGCGCGAACAGCACCCGGCGATCCACGTGCAGGACGACGCCATCCACGTCCGGGACGGCAAGTTCCGCACGTCGGCCGGCATCAGCGCCGGGATGGACCTCGCGTTGAGCCTCGTCGAGGAAGACCTGGGGCGCCCCGCCGCGCTGGCCGTGGCGCGGCGCATGGTGCTGTTCCTCAAGCGCCCCGGCGGGCAGCGCCAGTTCAGTGCCGAGCTGCTGGCGCAGTCGCACGCGGAAGGCGTGAGCGGGCAGCTGATCGCATGGCTGCGTCCACGCCTGCACCTGCCGGTGGACGTGGCGCAGATGGCTACCGCCTGTGCGCTGTCGGAACGCACCTTGCACCGCAAGCTGCGCGCCGAAGCCGACGTGACGCCGGCCCAGCTGCTCGCGCGCCTGCGCATGGAGCTGGCGTGCCAATTGCTGGAGCGCCCCGGCATGACCGTCAAGGCCGCTGCCCGCAAGAGCGGGCACGGTTCCGAATACAACCTGCGCCGCGCCTTCATGCTGCGCCTTGGCGTGCTGCCCAGCGAGTACCAGGCACGGTTTGCCTGAACCGCACCCGTCCGTCACACGACGGCCAGGGCGGCCAGGGCGGCCTGCAGGCCCATAAAAAATTGGGTATAGTCGTAGATAATTGTCAAAAAGATACTTTTATTTGGATAGTGTCCGCCTTCCGACGATTATTGCCTGCCGCATCCGCGCCAGGAAACCATGACTCAGAGGACCCATGAAAACAAGCACCTCCCTCGCCGGCCTGCTCGCCGCCGGCCTGATCTCCGGCATGCCCGCCGCGCACGCCGACGGCGTCGGCTTCCAGACGCGCCTGAGCAATGTCGCGCTGGGTGTCACCGACCTGACGCCGCACGACGGCACCGCCGCGCACTTCTCCTATACCTTCGTCGACAGCGTCTACGAGGCTGCCCTTTACGGACCGGGTGACGTCACCGACAAGATCCGCGACACGACGTCGGGATCGAACCCGGTCGATCATGCCGTGGCCCTGGGTGCTTCGAGCGCCGCCGTGCAAGCCACCGGCAACCCGGGTGAAATCAGCCTGCAAGGCCAGGCCTTGAGCAATCTCGGCGTGGACGGCGGCGCTGCCGCCTCGGCGTGGCAAGAATACACCGTGATCCTGGGCGCGCACAGCGCATTGACCTTCTCCGGTCACCTGTTCCAGCAGATCGCACCGCTGGCCGCGCGCAGCCCCTACCAGGAAGGCACCAGCACCCTGTATGTCAGTTTCAAAAGCGACGACCTGGTCCACTACGGCGGCTATTCGAACTTCATCCGGCTGCCCTGGGACACCGCGGTGGTCGACCGCGACCTGTGGCTGGCCTATGCCAATCCGACCGACCGCGACGTCACCGTCACGCTGACCATCGACGCCAGCAGCTTCTCGTTCATCCAGGCCGTGCCGGAGCCATCGACTTACGCGATGCTCGGGCTGGGACTGCTCGTCGTCGGCGCCGTCGCACGCCGCCGTGCCAACCGCAACTAGGGGGAAGACATGATGAAATCTGTTTCACTCGCCAAGCTGGCGATCGCGGCCGCGGCCGCCTTGTCCAACCTCGCCTTCGCCGACGTCGGCATCCGGCATGAAGCCGGCTTTTCCAACGTCCAGCTGGGCGTGATCGACCTGACACCGAACGACGGCAATGCCGCCGGCTACACGGTCGGTACCGTCGACACGGTCCATTGGCTGCGCATCAACACCCAGGAAACGGTAGGCGACGACGTCTACCTGTACGAGACCGTCAGCGGCCAGGGTCCGTCCGCTTACCACGACGCATTCCGCTCGGGCGACGTCGGCACCACCGTCAATGGCGTGGGCCAGTTCAGCGCCACGGCATCGGCCGGTCGCGACCTGGGCGTCTACGGGGGCGCTTCGAGCTCGATCGAGCAGCGCATCACGGTGACCCTGGCAGCCCACGCCATGCTGACCTTCAGCGGCGACTTCTACCGCAGTGCCGTGCTGGGCGACGCCGCCGATACGCAATTCGCTGCGTATGCGGGGGAACAGGTGCATGCCACCGATTCCACCACCCGCTGGACCTTGTCGGAAAACCGCCTCTTCACGATACCGGGCCAGCCGCGGACGGACAGCTTCTGGTACGCCATCGCCAACACCACCGACAGCGCCACCACGGTCTACCTGACCCTGGCTGCCACGGCTGGCGTTGGCGTTCGTCAACCGGCACTGGCCGTATCGCCCGTGCCGGAACCGGCCACGTACGCCATGCTGCTGGCCGGCCTGGGTGTGGCCGGGATCGCGGCGCGCCGCCGCCGCGCCTGATCCGCACCTTCCCGGCCTCCCCGGTAAAAAAAACGCCACCCGAGGGTGGCGTTCTCACTTGCGCGACCGGCAGGTCAGCGCTTGCGCGGCGGCGGCAGGTCCGTGCACACGCCTTCGTACACCTCGGCGGCCATGCCGATCGACTCGCCCAGGGTCGGGTGCGGGTGGATCGTCTTGCCGATATCGGTGCCATCGCAGCCCATCTCGATGGCCAGCGCGATCTCGCCGATCATGTCGCCGGCATGCGTGCCGACAATGGTGCCGCCGACGATGCGGTGCGTTTCGGCGTCGAACAGCAGCTTGGTGAAGCCTTCCTCGCGGCCGTTGGCCACGGCGCGGCCCGAAGCGGCCCACGGGAAGTGGCCCTTCTCGACCTTGATGCCCTTGGCCTTGGCTTCGTCCTCGGTCAGGCCGACCCACGCCACTTCCGGGTCCGTGTAGGCCACCGACGGGATCACCTTGACGTCGAAGTGCGACTTCTGGCCGGCGGCGGCTTCGGCCGCCACGTGGCCTTCATGCACCGCCTTGTGCGCCAGCATCGGCTGGCCCACCAGGTCGCCGATGGCGAAGATGTGCGGCACGTTGGTGCGCATCTGGCTGTCGACGTTGATGAAGCCGCGATCCGTCACCTGCACGCCTGCCTTGTCGGCGGCGATCTTCTTGCCGTTCGGGCTGCGGCCCACGGCCACCAGCACCATGTCGTAGATTTGCGGTTCCGGTGCCGTGGCACCGGCTTCCGCGGCCTCGAACGTGACCTTGATCCCTTCGGGCAGCGCTTCCACGCCGACCGTCTTGGTCTTGGTCATGACGTTGTCGAAGCGGTGCGCGTTGTACTTCTGCCAGACCTTGACGGCGTCGCGGTCGGCGCCCTGCATCAGGCCGTCCATCATCTCGACCACGTCGATGCGGGCGCCGAAGGTCGAGTAGACCGTGGCCATTTCCAGGCCGATGATGCCGCCGCCGATGACGAGCATCCGCTTGGGCATGAAGCGCAGTTCCAGCGCGCCCGTGGAGTCCACGATGCGCGGGTCTTCCGGCACGAACGGCAGCTTGACCACGGCCGAACCTGCGGCGATGACGGCCTGCTTGAACTGCACCACCTTCTTGCTGCCGTCAGGACCGGTCACTTCGATATGGTTGGGGCTGAGGAACTGGCCGACGCCCTGCACCACCTGGGTCTTGCGCGCCTTGGCCATACCGGCCAGGCCGCCCGTCATCTTGTTGATGACGCCTTCCTTGTAGGCGCGCACTTCGTCGATATCGATTTCCGGACGGGCAAACTTGACGCCGTGCCTGCCCAGGTGCGCCGTCTCGTCGACGACGGAGGCCAGGTGCAGCAGCGCTTTCGACGGAATGCAGCCCACGTTCAGGCAGACGCCGCCCAGGGTCGCGTAACGCTCGACGATGACGGTGTTCATGCCGAGGTCGGCGGCGCGGAAGGCGGCCGAGTAGCCGCCGGGTCCGCCGCCCAGCACCATCATGTCGCAGACGATATCGGCCTGGCCGGAGAACGACCCGGCGCCCGGCGCGGGGCCGGAAGCTGGCGCGGTGGCTGGCGCCGGCACGGCGGGGCCGCCGTACACGGGCGCGGCCTGGCCGGGCGCGGCGCCCGTTTCGGCCGCCGTGGCCACCGGGGACGCCGGTGCCCCGGCAGCTGCACCGGCAGGTGCTGCAGCGGCAGGGGCAGCAACACCGGCGGCTTCTTCCACCATCAGCAGCAAGGTCCCTTCGGAGACCTTGTCGCCCACCTTGATCTTGATTTCCTGGACGACGCCGGCGTGGGTCGACGGAATTTCCATCGACGCCTTGTCCGACTCCACCGTCACCAGCGACTGGTCGACCTTGATCGTGTCGCCCGGCTTGATCATCAGTTCGATGACTTCCACTTCCTTGAAGTCGCCGATATTCGGTACCTTCACTTCTACGATGCTCATCGAGCGTTCTCCTTACAGCAGGATCTTGCGCATATCGGCCAGGACATCGGCCAGATACACGGCGAAGCGGGCACCGGAGGCGCCGTCGACGACCCGGTGGTCGTACGACAGCGACAGGGTCATCATCAGGCGCGGCTGGAAGGCCTTGCCGTCCCAGACGGGCTTCATCGAGGCCTTCGACAGGCCCAGGATGGCCACTTCCGGCGCGTTGACGATCGGCGTGAAGTGCGAGCCACCGATGCCTCCCAGCGACGAGATGGTGAAAGTGGCGCCTTGCATGTCGGCCGGTTTGAGCTTGCCTTCGCGGGCCTGCAGCGACAGCTCCGTCATTTCCTTGGCGATCTGCGTCACGCTCTTCTGGTCCGCGTTCTTGATGACGGGGACCACCAGGCCGTTCGGCGTATCGGCCGCGAAGCCGATGTTGTAGTACTTCTTCAGGATCAGGTTCTCGCCCTTGGCGTCCAGCGAGGAGTTGAACGAAGGGTACTTCTTCAGCGCCGCGACGGAAGCCTTGATGACGAAGGCCAGCATCGTCAGCTTGGTCGCTTCCTTGTTCTTCGCGTTGGCGTTGTTCGACTCGACGCGGAAGGCTTCCAGGTCCGTGATGTCGGCGTCCTCGAACTGCGTCACGTGCGGGATCATGACCCAGTTGCGGTGCAGGTTCGGGCCGGAGATCTTCTTGATGCGCGGCAGCGGCTGCAGCTCGGTCTCGCCGAACTTGGAGAAGTCCAGCGACGGCCATGGCAGCAGGTTCATGCCCGCGCCACCGCCGGCGGCGGCGGTCGGCGCGCTCGGCGCGGCGGTGCTGCCGGCCATGACGCCCTTGACGAAGTTCTGCACGTCCTGCTGGGTGATGCGGCCTTTCGGACCGGAGCCCGGCACGCGGCCGATCTCGACACCCAGTTCGCGGGCGAATTTACGCACCGACGGCGAGGCGTGGGCCAGCTTGCCGGATACGCCCGGCGCGGCAGGCGCAGGTGCGGCTGCGGCGGCAGGGGCGGCAGCCGGTGCCGGCGCGGCGGCAGCTGCCGGAGCGGGTGCAGAAGCGGCGGCGGCCGGTGCAGCGGCTGGGGCAGCAGCAGGGGCGGCAGCGCCGCCGGTGGCCTCGACCACCAGCACGACGGAGCCTTCGGCAACCTTGTCGCCCACCTTGATCTTGATTTCCTTGACGACGCCGTCGTGCGAGGACGGAATCTCCATCGAGGCCTTGTCCGATTCGACGGTGATCAGGGACTGGTCCTTCTTGATCGTGTCGCCCACCTTGACCATCACTTCGATGACTTCGACTTCCTTGAAGTCGCCGATGTCCGGCACCTTCACGTCGACCGGACCGCTCGATGCCGCCGGCGCGCTGGCTGCCGGCGCCGGGGCAGCTGCCGCCGGAGCAGGAGCGGCAGCGGCTGGCGCAGCGGCAGGGGCGGCGGCAGCAGGGGCGGCAGCAGCAGGTGCGGCGGCGGCGGCGCCTTCGGCCTCCACCATCAGCAGCAGCGAACCTTCGGCGACCTTGTCGCCCACCTTGACCTTGATTTCCTTGACCACGCCGGCCTGCGACGACGGAATCTCCATCGACGCCTTGTCCGATTCCACGGTGATCAGCGACTGGTCCACCTTGATCGTGTCGCCGACCTTGACCATCAGCTCGATGATCTCGACTTCCTTGAAATCACCGATATCCGGGACTTTGACTTCCACAATGCTCATAGCGTTTGCTCCGTATTCTCGTTATTGGGTCACCGGATTCGGCTTGTTCGGATTCAGGCCGTACTTGACCACCGCCTGCTCGACGACGGCCAGGTCGATCTTGCCTTCTTCGGCCAGCGAACGCAGGGCCGCGACGGTGATGTAGTAACGGTTCACCTCGAAGAACTCGCGCAGCTTGGCGCGGCTGTCGGAGCGGCCGAAACCGTCGGTGCCCAGCACGCGGTAGGTGCGGTCCTTCGGCATGAAGGCGCGGATCTGCTCTGCATACAGGCGCATGTAGTCGGTGGTGGCGATGATCGGGCCTTGCGTGTCCTTGAACAGGCTCGTCACGTATGGCACGCGCTGTTCCTTGGTCGGGTTGACCAGGTTCCAGCGTTCGGCGTCCTGGCCGTCGCGGGCGACCAGGGTCAGCGACGGCGCGGACCAGACGTCGGCGGCAATGCCCCAGTCTTTTTCCAGCAGTTCGGCGGCGAAGATGGACTCGCGCAGGATGGTGCCCGAACCGATCAGCTGCACGCGCTGGCCGGCGTCGGCGGCGCCCTGCTGCAGCAGGTACATGCCCTTCAGGATGCCCTCTTCCTGGCCTTCCTTCAGGCCCGGGTGCGAGTAGTTCTCGTTCATGATGGTGATGTAGTAGAACACGTCTTCCTGTTCCGTCACCATGCGGCGCAGGCCGTCATGAATGATGACCGCCAGCTCGTGGCCGAAGGTCGGGTCGTACGGCAGGCAGTTCGGGATGGCGGCGGCGAACAGGTGGCTGTGGCCGTCCTCGTGCTGCAGGCCTTCGCCGTTCAAGGTCGTGCGGCCGGCGGTGCCGCCCATCATGAAGCCGCGTGCGCGCATGTCGCCGGCGGCCCAGGCCAGGTCGCCCACGCGCTGCATGCCGAACATCGAGTAGTACGTGAAGAATGGGATCATCACGCGGTTATTGGTCGAGTACGACGTGGCCGCGGCGATCCACGAGCTCATGCCGCCCGCTTCGTTGATGCCCTCTTGCAGGATCTGGCCGGCCTTGTCCTCGCGGTAGTACATCACCTGGTCCTTGTCGACCGGCTCGTACAACTGGCCCTGCTGGTTGAAGATGCCGATCTGGCGGAACAGGCCTTCCATGCCGAAGGTACGCGATTCGTCGACCAGGATCGGCACGATGCGCTGGCCCAGGCTCTGGTCGCGCAGCAGCGCCGTGATGATCCGCACAAAACTTTGCGTGGTCGAGATCTCGCGGCCTTCCGGGGTCGGGTCCAGCACGGCCTTGAACGCTTCCAGCGGTGGCACCACCAGCGTCTCGTCGGCCTTCATGCGGCGGTACGGCAGGTAGCCGCCCAGGGCCTTGCGGCGCTCGTGCAGGTACTTCATTTCCGGCGCGTCGTCGGACGGCTTGAAGAACGGGATCTCGGCCAGCTTGTCATCCGGAATTGGGATGTTGAAGCGGTCGCGCATTTCGCGGATGGCTTCGTCGTCGAGCTTCTTGGTCTGGTGCGCCGTGTTGCGCGCCTCGCCCGACTTGCCCATGCCGTAGCCCTTGACGGTCTTCACCAGCAGCACGGTCGGCTGGCCCTTCGCTTCCTGCGCGACCTTGAAGGCGGCGTAGATCTTGTGCGGGTCGTGGCCGCCGCGCGTCAGGCGCCAGATGTCGTCGTCGCTCATGTTGGCGACCATTTCCAGCAGCTTCGGATGCTTGCCGAAGAAGTGCTTGCGCACGTAGGCGCCGTCCTTGGCCTTGTAGTTCTGGTATTCGCCGTCGATGGTTTCCATCATGACGCGCTGCAGAATGCCGTCCTTGTCCTTGGCCAGCAGCTCGTCCCAGCCCGGGCCCCAGATGACTTTCACGACATTCCAGCCGGCGCCGCGGAATTCGCCTTCCAGTTCCTGGATGATCTTGCCGTTGCCGCGCACGGGGCCGTCCAGGCGCTGCAGGTTGCAGTTGACGACGATGACGAGGTTGTCCAGCTGCTCGCGCGCGGCCATGCCGATGGCGCCCAGCGATTCCGGCTCGTCCATCTCGCCGTCGCCGCAGAAGGCCCACACCTTGCGGCCGTCCGTGTTGGCGATGCCGCGCGCGTGCAGGTACTTCAGGAAGCGCGCCTGGTAGATCGCCATCAGCGGGCCCAGGCCCATCGACACGGTGGGGAACTGCCAGAATTCCGGCATCAGTTTCGGGTGCGGGTACGAGGACAGGCCCTTGCCGTCCACTTCCTTGCGGAAGTTGATCAGCTGTTCTTCCGTCAGGCGGCCTTCCAGGAAGGCGCGCGCGTACACGCCGGGCGCCGAGTGGCCCTGGATGTACAGCAGGTCGCCGCCGTGGTCTTCGGACGCGGCGCGCCAGAAGTGGTTGAAGCCGATGCCCAGCATGTTCGCCAGCGAGGCGAACGAGGACAGGTGGCCACCCAGGTCGCCGTCGGCGCGGTTGGCCCGGACCACCATCGCCATCGCGTTCCAGCGCATCCACGAGCGCAGACGCTCTTCGTATTCCAGGTTGCCGGGACAGTGGGCGCCGACGTGGGCGGGGATGGTGTTGACGTAGGCGGTGTTGGCGGAGAACGGGATCTGGGCGCCGCGGCGGCGGGCCAGGTCGACCAGGCGCTCCATCAGGTAGTGGGCGCGTTCGGGGCCTTCGTTTTCAAGGACGGCTTCCAGCGCCTCCAGCCATTCCTTGGTTTCCAGTGCGTCCGGATCGTTGGCGGTTTGGGCCGTGACCTGGTCAAGTTGAGCTGACATGTATCTAGTCTCCTAAGTTTGATTGAGCCCGAACCGATGCATTGACCGTCGCGGACGCGTGGGGGTGATTATTTACTAAGACATTAACGAAGTGTGAGGATTCTAACAGTGAATCCGGGCTTTTTCAAAATGCGCAATGACTTTTCATATTGTGAAATCGCCCTATGAGAAAATGCTGCAACGCCGCATAAAGCCTCGTTTTATAATGTCGCTCTTTCATCCTTCCTCATGCCCTTGACCATGCCAGCCCAATCCATCGACGGAATCGCCCTCTCCCAAAAACTGCGTGCCGAAATCGCCTCCCGCGCTGCCCGCTTGACCGCCCAGGGCAAGCAGCCCGGCCTGGCCGTGATCCTGGTGGGCGAGGACCCGGCCAGCCAGGTCTACGTGCGCAACAAGGTGAAGGCCTGCGGCGACGTGGGCATCCATTCGGTGCTGGAGAAGTACGAGGCCGACCTGACGGAAGAGGCGCTGCTGGCGCGCATCGCGGCCCTGAACGAGGACCCGGCCATCCACGGCATCCTGGTGCAGATGCCGCTGCCCAAGCACATCAACCCGCACAAGGTCATCGAGGCGATTTCCACGGCCAAGGACGTCGACGGCTACTCGGTGCTGTCGGCCGGCGAACTGATGACGGGCCTGGACGGTTTCCGCCCCTGCACGCCATACGGCTGCATGAAGCTGATCGAATCGACCGGCGTCGACCTGCGCGGCAAGCATGCCGTCGTCATCGGCCGCAGCAACACGGTCGGCAAACCAATGGCCCTGCTGCTCTTGCAAGCCAACGCCACCGTCACCATCTGCCATAGCGCGACGCCGGATCTGGGCCTGTACACCCGCCAGGCCGACGTGGTGGTGGCGGCCGTGGGTCGCCGCAACACGCTGACCGCGGACATGGTCAAGCCGGGCGCAATCGTGATCGATGTGGGCATGAATCGCGACGATAATGGCAAGCTGTGTGGGGACGTCGATTTTGCCGCCATCCGCGAAGTGGCCGCGCACATTACGCCGGTGCCGGGTGGCGTGGGACCGATGACCATCACGATGCTCTTGATGAATACCATTGAATCGGCTGAGAAGGCGTAAGTGCCCCCTTCAGCCGCTTCCAACCAGGACTGGACAAACTATGACGACTGACAACCCCCTGCTGGACTTCGGCGGCCTGCCCCGCTTCGACGCGATCCGCCCGGAACACGTGACGCCGGCCATCGACGAGCTGCTGGCGCAAAACCGGGCCGTGGTGACGCAGCTGGAAGCACCCGGCGGGCAGGTATCGTGGCAGGGTTTCGTCACGCCGCTGGAAGACAGCACCGAACTGCTGGGCCGCGCCTGGGGCATCGTCAGTCACCTGAACAATGTCGTCGACACGCCCGAGCTGCGCGCCGTCTACAACGAGAACCTGCCGAAGGTGACGGAGTTCTGGACCGAGCTGTCGCAGAACGAGGCCCTGTTCGCCAAGTACAAGGCCTTGAAGGACAGCCCGGAATTCGCCACCCTGTCGCCGGCCAAGCAGCGCATCGTCGACAACGCCATCCGCGACTTCCGCATGGGCGGCGCCGAGCTGCCGCCGACCCAGAAGGAACGCTTCGCCGACATCCAGGAAGAACACGCGGCCGTGTCGACGCGCTTCTCGGAGAACGTGCTGGACGCCACCAACGACTGGAGCATGGTGGTGGAAGATGAAGCGGAACTGGCCGGCCTGCCGGAAGACGTCAAGCATGCCGCCAGGTCGCTGGCCACGAAGAACGGCAAGAACGGCTGGCAGTTCACGCTGCACTTCCCCTCGTACTACCCGATCCTGCAGTTCGCGGACAACCGCGCGCTGCGCGAGAAGGTCTACCGCGCCAATGCCACCAAGGCCTCCGAACTGGGTGAAGTGTTCAGCGAGCGCGAAAAGTGGGACAACAGCGGCAATATCGTCACCCTGCTGAAGCTGCGCGCCGAAGAGGCCCGGCTGCTGGGCTACAAGAACTTCGCCGAGGTGTCGCTGGTGCCGAAGATGGCGCAGAGCCCCGAGCACGTGATCGAGTTCCTGGAAGACCTGGCCAGGCGCGCCCGCCCCTACGCGGAGAAAGACCTGGCCGAGCTGGCCGGTTTCGCCCGCGACAAGCTGGGCATGGACAAGCTCGAAGCGTGGGACCTGCCCTACGCTTCCGAGAAGCTGCAGCAGCACCGCTACTCGTTCTCGGCCCATGAAGTGAAGCAGTACTTCCCCGAGCACCAGGTCGTCAACGGCCTGTTCAAGCTGGTGCAGAACCTGTTCTCCGTCACCATCGCGCCGGACGAGGCGCCCGTGTGGCACAAGGACGTGCGCTTCTTCCGCATCGAGCGGGACGGCCACCTGGTGGGCCAGTTCTACCTGGACCTGTACGCGCGCCCCGGCAAGAACAGCGGCGCATGGATGGACGATGCCCGCAGCCGCCGCGTCGAGGCGGGCCGCCTGCAGACGCCCGTGGCCTACCTGACCTGCAACTTCACCGAACCGTCCGTCATCGACGGCAAGGTGCAGCCGGCCCTGTTCACGCACGACGAAGTGATCACGCTGTTCCATGAATTCGGCCATGGCCTGCACCATATGCTGACCACCGTCGAGGAACTGGGCGTGTCCGGCATTTCCGGCGTCGAATGGGATGCGGTGGAGCTGCCGTCGCAGTTCATGGAAAACTTCTGCTGGGAGTGGGACGTGCTGTCGCACATGACGTCGCACGTGCAGACGGGCCAGCCGCTGCCGCGCGCGCTGTACGACAAGATGCTGGCGGCAAAAAACTTCCAGTCCGGCCTGCAGACCCTGCGCCAGGTCGAGTTCTCGCTGCTGGACATGCATCTGCACTACGACTACGACCCAGCCAGCGGCAAGTCCGTGCAGGACGTCATCGACGAAGTGCGCGGCAAGTTCGCCGTCATCGTGCCGCCGGCGTTCAACCGCTTCCAGAACTCGTTCGGCCATATCTTTGCCGGCGGCTACGCGGCCGGCTACTACAGCTACAAATGGGCCGAGGTGCTGTCCGCCGACGCCTATGCGGCCTTCGAGGAAGCCACCGCGCTGGAAGGCGGCAAGCTGCCGGTGCAGACGGGCGAGAAGTTCCTGCGCGAGATCCTGTCCGTGGGCGGCTCGCGCCCGGCGCTCGAATCGTTCACGGCCTTCCGGGGCCGCGAACCGTCGATCGACGCCCTGCTGCGCCACAGCGGCATGGCGGCCTGACCGTCGTCGCGCACAGCGGCGCCATGCCGGCCGGGCCCACCGGCGGCATGGCGCCGTTTTTCATGGCAATCCGCCTCCGTCAACATCGGGCCACGGCGCCGGCCTTACAATAGCGACATGACCCGCATCGACTTCCACACCAACGTTCCCGACAAGATCGCCTACGCCTGCCGCCTGATCCGCAAGGCCTACGGCGCGCGCAACCGCATCGTCGTGATGGCCGAGGACGCGGCGCAGCAGGCCGAGCTGGATGCGGCCCTGTGGTCGTTTTCCGCCGCCGACTTCCTGCCCCACGTGGACGTGAACGACCCGCTGGCGCCGGATACGCCCATCGTGCTGGCCCACAGCGACGCCGCCGAACTGCCGGCGGCCGACCTGCTGGTCAACCTGGCCCGGCGCGCCCCCGCCCATTTCGAGAGCTTCCCGCGCCTGATCGAAGTGATTTCCACCGACGAAGCCGATGCCGCCGCCGGGCGGCTGCGTTTCGTGGCGTACAAGCGGCAGGATTACCAGCCCACCCACCTGAGCATAGGAAAATCATGAACCAGGCTCCCCCGTTCGATCCCGGCATTCCCGTGCTGACCGAAGTATTGCGCGAGCCTGGCGCGGCGCCGGAAGCGCAGCCTGCCATGCAGTCCGGCTTGCCTTCGCCGCTGCCGGACACGGGCGCGCTCGGCGCCGCCGAGTGGGAACAGCTGGAGCGCCGGCTGCAGGAAAGCGTGCTGCAGCAGCTCAACACGCGGGTCGACTTCGTGCTGGAGCAACGTATCCGCGACAGCATGACCGCCGTGCTGGACCAGGCGGTGCACGAGCTGACGATGCAAATCCGCCACGGCTTGCAGGACACGATCGGCAAGATCGTCGCCCGCGCCGTCCAGCAGGAAATCGCCCAACTGCAAGCCCCGAAGAAGTGAATCCCTGCCTCCGGCCGGTGCGCCGTGCACCGCGGCGGTACGTGGATGAAAAAAGCGCGCCTGCCGTCTTTGCCAATTGAAAATTTTGCTGTACCTTCTCGCATTGAAACGGCGTTCATGAGACGCCGACAACCAAAATCGACGTGGAGAACGAGTATGCAGACGAAGTTCATTGCAGTTGTTGTTGCCGCCGCCTTTGCCGGCACCGTGGGTGCCCAGGAAATCGTCAAGATCGGGCACGTCGGCCCCGTCTCGGGCGCCCAGGCCCACCTCGGCAAGGACAACGAGAACGGCGCCAATATGGCCGTTGCCGACCTGAACGCGAAAGGCATCAAGATCGGCGGCAAGCCCGTCAAATTCGTGCTGGTGCTGGAAGACGACGGCGCCGACCCGAAACAGGGCACGACGGTGGCGCAGAAGCTGGTCGACGCGAAAGTGAACGGCGTCATCGGCCACCTGAACTCGGGCACGACGGTACCTGCCTCGCGCATCTACTATAATGCTGGCATCCCGCAGATTTCGCCGGCCTCCACGATCCCCACGTACACGAAGCAGAAGTTCAACACGGCCTTCCGCATCGTCGCCAACGACAACAAGCTCGGTGGCACCCTGGGCAAGTATGCCGTGACGAAGCTGGGCGCCAAGAAAATTGCCGTCATCGACGACCGCACGGCCTACGGCCAGGGTGTCGCGAGCGAATTCGTCAAGGGTGCCAAGGGCCCTGGCGTGCAGATCGTCGACAAGCAGTTCACCAACGACAAGGCGACCGACTTCAACGCCATCCTGACCAGCATCAAGGCGAAGAATCCGGACCTGGTCTTCTTCGGCGGCATGGATGCCGTGGGCGGCCCGCTGCTGCGCCAGATGAAGGCACTGGGCATCAATGCGAAATTCATGGGCGGCGACGGCGTCTGCACGGACGCGCTGCCGCGCCTGGCCGGCACGGCCGCGGCCGACGGCGTCGTCACCTGCGCCGAAGCAGGCGGCGTGCCGCCGGAACTGCAGAAGAACATGGACGACTTCCGCGCCCGCTATAAAAAGCAGTACAACCAGGAAGTGCAGCTCTACGCACCGTACGTGTACGACTCCGTGATGACGATGGCGCAGGCCATGCAGGATGCCGGCTCGTCCGATCCGAAGAAATACCTGCCCTTCCTGGCCAAGGTGAAGTACCAGGGCGTGACGGGCCTGATCACCTTCGATGAATTCGGCGACATCCGCGACGGCGCGCTGACCCTGTTCACCTACACGGGTGGCAAGAAGACGCGCACGGAAGTCATCAAGTAAGGAAAGAAGAACGGGAGACAATCCGAGCGGGCCGTCCCTTTGTGGACGGCCCTTGTTTTTTGTGCGGCCCCTTATGCGGTGGCCGCATGTCGATTGGAGTAAAACGTATATGCAAACGAAGCTGATTCCCCTCGCCATCGTGGTGGCCAATGCGCTGCTGGTCGCAGCGGGCGCCCAGGCGCAGGAAGTCGTCAAGATCGGCTATGTCGGCCCGATGTCGGGCCAGTCGGCCCACCTGGGCAAGGACACCCAGAACGGCACGCGCCTGGCCGTCGAGGACCTGAACGCCAAAGGCTTCAAGATCGACGGCAAGCCCGTGAAATTCGTGCTCGTGGCCGAGGACGACGCGGCCGATCCGAAGCAGGCCACGTCGGCCGCGCAGAAGCTGGCCGACGCGAAGATCAACGGCATGATCGGCCACCAGACTTCCGGCACGTCGATCCCGGCCTCGCGCATCTACTACAACGCCGGCATCCCGCAGATCTCGGCATCGGCCACCAGCCCCGTCTACACGCACCAGAAGTTCAACACGACCTTCCGCGTGGTCGCCAACGACAACAAGCTGGGCGCCTCGTTGGGCCAGTACGCCGTGCAGAAGCTGGGTGCGAAGAAGATCGCCGTGATCGACGACCGCACCGCCTACGGCCAGGGCGTGGCGGATGAATTCGGCAAGGGCGCGCGCAAGGCCGGGGCCGGCGCAGTGCAGATCGTCGCGCGCGAATTCACCAATGACAAGGCGACCGACTTCAATGCCATCCTGACGAGCATCCGCTCGAAGAATCCCGACCTGGTCTTCTTCGGCGGCATGGATTCGGTGGGCGGCCCCCTGCTGCGCCAGATGCGCGCGCTGGGCATCAAATCCAAGCTGATGGGCGGCGACGGCATCTGCACGGAAGCGATGCCACGCCTTGCCGGCGCCACCGCCGGCGACGAGTCGATCATCTGCGCCGAGGCGGGCGGCATCGCGGCCGGCCAGCAGAAGAAGATGGAGGAATTCGCCGAGCGCTACAAGAAGCGCTACAACGAAAGCCTGCAGATCTACGCACCGTACGCGTACGACGCCGTGATGACGATGGCCACGGCCATGGCGGACGCGAAGTCGGCCGATCCGAAGAAATACCTGCCCTACCTGGCCAAGGTCAAGTATGCCGGCGTCACGGGCGACATCGCCTTCGACAGCTTCGGCGACATCCGCGACGGCGCGCTGACCTTGTACACGTTCAAGGGCGGCAAGCGCACCCTGATCGAAGTGGTGAAGTAAAACGCTTCAACCATGCAAAAAGCCGGGCAATGCCCGGCTTTTTTTAACGGCGCAGGAAGTCGCGCGAACAGCGGATCACTTCTGCGCCAGCACCCATTTCACCAGGGTGCGTGCCTCGGCCTCGCTGACCTGGGGATTGGCCGGCATCGGGATCGCGCCCCACACGCCGGAGCCGCCCTTCATGACCTTCGCCACCAGTTTGGACTCGGCGTCCTTCTGGCCGGCGTACTTCGCCGCGACATCCTTGTAGGCAGGACCGACCAGCTTGTTCGCAACGGCGTGGCAGGCCATGCAATTTTTTGCCTTGGCCAGGTCCGCACTCGCCATTGCCGCCTGCGACACCAGGGCCGAGGCAAACACCGCTGCAACCATCATGGAACGTTTCATCGATTTCTCCAAAGTAATCTGTCGACGATTTTACTCCTTTTATGAGGCAGAGCAACCGCGAGCAGTTGACTGAATAACGGCCAGCCGACGGCGCGGGTTGACGATCAAATGTTACTGCATGTAAAGCGGGAGTTTTGTAAGATGGGGCAAAGGAGTCTTCAATGCCCATCATTCTTGCCATCATTGCACTGTGCGCCCTGCGCTTCTTCGAAGTCTGGCGCTTCAAGGACCTGTCCTGGTGGTGGATCGTCGCCCTGATGGTCTTCGCCTTTGCCTGGTTCGAATTCATCGAGCCGCTGCTGGGCCTGGACAAGCGCAAGGCCCACAACGAGGACGAAAAGCGGCGCAAGGAGCGCGTCAAGAACAGCTTCGGGGGCCCGAAGGGCAAGAAGTAGGCTGCTACAGCTGGGCCCGTGTCGACATCAGGGTCAGGCACAAATGTCGACACGCGCTCAGCCGTAGAGGCGCGATGCGACGCGACTACGGTCGAACTTGTGTCAGTTCTCGTGCCCGGAATGGCGCTGTGCGCCATAAACCCCAACTAAGCCCCGAAGTTGACACAAGCTCGACTGTGCTGCCGGCAGCTCAGCGCTTCAGCTGCGACAGGTCGCGCACGGCGCCCCGGTCTGCCGAGGTGGTCAGCGCGGCGTAGGCTTGCAGCGCTTGCGAGACGTAGCGGTCGCGGTTGACGGGCAGCCAGGCGCCGGCGCCTTTCGCTTCCATCGTTGCGCGGCGTGCGGCCAGTTCGGCGGCGTCGATGCGCAGGTTGATTCTGCGGTTCGGGATGTCGATGTCGATCATGTCGCCCTCTTCCACCAGGCCGATGGCGCCGCCTTCGGCAGCTTCGGGCGATGCGTGGCCGATCACCAGGCCCGACGAGCCGCCCGAGAAGCGTCCGTCCGTGAACAGCGCGCAGGCCTTGCCCAGGCCCTTGGACTTGATGTACGACGTCGGGTACAGCATCTCCTGCATGCCAGGGCCGCCCTTGGGACCTTCGTAGCGGATGATGACGACGTCGCCCTCGTGCACCGTGTCGCCCAGGATCGCTTCCACCGCCGCATCCTGGCTTTCGAACACGCGCGCCTTGCCGGAGAAGGTCAGGATGCTTTCGTCCACGCCCGCCGTCTTGACGATGCAGCCCTTCTCGGCCAGGTTGCCGTACAGGACCGCCAGGCCGCCGTCCTGGGAATACGCGTGCTCGCGGTCGCGGATGCACCCGGTGCTGCGGTCCAGGTCATTGGCGTCGAAGCGCTCGGACTGCGAGAACGCCACCTGGGTCGGCACGCCGCCCGGCGCGGCGCGGAACAGCTGGTGCACGGCCGGGTCGTCGCTGCGGCGGATATCGTATTTCTCGATGGCCTCGCCCATGGTCGGGCTGTGCACCGTCGGCAGCGACGTGTCGAGCAGGCCGGCGCGGGCCAGTTCGCCCAGGATCGAGATGATGCCGCCGGCGCGGTGCACGTCCTCGATATGGTATTTGTCCGTCATCGGCGCGACCTTGCACAGGCAGGGCACCTTGCGCGAGATGCGGTCGATGTCGGCCATCGTGAATTCCACCTGCGCCTCGTGGGCCGCGGCCAGGAGGTGCAACACGGTGTTGGTCGAGCCGCCCATCGACACGTCCAGCGCCATCGCGTTCTCGAAGGCGGCCTTGGTGGCGATCGAGCGGGGCAGCACGGAGTAGTCGTCGCCTTCGTAGTGGCGCTTGGCCAGGTCGACGATCAGGCGGCCGGCACGCAGGAACAGTTCCTTGCGGTCCGAGTGGGTGGCGAGCACGGTGCCGTTGCCCGGCAGCGCCAGGCCCAGCGCTTCGACCAGGCAGTTCATCGAATTGGCCGTGAACATGCCGGAACAGGAGCCGCAGGTCGGACAGGCCGAGCGCTCGATTTCGGCCACGTCGGCATCCGACACGGTCGAGTCGCCCGCCTTGATCATCGCGTCGACCAGGTCCAGCTTGATGATCTTGCGGTCGTTGTTGACCACCTTGACGACCTTGCCCGCTTCCATCGGCCCGCCCGATACGAACACGACGGGGATATTCAGCCGCATCGCGGCCATCAGCATGCCGGGCGTGATCTTGTCGCAGTTCGAGATGCACACCATCGCGTCGGCGCAGTGGGCGTTCACCATGTATTCCACCGAGTCGGCAATCAGGTCGCGCGACGGCAGCGAGTACAGCATGCCGCCGTGGCCCATAGCAATGCCATCGTCGACGGCGATGGTATTGAATTCCTTGGCGACACCGCCGGCCGCCTCGATTTCGCGCGCCACCATCTGGCCCAGGTCCTTCAGGTGCACGTGGCCCGGCACGAACTGGGTGAACGAATTGACGACGGCGATGATCGGTTTGCTGAAGTCGCCATCCTTCATGCCAGTCGCGCGCCACAGCGCACGGGCGCCGGCCATGTTGCGACCCTGGGTCGTGGTGTAGGAACGATAAGTGGGCATGTTGTGTCTCCTCGGAACGGCGTAAAAGACAGACAGCGTGCGCTTCGGCACTCCAGTTGTCAAATATATGATTTAATGCCCTGTGATTCACGATAGATATCAGAGAACCCTACTACGATGGCAAGCAATATCGAACTGCGCCAGCTGCGCTATTTCGTCACCGTGGCCGAGGAGCTCCATTTCGGCCGCGCCGCACGCCGCTTGCACATGACGCAGCCGCCGCTGTCGCAGACCATCCTGGCGCTGGAGGAGCTGCTGGGCGCGCCCCTGTTCGACCGCAACCGCCGCGGCGTGGCGCTGACGCCGGCCGGCAACGCCCTGCTGCCCGAAGCGCGACGCCTGCTGGCCCATGCGGGGGAGCTGCCGGGCCTGGTGCGGCGCGCCGCCTCGGGCGAGATGGGCAAGCTGGCGCTGGCGTTCGTGTCGTCGGCCGACTACAGTGTGCTGCCGCCGTCGCTGCGGGCCTACCGGGCCGCCTTCCCGCACGTGCAGATTACGCTGCAGGAAGCGACGTCGGACCGCCAGCTCGACGAGCTGCTGCACGGCCGCATCGACGCCGGCCTGTTGATCCCGCCACTGTCGGACAAGGCCCGCCTCGAACTGGACTACCTGCCCGTGCTGTCCGAACCATTGATCCTGTGTTCGCCAGCGGGCCTGCCCGAACTGCGCGGCAAAGTCGAGGCTGACCTGCGCGCGCTGCCGCCACTGCCCCTGATTATCTTCCCCCGCCCCATTTCGCCCGGCCTGTACGACGCCATCCTGGCCGTGTTCCGCACCGCCGGCCTGACGCCCGTGATCGGCCAGGAAGCGATCCAGATGCAGACCATCGTCAGCCTGGTCTCGGCCGGCATGGGCCTCGCACTTGTGCCACAATCGGTGTCCAACCTGCAACGCCCGGGAGTAGAATATCGCCCGCTGGCGCACGGTACGCCCCTGGTGGAAACGGGGCTGGCCTGGCGCCGCGACAATACCTCGCCCGTGCTGAAGGGCTTCCTGGATTTGATGAGAAAGAGAACTGAATGCTGATCCACCCGATGCCCGATCCCGTCGCCTTTTCCATCGGCCCCGTCGACATCCACTGGTATGGCCTGATGTACGTACTGGCCTTCGCGCTGTTCATCGCGCTGGGCCGCGTGCGCATCCGCCAGCCCCATATTGCCGCACTGGGCTGGACCAGACAGGACCTGGACGACATGCTGTTCTATGGCATGCTGGGCGTCGTGCTGGGCGGACGCCTGGGCGAAGTGATCTTCTACCAGCCCCACCTGTTCCTGACGCCACTGGAGATCTTCAAGGTCTGGCATGGCGGCATGAGCTTCCACGGCGGCTTCCTGGGCGTGCTGATCGCCATGTGGCTGTGGTCGCGCAAGGCCGGCCGCAACCTGCTGGACGTGTATGACTTCATCGCCCCGCTGGTGCCACTGGGCTACGCCTGCGGACGCCTGGGCAACTTCATCAATGCCGAGCTGCCCGGCCGCGTGGCCGATGCGACCCTGCCGTGGGCCATCATCATGCCGAACGTGGATGCACTGCCGCGCCATCCGTCGTCGGTCTACCAGATGCTGGTGGACGGCATCCTCGTCTTCCTGATCCTGTGGCCGTTCGCCCGCCATGCCCGCCCGCGCCTGGCCGTGGGCGCCATGTACACCTTGCTGTATGGCTGCGCGCGCTTCTTCACGGAATACTTCCGCACGCCGGACTGGGAAACCCATGTGCTGGGCCTGCCCATCACGTCGGGCCAGGTGCTGTCGCTGCCGATGATCGTGGCCGCCATCGCCATGCTGGTGTGGTCGTACCGGCGCAACATCTACGGGGCGGCGCCGGCCGCGGCCCAGCGCGCATGAAACAAAGGCAGCCTCGGCTGCCTTTTTTTGCGTCGTACCCCGCTACTTGCCGATCAGTTTGACGATAAAGCGCCACTCGTCCGGCGCGACCGGCATGACGGACAGCCTGCTGCCCTTGGCCAGCAGGCGCATGTTCTCCAGCTCGGGGTGGCTGCGCAATTCCTTCAAATCCAGGTAACGGCCCTTGTGGACGGCCTTCACGTCGATGCCCGTCCAGCGCGGCTGCTCGGGCGTCGCCTTCGGGTCGTGATACGGGCTGGCGGGATCGAACTGGGTGGCGTCCGGATAAGGCTTGCTGACGATCTCGGCGATGCCGGCAATGCCCGGCACGGCGCAGCTGGAGTGATAGAACAGCACGCCGTCGCCCTCCTGCATGCCGTCGCGGATGAAATTGCGGGCCTGGTAATTGCGCACGCCGTACCACGACGTCGTTTGATGCGGGGCGGCCAGCACGTCGTCGAAACTGACGTCATCGGGTTCGGATTTCATCAACCAGTATTGTTTCGCCATCGGCGGCCTCACGGACAAAAGAATATAGAACGCATAAAACGCGGACGAAAAAAAACGGCGGCGCATCTTCCGATGCCGCCAACCGCTTTTCGACTTCAATAATTACTTCCAACGACTTCTAATAAGGCCCCGCCTGTGCCGCTATGCCGGCATCCCGAACCTTACGGTTCAAGGTGGTCACAGTCAGTTCAACTTCGGGTTCATCGGACTAGCGACGCTCACGCCCGCCGAACAATTTTCCGCAACCGATGCATGTAAATGGTTCAAGGAATATATGACAATCGCGAACACTGCAGGGTGACACGGAGTTTACTCCTCAATCCCGCCGATTGAAAGACCTAATTTGAACGGGACGCCCTTTCGGGCCCGGATCAGAACAGGGCTTCCTGCGGCGTCAGTGCACTGTCGAGCACGCGCTGCATGGCGCCGATCTTCTGCTGCACTTCCAGCAGCGACATGTCCGACAGGGGGCCGGCCGGCGCTTTCGCCGTCAGGAATTCCGCCGCCATCGACAGCGCCGCCATCACGGCGATGCGGTCGTTGCCCTTGACCTTGCCCGTGTCGCGGATCGTCGTCATCTTCTTGTCGAGCAGGCTGGCCGCTTCGCGCAGCGCCCGTTCCTCACCTTCCTTGCAGACCAGGCGATAGGGCTGGCCCATGATATTGACGTCGACGGGAATCATTGCGCGTCCTCTTTCACGGGTTCTTCGACTGCCGCTTCCGGTTCGGGCGGCGTGATCTTCGCGAGCAGGGCCGAGACGCGCTGGTGCGCCTCGCCGAGGCGGCGCTGGTAACTGATGTTTTCGGCGACAAGGGCGGCATTGGCCTGGCGCAGCTGGGCGTTTTCACGCCGCAGGCTGTGGGTCAGCTCGGCCAACTGCTCGATCTTGTCGGAGAGGTCTTGGAAGTCGGAAATCATCCCGCCACTATAGGCCCGCACGAAAGCGTGGTCAACCGAATAGACCGGGTCTTACACTTAAATACATCTTAATGACATGGCAACGCACGATGATGGCGGCGGCACCGTACCGGCGCATCGCGGCGTCCCGGCCGACTCAGCCGGTGGCGCCCAGGGCCATCAGCAGCAAGGCCCCGGCCAGTACGCCCAGGGCGGCGCCGGCGGCGACATTGACGGCCACGCGCACCCAGTTCGGTGCGTGCAGGTCTCTTGGTAATTTGGACTGGAACATTGCTGCCTCCGCTATAGATCACTACAACTTCGGACGTCGAAGTTACAGTGTGCACCGCAACCGCTTTTTTGTCAAAACACCTACGCTATGCCATGCTGCGGCATCGCACCACGCCACGGAGACCGTCATGCCAGCGCCACTGACCACCCTGACACCCGCCATGGCCACGACATTGCTGGCGACCCTGTTGATGACGCTACTGCCGGCCTGCGGCAGCCGCGCCGACACCGTGGTGAGCGTGCGGGCCGACGGCACCGCCCACGTCGGCGGCACGGTGATCCGCAACCAGCGCGGCTGCGAACGCGATGCCGCCTGCTGGCTCGAACTGCGGCCGGCCGGCGGCACCCCCGTCGTCGTCAAATACCACCATGGCGAAGGTGGGCCGGCCTGCGCCGACCCGCGCCGGGTGACGCAGGCGCTGGCCATCCAGCCCGGCACCCGCGTCGAGGCCGACGGCGCCTACCGGGCAGAAAGCGCGTGGCAGACGGTGGACGTCTGCACGCCACCCGGCGCAACCCTGCGCACCAGCAGCCAGGCCGCGCCGCCCACCAGCAGCAGCGCCGGCACCGAAGGCACCGGCACCTCGCCCGGGTCCTGACGGGGGCCGACGGTGGCCGAATAGGCCAGGCTCAAGGCGTCGGCCTGCTCGACCAGGCGGCCGCCGGCGAACGGGTCGCCATCCCACCACTCGGCCGTCAGAACGAAGTTGCCCAGGTTGGAGAAGCCTTCCGGCGCGTCGGCATCCCACGTCAGGCCATACAGGCCGGAGACGCCGTCGAACGGCGTGCTGACATTGGCCGCCGGCGCGATCACGGGCAGGTCGAACAGCGCCAGCGGCGTGCCGTGCTCGAATACGTCCGCGCTGACGCCGGTCAGCACCAGCCACAGGGCCGCGTCAGGGTTGACGATCTCATAGCCCCAGCCCACGGTGCTGCCGGCCGCGCCGGCCACCACGCCGTTGCCCGGCAAGGTGGTGGCGCTCCAGATGGGTGCCGCCAGCGCCGTTTGCGCGCACAGGGCCAGGGCGGCCGCCAGCGCCAGGACGCGCGGGCGGAAAGTGCGAAGTTGTTCCAGCATGCTAGTCCCCTTCATGGAATCACCGACTGGTTGATCGAGAATTTATAGCCGCGGTCGAAGATGTCGCTCAGCTCACCGCTTTCCGTGACCGAGAAGCGCTTCACGCCGGCCGGCACGTTGAAGTACAGGCGCACCGTGTGGCTGGCGCCCGCGGCCAGGTCGGGCAAGGCCAGCGGCAGCGCCGGCGAGCGCGCCGTGTCCAGCGTGACGGTGCCGGTGCCGCTCAAGGTGCGCAGCGCCACGCCGGTCAGGCGGGCGGCGCGGGCCGGACCCTGGCCGCCGTTGCGCAGCACGACGTCGACGTACATCGACCCGGTGCCGGCGGCGCCCTGCCCGCCCAGCGCGCCGTCGAAGCGGGGAGGACCGGCCACGGCGCAGGCACTGTTGACGAAGAACTTGGCGTCGCGCACGGCCAGCTGGCCGGCCTGGTCGAACACGCGCGCGACCAGGTGGATGTAGCCGCTGCCCGGCACGATGAAGCGGTAAGGCAGCCGGTTGGCCGGCACCTGGGTCCACGCCACGCCGCCATTCAGGCTGTACTCGGCCTTGTCGATGCCGACACCGCCGGCGTTCGCATCGACGATGATGCTCGCTTCCGTGCAGGTGGTCGGCAGGGTGTCGAGCGGCGTCACGGCCAGGGTCAGCAGCGGCGCGGCGCCGGCGATGCGCACCGTCGTCGTTGCCTCGCGGGTGTTGCCGTCGCTGTCGGTGGCGCTCATCGTGATGGCGTGGGTGCCGGGTCGCAGCCCGGTGGTGGCCACGAACGCGCCATTGCCGAGCACACCGTCCAGGCTCGAGCGCCACGTCACGGCGGCGTCGTCCAGCATGCCGTCGTCGATGTCGTAGGCCGTGCCTTCGAACTGCACTTCCGTATCGCGCGGGTAGGCCGCGTTGGCCAGCGGCGCGAGGATCTGCACGTCCTGCGGCACCTTGCGGGCCACGCTGAACGGCTCGGAGACGGCGGCCGCGCTGTTGGCGCCATCGGACACCACCACCTTGATGCGGGCCGTGCCCGCGGCGCCCGGCAGCTGGTCGAAGTCCACCGTCACGCTGTCGCTCTGCGCCTGGCGCGCCAGCTGGCGCCAATGGAAGCCGTCCGGCGCGTAGAACACCTTGGCCGTGCGCGTGGCGCTGTCGGCATCCGTCACCGTCCAGCCGATGGTCTGCTGGCCGGCCAGGGTGCCGCCGCCGGCCGGCTGCACCAGCCGCACCACGGGCGCGCTGCCGCCGAAGGCCACGCTGCCGATGGCCGCATCGGCCGGGTTGAACACCACCACGCGGGCGGCATTGGCCTGCACGGGAATCAGTTCGAAGAACACGGCCGGGCCGGTGGCTTCGGGGCCAGTCGATTCCGAGTGCGCCGACGAAGGCGTGAACTGGCGCAGGAACAGCACGGCACCGGCGGCATCCTGCACTTCGATACGGTGCGTGCCGCTGCCGGCATCGACGGGGCCGACCGTGGTTTCGTCGAACACGGGATCGACGACGGCGCTGCCGTTGCGGATGGCGCCGGAGATGGTCCAGAACGACCCTTGCGCCGTGCTGCGCTCAGCCTGTGCCTGGCGGCCGGCCGACGTGACGCTGCCGCCGCCCAGGGCCGTCAAGGCCTTCTTGTAGCTGAACGGCGAAATCCAGCGGGGCACGCAGTAGCTCATGATCTCGAACGTCGCTTCCGGCAGCAGCGGCTTGTGGGCCGCCACGTCGAAGGCCACTTCGGGTCGCGTCATGCTCTGGATCGTGTTGTTGCCGAAGGGCCAGTCGGTACCGGAATCGGCTGCCAGGTTGTAGCAGCCCGGGGGCGCGGCCGTGATGCCGGGTGCCTGGGTATTGGTGTGGTGCAGGCCGAGGGTATGCCCTACTTCGTGCGACACCATTTCAGTGACGGTCTCGGTGCCCAGGCGCATGGCGCTGGTACGGCCCAGCGCCGCGTGCGACGGCAGGTCGTGGGCGATGCCGCCGATCCCGCCTGGCACGGCCGGCCGGACCATGCCGAAGTAGGTGCGATGGTCGCCCGTGACGCCGGCCAGCCAGTCGGCGATGCCGAACAGGTCGTTGGCATCCTTGGCCGAGTCCACCCACCAGTTGGTCACGTCGGCGTAGCCCGCCGTGGCGCGGCGGATCGCCTCGCCCGTGACGGCCACGCTGACCTGGCGCGTCGGCGCCAGCTTGCGCAGCAGGCTGACCCGGCTGGCCAGCGCACTCGCGGGCGCGCACTGCCAGGCGCCGGCGGCGTCCTTGGCATCGCACACGCTGACCGCCTTCAGGCTGAGCGTATCGGTCTTGCGGCTCTTGAACGGGAAGTCATGCGTTTCCAGCACCTTGCCGCTGCTGTCGATGACTTCGGCCTTGATGTCCCAGTTTCCTTCGGGCGGCGTCAGGTAGAAGTCGAACGAGCGGCAGCCGCCTTTCTGCCGCCGCTGGTCCTCCACGCTGCAGTTGGGCTGCAGCGGCATCGTCAGGGTGCGGCTGACGGCGCCCGAAAGGCGGATCGTCACGTCCGTCACGGCCGTCACCTTGGCCGTGTACAGCCGCAGCACGCCGCTCTTGCCAGCCACCAGCGGCACCGGCGGCTCGCGCGAAGCGTCCAGGCTGGCCTTGAAGTCCTTCAGTTCCTGGAACTGCTGGATGGCCTGTGTCATCTCGGCCGCTTCCACGCCGATGGTGGTGCAGACCTTCAGGTTGTCGATGCCGGTCTGGTTGGTGTTGCCCGTGACCCGCACGGTCTTGATCTTGTTGCCGTCCGTCTCGACCTTCAACGGGTCCCAGCGATTGTAGTCGCCGTTCGGGTCACCCGAGCTGGTGTTGTAGTTGGGCGCGCCGGTGGACGTGGCCAGCACGTTGCCCTTGTCGTCCAGCGCCTGCATCGTCACGGCCACGGCCGAGGCGTAATAGAACTCCAGCCGCGAGGCCGGCGTTTTCGTCATGACGATATCGCGCGAGCCGGGGTTGCCGCCCAGCCAGAAGGCGATGGTTTCCGGCGTCGGCTCGTTGGCGAAGTTGCCGGTGCCGCCCGCGTCCGCGTCGATGATGCCCAGCCAGCCCGGCGACTGGATGCCGTCGAACTCGGGAATGGCGGCCTGGTTGCCCACGCCCTCGAAATTGATGACCGTGCACTCGCGGCCGTTCTCGATGACGGGCGCGGCCAGCGCCATGGGCCGCGACGGCGCGCTCTTGCGGGCCAAGCTGCCGGGACGATGCAGCACGTCGGCGGCAAAAGCGGGGGCGATTGTTGTGAAACCGATAAGGGAACTGACTGCGACAATTGCGACCTGCTGAAACTTTCTTCCAAGCATGATGGTCTCCGTGAGTAGGTACTGCGGCAGCGTTGCGCTGGGCAGTAACTGACGGATGTTAAACATAAGTCAACAAAAAGTCTGTATTAAATTGCAATCTGTTGGTTTTTGTGAATTCACAGCCCTTGAAATAGCGGGTATGCGTCCCTATAATTGTTGGCACTCGTTAGTCGAGAGTGCTAACAACGAATTTTGAACCTCACTGTACATAAGGAGTTTTGTATGAACCTTCGCCCTTTGCACGATCGCGTCATCGTCAAACGTCTGGACCAGGAAACCAAGACTGCTTCCGGCCTGATCATTCCTGATGCCGCCGCCGAAAAGCCGGATCAGGGTGAAGTGCTGGCAGTCGGCAACGGCAAAGTGTCGGACACCGGCACCCTGCGCGCACTGGAAGTCAAGGTCGGCGACCGCGTTCTGTTCGGCAAATACTCCGGCCAGGCCGTCAAGGTCGACGGCGACGAGCTGCTGGTGATGCGTGAAGAAGACATCATGGCGATCGTCCAGAAGTAATCTGGCACCCTTAAAGAATTCAGGAGAAAACAAACATGGCAGCTAAAGAAGTGATTTTCGGCGACGCAGCGCGCGCCAAAATGGTTGAAGGTATCAACATCCTGGCCAACGCGGTCAAGGTCACCCTGGGCCCGAAAGGCCGCAACGTCGTGCTGGAACGCTCGTTCGGCGCCCCGACCGTCACCAAGGATGGTGTCTCGGTCGCGAAGGAAATCGAACTGAAGGACAAGCTGCAGAACATGGGCGCGCAGATGGTCAAGGAAGTCGCTTCCAAGACGTCCGACAACGCCGGTGACGGCACCACCACCGCGACCGTGCTGGCACAAGCCATCGTGCGCGAAGGCATGAAGTTCGTGGCCGCCGGCATGAACCCGATGGATCTGAAGCGCGGCATCGACAAGGCCGTCGCCGCCACCGTCGAAGAACTGAAGAACATCGCCAAGCCATGCACGACGTCGAAAGAAATCGCCCAGGTCGGCGCGATCTCGGCCAACTCGGACGCATCGATCGGCGAGCGCATCGCTGAAGCGATGGAAAAAGTGGGCAAGGAAGGCGTCATCACCGTCGAAGACGGCAAGTCGCTGAACGACGAGCTGGACATCGTGGAAGGCATGCAGTTCGACCGCGGCTACCTGTCGCCGTACTTCATCAACAACCAAGAGAAGCAAGTTGCCGTGCTGGAGAACCCGTTCGTTCTGCTGTGCGACAAGAAGATCTCGAACATCCGCGACCTGCTGCCGATCCTGGAGCAAGTGGCCAAAGCCGGCCGTCCGCTGCTGATCATCGCCGAAGACATCGAAGGCGAAGCGCTGGCGACCCTGGTGGTCAACAACATCCGCGGCATCCTGAAGACCTGCGCCGTCAAGGCTCCAGGCTTCGGCGACCGTCGCAAGGCCATGCTGGAAGACATCGCTGTCCTGACGGGCGGCCAGGTCGTGGCTGAAGAAGTCGGCCTGACCCTGGAAAAAATCTCGCTGGCCGAACTGGGCCAGGCCAAGCGCATCGAAGTGGGCAAGGAAAACACCATCGTCATCGACGGCGCTGGCGAAGCTGCCGGCATCGAAGGCCGCGTCAAGCAGATCCGCGTGCAGATCGAAGAAGCGACGTCGGACTACGACCGTGAAAAACTGCAAGAGCGCGTGGCCAAGCTGGCCGGCGGTGTTGCCGTGATCAAGGTCGGCGCTGCCACCGAAGTCGAAATGAAAGAGAAGAAAGCACGCGTGGAAGACGCGCTGCACGCTACCCGCGCAGCCGTTGAAGAAGGTATCGTGCCAGGCGGCGGCGTCGCCCTGTTGCGTGCCCGCGCTGCCCTGACCGTCAAGGGCGACAACGCCGACCAGGACGCCGGCATCAAGATCGTGCTGCGCGCGATGGAAGAGCCACTGCGCATGATCGTGCAAAACGCCGGCGAAGAAGCATCCGTCGTCGTCAACGCGGTCCTGGCAGGCACCGGCAACTACGGCTACAACGCTGCCAACGGCACCTACGGCGACATGGTCGAAATGGGCGTGCTGGACCCAGCCAAGGTCACCCGTTCGGCCCTGCAGAACGCAGCTTCGATCGCCGGCCTGATGCTGACGACCGACTGCATGGTTGCCGAAATCACCGAAGACAAGCCAGCCGGCGGCATGGGCGGCATGGGTGGTATGGGCGGCATGGGCGGCATGGACGGCATGATGTAATAGCCGTCGCCGGCCTCACGGCCTGCTACAGCAAAAGCTGCTCCTTCGGGGGCAGCTTTTTTTTCGTCCCGCGTCGGCATCGGCCGGTTCGCTGCCGTATCCGATGTCGCATTCGGTGTCTGACACCTGAATCGAGACACCTGAACCGGCAAATCGCGGGCAACAAAAAAGGCCGCCGAAGCAGCCTTTCTCGAAACGTTCTAGTGAGGTTGCCGCCGTCGCGCAAGGATGGCGCCGAGCGCGCTGCCGATCCCCACACCCAGGCCGATGCCCATGGCGAAATTGTCCATGGCGACACCGATCGCACAGCCGATCGCGGCCCCGAGGCTGATGCCTACGCCTACGTAACGGCCCATGAAATCGTCTGGTTCCATATCCATACCAAGTCTCCGTTCTGAGTTTGTTGTGATTTAAATATACGCCTGTTTTCGCCCCGTTTGCCAAGATATTCACGCCGCTGTGCTTCGCTGACAACATTTCAAAATCCCCACCCCGCGCTGCAACAATTTCCCAGAAACCGGTGTCAGACACCGATTTTGGACCGGTTTTGGGGCAATACTTCCCCTGTCGGAGCCGTGCGCCAGAGCGAACGCGGCGGGACTATCATGCCCTTTTGCCAAGCAGAGAGAGCGCGATGACGGATACGGTGGGTGACTTTTTGCTGCAGCGCATGCACGAATGGGGCGTGCGCCGTGTGTTCGGTTATCCCGGCGACGGGATCAACGGCATCATGGGCGCCTTCGGTCGCCAGGAGGACATCGAGTTCGTCCAGGTGCGGCACGAGGAAATGGCGGCCTTCATGGCGACGGGCCATGCCAAGTTCACCGGCGAGGTGGGCGTGTGCGTGGCCACCTCCGGCCCCGGCGCCATCCACCTGCTCAACGGCCTGTACGACGCCAAGCTCGATCACCAGCCCGTGGTGGCCATCGTCGGCCAGCAGAAGCGCGCCTCCATCGGCGGCGACTACCAGCAGGAAGTCGACCTGGTATCGCTGTTCAAGGATGTCGCCCACGAGTACGTCCACATGGCCACCGATGCGGCCCAGGTGCGCCACCTGGTCGACCGCGCCTTCCGCATCGCCAAGGAAGAACGCACCGTCACCTGCATCATCTTCCCGAACGACGTGCAGGAGCTGGACGCGGTGCCGAAGCCGCCGCGCGAGCACGGCACCGTCCACACGGGCATCGGCGCCCTGACGCGCAGCCACGTGCCGCCACCGGAAGCGCTGCAGCAGGCCGCCCGCATCCTCAACGAAGGCAAGAAGGTGGCGATCCTGGCCGGCGCCGGTGCGCTGCACGCCACCGATGAACTGATCGAGATCGCCGAACTGCTGGGTGCCGGCGTGGCCAAGGCCCTGCTGGGCAAGGCGGCCGTACCGGACGACCTGCCCTTCGTCACGGGCTCGATCGGCCTGCTGGGCACGAAGCCCAGCCACGACATGATGAACGGCTGCGACACCCTGCTGATGGTGGGCTCGAACTTCCCCTATAGCGAATACCTGCCGAAGGAAGGCCAGGCGCGCGGCGTGCAGATCGATATCGACGCGCGCCGCGCCAGCGTGCGCTACCCGATGGAGTTCAACCTGATCGGCGACGCCAAGGCCACCTTGCGTGCACTGATCCCGCTCCTGGAGCGCAAGGCGGACCGCGCCTGGCAGCAAGAGATCCACGAAGGCGTCGAGCGCTGGTGGCGCGTGCTGGAAGGCCGGGCCATGAACGAGGCCGACCCGATCAATCCGCAGCGCGTGTTCTGGGAGCTGTCGCCGCGCCTGCCCGAGAACTGCATCGTCGCCGTCGATTCCGGCTCGGTCGCCAACTGGTCGGCGCGTGACCTGAAGATGCGGCGCGGGATGATGACCACCGTCTCGGGCGGCCTGTCGACGATGGGCTGCGCCGTGCCGTATGCCATCGCGGCCCGCTTCGCCCTGCCCGACCGCCCCGTGGTGGCGCTGGTGGGCGACGGCGCCATGCAGATGAACGGCATCAATGGCCTGATCACCATCGCCAAGTACTGGCGCCAGTGGGGGCCGGGCAAGCTCGTCATCATGGTGTTGAACAACCAGGACCTGAATCTCGTCACGTGGGAAGAACGGGCCATGGGCGGCTCGCCGAAGTATGAGCCGTCGCAGACGATGCCGGACTTTCCGTATGCCGCCTATGCGGAGCTGATCGGCCTGAAAGGCATCCGCGTCGACACGCCCGAAGGCGTGGCGGCCGGCTGGGAGGCGGCCTTCGCGTCCGACCGGCCCTGCGTGCTGGAGATGGTGACGGACCCGAACGTGCCGCCGCTGCCGCCGGACGTGTCGCCCAAGCAGGCCAAGGCCTACTTCGCCGCGCTGCTGAAGGGCGATCCGGACGCGCTGGCCATCGTCAAGGCCAGCATCAAGGAGACGTGGGAAGGCTGGTTCCCGCCGAAGAAGTAAGGCCGGCGCCGCTGCGTCATCGCGGCGGCGCCCGGCGCGTCCGGCTTACTTTTCGATGATGTGCTCCTCCACGCGGATGCCCGTGTGGCGGCCCGGCAGCGCCACGTGCGCCAGCAGCGTGTCGCCCGGCTGCACCAGGGTCGCGTGGCGGATCTTGCCGTCCGCGCCCATCAGCCGCACGTGCCAGTCGTTCTGCAGGAAGGTATTGAGGTAGATGCGGTTCGGGTCCTCCAGCGGCGTCGTCTCGTGCGCCGGCGTCACGTCGCGCGCCAGCGCATTGGCGCGCAGCACGGCATCGCGCAACTCGGGGCCGACGTCCTCCAGCGCCACGCTGCAGCGGATCTTCAACAGCGGGCGCCGCTCGATCTTGGCGCGGCCCACCGTGATGACGCGCGAGTTGCCGTGCAGGTCGACGCACAGCACTTCCGAGCCGCCCTCCATCTCGCTCAGGTACATGACATTGTCGCCCGGGCCCCAGATATACGAATGCACGCCGCCCGCGTTGACGCGGAATTCACGCAGGTTCATGTGCGGCAGGTAGTGCGTTTCAGAGCAGACGAACAAGCCACCCCACCCGGTCGAGCCGACGATCATGCCTTCGCCGGCCGTCATCATCGACGTGGTGTCGACGCACACGCGGTGGCCCAGGCCCGTATGCTGCACTTCCTCCACGCGCGCCTTCACCAGTGGCAGCTTGCTGTCCTGCCGGCGCGACAGCCCCCGCGTCAGGCTGGCGATCACCTCCGGCTCCTCCGTGCGCATCAGGACACCGATGCCGTGCTCCATCGTGGCGAAGGCATTGAGCGACTGGTTGACGTCGTCGACGACGCCGTCCAGCCCCTTGATCGGCACGCTGCGGAAGATCATCATCGGCTTGCCGTCCGTTTTCGCCAGCAGCAGCTCGTACGGAATATATGTCGCATGCTCGATATCGATGACGGCGAAGTCGTCGCCTCGCTCGCACACGGCGATACAGTAGGGGAACTCCGCTTCCAGGTCCGTCACCTCGATGAACAGGCCGCACTTGTGTCCCATCGCCGCGGCCTTGCGGCGGATCGCCTCGTCGCGCGTGATCACCCAGGCGTCCTTTTCCAGATCCTTCAGCTGCGCCGGGCTTTCGATGAACACCACCTTCTGCTTGGCGGTGCCATACGCGCGGTGCTGGCCGTGCTCCAGCACGATGTGGGTGCAGTTGCTCTCCTCGACGTTGGCCAGGATGGCCTTGCCCGTCATCTTGCGGGCGTCGAACCACCACTGCGTTTCCCCGGCGCTCAGTTGCTGCGGCGCGGGCGCCACGGCCACGGCCGGCAAGGCCGGCGCCGTGTCGATGTCGGCCGGTGCGTCGGCGGCTTGCACGGAGGTCTCTGCGAATTCGATCATCATCTGTCTCTCTTCAGGGTCGTTGTTCGATCAGGCTTCTTCGCGCAAGGCGATGCCCAGGTTTTGCAGGTGCGGTGCGTTCTCGCAGGCGATGTAGCGGGCGCCGGCCGTTTCCGACAGGTTGATGTGCTGGTGCCACGCCCACACCGGCACGTAGAACGCGTCGCCCGCCTTCCAGCGCACCTCGCGCTCGCCGATCACGGACATGCCGCTGCCTTCGAGCACATAGATCACCGTCTCGTAGTTGTGGCGGTGCTTGCGCGTGCGCTGGCCCGGTTCCAGGCCGCCGATCGTCATGCTGAGCACGCGCGACGGCAGGTCGACGATGTGCACGGCGTGGTGGCGGTCGCGCGAGAACGTATCGTCGCCGTCGCGGCCCATCACGTCCTCGTGCAGCAGGCGTTCCGGCATGTCCGGCGTCAGGGTGGCGGGCACGCGGCCGAAATCGGCCGAGCTGTGGCCCGGGTGGCGGGCGGCGGGATTTACTGACATGGTTGCTGTGCTCCTTCCAGGATGCCGTTGAAGAAATTCAGGCGCGCGTCGATCATGGCTTGCGCGCCTTCCAGGATGCGTTCGCCCCGTTGCGGGTCGTCCTGCTGCAGCCGCGCCAGGATGGCGCGCATCGTGTCGGCATGGCCGTCGTCGCATTCGACGTGAATGCGGAAGAACTCCAGCCGCTCGTCGTCGATGCCGTTGGCGTTGAAGCCGGCGATGATGTCGCTGTACAGGGCCGGCACGATGGCTTCCGCGCCCAGGCACAGGGCGCCCAGGCCGTAGGCGGCATCCTGCTGTTTGCAGTAGTGGAAGGTGGTTTCGATCAGCCGCTGCGTCTGCGCAAAGGTGGGCACCTGGCCGACGTCGATGCCGAACTGGCCCAGCATGCGGGCGAAGATGCGCGCATGGGGTTCGCCATGGTCGTCGCCGAAGCCCAGCTCCTCCGCCAGATTCTCCGCCAGCTGCAGCACGTCGTCGGAGTCGCTCAGGTTGGCGATCAGCGCGCACAGGTAGCGGGTGAAGTAGGCGCTGTATTTCGCGTGCTGGCTCAAGAATACGTTCAACTCGTGCGGCGTGACCGTCCCTTCGCGGCAGCGCCGGATGAAGGGATGGCTGCGCAGCCGGTCGACATGTCGGTTCGTGACGTTTTCGTACATGATTATCTCCCCGGTTTCTGGGACTGCAGGTTGTTTTGGGCCAGCTTTGTCAGCACCGCGCCGGGACCGATCTCCTGGAACAGCATCGGCCCGCGACCGGCCAGCCACGCCAGCGTCTGGCGCCACTGCACGGGCCGGGTCAGGTGATTGGCCAGCGTGTCGGCCCATTGGCCGCCGTCGTGCGGTTGCGCCGTCTGGTTCGAGATCACCGGCCATTGGGCGGGCCGGAACGCGGCCTGCGCGCAGAAGCCGCGAAACTCTTCCGCCGCCTCGGCCATGAAGCGCGTGTGGAAGGCACCGCTGACCTTCAGCGGCACCACTTTGCCGGCCTGGCGCGCGGTGATCCGGGCGCCGGCGGCGTCCACGGCCGCGCTGGAGCCGGCATACACCAGCTGGTCCGGCGCGTTGTCGTTGGCCAGGCAGAAGTCGCCGCCGAGGCCGGCCGCGATCTCGTCCAGCACGGCACGGTCCGGGTCGAGGACGGCGATCATGCCGCCCTTGCCGTTCTGGCGTGCCATCAGCTCGCCCCGTTTGCGCACCAGTTCCAGCCCGGTGCGGAAGTCGAACACGCCGGCGCACAACAGTGCGTTGTATTCGCCCAGGCTGTGGCCCGCCACGTAGTCGGGCTGGACGCCGCTGCGCTGCGCCAGCGCCATATGCGTCAGCGCATTGACCGTGTACAGCGCCGGCTGCGTGTAGGCCGTGTCGTTCAGGCGCGGCCCGCCCTCGGCGCACAGGGCCGCCACATCCCAGCCCAATACCTCGCGGGCTTGCCGCATCTGCTCGGGAAAGCGCCCGAACAGCGCCGCTCCCATTCCCTTGTGCTGCGCTCCCTGCCCGGGGAACATGAAAGTAATCATCGCGATCTCCTTGCCGTGGTTAGTATCTGCATCAGGTTGTCCATGACGGCCGCATGGGCGCTGCGCAGGAAAAAATGGCCGCCCGGGTACAGGCGGCCTGTAAAGCCGCGGCCCGCGAAGGCGTTCCAGCGGTAGATGCGTTCGACCGGCACTTCCGGATCGTCCGCCCCGCCCCATGCATACAGGGGGCAGTCCAGCGCCAGCGGCTGCGGGCAGCAATGCGCGTCGGCCAGCGCGAAGTCGGCCTGGAAGGTACGCAGCAGGATGTCCATGAACGGACCGTCCTGCAGCAGCAGCGGATCGGTGCCGCCTAGACGCTGCAGTTCACGCACCAGTTTCTCCTTCGAGAACGTGGCGCGGCTGCGGGCCGGGGCCGTCGGCCGCGGTGCCCCACGGCCGGCCAGCACGAGTGCCTGCGGCAGCGTCTCGCCACGCTGCTGGCGCCGCGCGGTCAGCTCGTAGGCCAGCATGGCGCCCATGCTGAAGCCGAACAGCACGTACGGGCGGTCCAGCAGCGGCGCAATGCCCTCCTCGGCCGCGGCCAGCAGGGTGGGCAGGTCGTGCACGGGTGCCTCGTTCATGCGCCGCCCCCGCCCGGGCAGCTGGATCGCCAGGAATTCGAGCCAGTCCACGTTCTGGAACTGCTTGACCCATGGCTGGTAGAACGCCGCGTTGCCGCCCGCGTGGTGCAAGGCGATGAGGTGCAGCGGTGCTTGCGGCGCCTGCGTGCGCGCACCGATCCACGGCGACTGCCGCGTGTCGGTGGCGGCCGGTGGCGCCTTCTGTTCGATATCGACCAACATGTTCACATCCTCCATCCATGCCATGACCAGCGCCGCATGCGCAGCACCGGGTTGTTGCGGACAGCCAGCGCGACGGTGCCGCACCAGCCGGGTTCGCCGATGGCGAGCGGCACCAACCGCAGGCCGGCCAGCGGTGCCTCGGCCTCCAGGAGGCGCGGTGCGAAGCCGGGCCGGAACTCGACGCTGAACCCGTCGAGCGGGTAACGCAGGCCATGCCCGGTCGCCTTCAGGCAGGCTTCCTTGCACGTCCACCAGCGATAGAAGGCCGGCAGGCGCTGCGCGTCCCCCAGCCGCCAGAACGCTTCCTGTTCCAGCGCGCTGAAGTAGCGCGACACCAAGAGCGGCAAGCGTGGCTGCGGCGCGCAATACTCCACGTCCACCCCCACGCCCGCCTCCGCCGACAGTGCCACCACCGCCATGCCTGCCGAGTGGCTCAGGTTGAAATACAGCGGCGGCATCGCGCGGCCCAGCGCCGGCTTTCCGTCCGCGCCCGCAACGATGGCGACGTGCTCGGGCGCCATGTCCAGCACGTGGCCCAGGACGCCCCGCAGGGCCGCATGGGCGGCAACGTAACGGCGGCGCAGGTGCGGGAAGGCGTAACGCCCGGCCCGGGCGCGCTCGGCCGGGTCGAGCACCTCGTACCGTTCAGCCATGTCGACACTATCGTCGTCCAGCGGCACCAACCACGCGTGTACCTCGCCGGCCGGCACTTCCCGTGTTCCCGTTGCGAAGTCCATCCTTGCTCCTCGACGTTGACGAAGTTATAGAATCGCGGCGCGCACGCTCCCCCGGCGCTGCCGCACCATTGTTTGAAATCGGGGAAATCACGCGGCCTCGCGGCCGCGCCGGATCAGGATTTAGGCGGAGAAGCCCGCGCGATGCTGCTTGCGTAGTCGCGTGGTCCGCACGACTGGCGTACCTCGTTCCACGCGGCGGCCGCGTCGCGCATGCTCTTCCCGGCATTCCTCGGCTGGTCGGCCAGGAAGTCGCGCACGAAGTTGTTGTACTCCCACGTATGCATGATCGGTGCCTTGTAGTTCTTGTCCTTGCGGCGCTCGTACTCGGCCGTCCATTCACGCGCCAGGTCGCCGTACGTCAGCGGCTCGCCGCGATGCTCGCGCCGGAAACGCTGCAGGTGCGCCGTGAAGTGAAAGTGCGGGCCGATCACCTGCTCGAAGAAGGCGCGTGTCTCGGCGTCGCACTTGTAGGTGTCGCCGATGGGCGCATCCAGCGCCAGGCGGCGCGGTCCGGCCGGCGCCGCGCGCTTGGCCGAGACGGCTCTGGCACGGACCGGGGCGGTCGCTTCGGCGTCGTGCGGCGCGCCGCCCAGGTACCGGCGCACCCGCGCCAGCACCTCGTGCTTCTGGCCTGTCGTGGCAAGGCCGGCGTCACGGCAGAACGCCACCAGCTCGGCCATGTACCAGTAATAGCGGTCCAGCGCATCGACCGGCATGCCGGCCTCCAGCACGGGGCGGTCCGGATGCACCCGGTTCGGTGCGGCCGGTCTCGGGCGGCGCGCTTCGCTCACTGCCGCACCGCCACGTAGATGTCCGCGCCGTCTTCGCGGATGACCTCGAAGTCGCCGCTGTAGCTGCGCTCGATGTCGCCGCGCTGCCAGATGTGCTCCCACGCCGCGCGGATGGCCTGCGGATCGCCGATGCTGAACTTCGCATAGCGCGCCGCCGGCAAGGTGATGCGCTGCAGGCCTTCCGCGACCTGTGCATCGTCCGGCACGCGGCTGCCCAGCATCAGCGTGTAGGCGCCCCGTGCGTCGCTCTCGTAGTCGAAGTAAACCTCGTAGATCGGCCCTTGCGCCTGCGGCGCCAGCCGGTTCATCACGCCCTGGCGGAAGAACATGCCCCAGTGCTGCTGGATCTTCTGCATGCCCTCTTCGCTGTTATCCGTGCGCAGCGTGATGCCGGCGATCGTGACCGGTTCCATCGAGACCAGCTCGTACGGCATCTGCAGGTCGGTCGGGGTTGTTGCGTCGTTCATATTGCGGTCCTCTCGGTACAAAAAATAGTCAAATGATAATGCAATGGCCTCAGGCTGCGACCGACTTGCTCTGCCACACGCCGGCGTTCCAGCGCATGAAGTTGATGGCGCCGCGCAGGCCTTCGTCCACGGCCAGGCCGAGCCACAATCCCACCATGCCGGCGCCCGTGTACAGGCACAGGTAGAGCGCCAGCGGCACGGCCACGCACCAGGTGACGGAGACACCCACCAGGGCCGGGAAGTTGGCGTCGCCGGCCGCCTTCAACGCGAAGCTGGTCAGCGTGCCGAACGAGCGGGCCGCCTCCAGCACCAGGCCGACGGTCAGCAGGTCCAGGCTGATGGCGATGATGCGCGGGTCCTGCGTGAAGATGCCCACCAGCTGGGGCCCGGCCAGGCGCAGCAGCGCTGCGATGACGAGGCTGCCCGCGATGGCGATGACGAGGTTGCGGCGAAGGACGGCGTCGGCCGCCACCGGCTGTCGCGCGCCCGTCAGGATCGCCACCAGCACCTGGTTGCCGATCGAGACGGCGGCGGCCCAGCACAGCGCCACCGTCGCCAGGTTCATCACGTACACACGCGCCGCCATCGCCTCCGTCCCCAGGTGCACGGCCGCGGCGGCGATCACCAGCATCGCCATTTCCGACGACACCGGCATCACCACCGAAGGCACGCCGATACGCAGCACGGTGCGCACCGGCAGCGCCATCTCGCGCATGAAGCGCGACCAGTGATAGCTCACCTTCATGCGCAGCGCGATGACAGCCACGTAGAACACGATCACGGCCACCTGGGCCATGATGGTGGCCAGCGCCACCCCTTCGATGCCCATGCCCATGCGCTGGTAGCGGATGTTCAGGCCGATGTTGACGGCGATCGCCAGCAGGCCGCCGAACATGTTCCAGATCGTCTTGCCATGCGAGATGAATACGCAGGCCAGGCCGTACTTCACGCTGATCAGCAGCAGTGCTGGCGCGATCGCGTGCAGGAAAGCGGCGCCGTGCACCTGGGTTTCTCCGGCCAGGCCCAACACGCCCGCCACCGTCGTCGCACCCTGGCTCAGCGCCAAGGCGGCCACGCCGCCCAGCACCGTGTTGATCACCAGCGCGGCGCAATACGCCTGGCCTGCCTGTTCCGGCTTGCGCGCACCCAGGAACTGGCCGGCCACGTTGCTGGCGCCCTGCGCCATCATCATGAACACCAGCACGCACACCATGAAGATGGGGATCACCGTGCCCACGCCGGCGGCCACCTGGTCCGAGATCCGGCTCAGGAAGTACGAGTCGGAAAAGAAGATCGAGAACGTCAGCACCAGTTCGATGAAGACGGGGATGACGATCGCCCACACCGGCGGCAGCTGCTGCTGCGACGGCGCGGCCGACATCGGCGACGCTGGCTTACTCATGGGAGGCTCCTTCCTTCGTGATTGGGGTGGCGGTGACGGCGGCGGGCTGCTCGCCCAGCGCGTCGCGGATGCGCGAGCCGATGCCGGCCTGGTCGAATTGCTTGAACAGCGCGATGCGGTTGCGGGCCAGGTCGCCCCGGTTCCAGCGCTCGTAGAGTTCCTGGCGCATGCCGTAGTTGTCGCAGGTGAGGTCCCACGCCATGCGGAACAGACGCGACTTGCGCTCCACGTCGATGCCCTTGCCGCGCATGTAGCGATCCAGCAGCGGGCGCAAGGTGGGATTGGCCAGGTCCGACTCGCTCGGCTGCATCAGCAGGCCGGACGCACCCAGCTCGCGCAGGATGTCGCTGGCGCGTGCGCCGAACTGCGCGGCGAACGTGTCGGGGCCCAGGGTCGAACCGGGTGCCATCAGGCCGCCCTGCGTCGGCGCCCGCTCCTCGTGCATGCCCAGCAGCGCCAGCCGCGCCATCTCGACATAGGTAGCGAGCTCGCCCAGCTTGCCCTGGATCTCGCGGAATTCGCCCACGCCGATCGCATCGCACACCATCGATGCCACCGCCATATGGGTGCGCATGCGGTGATAGAAGCGGATCTGGCCCACGTACAGCGACCAGGCATTCAGGCGGCGGAAGCCCGCGAACGCCGTTTTCGCATCGCGCAGCAGGAAGATGCGGTTGCGCGGCACGAAGACGTCGTCGAAGAACAGCATGGCGTCCTGCTCGTCGTAGCGGCTGGCGAAGGGATGCGAGAACGTGTTCTCCGGCCGCGCCAGCGCCTCGCGGCACATGATGCGCAGGCCGGGCGCCTGCATCGGCAGCGCGCACCAGAGCACGAATTCGGGCCGCTCGCGCATCGCGAAGGTGGGCGACATGTAGACCAGTACCTCGTGCGCGAACGGCGACATCGTGGCGAGCTGCTTGGCGCCGCGGATGACGATGCCTTCGTCGCTTTCGCTGATCACGCGCAGGGCCAGGTCCGGATCGTCCGTCGGGCTGGCCGAGCGGTCGATCTGCGGGTCGCCGATGGCATGGGTGATGCTCAGGTCATGGCGACGGCAGTAGTCGTGGTAGCGCACCGCGTTGACGCCGAAGGCAGGGTCCACGGCGGCCAGCTCGGCACGGTAGTCGTACAGGCCCACGACGACATTGGCCATGAAGTCCGGCACGCGGGGCAGCTGGCCCCAGCTGTGCTCCATCCACAGGTGCGTGTTGGCCCACTTGGCCTGCAGCTCGTGCTCGTCGCGGGGCAGGGCGTACGAGCGGCTGACGCGGTAGCCGGCATCCGGCAGCGGCTCCGTCATCGCGTCGCGCAGTGGCGCCGAGTGCTGCAGGTCGTACAGCCGCGCCATTTCGTTGCGCATGCCGGCAAAGGCGGGGTGGTCGACGACGCTGACGCGCTGGCCGTCCAGCCATACTTCGCGTTCGTCGTTCAGGCTCGCGAGATAGCCGGCCCCCGTCAGGGCGCCGCTCGCATCGTCCAGCTTCATGTCCAGCTGGTAGGACAGTTGATTGCGCATGGTCGTTCGTCCTTATTCGATGGTGAGTGCGGTGTCGGTACCTGCGGCGGCGCTGCCCGGCAGGGCGGCCGGCGCGATCCCGCGCAGGAATTCCAGCAGCAGGCGGTCGAATTCGGCGGCATGCGTCAGGAACGGATAATGCCCCGCGCCGGCCACCTGCACCAGTGTCGAACCTGGCAGGTGCTCGTGCATCGTCCGCGAGTGCTCAGGCCTGATCACGGTGTCCAGGTCGCCATACATGAACTGGACGGGCTGGCGCAGCGCTTCCACCCACGGCAGCGTCGACAGCGTCATCATCTCGTTCAGGTAGCGCATGGCCACCAGCGGGTTGGCGCACTGGCTGCCCACCAGCAGTTCGCCCATCCGGTCCGCGTTGACGCGGCGCGGGTCGCCTTCTTCCCACTGCCCTGCAACCGTGTCGAAGTCGAGCTTCAGCGAGCCCGAAACGACCTGGATCATCTGCATGATCTCCTCGATCGACAGGTCGGCGCCCGCCACCGGCGGCAGGTCGGCGCCGTCGTAGAAGCCGCCCACCATCGTCAGCGACGCCACCTGCGGCGCGTACTGGTGGGCCAGGTAGCTGGCCGCGATGGAACCGAAGCACGAGGACACCACGTGGACCGGCTGGCCCGGCAGCAGCACCTGCAGCACTTCGGAGAACACGCGTGAGACACCGGCCGTGGTGGCGTCGCGGATGCCCTTGCTGAGGCCATAACCGGGTGCGTGGATGACGATCAGCTGGTGCTCATCGCGCAGCGACGTCACCTGGCGCATCCACACGGGCACCGTCAACGCGACGGCCGGCATCAGCAGCAGCGGCGTGCCCTGCCCCGTAACGAAGACCTCGACCTGCGGGCAGGACGGCACCTCGACCAGCAGGTGGCGCAGCTGCGCCGGCGTGACGGCATCCGGCACCTCCTCGCCGGCCGTGGCCAGCGTGCCCTCGCGATAGCGTTCGCCGTACGAGGCCAGGAACGCTTCCACCTCGTCTGGCTCGATGGTGCGCAGCAGCTTGATGCCGGCCTGCAGCGGCGGCATGGCCACCGCTTCCGGCGCGGCCACCGGCGCGCTTGCCCCTTCGACCGGCAGGGCCGCCGCCGGTGCGGCGGCATCCGCGCCCTGCGCGACTGTGCCGCCACCGAGCAGCTGCAAGGCCTGCTCGACATGGTTGGCGACCAGGTACTCGGCCACCTCGCGCAAGCTCTGGTAGTTCAGGAACAGCGTGGCCGGCAGCGTGCCCGCCAGTTCTTCCAGTGCGCGGTGCAGGTTGACGACGATCAGCGAGTCGACGCCGAAGTCCGCCAGGTCGGCATCCAGGTCGATCTTCTCGCGCTCGATCATCAGGGTGTCCGCCACGACGGCGCGCACGCTTTCGGCAACCGCCTCCGGCGTCAGGGCCGCCTGCACGTGCGGCTGGCGGCTGCTTTGCGCGACCTGGCTGATGACCTTCTCGGCCTGCACGGCGGCAGGCAGCGGCGCCGGCGATGGCGCTGCCGCAGGCGCGGCGGCCGGTGCCCGTTCCGGCAGGCGCACGCCCATCCGTTCCAGCACGGCGTCGCTGACATTCAGGGCCATGGCCTGGCCCTGGCCGGCGGCCACGATGCGGACGATGGCCTCGCCGCCCTGCTCGCCGTTGAGCGGATGGATGCCCTTGGCGCGCAGCAGTTCCGGATCGCCCCGGTCATTGCCTTCCCAGAAGCCCCAGTTCACGACGTGGACCGGCCATGCCGCTTCCTGGCGCAGGTGCAGCGCGAACGCATCCTGGAAGTTGCAGGCGGCCGTGTAGGCGCCCCAGCCCTTGTTGCCGACGAAGGCCTCGCCGGACGAGAAGAACATCAGGAAGTCCAGGCTGCGGCCCATCAAGGCGCGGTACAGCGCATGCGAGCCGTTCGTTTTCGCCTGCAGGGCGGCGCGGAACTCCTGCTCGTCCATGCTGGCCAGGCGCCCGCCCGCGAACGTCATGGCCGAATGGAACACGCCACGCAGCGGCCCCATATCGGCTTCGATGCGGCCGATGGCCTGGGCCAGCTGGCGGTCGTCGTTGACGTCGGCCGGGTAGTAGCGCAGGCGCCCTGCCGCCGCGGCGACGCTGCCGATGGCGGCAGCCACGCCGGCGTCGTCCGCCGGGCGGCGCCCGATCCAGGCCACGCTGGCGCCGCTGTGGTTGGCCAGGTATTCGGTGATGCGCATGCCGACGTTCCCCGCACCGCCGACGATCACGTACACGCCGCTGTCGCGCAGCACCGGCGCGGATGCCGGCGCAAGGGCCAGCGGCCGCAGCACGCGCTGCAGGGCCGCGCCGTCGCGCAGGGCCAGCTGTGCGCCGTCGGCGACACCGGCGGCGATGCGGTCCAGGTCAGCCAGCAGCGCCGCCGTTGGCGCGTTGCTGCCCTCGGCCAGCGTCACGTCGAAGTACTGCGTGGCGACATGGGGCAGTTCGTTCGGCAGCGCTTTAGTCAGGCCGGCCAGCGCGGCGGTGAAAGGCTGGATCGTGTCGCCGTCCACGGCGCCGAATACGCCATTGCTGACGACGCGCAGCGCCCAGCGGCGGCGCGCCGCGTTGCCCGCCTCGATGGCCTGCACGAGGCGCAGCAGCAGTACCACGCTGCCTTCCTGCAGCGCGTCGAACTCCTTGCCCGTGCGGGGATGCCAGCGGTCCACGTTCAGGCCGCCGAGGAAGTAGACGGTGCCCACCTCGCCCACATGGGCCAGGCAAGCCGGCAGCGCATGCACGTCACCGGGGGCGACGCTCCAGCTGCGGGCCGACAGTACGTCCGTGGCCGTATCCAGCACGATTTCGTACGGTTCGCCGCCCAGGCGCTGTTTCAGCGCCGTCGCGACGAAGGCGGCAGCGGCGGGATAGACGATCAGCGTGCTGCCGCCGTTTACCGGTGCGCCGGCCTGCAATTGCGCCGGCGTGGCAGCTTCCCATACGGGCTGGTAGAACATCCGCTCGAACAGCGGATCGGCGCGGCGCCGGCGCATGCCCTGGGCCGCGACGCAGATGCGGCCCTGCTCGTCCAGCACGTCCGCATCGAAGCCGCCGCCCGCGCGCAAGCGCACGAACAGGATGCCGGCCGCCGGTGGCGCGGACACCAGCTCGATGTGATCGGCGCCCAGTTCGCCCTGCAGGTCGAAGTCCGGTGCCAGTCCGGCCGCCTCCATCAGGGCCGCGCCGGCACCGACCAGCAGCGCGGCATTCGCCCAGTCGCCGCCATGGCTGTCCAGCGTATAGCGGGCCAGCGCGAACGCGGTACCGGCCGCCGGCTCGGCGATCGTGCAGCCGCCGGCCATCACACCGGCGGGCAGGCGGCGTTCGCATTGGCGGAACCAGTGCGCCACGTCGGTGCCGGCCGCCACGGGCGCGGACAGGCCGGCGGCAGGCATCAGGCGTGCGGCGCCCAGTGCCTCGCCGGCACCGTCGGCAAGCTGCGCGGACGGTCCCTGCGCCCCGGCACCCAACACCAGGGTGCGCGTCGAGGTCACGCCACCGACCTGCCAGCAGACGTCGGCCAGGGCGCGTACGTCGCCATGGTAGTCGGCCGCCTGGCCCAGCACGGCCAGGTTGCCGACGGTGGCGAATTCATCGCCGGTCAGGTCGAAATGCAGGCCGCTATCGAGGCTGCGGCGCGGATTCAGGCCGGCGGCAAGGCCGGTCGCAACCACGGCCAAGGGCTTTGCCGCGGTCTGCACCCAGCACCGCTCGCGGGCGAAGGGATACAACGGCAGCTCGATGCGCCGCAGGCCCGCGTCCGTATAGCCGTCGGCCCATGCCACCGCCGTGCCCTGGGTCCACAGCTTGCCCAGCTTGGCCCAGCGCCGGCCCTGCACCAGGCCGCGCAGGAACTCGCGGTCCTGGGCGCCGGCCGCCTGGCCCTTGTCGCGATTGCCGCGCGGGCTGGTCCAGCAGCCGTCGATGCCCTCTTCCCCCGCCAGCAGGCGCGAGAGCTTGTCGCGCAGCGCGGCGAACGACGCCGCCTGGATGGCGACGCGGCGCGGCAAGGCCTCGCGCCCCACCTGCAGCGTGTAGGCGGTGCGCTCGAAGCGTTCCGCCTCGGAAGCCGGCGCGCCGCCCTCGCCCAGTACCTGCGCGCACAGGTGGCCGATGGTTTCGGCCGCACGAACTTGCGCGCCCGTCAGCGTGACGCCGAATTCGGCGGCCAGGCGCGCGGCCAGCGTATCGGCGGCGGCATCGTCCAGCCCCAGGTCGGCCCAGCTGTCACCCGCGTCCAGCAGCTGCGCGGAGATGCCCAGTGCCGTCGCGACCGCACCGAGCACGCCGGCGGTATCCTGGCTGCCAGCTGCCGCGGCGGGCGCGTCCAGCGTGGCCAGGAAGCGGCCCAGCACGGCGTTCAGCTGTTCCTGGTTCTTCGCCGAGAACACGAACAGCTGGTCGCCCAGCGGCGGACGCGCCGTCGCCGCCGGCGGCGCCACGTATTCCTCGATGATCAGGTGGGCATTGGCGCCGCCCGCGCCGAAGGAACTGATGCCGGCGCGGCGCGGCACCCGCACCTCGCGGCCATTCTCATGGCGCGTGATCTGGTGCCACGGTGCCAGCGTGCGCTGCACCACGAACGGCGTTTTGGAGAAATCGATATTCGGATTCAGCGTGTCCGCATGCAGCGAAGGCACCAGCTGGCGGTGGCGCATCTGCAGCAGCACCTTGGCGATACCCGCGAAGCCGGCCGCCGATTCCAGGTGGCCGACGTTGGATTTGACGGAGCCCAGCGCGCAATAGCCGACGTCGTCGGTGTGCTCGCCGAAGGCCTGTGTCAGCGCCCTGACCTCGATCGGGTCGCCCAGCGCAGTGCCGGTGCCGTGGCCCTCGATGTAGGTGATGGTGCGCGCATCGATCCGGGCTGCGTCCAGCGCCTCGCGAATCAGCGCCGTCTGCAGCTTCGGATTCGGTACCGTATAGGCATTGGCCTTGCCGCCGTGGTTGATGGCGCTGGCGCGGATGATGCCGTAGATGCGGTCGCCGTCACGCTGGGCCGCGCTAAGGGGCTTGAGCAGCAGCGCGCCGACGCCGTCGCCCGGCACGTAACCGTCGCCGCCGTCGCCGTAGGCCCGGCACAGGCCTTCGGTCGACGCGAAGCCCGTCTTGCTGAGGAAGAGGTATTTGTTCGGGTGCGTCGTCACGTTGACGCCGCCGGCGATCGCCATCTCCGTTTCGCCCCGCTTCAGGCTTTCGCAAGCCAGGTGCACCGTCGTCAGCGACGACGAGCACATCGTGTCCAGCCCGATGCTCGGGCCGGTGAAATTAAACCAGTACGACGCCCGGTTGGCGATCGAGCTGTACGACGAACCGGCATTGGCGGTATCGGCGCCATACAGCTGGTACTGGCTCCACATGGCGCCGGCGTAGACGCCGATGCGGCGCCCGGCCAGCGTTTCGCGGGCATAGCCGGCATCCTCGATGGTGTGGTACACGGTCTGCAGGAACAGGCGCTCCTGCGGGTCCAGCGAGTTGGCTTCCAGGTTCGAGATATTGAAGAACAGCGGGTCGAACTTGTCGATATCGTTCATGAACCCGCCCCAACGCGTGTACGACTTGCCTTCCACGCCCTTCTCCGTCGTCCAGTACTCGCGCCAGTCCCACAGCTCGGGCGGCACTTCGCTGATGCAGTTGCGGCCGGCGACGAGGTTGTCCCAGAACTGGTCGATGTTGTCGGCCATCGGGAAGCGGCCCGCCATGCCGATGATGGCGATGCTGTCTTCCGCCAGGGGGACGGTGGGCGCAGCTTGCTCCTGCGTCGCCGCCGGTGCCACCGGCGCTGCCGGAGTCGGTACGGCCGGGATGGGGACCGTTTCGGCCTGTTGGACGGTCACCTCCGGCCCTGCCGCCATCACCGGCGCCGTCACCGTCGCCGCCTGCGGCGCCGGGAATTCCTCGGCCAAGTAGGCCGCCAGTTCGCCGATGCTCTGGAATTCGAAGAACAGCGTCTTCGCCAGTTCGCCGAAGTGTTCCTCCAGCCGCCGCGTGATGGCCACGACCATCACCGACTCGATGCCGTATTCCTCGAACGTGGTGCCATTATCCAGGCTGGCCGCGTCCAGCTTCGTTTCGAGCGCGATCGCCTGCCTGACCAGGTCTTCCACCCGGCGCTGCCACGTGGCCGCACTGCTTGATTCACCGAATCCCATTCCCATCTCCTTGATCGTCAAAGTTCCTGCTCGTGCAGGGTCATGCGAACTGCCGCGTATCACGGCGCGGTTCCGCCCAGCAGCGAGCGGTCAATCTTGCGTTTGTCGCCCACGGCGAGTGCCACCGTTTCGTGGCCGCTGTCGAGGATCGCGAACAGGCATTGCATCGCCGCGTCCGTCGCCAGCGCTTCCATTCCATGGAGCTGGCGGATGTAGTCCTGTTCGCGCTCATCCATCCGCATGCCGCCTTCCTGCCACAGCGGCCAGCCGACGGCGATGCCCAGGCCGCGCCGCAGGCCCGCCCGGGCGGCCTCGTTGCGGGTGCGCGTGAAGCCGTCCAGGAAAGCGTTGGCATAGGCATAATCGGTCTGCCCGACAGGACCCAGCCGCGATGCCAGCGACGAGAACGCGACGAAGTAATCGAGCGGATCGTCCTGCGTCAGCCGGTCCAGCACGACGGTGCCGGCCACCTTCGCTTCCAGCGCCGCCCGTGTCGACGCGGCGTCCTTGCGCAGCAGCAGGCCGTCGGCGCGCCCACCGGCCGCGTGGAACACCGCGCGCAGCGGGCCCCACTGCCGGCGCACCGACTCCAGCGCCCGCGCGACCTGGGCCGCATCGGCCACGTCGGCCTGGACGTACTGCCAGTTCTCTTGCGGTGCCAGCCCGTCGGCCTCCAGCTGGCGGCACGCCTGTTGGGGTGCCGAGCGGCCCATCAACGCCACGCGGCAACCGCGACCCAGCAGGAAGCTTGCGACCAGGCGGCCGATGCCGCCGGCGCCGCCCGTCACCAGCACGACGCTGCCGGCGGGCAGGCTGGCGCCGGCCCCCAGCGGCATCGCCACTTCCTGCAGGTGCTCCGCATCGAGCCGGCCGCTGGCCGGGTGGTAGCGGTAGTTGACGGGGCGCGGGCCGGCATTGCCGGTATCGGCCTGGGCGGCGCTCACGCAGGCCGCCAGGAGCGCCAGGTCGACACCGTCGCCCTGCACGTCGACCACGCACAGGCGCAGCCGGGGCGACTCGTTGGCGGCGGCGCGCCCGAAGGCACCAAGTGCCTGGACGGCCGGGGCGATGACGGGATCGCTTGACGCCGACGTCAAGGCCAGGACCGTCAGCGGCCGGCGCAAGCGCGCCCGCATGGCGGCGCGCAGCAGCGCGAAGGTTTCGTCGAACGGCTGGTATAGCGAGGCTGGTTGGTTCGCACCGGCAGGCCGGCGGTAATCGAGCAGCACGACATCGGGCAGCGCATCGCCCGTGCCCAGCTCGGCCGACCACGCCGACTCGCTGGTGGCATCGATACCCGCCGTCGCCGCGCCGGCCCGCGCCAGCGCGCGCCAGCCTTGCGGCACTGGGTCGCCCGCGCTGCCCAGCAACAGGCCACGCGCCGCCGTTTCAGTGCCAGGCGACGCCGGCACCGCCAGCCATTGGGGAATATAGTGATGGGCCGGTGCGGCGGGCGCCTGCCGTGCCGCCGGCAGCGGCTTGCCGGCGCAGGCATCGATCCATCCGACCAGCTTGCCGGCGCCGTCGAACAGGCGGGCATCGTATTTCGGCAGGCGCGCGGTGGCGCTGCTACCGGAGGCCAGCTCGATCTGCACGGTTGCCTGGGCCGGGCATCGCGCGACCAATACCAGCCGGCGCACGTGGAACGGCACCCCGGGCGGCGTACCGGGGCGAGCCAGCGCGTGGTGCAGCGCGATCGCCTGCAGCGCGCCGTCCACCATCAGCAGCCAGCGGCTGGCGTCGTCCGCCACCGTGCATTCAATGGCCGCCGCGGCGCGCTCGGCGTCATGGGCCAAGGTGCGCAGCGTACGGTACTCGCGGCCCAGCACGATGCCGCCTTCCTCGAACAGGCGATAGCACCCGGCCCCGTCCAGCCGGCGCAACTGCGGCGTCGCGGTCCATGGCGCCGCGTCCGCCGGGGCCCGCACGTCGTCCAGCACCAGCGCGCTGCAATGCTCGACGACGGTGCCGGCGCGTTCGCTCGACAGCCGCAACTGGCGGCGGCCGTCACGCGCGGTGCTGGCGCCGATGCGCAGGCGCTCACCCGGCGCTTCCGGTACGAACGGCTGGGTCCAGACGATGTCGGCGAACGCGGTCCACGTCCCTGCACCGGCATGCGTGCGCAGCAGCGCCAGGTAGGCGGCGGCGGGCAGCACGCCACGGCCACCGACCTGGTGCCCGGCCAGCAGCGGCTGCGTCGGGCTCAGGGTCACGCTGTCACCTTCCAAAGCCGGCAGCAGCGGTGTGGCCTGCGTGGCTTGCAGGGTCGGCAGCCAGTAGCGCGTGTGGGCGAACGCATACGTCGGCAGCGCGATACGGCGTGCACCGGCGGCGCCTTCCGGCGGGCAGATGGGCCAGGCCAGGGCTCCGTGCTCGCGCCAGTGGGCCGCCAGCGTCTCGATCGCGGCATCTGCGGCGGGAGCGGCCGGCACGTCCGCCTTGCGCGCGCTGGAGCCCATCCGCATCGGCGTGCCCTTGACGGTGCCGCGCCAGCCGTCCGCCGGCACGCTGCCGTCGCCGGCATAGGCACGCAGCTGTGCCACGCATTCGGCCAGGCTGGCCGGCCGCAGCAGCAGGCGCTCCTGCATGCTGTCGCGCGCCGTCTGCATGGTGAAGGCCACGTCGCACAGGCGAGGCTGACCGGCCTCGATATGGTCGGCCAGCGCATGCGCCATGCGGCGCAGTTGCGCGTCGCCGTGCGCCGACAATGGCACCAGCCATGGCCGATCCGCCACGGCCGGTGGAGCCGCCGGCACATGCTGTTCGACGATGACGTGCGCGTTGACGCCGCCGAAGCCGAACGAGCTGACGCCGGCCACGCGCGGCAGGCCGTCCCGTTGCGGCCACGGACTGCGTTCACGAACGATATGGAACGGGGTGCCGTCCAGCGCGATATTCGGGTTCAAGGTTTGCAGGTGCAGCGTGGCCGGCAGCTCGCCGTGGCGCACGCACAGGATGGCCTTGAGCAGGCCCGCGATGCCGGCGGCCGCTTCCAGGTGGCCCACGTTGGGCTTGACGGAGGACAGCGCGACGGACGCCGGTGCCAGCGGCGCGGCGCCGGTACGCAGGGTCGCGAAGGCTTCCTTCAGGGCCTCGATCTCGATCGGGTCGCCCAGCGCCGTGCCGGTGCCGTGCGCCTCCATGTAGCCTAAGCGGGCGCAGTCGATGCCGGCATCGCGGATGGCGCGGCTGATGACGTCCACCTGCGCGGCAGGATTCGGGGCGCTCAGCGCCGTGGCGCGCCCGCCGTGGTTGACGGCCGAGCCCCGCAGCACGGCGTGGACGGGATCGCCGTCGCGCAGCGCCTGGTCCAGGGGCTTGAGCAGCACCAGGCCCAGGCCTTCGCCGCGGGCGTAGCCGTCGGCCCGCGCGTCGAAGGTCTTGCAGCGCCCGTCCGCCGCCAGCATGCCGATCTTGTTCAAGCAGATGTGCGGCACCGGATCGATCATCACGTTGATGCCGCCAGCGAGCGCCATCGTGCAGTCGCCCGCCCGCAGTGCCCGCACGGCGTTGTGGACAGCCACCAGGGAACTGGAGCACGCGGTGTCCACCACTTCGCTGGGGCCGTGCCAGTCGAACAGGTAGCTGATGCGGTTGGCGAGAACGGTGCGTGACACGCCGGACAAGGTATAGGCCTCGATATCACGCCCCGCCTGCAGCGACAATGCCGCGTATTCGTCGCCGGTGGCGCCGACGAACAGGCCGGTGCGGCTGCCGCGCAGCGCGCCGGGCCGCTGGCCGCCGTCTTCCAGGCACTGCCAGACGGCTTCGAGCAGCATGCGCTGGCGTGGGTCCATCAGTTCGGCCTCGCGCGGTGCGATCGAGAAGAAGCCCGCGTCGAAGCCGGCCACGTCCTCCATGAACGCGGCGCGGTGCACATTGGTGAAGTTGCCGGGACCGCGAGGGTCGCCATCGACGGCGCGCCAGTCCCAGCGCTCGGCCGGAATGGTGACGCTGCAGTCCAGGCCGGCGCGCAGGTTGTCCCAGAACGCGTTCACGTCGGCGGCGTGCGGCATCACGGCCGTCATGCCGATGATGGCGATGGCACCGTCGGCCGCTGCGGCAGGCGGCGTATCGGCCTGCACCGGTGCCGCCACGGGCGCCTGCACCACGGGGGCGACTGCTGTCGGCAGCACGGCCGGTGTCGCCGGCAGCAGTGCCGCCGCGAGCTGCTCCCCATGCTGGTCGACCAGGTAGTCCCGAATCTCGGCGATGCTGACGTAGCGGAAGAACAGCGCCGGGTTCAGCGCCACCTGGAGTTCGTTCGCCAGCCTGGCGGCCAGCAAGGTGTAATGCAGCGAATTGAAGCCGACGTAGCCCAGGTTGTCGTCCAGCCCGAAGGCCTCCGCCGTGCTGCCGAAGACGTCGGCGACGGCGGCGCGCAGCCATTGCGCCAGCACCTCCGCCAGCCGCTGCGGATCGTGGGCGGCCGGGGTGGCTGCAACTGAGACGACCGGCTCGGCCGCCGGCATGGCGGACGGCATGGCAGATGGCAGGTCGACCAGCGCGGCAAGATCCTCCGTCGCCAGCCGCTTGCGGTCCACCTTGCCGTTGGCGGTGATCGGCAGCGCCGGCAGCACGCACACCTGGGCGGGCACCATGTAGGCCGGCAGGCGCGCCTTCAGGCTGGCCCACAGCGCGTCGTCGCGCAGCTCGCCGGCCGGCATGCTGTCGGCCGCGGCGAAGCCCACCAGCCGGCGCCCGCCCGGGTCGCCGTCGCGCACGACCGCCACGGCGCGTGCCAGGCCGCACCCTTCCAGTGCCGCTTCGATCTCGCCCAGCTCGATGCGGTAGCCGCGCAGCTTGACCTGCTGGTCGATCCGGCCCAGGAACTCGATATTCCCGTCCGGGTAGAAGCGCGCGCGGTCGCCGGTGCGGTACATGATGGCACCCGGTGCCTCGTGCAGCGGGTCCGGCACGAAGCTCTTCGCCGTCAGTGCCGGCTCGTTGATGTAGCCGTCGCTGAGACACTCGCCGCCGATGAACAGGTCGCCCTGCTCGCCCGGTGCGACCGGCTGCCCCTGCTCGTCCAGGATGTAATAGCGGGCGTTCTGGATCGGCCGGCCGTAGGGAATGCTGCGCCACGCAGGATCGCATTGCTCGACCACGTAATAGTTCGACCACACGGTCGCTTCCGTCGCGCCGCCCAGGCTGATGAATCGGCAGTTCGGCGCGACGGCGCGCAGCGCGTCGGGCATCGCCAGCGGAATCCAGTCGCCGCTGAGGAAGGCCAGGCGCAGGCGTTCGACCGGCAGCGCCGCAGCGCCCTGCAGGAACGGCAGCAGCATCTGCAGGTAGGCCGGCGCCGAGTTCCAGAACGTGATCGGTTCGTCGCGCAGGTAGCCGGCCACGGCCAGCGCATTGCCGCGGTCCGCGTCGGAAACGATACGGATGCTGGCGCCATAGGCCAGCATGCCGAACAGGTCGAAGATGGCCAGGTCGAAGCTGAGCGGGTTGACGAACAGGACCCGGTCGGACGGGCCGAAGCCGAACTCGCGGGCGGCCCATTCGAGCAGGTTGATGACGGGCCGGTGCCGCACGATGACGCCCTTGGGCGTACCCGTGCTGCCGCTGGTGAAGATGATGTAGGCGCGGTCCTCCGCCTGCACTGCTTCCGGTGGCGCAAACGAGCTTGGCTGGGCCGCGATCGCATCGCCGTCGGCGTCCAGCAGCAGCACGGTGCGTCCGGCCGGCGCCTCCGCGCCGAAGCGGCCATAGTGGTTACCGGTCGAGACGACGAAGCGGGCGCCGGCCTGCTCCAGCACGCGCCCTATGCGCGCCGCGGGATCGTCGATATTGAGGGGTATGAAGGCGGCGCCGCATTTCAGCACGGCCAGCAAGGTCGCCACCAGCCGGTTCGAGCGCGACAGCATCACGGCCACCAGGTCGCCGCGCCGCACGCCGTTCTGGTGCAGGTAGTGCGCCAGGCGGCAGGCCTCCTGCTCCAGTTCCTGGTAGGTCAGTGCCTCGGCGTCGCTCACGACCGCCACGGCGTACGGATTGGCGGCTGCCTGGCGTTCGAACAGGGTGTGCATGCAGACGGCGCGGTCGTATGGCCGGTCGGTGGCGTTCCAGCGCGCCAGTTGCGCGAGCCGCTGCGGATCGGTCGCGGCCGGCAATGACCGTGGCGCGCGCAAGGCCGACGCAGGTAACGATGGCGCAGCAAGCCACGCGCCCTCGTCCGCCGCGAGCCGGTCGAGCGCCGCGCAGAAGGCGCCGAAGCGCTCGCGCAGCACGGCCAGGTCGCACGTGGTGCGTACGGTCCAGCACAACGCCATGCCGCCGCCGCTGCGCGCCAGCATGCAATCGAGGTCGACGCCGGGCGTATCGGAAGCGGCGCCGCTCACGGCGATGTCGGGCCAGCAGGCCGCCGGCGCGTCCAGGCAGTTCGTCAGCACGGCACTGCGCCGCACGTCCGTCCGGCCTGCGGCTTGCGCCGCGCGCAGGCCCTGGAACGGATCGGCGGCCGCATGCAGGCGGTCCGTGTCGAGCTGCCTTTTCAGCAGGCGGGCCAGCGCCAGCACGGTGTGCCCGGCGCGCGGCTGCGACTCGGCCCAAGCGAAGCGGCTGGCATCGCCGAAACCGTGCAGCAGCGCCGGCTGGCGCACACGCAGGCCGTAATCGACCACGCCCAGTGCGAACGGGGCATCGTCCCATGCCAGCACGCCGGCCAGCAGGGCCAGTGCCGCCGCTTCCACCGTCGTGCGATGCCGGGCCGCCATGCGTTCGAGCGCGGCGCCATGCGCCACTTCGTGCTCCCAGCGCACCGTCGCCGGCATGCCTGGCATTGGCGCGGCGGCCGGCAGCAGGGCCGGCCCGGCCGCCATGGTGGCAAAGCGCTTGCGCCAGTACTGCACGTCCAGCGCCGGCGCCGGCGTGCTTGTGCGCGCGGCCAGCCACGCCTTCCATTGCGTGCCCTCGCGGCTGTACGTGCCGCCCAGGTAACGGCCGAACAGTTCGCTGTAGAACATCCACGACACGTGGCCGTCGAACAGCGCCATGTCGAGCAGCGTTACCAGGGCACCCGCGCCGTCGGGGTAGCGCAGCATGCGCAGGCGCAGCCCGGGCCACTGGCGGTCGGCCGCGAACTCGGCGAGCAGGGCCTGCCCTGCCGCGTCAACGGCGGAGGCGTCGGCCGCATCCTCCAGCGGAATCGTGTAGGCGGCAACGGCAGGGCCGCACTCCAGCGCGCCGCGGGCGTTCGGGTAGGCGCGCAGCATCGGATGATCGGCCAGCAGGCTGTCGAACGCGGCCTGCATGCGCGCCGGGTCGAGACGGTCGATGGCGAAGCTGCGCAGGATATAGCCGCTGGCGCGACCTGGGTTGCGCAGCCGGTCGACCAGATAGCCTTGCTGCAGGGCCGTCATCGGCACGGTGGCGGTATCGACCGGCACGGTGTCGGGCATTGCGGCCAGCGGCGCACAGGCCGCAGCCAGGTCGGCGGCCTGCCAGGCGGCGGGATCGGCGACGACGCTGCGCAGCACGGCGTCGAAGCCGTCGCGCAGCCGTTCGACGAGGCCGCCCTCGAACCACGCGGGCACGCAGTCGAAGACGATATCGATCGCGCCCTGGGCATCCTTGACCTGGCAATGCAGCGCCGTGCCGGGAGTCTGCGCGACGCCGTGATCGACCAGCGCGTTCCAGCCGCCGGCGGGCGCCGCGCCCATCAGGCTCGTGAACACGACGGGGAAGGCGCGCGGTCCCTGTGCCGGCCCGAGGGCACGCAGTGCCGTCATCGCGCTGACGTAGCCGTTGTTCATCGCCTCGAGCAACTGCGCGCCGTAGCGGCCGGCACGTTGTGCCACCGACTCGGACTCCATGCCGGCGGCCATGACATCCGCGTCGAACAGCGCGGTCGACGTGAATGGACCGACCACCTGCCCCATGTCGGGATGCAGGGGCGGCCGGTTCTGCATCGTCAGGATCAGGCCGAAGCGCGCGCTGCTGCTCCATGCCCGCAGCACTTCGCAGAACAGCGTCAGCAGGGCTGCCGTGGGCGACAGCCGCTGCTGGGTGCACGACGCCAGCAGCGGGCCCGCCACATCGGCCGGCAATCGCCAGGCGATACGGCGGCGGTTGCCGGGCTCCGTTGGCGGCTGTTCCATCGCACCCGAATACGGCAGCGCCGGACCGTCCGGACAATCGGCCAGCCGCTCGCGCCAGTACGCCAGGCAGCGCGCATGCCCCTCGCTGGCGCGAAATGCCGCCATGCTGTGGATGAAGTCACGGAACTGCAGCGTGGGTGCCGCCGGCACCTGGGCGGGATCGACGTAGCAGGCATGCCACTGGCGATAGATCAGGTCCGCGCTGCGGGCGTCGGCGATCCAGGAATCCATGCTGACGTGCACACGGCTGCGCGCCGCCGGCAGGTGCGTGACGCGGATCTCGTACAGCGGCCACTCGCCCGGACGGTAGCAGCGATGCGACAGCTCGTCGCGCACCGCCTGCACGTGCCGGGCGGCGGCGGCCGGGTCGTTGGCGTGGTCGGCGCACGGGAACGCCGGCAGCGCCGCATCGCGGCGGATGCGCTGGCTGCCGTTCGCCATCACCTCGGCGCGCAGCATCGGATGGGCCGCCACGACCGCTTCCCAGGCCTGCCGCAGCCGCTCCACGTCGAGCCGGTCGGTTTCGAATTCCAGGTAGACGTGGCAGCCGGCCGGATCGTGCCGCACCGGGTTGGCCTTGGCGGCAAGGTAGGCGCCCTGCAGGTCCGTCAACGGGAACGGCTCGTCGGCGCCACGCGGGTCGCACACGAGGCGGGGATGGCGAACGCCGTCCCCGGCGGTTGCCTGCCCTGCCTGAAGCGCCGCCAGCACGCGCTGCTTTTCGGCCTTCGTCAATTGCTTGAAGTCGTCAATATGCATACGAATGAGATGTATCCCGGTTGGTGGAAAGTTGTTGGAACAGTGCGACCAATTCGTCGTCCGACGGTTCCTCCTGCGTTGGCTGCGATGCGTGGACCGGCATGCCGCCGGCTGCCTGCACGGCATCCGCCAGCGCGGTGGCGGTATCGGCGGCCACGATGTCCTGCACCGCCAGGTCGACACCGAGTTGCTCCTCCAGGCGGAAGCGCAGGTTGATCGCCTTGACCGATTCCATGCCGTAGCCCGTCAGCGGTGCGGCAGCGTCGATGGCCGCCGCGTCGAGTCCCAGTTCGGCGGCCAGCACGTCCAGCACGGCGGCCAGCAGTCCGTTTGGCGGCGTGGCGGTGGGCTGCAGGATCGGTTGCAATGCCGGCTGCAATGCCGGCTGCAGCGCGGGCGCCGGCATCGACACCGGCAAAGCGGCCGCCTGGGTCGCCGGCTGCTGCACGCGCGGCGCGCCGTCGAACCAGCAGCGTTCCGTCTGGAACGGGTAGGCGGGCAAGGCGATGCGGCGCCGTTCGGCCGGCGCGAAGCGCTGCTGCCACTCTGGCCGGAAGCCGGCCGCCACCAGGCGCGCCAGCTGCTCCATCCGCGTGAACGTGGCGTTGCGTTCCAGCGTGCTCCAGAAGCGTTCGCCCTCGGCCTGCCAGGCCGGATCGGCCTGGCGCACGCCTGGCAGGGGCCAGCACCCCTGCACGGGTGCGCCAGCGATGGCCGCGTCGAGCAGATCGAGCAGTTCCTGCGGCGTCTGAAACGCCAGCAGCCAGCCGTGCTCGAAGCGGGTGCGCCCGCAGCTGAGCGTATAGGCCAGTGCATCGGCGGACAGCGGCTGGGTCCCGTCGGCGAGGTGCGCGCGCAGCCAGTCGCGCAGTTGCTGGCGGCGGGCCAGCGCCGCGTCCATCGTGCGCGCGGACAGCGGCACCAGGTACCAGCGCGGCGCGGCCTGCGCCGGCGCCGGTGCCTGCGCCTGCGCTGGCATTTCTTCGAGCACGCAGTGGCCGTTGCTGCCACCGATGCCGAAGGAATTCACGGCGGCCCGGCGCGGCCCCTCGGCCGGCGCCGGCCAGGCCTGCGTGACCGTATTGACATGGAAGGGGGTGGCGGCGAAATCGATGCGGGGGTTGGGCCGCTCGAAATTGATCGACGGGACCAGCGTGCGGTGATGGAGGCACAGCGCGGCCTTCAGCACGCCGACCAGCCCCGCCGCCGTCGTCAGGTGGCCGATGTTCGGCTTGACGGAGCCGATGGCGCAGCGCGCGCCGGTGCCGCCGAAACTACGGGCCAGGGCCTGCACTTCGACTACGTCGCCCAGTGCCGTACCGGTGCCATGCGCCTCGACGTAGCCGATGCTGGCCGGATCGATGCCGAGGCGCCGGTACAACTGCTGCTGCAGGCGCGTCTGCGCCAGCCCGTTCGGCGCCGTGATGCCGTTGGAACGGCCATCCTGGTTGACCGCCGTGCCGCGGATGACGGCATAGATATTGTCGCCGTCGCGCATCGCCGCGGCCACCGGCTTCAGGACGGCGAAGGCGACACCCTCGCCGTGCACGAAGCCGTCCGCCGCCGCGTCGAACGCGCGGCAATGGCCCGTCGGCGAAAATATCCCCAGCTTGCTGCTGGCGACGTAGAAGTCCGGGTCCAGCGTCAGGCACACGCCGCCCGCCAGCGCCAGTTCCGATTCGCCGTTCGCCAGGCTCTGGCAGGCCAGGTGCAGGGCCGTCATCGACGAGGAACACGCCGTGTCGACAACCATGCTGGGACCGGTCAGGTCGAGGAAGTAGGACAGCCGCGCGGCCAGCAGCGACATGTCGCTGCCCAACAAGGTGGCGGCGCTGGGGCCGACGCCATGACGCTGCCGCAGGCCCGGATAATCCGGTTCGCGCGCGCCCAGGAATACGCCGACGCTGCGCTGGCCCAGCTGGTCCGGCGCATAGCCGGCATCCTCCAGCGCACGCCACGCTTCCATCAGGCACAGGCGCTGCTGCGGGTCCATCGCGGCCGCCTCGCGCGGCGACAGCTGGAAGAACAGGGGTTCGAACTGGTCGATGCCGGCCAGGAAGCCACCCCATTTGCTGTTGGAGCGGTCGGCGCGACCGATGTCGGCGTCGTAATAGGCGTCGCCATCCCAGCGGTCGGCGGGGATCGGGCCGACACTCTCGACGCCTTGGGCCAGGTTGTGCCAGAAGGCGTGGCGGTCGGCGGCGCCCGGTACGCGCAAGGCAATGCCGATGATGGCGATGCCGTCCGGCGCCATCGTGGCGGGCGCCTGTTCGGGCGCTGGCGCCGGCGTGCTGGGCGCCACGGCGGCGCTGCCATCCAGGTGCCGCGCCAGCCGTGCGATGCTGGGGTGGTCGAAGCAGCTGGCCACGGGCACGTCGCGCTGCAACTGCGCCGAGGCCGACGCGGAAAAGCTCATCAGCATGCCCGAATCGAGTCCCAGCGCGGCGAATTCCGCATCGGGCGCGACCTGTTCGGGGCGCATGCCCAGCAGCTCGGCGACGATGGCGGCCAACACCGGCGCGCTGGCGTTGCGCGGCGCTGGCGTCGGCGCGCCGGCGGCCGCCGTGGCATGCTGCTGCGACGTGGCCCGCTCCAGCGCGACCCGGTCGATCTTGCCATTCGGCCGGCGCGGCAAGGCCGGCAGCAGCTGGAAGGTACCCGGCACCATGTGCGGCGGCAGCCGTGAAGCGAGGTAGTCGCGCAGCGCCTCGGCGGACGGCGCCGCGCCGGCGCGCGGCACGCAGCAGGCGACCAGGCGCGTATGCAGGTCGCTCAAGGCCTGGGCAACGACGGCCACTTCGGCCACGTCGGCATGGTCGCCCAGCACCAGCTCGACCTGCTCCACTTCGACGCGCAGGCCGTTGACCTTGGCCTGGTGGTCGTAGCGGCCCGTCATGCGCAGGCTGCCGTCCGGCTGCTGGCGCGCCAGCTCGCCCGTGCGGAACAGGCGACCGGGGAATGCGGAACCGCCCGCCCCAGTGGACAGGAAGCGCTCCGCCGTCAGCTCCGGCAGGTCCATGTAGTCGAGCGCCAGGCTGTGACCGGCGATATATACCTCCCCTTCCTGGCCCGGCACGACGGGCTGGCCGGCGGCGTCGAGCAGGTAAATCGTCGTGTTGGCGATGGGGAGGTAGCCCGGCTGCGCATGCGCGGGCGTGCCGCCCGTCGGATGGTGCAGGTAGGTGTTCGTTTCCGTGCAGCCGAAATCGTGCAGCAGCACGACGCCGGGGAATTCGGCCAGGAAGCGCTGGCGCAGGGCTTCGCTCAACGGGCCGCCGTTGATCACGCGGCGCAGGCGGTCCGGATGCGCGGCGCCCGAGCGCTTCAGGTCCAGCAGCAGCTTGATCAGCTGCGGCGTCAACGTCATGTGCGTCACTTCCTGGTCGGCCAGCCACGCGAACAGTGCGGCCGGTTCGCGCATGATGCGTTCCGGCGCGACGGCCGTCGGAATGCCGCCCAGTACACCGCCCAGCAGCTCCCACATCGACGGCATCACGTTCATCGGCGAACGCTGGGCCAGCACGTCGCCTGGCGTGAACGGGTAGTCCTGCCACATCCAGTGCAGGCGGTTCACCAGTTGCAGCTGGCTGTGGCGCACGCCCTTCGGTTTGCCGGTGGAACCCGAGGTGAACATGATCAGCGCCGGCGCATCGACCGGGTGCGCCGGCAGCGCGGCCAGGTCCAGGCCCAGCGCGCCGTAGTCGATCCGGTCCAGCTGCAGCAACGGCACGTCCGCGCCGGCCGGGTGTTCCGGCGCCGCCGACGTCGTCAGCACCAGCGCCGGGCGCGCGATGTCGCACAGCGAAGTCAGGTAAGCGGGCGGGAAGGCGCGGTCGAGCGGCAGGTAGACCCCGCCCATCGACCAGATGGCGAGGATGGCGGCCACCAGGTCGGCCGAACGCTCGATGTGGACGGCCACGACCTGGCCCGGCTGCACGCCCGCGCGTTGCAGGTGACGCGCCAGCACGGCCACGCGCTGGCGCAGCGCGGCATGGCTCATCGTGCGCTCGCGCTCCGTCGTGGGCGCATCGATCAGGGCGATACGCTCGCTCCAGCCGGCGCTGCGTTCCAGGAACAGCCGCTCCAGCCGCTGGCCGAACGGGTAGTCGCGCGCCGGGCCGGCAATGCCGCCGGCCAGCGCCGGCGCAACGGGGGGCGGCGCGACCGGTTCGGGCGCCGGCACCTCAGGCGCACGCCACGCCGCCGTGGCACCGCGCATCCAGTTGATCAATGTTCCCATGGCCACCTCAGGCCGCGCGCAGCGCTTCGACGGTGCCCTGCACCGATACCGCCACGTTGTTGGCGATGGCCTTCGACACCATGCAGCCCCGCTCCGCCTGCAGGAAGCAGCCCTGCACGGAGCCGCCGAACAGCATGCGCGCCTCCGGCGTCAGCTGCACGACAGGCTCGTGCCGCAGCGCCGTCATCACGGGGCCCGTCGGCGTGCTGGCGAACGTGGCACGGCTGCGGTTGCGCAGCGCCACGTAGGCGATGCCTTCGAACTGCAGCAGCGCGGCCAGCGTCATCAGATAGCAGCTGTTCGCCGCCGCCACGAGCATTTCCTCGGGATTGCTGCCGCGTCCCGGGCCGCCCATCGCACCCGGCACGCTGACCGTGTGCTGCAGCGCGCCGGCGGCGACTTCGCCGCTGCCCTGCATCAGGTTGCCCTGCCACAGACCGTCGCATTCGAATACGTGTTCTTTTGCCATGTGCTACCCCTTTGAATTGGTGAGAGTGAGTGCGGCGCGGGTGTCAGGCCGCCTGTCCCAGGCGGTCGCGCAAGGCCTGCTTCATGACCTTGCCCGTCACGCCGACCGGGATGTCGGCCGGATCGACGACGCGAATCTCGGCCAGGCGGGGGCGCTGCCGACGCGCCTGCTCCGCATTGATCCGCTCCAGCATCGCCGCGCAATCAGGCGTCGCGCCGGCGCGTGGGAAGACGAAGGCCACGGGCAGCGCCGTGCCGTCCGCGCGCGGCTGGCCCAGCACGGTGCAGTCCAGCAGCGCCGCTTCGTTCTTCAGGATCAGTTCTTCCGTCTGCAGGCTGTAGAGGGTGCCGTCGGCCGTGCGGATCGCATCGCTGATGCGGTCCACGTGGTAGAAGCAGCCCATGGCGTCGCGGTAGACCAGGTCGCCCGTCAGCCAGTAGCCGGCCAGCTGGCTGCGATACGTCAGCACGGAGTCGTTCCAGTAGCCGCTGGTGACGCTGGGCGACTTGATCCCCAGCTTGCCGACCTGCCCCACCGGCAGTTCGCTGCCGTCGTCGGCCAGCACCCGCGCATCCACCCATTCCTGTGGCCGGCCCACGCAGCGGTCGAAGTTCTGGTCGCCCGCCGTGTACAGGGCGCGGAAGCTGGAATGCCCCATCTCCGACGAGCCCAGGCCGTCGATGAACTGCGAGCCCTGCACCTTCTGCTTGCCACGGTAGTGGTGGCCGTGCCGCACCAGTTCGCGGATATGCGTCTCGTGCGCGGCGTCGCCGCTGTTGATCCAGTTGTTGACCGATTCCAGGCGGCGTCCGTCCAGCCCCTGCGCCACCATCTCGACATAGGTCGACGGGAACGACACGACGGTGGACGGCTCGAAGCGCTCGATGCTGTCGATGACGGCGCCGCCCTCGGCGCGCGACACGATCATCAGCGCCGCGCCGCACAGGATCGCGTGCATCGCATAGGCGATGGCGGCGTTGTGCGACACGGGAAGGCTGGACAGGTAGCGTTCCGCGCCCTGCGCCGGGGCCAGTCCCAGCAGGTGCCGGATGCCGTGGAACCATTTACCGTGCTGCAGCAACACTGGCTTGGGCACGCCCGTGGTGCCGGAGCTGTGCGTGATCATCACGGGGTCGAGGTGGTCGTGCCGGAACGGATAGCCGGCCGGCAGCGCGTCGCCGGTGCCGGCCCGGATCTCGTCGGTGCGCGCGACGAAGCGGAACTCGCCGTCCCCGATATCGAGCGCCAGCAACGCGGCATGCTGGGCCGGGTCGGCCGTGACGGCGACCGCGCCCACGCGGCGGAAGTGGCGCAGTGCCACCTCGGGCCGCATGTTCCCGTTGGTCAGGACGGGGATCGCACCGAGTCCCGTCAGCGCCACGTAGTGCAGCAGGTAGTGGATGCCGTTGCTGCCGTAGACGGCGACCGGGTCCCTGGCGCACACGCCCTGGGCGGCATACCAGGCCGCCAGCGTGTCGGCCTCGCGCTTGAGCGTCGCCAGCGACAGCGGTGCGTCGTGCTCCGTGCCCATCAGGTGGTACGGCACATCGGACCAGACCAGCGGCGTCTCGTTGTCGCGTGCGATGGCGGCGGCCACGTGCAGGAAGTTGCCGGCGCCGAGTGCGGGGTCCAGCTTCAGGCGGTAGCGCTGCGCCGCATCGAGCAAGGTGGCCGGCGGGGCAGCTTGCGTGGTGGGGGAAGCCGGTGGCTGCACGGTGATGTCGATCGTCACGGCGCCCCCGTCAGTAAACCGACGCCGGCACGGCGGCCGAGTGGCGCGTGAACTGCGCGTCGAGCATCGTCAACAGATGGCCGGGCTGTTCGTTCTGGAACACGTTGCGGCCCACGCACAGGCCCTTCGCGCCCGCCGCCAGGCCGGCCGCCAGCAGCTTTTGCATCTCTTCGTCCGTGCTGCGCGCGCCGCCGGCAAAGAAGACGTCGATATCGTCGGCCAGGCCGTCCAGCAGCGCGGGAATGTCCGCCAGTGCGTCGGGCTTGGGCAGCTTGACGGCATCGGCACCCAGCTCCCACAGCGAGCGCACCACGCGCCGCATGCCGTTGACGACGGCCTCGGTGCCGGCGTTGGGCTGCAGGCATTTGGCCATCACGAGGACCGGCAGGCCATACGGCGCGGCCTGGTCGGTCAGCGCGCCGAGCAGGGCCAGGTTATGGCTGTTCTGGACGCCGTCGAACACCAGCTCCACGCTGAGGGCATCGGCGCCCAGCCGCAGCGCCGTGTCGACGCTGGCCAGCAGCTCCTTGCGGTGCGGTTCGGCGGCGCTGGACATCATGCCGTTCATCTGCAGGATGATGCCCTTGCCGTACAGGCAGCCGGTCGGCTGCAGGCGCGCAATCATGCCCTTGTGCGCCACCACCGCCGTCACGGCCGGATGCCGCAGTGCCTGCGTCAGCTGGGCCGAGCGCTCCATGCCGGAAAGGCCGCCGGACGTCAGGCCGTGGTCCACCGGCACGATCAGTCCATGCCCCGTGATGGGACGCACCACCCGCGACCAGCGGGCCATTTTCGTTTCAAGCATGATGTTCTCTCCAGCGATAGGGGTTGGGCACGCGGTGCGCGCGTGCGGTTCGGGTGAACAGTTTCGGTGCCGGCAGCACGTCCGCCGCGATGGCGCGGGCCGCGACCGGGTGCGCCGCGGGCCATGCGACGGAATCGGTGTCGATCCAGCAGGCGAACAGGCGGTGGCTGCCGACCTGCATCAGCCGTCCGGCGGGACGCCACGCGGCGCCGGTGCTGCGCAGCAGCCGGCCCACGGCCTGCGGCGAAACGGTGATCAGGCGGCGGGCACCGCGCTCGGTCGCCGCGCGGGCCGCAGCGGCCAGCACCAGCAGCGTCGTCGCGGAGCACAACTGGCCGGCGGCGGGACCGGTGCCGACATCGGGATCGACGGCCGCGAAACGCGACAGCTCCCACACGTCGTCGGTGCACGGCAGCGGCGCGCCGTGCATCAGTTGCGGGAAGACCTCCTGCAGCAGGTAGGACCGCGTGGTCGGCAGCAGCCGCGCACAGCCGGCTACCCTGCCGTGCGGGTCGACGGCCACCACGTACAGCGTCTCGTCGTGGTCGAACTGGTCGCGCTCCAGGCCATCGTGGGCCGCCAGGTCCCAGCCCAGCTTCTCGACGAACACCCAGTGGCGATAGCGCATCAGGCTGCGCATCAGCATGGGTCCCAGCACGGCGGCGGTGCCTACCTTGATTTCCATGTTCGCTCCTGCCCATTGACGAGGCGCCATTACATCGGAATCGGGCCGGCGGCAGAACTACCATGTTTGGTAGGGTGACGGAATGCGCCAAACGGGCTGAAATGGCGCGTTGCCCGTGCGCGATGTGCGCGATGTGCGTGCGCGATGCGCGCGATGTGGCCATGGCATGCGCCGCCAGCACCGGCTGGGCGAGGGAGAAAGCGGGGAGGAAAGCAGGAAGTAAAAGGGGAACGCAAACGGGAAACGCGCGGCGCGGCCGGGCACCAGTGCCAGGCCGTGCAGCGGGGTGACCGTAATGCGGTGCGGCCGGGGGCCGCGCGCCGGCGCTAGTTCAGCATCCCCATCAAGGCCGCCTTCGCGACGGCCGCGGTCTTGTTGGCGGTGCAGAGTTTGCGCACGACGTTTTTCATGTGGTAGTTGACCGTGTCGGTGGCCACCGACAGGATGTCCGCGATTTCGGCGGCCGTCTTGCCGTCGGCACTCCAGCGCAGCACTTCCACTTCGCGCACCGTCAGCTTGTCCATGTGCGGGCAGGCCGCGTCGGCGGCCAGCACGGGTGCCAGGTGCTGGTGGGCCGCCTGCACCAGCCAGTGCAGCCGGCTGTGGTTGGCGACCAGTTCGGCCGGCGTCAGCTCATCCTCGGTGCGCGCAAGGGTCAGCATGCCGATGCGCCCGGCCGCGTCGACGCCGGACTGGGCCCAGCCCACCGCGAGGCCGGCGCCGCGCGCATCGTCCCAGAACGCCGGGTCCAGGGCCATCAGCTGCTCGGTCCATACCAGCGGCACGCGCGACTGCAGGCCATGGCGCACGGTGGGATCGCGTTGCAGGTAGTCCCTCGCCCGGTAGTGCTTCTGCCAGTGCTGCGGGTAATTGCTGTGCATGACGGTGGCGGGATTGGACAGCGGGTAACGGACCCGCAAGCCGTAAGCGCAGTAATCGAAGCCCAGCTCACGGGCGCAGTGGGCGATCACGGCGAAGATAGGTTCTGCTTCGGTTTCCCTGGCCAGGGTGGCGCTCTTTTCGAGCTGCCAATTGCAAACGGCGTAGTCGCTCACATCGGTTCCCTAGATTGTTATTTGATATACGATTCTATAATATCTTTATTACAATAATTCTACAATCAGCCGTCGCAAGGCCAGAATGCGACACCCGGGCGCGCGCCCGGGCTCAATTGCTGCTGACAGACCTTTGGTTTAGTATGGGCGCACCGTCACCTATAGAAAGTGCAGCCCCGATGAGCAAGCCCTCCCGCCTTCCCGCCGTCGCCGGCACGCTTGCCGGCCTGCTGGCAGCCGGAATGGGAGTGCTGTACTTTTATCCCCACGGTGCGCAGGCGCCGTCGGAACGGCCCGCAACCGGCGCCGCCAAGGCACCCGCGCGCCTGACCCGCGAAGCGGCGGTACAACAGCTGATGGCGCTGCCCGAGCTGAAGGCATGGTCCGCCGCGATCGAGAAGCAGTCGGGCGGCACCGTCCACGGCGCCGTCATCGAATACGATCCGGCGCCCCGCCTGGTCGGCGGCAAGACCTATTATCAGTTGAGCTTTGTCGAGAACACGCCGCAAGCGGCCGTGACGTGGCAAGGCTTCCTGGTCGGTACCGCGGACGGCGAAATCCTCGTCGAGGACGAGGCGGCGAACGCCCTGCTGCCGCTGGCGCGCTGGCGCAGCGAACAGCGTCCGATGGATCGCGCCGGCGCACGCCAGGAGACACGGTAACGCCACTGCCGTATCATTGCGCCATGTTCAAAAAATTATTTGCCTCTTTCGGCGCCCGCAAGGCCTTGTCGGGCGCCGCCGCCAAACCGTATAAATCGGATGAGCTGAACCTCGTCTACCAGCTGCTGTTCTGCGACGATCCCGAACTGATCAAGGCCGCGCCGGTGCAGGCATCGCTGTTCGGCGCCGCGCCGGATGCGCGCGTGGTGCAGACCATCGGCGAAGACCCGGCCGAGGAAAGCCGCGTGCGGCTGCTCGCCTGGCACTGGCTGCGTACGTCCGGCCAACCCGTCGCCTCGCGCGAACTGCTGGGCATCGTCGTCGAAGTACCGCTGGAGGAAGGCCTCGATGCGCTGGCCGCGTATGCCGATGGCAGCGTGCGCTACATCAACCACACGGGCCGCGTGGGCGTCTTCGAAGGCGCGCCGGCCGAGGTGGCCGAACAGGGCAAGCGCCTGGTGCACACGGCCATTCCGCTGGCCGTCAAGGGCGCCGTCAAGAGCCGCGCGGCGCCGCCCGTGCTGGGCAACCTGCGGTTGACCTTACTGGCGGCCGACGGTCCGCACGTGCGCGAAGGCACGTTCAGCGAGATCGCACGGGACAAGCTGTCCGGCCCCGTGCTGCAACAGGCCCAGCGCCTGCTGGACCTGGTCGTCAAACAGGGGACTTGAGGGGCGCGGTAGCCGGCTGCACTGCCACCGCCGGCTGTACCCGTCCCACCCACCACCATGAGAACACGGTAATGGCCGCTGCCAGCCAGCCATTGATGCCGTAGCCGTCGATATGTCCGGCCGCATCCGTATGCAGCCACGATCCGCCCAGCAGCGCACCCAGCCCCGTGCCGACCTGTTGCACGGCCGCGTTCGCGCTGAGGAAGGCGCCGCGCACGCGCGGGTCCGGCACCGTCGTCATCAGCGCCTGCATCGGCACCGTGCGGCCCGACATCGCCACCATGAAGAAGGGGAACAGCGCGACCAGCGCCAGCAGGGACAGCTGCGGCAGGTGCGTGATGCCGAGAATGGCCGCCACCGAAGCGACGGCCATCGCCCGGAACACGCGCACCTTGCCGGCACGGTCGGCCCAGGCTCCGATTCCGCGCGACGTGAAGAAGGTGGCACAGCCCCCTGCCAGGTAGATCCACGTGATGTCGGCCGGCTGCAGTCCCAGATTCCCGACCAGTACGGGCGAGATGAAGGGGATCACCAGCATACCGGACAGGATCGTCACGAAGCTCAACAGGAAGGCGCGCAGGTGGCCCGGCACCCGGAACAGGGCGACCAGGTCCGGCACGATGCGCGCCAGCGGCGTGCGCTGGGCCAGATGCGCCGTCAGCACGGGCAGCACGAAGGCCGCCAGCAGCCAGATCGCCAGCGAAAAGCCGACCAGCAGGTAGAACGGCGACTGCCACCCGAAACGCGCCGCCAGGCCCACGCCCAGCGGCACGCCGGCAATGGCGGCCATGCTGAACGACGTCATGACGATGCCGGTGGCCGCGCCGCGCCGCTGCGGTGCGACCAGGTCGCCGATGATGGCCAGACCGATCGCGCCCAGCACGCCACCGGTCAGCCCGGCAAATGCGCGCGACAGCACCAGTACGTGGAAGCTGGGCGCCAGCGCGCAGGCCAGGTTGGACAGGTTGAACAGCATGAACACCGTCAGCAGCAGGCGCTTGCGTTCGAAGCGGTCGATATAGGTGGCGGCCAGCAGGCCGGAAAGCCCGGCGCACCAGGCATACGCGGAGACGGCGCCGGAGAACTGGGCGGCGCTGATGTCGAAGGAGCGCATCAGCTGGGGCGACAGCGGCATCATCACCATGAAGTCCATGATGACGGTGAACTGGATCAGTGCCAGCAGCCACAGAATCACACGCTCGCGCGTGTCGGTCAGGGGAAGTGTAATAGTCATATTTTTCTTTTTCAAAACGCGGACTTGGCCGCGGACAGTTTGCGCCAATTGGTCAGATAGTTGCTCTAAAACCGGTGTCTGACACCGGTTTCCTGGCAACTAATCCAGCGCGGCGATCTCGGCGCCGGCGCGTCGCAGGATGGCGGCGATCTGCTCGCGGCGGGTGGCCGGGGCGGCGGGGTCGCGGGCGCGCAGCACCACGGTTTCCTTGAGCTGGTGCATGACGGCGCGCAGGTCGTCGCCGCCCCGTTCACCTTCCCTGCCCTGGCCGGCCAGGCGTGCCATCACGGCATCGACCATGGAACGGTTCTCGTCCAGGAAAGCAGCGCCTTCCGGCGTGATCGAATGCAGCTTCTTGTTGCCGTCCAGGCTCACCGAGACGTGGCCCATATCGTGCAGCATCGCCATCAGCGGGTAGATGGCGCCCGGGCTGGGCGCATAGCCGCCGCCGATGCGCGTTTCCAGCTCCTTGATGATGTCGTAGCCGTGACGGGGCTTTTCGGCGATCAGTTGCAGCACGACATAGCGCATCGCACCGGAATCGAACATGCGCGGACCGCGCCCGCCGCCGCCGCGGTGCGAATGGTGGTGGTGGTGGTCGATCATGCGGGGACCGTGCTTGCGGAACATGTGGAACATGGTGAACTCCTTAAGATATATCTTTCATGCGATATATCTTAATCCTTTTTCTGGCGGACGCAACAGTTTTTTTTCGGCGCCGCACGGTGGCCTCGCGCACAGTCGGCCGGTGCCGGGTGCCGGAGAATGGCTTCATCGACAAGGGGGACTTATGCGAAAAATGATCATGATGGCCATCGCTGGCTTTATCTGGAAAAAAGTACAGGCGCGCATGCAGCAGCGCGCGCCGACCGGGCCGACGCGCCGTTACTGACACGCCGGTCCAATAAAAAACGCCGGGGCGCTCGCGCGGCCCGGCGTTTTTTCACGTCCATCGAAACGTTCAGCTGTCCAGGTGCGAGATCAGCATGCGCGCCCGGTCCGGCGCGGAGCCCTTGCGTTCCAGTACCAGCGCCTTGTTCGACTCGTCCAGCGAGATGCCGACGGTGAGGATGTCGATCAGCAGCAGTTGCAGGATGCGCGAGATCATCGACAGGAAGGTGGTGCTGTCCTCGCTGTGATCGACCGCCAGGCACACGCTGGCCTTCTTCGCCAGCGGCGACTGGCTGGTGGTGATGGCGATAACGTCCGCCCCGGCCGCGCGCGCCGTGTCCACCGCTTCGAGCAGTTCCGGCAGCTTGCCCGAATTGGAGATGGCGATGACGACGTCGCCCGGCTGCAGCAGCTCGGCCGCCAGAGACAGCAGGTGCGAGTCGCCGTACGAGGCGGTCGGAATACGGAAGCGGAAGAACTTGTGCTGGCCGTCCAGGCCCACCACGCGCGAATTGCCCATCGCGTAGAACTCCACCTTCTTCGCCTTCGACACGAGGGCGATGGCGCGGTCGAGCGAACGCACGTCGAGCTGGTCGCGGAACTTCAGGATGGCCGACACGGTGTTGTCGATCACCTTGGCCGACAGGTCATGCGTGCTGTCGCTGACGCGCACCTGGCTGTGGCGCACGGGAATGGCGCCCGTCAGACTGCTGGCGAATTTGAGCTTGAAGTCGGCAAGGCCGAGGAAACCCAGCGAGCGGCAGAAGCGGATCACCGTCGGCTGCGACACTTCGGCCAGCCGCGCGATATCGGCGATAGGCTCGTTCAGCACAAGCCGTGGCTGTTCCAGCACCAGCTGCGCCACGCGCTGCTCGGCCGGCGTCAGTTCATGGTGCAGGTGCTGCACGCGCTCCATCAAGGTATTGGCGCCGCTGCGCCCGCGCAGGTGCTCCGACAGGATCGTCGCCACGCCGTAGAAGGCCGGATTGGGCGTCGTGATGACATACGTCGGAATCTCGGCCAGGTAGGACGAGAAGCGGCCCTTGGCCTCGAAACGCGTGCGGAAAGGCGAATCGCGGAACCACTCGCCCATGCGCGGCACGATGCCGCCGCCGATAAAGATGCCGCCGAAGGAGCCCAGCGTGACGGCCAGGTTGGCCGCCGCGCCGCCCAGCATCGCGCAGAAGCATTCCAGCACTTCCACGCACAGCGGTTCCTTGTCCTTCAGGGCCCCGGCGATGATCTGCTGGGAGGTCAGGTCGCGCACCTGGCGGCCGTTTCGGCGTGCGATGGCGCGGTAGATGATTTCCATGCCGGGGCCGGAAATGAGGCGCTCGTTCGACACGTGCGGCCAGGTCTGCCACGCGTATTGCAGGATGGCGTATTCGCGTTCGTCGGCGGGCGCGAAGTTGTTGTGGCCCCCTTCGGAACCCAGGGTGACGAAACCGTCGACGGTGGGAATGACGCCGGAGCAGCCCAGGCCCGTGCCCGGCCCCAGCACGCCGATGACGGAATTGGCCGCCGGCGTGCCGCCGCCCACCTGCATCAGGTCCGAAGGCTTGAACGTGGGGATGGCCATCGCCAGCGCCGTGAAGTCGTTCACCACCAGCAAGGTGTGCAGTCCCAGTTCGCGCCGCACTTCGTCGGTGGAGAACTGCCAGTCCCGGTTGGTCATGCGGATATAGTCGCCATGCACCGGGTTGGCCAGCGCCAGCGCGCCGTGATTGAGGTTGATGTCCGGGTGGTCGGCCAGGTAGCTGCGCAGCAGGGGAACGATGCCCGTGAAGTCGTCGCACTGGAGCACGCGCACGGCCTGGTATTCGCCCGGCCCCGTCTGCAGCGCGAAGCGCGCGTGCGTGGCGCCGATATCGGCCAGCAGCCGTGGGCCATCGGCAAAGGCGGTGCGGCTCAGTTTTTGGTCAACTTCCAGTTGTTTCATCGTCTCGTCTATTCTGGTAAAAATTCGTCGGCAGCGAAGGGTCGCAGCATACCCGAAATGGCCCGCACAAAAAAGAACGGGCCCGGAAAGTTCCGGGCCCCGTGGCCTTATGCGGCGTAGCCGAACCAGCCGCCGCATGGTGGCAGGGTCACTTCACCCTCCTCCACCGTGCCCGGCAAGCCAGCCTGCGGCAGGGGCTCCGCGCCCCGCGCCTGGGGCAACGTAAAGCGCACCGTGTCGCCGCCCAGGTTGAACACGCACAGCACGCTGCGCTGGCCCGGCAGGTCGCGCCGGAACGCCAGCACCGGCTCGGGCGCGTCGAAGAATTCGATGTCGCCACGCGTGAGCTGCGGCATCGTACGGCGCCATGCGATCAGTCGGCGGGCGAAGTTCAGCGGCGACTCCGGGTCCGCTTCCTGCACCGAAGCGGCGGCGGCGATATGCTCGGGCGCCACCGGCAGCCAGGGCGTGCCGCTCGTGAAGCCGCCATTGGCTCCGTCCGTCCAGGCGATCGGCGTGCGGCAGCCGTCGCGGCCCTTGAACTCGGGCCAGAACGTGATGCCATACGGGTCCTGGATCAGTTCATACGGCACTTCCGCTTCCGTGAAGGCCAGCTCGTCGCCCTGGTACAGGCACGGCGTGCCCTTGAGCGACAGCTGCATCGCCAGCGCCAGCTTGCCGAACGCCACCGGGTCCTTGCCGGCGCCCCAGCGTGTGGCCACGCGCGGCACGTCGTGGTTACCGACCGACCAGGAAGCCCAGCCATCCTTGACGCGGCGCTTGAAGTCCTCGACCTGGGTGCGGATGTGTTTTGCCGAATGGTCCTCGGTCAGCAGGTTGAAGCTGTAGGCCATGTGCAGCTTGTCGCCGCCGGCCGTGTATTCGGCCATGAAGGCCAGCGCGTCGTCGGCACCCACTTCGCCGATCGAGACGGCGCCGAATTCGTCGAGTACCTTGCGCACGCGCTGCAGGAAGGCCACGTTCTCGGGACGGCACTTGTCGTAGACGTGGGCCTGGTAGCCATACGGGTTCACATCCGTCACGGTGGACGTGTCACGCACGGTGGCGGGCGGATTGCTGCGCAGGGCCTGGTCGTGGAAGTGGAAGGTCACCGCATCGAGGCGCACGCCGTCGACGCCGCGCGCCAGCCAGAAACGCAGGCTGTCCAGCATGGCCTGCTGCACTTCCGGGTTATGGAAGTTCAGGTCCGGCTGGCTGGTGAGGAAGTTGTGCATGTAGTACTGCTTGCGCCGCGCATCCCACTGCCACGCCGGGCCGCCGAAGATGGACAGCCAGTTGTTCGGCGGATTCCCGTCCGGCAGCGGGTCGGCCCAGACGAACCAGTCGGCCTTCGGATTGTCGCGGCTCTTGCGGCTCTCGACGAACCACGGGTGCTGCTCGGAGCAGTGCGACATGACCTGGTCGATCATGATCTTCACACCCACGCTGTGTGCCTTGGCGATCAGCCGGTCGAAGTCGGCCAGGGTGCCGAACAGGGGATCGACGTCGCAGTAGTCGGCGATGTCGTAGCCGAAGTCCTTCATCGGCGACTTGAAGAAGGGTGAGATCCAGACGATGTCCACGCCCAGGCTGGCGATGTAGTCGAGACGGTCGGTGATGCCATCGAGGTCGCCGACGCCATCGCCATTCGTGTCGAGATAGCTGCGCGGGTACACCTGATAGATGATGGCTTCCTGCCACCAGGTCGGGGACAATGCTGTGCTCATGACGTTTCCGGTTGGTTTACGGGGGGATTTGTAGAGAATATACAGCATGCGTATAAAAATCTCAACGGATCGACAGCATTCCGTAGTCAAGGCAAAATCCATATAAAACAAATACTTACGCCAAATAACTGGAATATTATCCTTTCACTGTAGTAGTCAAACTACAGATTCGTACGCTTTCACGGTCGCGCCAACCCTGCATTTCGCTGTTGCCAGACGCGGCCCGTTCCCCTAGCATCCGTTCCACACAATTCTTATCCACGGCGCCGCGCCGGGCGGAGACCCCGCTTGGGCAGGCGCCGTCCTAATTTTTCGGGGACACACATGGCATTGGACCAAACCCAGGGCAACGGGCCGCTACCGCGGCAGATCCCGTTCATCATCGCCAACGAGGCGGCCGAGCGCTTCTCGTTCTACGGCATGCGCAACATCCTGACGCCCTTCCTGATCAGCACCCTGCTGCTGTTCGTGCCGCTGGCCGACCGCACCAGCGAAGCCAAGCACGTGTTCCACACCTTCGTCATCGGCGTCTACTTCTTCCCGCTGCTGGGCGGTTTCCTGGCCGACCGCTTCTTCGGCAAGTACAACACCATCTTCTGGCTCAGCCTCGTCTACGTGGCGGGCCACGCCTGCCTGGCCATCTTCGAGGACAACCTGACCGGCTTCTATTTCGGCCTGTTCCTGATCGCGCTGGGCGCCGGCGGCATCAAGCCGCTGGTGTCGGCTTTCGTCGGCGACCAGTTCGACCATACGAACAAGAACCGCGCCAAGGTGGTATACGACGCCTTCTACTGGAGCATCAACTTCGGCTCCTTCTTCGCGTCGCTCCTGATGCCGCTGTTCCTGAAGAACTACGGCCCGTCCGTGGCCTTCGGCATCCCGGGCCTGCTGATGGCATTGGCCCTGCTGATTTTCTGGCTTGGCAACAAGAAGTACGTGCACGTGCCGCCGGCGGCACCGAGCCCGGATTCGCTGACCCGCGTGGCCCGCACCGCCCTGCTGGCCCGCAAGTCGGGCCAGGGCAGGCCCGGCCTCGTGGTCGCTGTCATCGGCGTGATCGGCGCCGTCGCCGCGCTGGCGATGTCGTTCTCCTGGGGCTTCGTCATCGGCGCCTGTACGGCCCTGGTGCTGCTGCTCGCCTTCGGCGGCATCGGTACCGGCATGCAGCTGGAACGCGCGCGGGGTCATCACCCCGACGAGGCGGTCGAAGGCGTACGTGCCGTGCTGCGCATCCTGATCGTGTTCGCGCTGGTGACGCCGTTCTGGTCCCTGTTCGACCAGAAGGCTTCGACGTGGATCGTGCAGGCCAATGCGATGACGAGCCCCGTGCTGAACCTCTTCGGCTGGGAATTCCAGGTGCTGCCGGCGCAGATGCAGGCCCTGAACCCGCTGCTGGTGATGCTGCTGATCCCGTTTAATAACTTCGCCGTCTTCCCCCTGCTGCGCGCCATCGGCATCGAACCCACGGCCCTGCGCCGCATGACGGCCGGCATCGCCCTGTCCGGCGCGGCCTGGCTGGTGATCGGCTGGATCCAGCTGTCGATGGATGGCGGCACGCCGATGTCGATCCTGTGGCAGCTGGCGCCGTATGCGCTGCTGACCATGGGCGAGGTACTGGTGTCGGCAACGGGCCTGGAATTCGCCTACAGCCAGGCGCCGCAATCGATGAAGGGCTCGATCATGAGCTTCTGGACCCTGGCCGTCACGGTCGGCAACCTGTGGGTGCTGATCGTGAACGCCAGCGTCAAGAACGACGTGGTCATGGGCCATATCGCCGACAGCGGCCTGTCGACGATCGCCTTCCAGATGTTCTTCTTTGCCGGCTTCGCCCTGCTGACGGCCCTGGCCTTCGCCCTGTACGCACGGCGCTATAAGATGGTCGACAACTACCGCGTCGGCATGGATGCCAGCTGCTACGGCACCCTGCCACAGGGCGCCAAGTCCTGACTTGTCCTGCTGCCCCGGCCGCGCGCCGGGGCAGATCCGTCAATATTTTGATGCGCACAAGCAACAATTACATACTTTCCGCACGGCATTCATTCTATAATTAACCCGCTTCACTGCTGAAGCCCGGCCGTGCCCAATCCTTGCGCAGCCACATGCAGGTCCGCCTACCCTTCGCGGTTCCGAACGCCCCTGTCTGCCCAAGGATATACACCCAATGAAAAACCTGAAAGTCGGTACCCGACTGGCCATCGGCTATGCGCTCGTCCTCTGCCTGATGATGATGATCGTCGGCGCGGGCCTCCTGAAAATGCACGAGATGAACGAACGCACGCGCACGATCACCGAAGTCAATAACCAGCAGATCCTGTTGATCGGCACCATGCAGGATACCGTGATGGACCGCATGGTGGCCCTGCGTAACCTGATCCTCTTCTCCACGCCGGAACAGATGCGGCCGGAAGCGGAACGCATGGCCAAGCAGCAGGCCCTGCACGACGAGGCCTTCGCCAAGCTGCAGAAGACCTTCGAGGACCCGGCCACGACACCGGAAGAAAGGGCGTTTGCCGCCCAGCTGAAGGACATCTCGGCGCGGGCCATGCCGTTGATGGCCAAATCGATGGAACTGGGCCTGGCCAACCAGGCCGAACAAGGCACCGATTACCTGATCAATACCGTCCGTCCCGTACAGCGCGAATGGCTGTCCACCTTGAACGAACTGATCGCCTTCGAAAACAAGCTCAACGCCGATGCTGCCCAGGATGCCGCCAACGCCTACGGCAGCGCCACCACGCTGATGTTGACGCTGAGCGCCATCGCGCTGGCCATCGGCATAGGCTCGGCCATGATGATCACCCGTACCCTGCTGGCCCAGCTGGGTGGTGAACCGAATGACGCCGCCGCGATCGCCGCCCGCATCGCCGATGGCGACCTCACGGTGGACGTGCCGGTGCGAGCCGGCGACCAGTCCAGCATGATGTACGCGATGCGCCATATGCGCGACCGGCTGGCCGCCATCGTCACCGAGGTACGCAGCGGTACCGACACCATCGCCACGGCATCCGGCCAGATCTCGGCCGGCAATGCCGACCTGTCCTCGCGCACGGAACAGCAGGCCGGCTCGCTCGAGGAAACCGCCTCGTCGATGGAAGAACTGACGTCCACCGTGCGCCAGAACGCCGACAACGCGCAGCAGGCCAGCGCCATGGCCGCTTCCGCCTCCAGCGTCGCCGCCAAGGGCGGCCAGGTGGTGGCCCAGGTGGTCGACACGATGGGCGCCATCAACGAGTCGGCGAAGAAGATCGTCGACATCATTTCCGTCATCGACGGCATCGCCTTCCAGACCAATATCCTGGCACTGAACGCGGCCGTGGAAGCGGCGCGGGCCGGCGAACAGGGACGCGGCTTTGCCGTCGTGGCAGGCGAAGTGCGCAACCTGGCGCACCGCGCCGGCGCCGCCGCCAAGGAAATCAAGACCTTGATCGACGACTCGGTCGAGAAGGTCGGCATCGGTTCCCAGCTGGTCGGCCAGGCCGGCGCGACGATGGAAGACATCGTCGGCAGCGTGCAAAGGGTGACCGACATCATGACCGAGATCTCGGCCGCCAGCCGTGAGCAAAGCAGCGGCATCGACCAGGTCAACCAGGCCATCACGCAGATGGACCAGGTCACGCAGCAGAACGCCGCGCTGGTGGAAGAAGCCAGCGCCGCCTCGGAATCGATGCAGGAACAGGCGGCGCGGTTGGCCGAACTGGTCGGCACCTTCACGGTGGCGCGCGGTGCGGTCGTGGCGGTGGCGAAACCGGCGCCGCGACGCACCACGGTCGCGCCGGCGAAAAAAGCCCCTGCCCTGGCCAGCGTGCCGCGTCCGGCGAGTGCACCAATGCGGCCGGCCGCGAAGCCGGCACGCATGGCCGTTGCCGCCGGCGGCGAAGGCGAGTGGGAAGAATTCTGATTCCAGCGCAGCTGTAGTAAAACTACATCAATTGCATTACCATACGTGCCAACTCAATTCGGGGGCACGTATGGTCAATCGCATCACCCGGCGCGCGCACTTCGGTCGCGGCGCACTCACGACGGCAGCCGTCCTGGCGGTCGCGCTCACGCCACTGTTCAATGCGCAGGCCGCCGACGCCGGCGTCTGCGACGGCGACGCCTTCCAGTCCATGCTGCACCCTGCCGCCGCCACGTTCGACGCCCGCGCCGCGTGGATGGACGGCACCGCCCTGCTGTGGCCCGGTGCCGGCCAGGGTGGCGTCTTCCGTCTTTACCACAGCGCCACCGGCGCCATCACGGCATCGTCAGGCAGCGCGGTCGGTGGCGCCGATGGCTTCGTTTCCCTGGAAGCGCGCGAGCGCCCAGTACCGCCGGGCCTGGCCTGGATGGGCAAGGGCCCCGTGCTGGCCGTCAGCGGTGCCGACGCCGGCCGCCTGCCCGCGCTGCACCGGGGCCAGCTCGTGCTGGTGCGCGAGGACGCGCAGGGCAAGGTGCTCGACGCCACGCGCGTGCAGGTGGCCGGTGCGCTGGACGCGCTGTACCGCACGGCCGAAGCGGTGCCGGACCTGGGCGCCACGCCGACGGCGCGCGGCACCGGATTCAAGCTGTGGGCGCCAACGGCGCGCAATGTCCTGCTGTGCACCTATGACAGCGGCACCGCACCCGCGCGCGCGGCCACGCCGATGCGCTTCGATGCCGCCACGGGGGTGTGGTCGGCCGAGCTGCCCGCCAACCTCGATGGCAAGTACTACAGGTACGCCGTCGACGTCTTCGTCGATGGCGCGGGCATCGTGCGCAACCTCGTCACGGACCCGTATGCCGTCAGCCTGAGCACCGATTCGCGCCGCGCCTATATCGCCGACCTGGCCGCACCGCGCCTGAAACCCACCGGCTGGGACCGCGACAGGACGCCTGCCAAGGTCAAGGCGCAGACCGACATGTCGATCTACGAGCTGCACGTGCGCGACTTCTCGATCAACGACGCCACCGTCACCGCCGTTAATCGTGGCAAGTACACGGCGTTCACGGAAAAGAATTCGAACGGCATGCGCCACCTGGCAGCCCTGTCGCGCGCCGGCCTGACGGACGTGCACCTGCTGCCCGTCTACGATATCGGCAGCGTGCCCGAACAGGGCTGCGCCGTGCCCGATGCGGGGCGACTGCAGGCCGCCCGTCCGGACAGCGCCACGCAGCAGCAGCTGGTCGAAGCGGTCCGCCTGACGGACTGCTACAACTGGGGCTACGACCCCTGGCACTACAGCGCGCCGGAAGGCAGCTACAGCACAGACCCGGCCGACGGTGCGCGCCGCATCGTCGAGTTTCGCAAGATGGTGATGGCGCTGCACGGCGCCGGCCTGCGCGTGGGCATGGACGTGGTCTACAACCACACCTATATCGCCGGGCAGAACGAGAAGTCCGTGCTGGACCGCGTCGTGCCGGGCTACTACCACCGCCTGGATGCGAACGGCGCCATCGAACGCTCGACCTGCTGCGACAACACGGCCACCGAGCACCGCATGATGGGCAAGCTGATGATCGATTCGGCCGTGCTGTGGACGAAGCACTACAAGATCGACTCGTTCCGTTTCGACCTGATGGGCCACCAGCCGCGCGCCGCGATGGAGGAATTGCAGCGCAAGGTCGACGCGGCGGCGGGCCGTCACGTCAACCTGATCGGCGAAGGCTGGAACTTCGGCGAAGTGGCCGACGGCAAGCGCTTCGTGCAGGCCTCGCAGCTGTCGCTGAACGGCAGCGGCATCGGCACCTTCAGCGACCGTGGCCGCGATGCGGTGCGCGGCGGCGGTGCCGGCGATTCGGGCCCCGACATGTTCGCGCGCCAGGGCTATATCAACGGCCTGTTTTACGACCCGAACGGCAGCGCGCCGCACACGAAGGAAGCGCTGCTGAAGGCGGGCGACCTGCTGAAGATCGGCCTGGCCGGCACGGTGCGCAACTACCCGCTGCAGACATGGACGGGCGAAACGCGCGAGCTGTCGGCGATCGACTATGCGGGCCAGCCGGGCGGCTATGCCAGCGAGCCGGGCGAAGTGGTCAACTACGTCGAGAACCACGACAACCAGACCCTGTACGACCTGAACGTACTGCGCCTGCCGCTGGCCACCTCCACCGCCGACCGCGCGCGCGTGCAGATGCTGGCGGCGGCCGTCAATGCCTTCAGCCAGGGCGTGGCCTACTTCCACGCCGGCTTCGACATCCTGCGCTCCAAGTCGCTCGACCGCAACAGCTTCGAATCGGGCGACTGGTTCAACCGCCTGGACTGGACCTACCGCGACAACTACTTCGGCACGGGCCTGCCGCCGCAGGCCGACAACGGCAAGGACTACGCGCTGCTGCGGCCCCTGCTGGCCAATCCGGCCCTGAAGCCCGCTCCCGCCGACATCGCGTTCGCGCGCGATACCTTCCGCGACCTGCTGACGATCCGCGCCGGCAGCACGCTGTTCCGGCTGCGCACCGCCGCGGACATCAGGCAGCGCCTGCGCTTCCACAACACGGGCCCCGACCAGGTGCCGACGGTGGTGGCCGCGCAGATCGACGGCAAGGGCTACCCCGGCGCTGCATTCAAGTCGGTGCTCTATCTGATCAATGTGGACAAGGTCGCGCAACGCATCGCACTGCCGGCCGACGCGCGCCGCCCGTACCGCCTGCATCCGGTGCAAGCCGCCCCGAACGCCGCCGACCCGCGCGCCAAGGAAGCGCGCTACGACGCCGCCAGCGGCACCGTCACGGTACCGGCCAGGACCGCCGTCGTCTTCGTCGAATAGTCGCTCGAAAACGGGTCAGTCCGCCTCAGCGGTCTGACCAGTAATCGAATAGTTGCTCTAAAACCGGTGTCTGACACCGGTTTTAGAGCAACACTTTCCGACTTGGGTGTCTGACACCGAATGCGACATCGAATGCGGCGGTGCGCGAACGTTGCTCGGAAAATGGGGTCTGTCCCCATTTTCCGGGCAATATTTCAGCGCAGCGCTTCGAGGAGGACAACGTCGGCCTTGCCGGCGGTTTTGACCTTGCCGTTCCTGACGGTGTAGGTGGTGCCGGCATAGGCGTCGCGCACCTTGGTGCCGTTGGCGAAGACCTTGCCGACGGCGATGTCGACCTGCTGGCCGGTCGGGACGTCCAGGGCCACCACCACCTTGTCGCTGATGCCCTTGGCGGCGTAGCTGCGGCTGAAGGTGTATGGCTTGTCCGCCAGCTTGGCGTGACGGCCGGCGCCGATGGCGACGTGGGCCTGGCGGAACAGTCCCAGCTTGCTCCAGTGGGCGCGCACATCGGCGATGCGGTAGCCGTCGCGCGCGGCGTTCTGCGCCAGTTCTTCCCAGTTCATATATGAGCGCAGCTTGGCGTCGCCGGTGGCTTCGGCGATGTCGAGGCGGCGCGCCGTTTCGTCGCCGTAGTAGATCTGGGCGGCGCCCGGTGCCAGCAGCAGCTTGGTGGCCGTTTCGAAGGGCTTGACGCGGGCCGGGTCGAAGGGGTTGCCGTCGTCGTGGGAATCCATGTAGTTCAACACCGACTTGCCACGCAGGGGGCCGTGCAGCAAGGCGTCGAACTTGCCGAAGATGCTTTCGTAATCGCCCTTGCCTTCGCCCGGCAGCGAGAAGTTGATCAGGCTGTCGAAGCCGTTGGCGTAGAAGTCCGTCTTCATGCCGGCGCCCATGTCGAACTCGCGGCCATGGCCGATGGCGTAGTTGTACACCTCGGCGACGGTGAAGAATCTCTCGCCCAGCGCCTTGCCCGGATTGGCTTTCTTGTAGTCTTCATAGGCCGCGTCCGCGACGGTGCGCAGTTCCTTCCACACACCGGCCTCGGTATGCTTGACGGTGTCGCCGCGGAAGCCGTCGACGCCGAACTTGCGTACCCAGTCGGCGTGCCACTTCATCAGATAATAGCGCGGTGCGCGCGGGTAGCCGGTACGGGCGAAGAACTCGTCCAGCTCCCTGGCCTCGCGCTCGTAGCGCCCTTCCGCCTTCCATTTCGCTACCAGTGCCGGCGGCAGCGCCACGTTGGCGTTGCTGCCCGTGCGTACGTCCGGCAGGTTCGCCACCAGCGCGCAGTCGACCGTGGTGGCCGTGTCCTTGTGCGCGCAGACGGGGTCGAGGCGCACCCAGTCTGCCGGCCACACGGGGTCCTCGGCCGTGACGGGGCCGATATGGTTCATCACGACGTCCAGCAGGACGCGGATGCCGCGCGCGTGGGCCGCGTCGACGAAGTCGCGGAAGTCCTGCTCGGTGCCCAGGTTGGCATCGACGGCCGTGAAGTCGCGGCCCCAGTAGCCGTGGAAGCCATAGGACTTGCCCGTGCCTTCGTCGGTACCGGCGTGGATCTGCTCGACGGGCGGCGTCAGCCAGATGGCATCGACACCCAGGCTGTCGAAGTAGCCTTCCTTGACCTTCGCCGTCAGGCCTTTCAGGTCGCCGCCCATATAGCCCCGCAGCGGCGCCGCGTCGGCCTTGCGGCCGTAGGCCAGGTCGTTCGACCTGTCGCCGTTGTTGAAACGGTCGGTCAGCACGAAATAGACGGTCGCGTTCTCCCACATGAACGGCGCCTTGGCCTTCGGCGTGGCGTGCGCGCCGCCGTGGCCGAAGGCCAGCATGAGGGACAAAGCAATGGAGCTGGTTGTAAAGCGACCTCTTTTCATGCGACCTTCCTTTCAGTGGGACTTCAAGTGATCACGGTCGGGTTGCTCCGGCCCGTGTTGTAGGCGATGCTTGCCACGCTGTCGGCGATGGCGATCAGTGCCGCCAGCGCCTGCTGCGTGGGGATATTGTGCTGCGACGGATCGGCTTCGTAGCGTTCCAGGTAGATGCGCAGGGTCGCGCCTTCCGTGCCCGTGCCGGAGAGCCTGTAGACGATGCGCGAGCCGTCCGTCATGACGATGCGGATGCCCTGCTGGGCCGACTGCGAACCGTCGACCGGATCGGTGTACGAGAAATCGTCGGCGAAATCGACCGTGTAGTGGTTCAGTTCCTGGCCGGTCAGGTTCGACAGCTTGATCCGCAGGTCGTCCATCAGCACCTGGGCCGCGTGGGCATCGATGGCCTCGTAGTCGTGGCGCGAGTAGTAATTGCGGCCGAAGCGGGCCCAGTGTTCCGTGACGATTTGCTGCACGCCCTTGCCGGTCGCGGCCAGCAGATTGAGCCAGAACAGCACGGCCCACACGCCGTCCTTCTCGCGGATATGGTTCGAGCCGGTGCCGTAGCTCTCCTCGCCGCACAGGGTGATCAGGCCGGCGTCGAGCAGGTTGCCGAAGTACTTCCAGCCGGTCGGCGTTTCGTACAGCTTCACGCCCAGCGCCTCGGCAACGCGGTCGGCCGCGCGCGAGGTCGGCATCGAGCGGGCGATGCCGGCGATGCCGCCCCGATAGCCCGGCGCCACCTGCGCGTTGGCGGCCAGGATGGCCAGGCTGTCCGACGGCGTGACGGCAAAGCCGCGCCCGACGATCATGTTGCGGTCCGCGTCGCCATCGGAGGCGGCGCCGAAGTCCGGCGCATCCGGGCCGTCCATCAACTCGATCAGCTGCGCGGCGTTGACGGGGTTCGGGTCCGGGTGGTGGCCGCCGAAGTCCTCCAGCGGCACGGCATTGATGACGGTGCCGGCCGGCGCGCCCAGGCGCCCTTCCAGGATGGCCTGCGCGTACGGGCCGGAGATGGCGCTCATCGCATCGAAGCACATCCGGAAGCCCCCGGCGAACAGGGTGCGGATGGCGGCGAAGTCGAACAGCTCTTCCATCATGCCGGCGTAGTCCTCGACCGGGTCGATCACCTCGATCTGCATCTGTTCCATGTAGCCGCGGCCAATGCGGTCGATGTCGATGTCCGGATCGTCGCTGATGCGGTACTGGGTGATCGATGTGGTGCGCTGGTAGATCGCCTCGGTCACGCCTTCCGGTGCGGGGCCGCCGTTGGCGATGTTGTACTTGATGCCGAAGTCGCCGTCCGGCCCGCCCGGGTTATGGCTGGCCGACAGGATGATGCCGCCCAGTGCCTCGTGCTTGCGGATGACGCAGGACACGGCCGGCGTCGACAGCAGGCCACCCCGGCCCACCAGCACGCGCGCGACGTTGTTGGCGGCCGCCATGCGCAGGATCGTGTGTACGGCCGCGCGGTTGTGGAAGCGGCCGTCGCCGCCCAGCACCAGCGTCTTGCCGGCCAGGTCGCCCAGCGTGTCGAACACGCTCTGCACGAAATTTTCCAGGTAGTGCTGCTGGCGGAACACCGCCACTTTCTTGCGCAAGCCGGAAGTCCCCGGCCGCTGGCCGGGGATGGGGGTCGTTGCTACCGTTTGAATTGCCATGTTCTCGCTCCGCTGTAGGTGACGCTGCTGTTAAATGTTGCCAACAGAATAACGCGAACTGGCGCGCGACGGCGCGCGGATGAGCTGCTGAGTGATGTGCTGCCGAGGTGCGGCCCGTACTCAGTCGACGGGCTTGGCGTCGTCGCGCACGAACATCGTCAGCACGCCGGCCAGCGCCATCGACGCGCCGCCCAGCGCCAGGGTGCTGGTGGTATGGCCGCCGAGGAAGTGGGTGGTGATGAAGCCCAGCAGCAGGCCGCTGACGATCTGCGGGATCACGACGAAGAAGTTGAACACGCCCATGTAGTAACCCATCCGCTTGGCCGGCAGTGCGCCGGCCAGGATCGCGTACGGCATCGTCAGGATGCTGGCCCACGCAATGCCGACGCCGATCATCGGCACCATCAGCACCTGCTTGTCCTGGATCAGGAAGATGCTGGCCAGGCTGGCGCCGCCGATGACGAGGCAGATCATGTGCACCGTCTTGCGGCTGGTGGCGCGGGCCAGCACCGGCAGGATGAAGGCGGACAGCGCGGCGACGCCGCTGTAGACGGCGAACATCATGCCCACGTAGTTGGCGGCGTCCTGGTAGACGACAGACTGCGCGTCAACGGTGCCGAACACGCTGTCGGCCACGGCGGAGGTGGTGTAGATCCACATGGCGAACAGGCCGATCCACGTGAAGAACTGCACGAAGGCCAGCTGCACCATCGTCGTGGGCATGTGGAAGAAGCCGTCGACGATTTCGCCGATGGCGTGGCCCAGGCCCTTGCCCCGCCCTGCATGGAAGGTTTCCACGTCCTCCGGCGGCAGTTCGTCGGTGGTGAACACGGTCCACAGCACGGCGACGAAGAATACGGCGCCGCCGGCATAGAAGGCGTAGCGCACGGTGTCGGGCACGCCGCCGTCGACCGGCACATTGCTCACGCCAAGGTAGTCGGCGAAGATGGTCGGCAGCAGCGAGGCGATGACGGCGCCGCAGCCGATGAAGAAGGTCTGCATCGCAAACCCCGCCGTCTGCTGCGAAGGATCGAGCTTGTCGCCGACGAAGGCGCGGAACGGTTCCATCGACACGTTGATCGCCGCGTCCATCATCCACAGCACGGCCACGGCCATCCACAGCATCGTCGAATTGGGCATCAGGAACAGCGCGATCGACGCCAGCACGGCGCCGAGGAAGAAGAACGGCCTGCGCCGGCCCCATTTCGGATGCCAGGTGTTATCGGACAGGTAGCCGATGATGGGCTGGACCAGCAGGCCCGTCACGGGTGCGGCCAGCCAGAACAGCGGCAGATCGTCCGGGCTTGCGCCCAGGGTCGAGAAGATGCGGCTGGTATTGGCGTTCTGCAGCGCGAAGCCGAACTGGATGCCGAAAAAGCCGAAGCTCATGTTCCACAGCTGCCAGAACGACAGCCGTGGTTTGATGGAAGAAGAATGCATCTGCCTGTCCCCGTTTATTGTGTACGACACCAGCCAATATTTGTAGCAAAATAACATGCTGAGAGCTGCCTGTCAATCAGGCAACTCACCGCCTTTCGCCCTTGCGAGCGTCGTTTTCGATGTTCGATGTAGTCAAACAACAAATTTTCAACCATCATCTCTACAGGCTTACGACGATCTCGGTCGCCAGCGCGGCCTTGGCCGGCAACCGCGCCGTCAACACGCGCGTCTTGGCATCCCAACGGAAGTCCAGCGCCTTGCCGTCCACCGCCACGGCACGCGGCTTGGCGGCCACGTTATGCACGTGCAGCGTGTAGGCACGCGGCTTGGCCGCGTAGTCCTTGCCCGTTTCGGTGGTAACGCCGATGCGCAGCAGGCCCGCATCGGCGCGGCTCGTGAAGCGCGCCAGCTCGTACTTGCCCGCCTCGAACGCGCCGGCAGTGGCGCCGTCGTCGTCATACAGCTTGCCGGCCGACTGTCTGACCGTGTCGTCGTGCCAGTAGTGCAGGTCGACGCGTGCGGTCGAGTAGTCCTTGGTCGACTGCACCACCTGCGTCATCGGCACGAAGGCGCCGGCGCGCACGAACACGGGAATATGCGCGGCCACGACATCGACCGTCTCCAGTATGCCGCCGCGATGCCGTTCGCCGTTGAAGAAATCGAACCATGCACCGCCCTTGTTGGGGAAGTAGACCTCCTTGCGGGTGGCGCCGGCTTCGGTCACGGGCGCCACCAGGAAGCTGTCGCCCCACAGGTAAGTCGTTGCGATGCTGCCCGTATCGACGTTCGATTCGTTGCCGGAATCCTCGAACAGCACGGGGCGCATCAGCGGCATGCCGGTCTGGCTGTTGTCGAAGGCCGTCGTGTAGTTATAGGGCAGCAGCGCGTAGCGCAGCCGCACCGCGTCGGTCGCCAGCTTTTTGGCGCGCGGCGACCGGTACACCGGCTCCGGCGCCACTTCTTCCTGCGCGTGCGGGCGGAAGATGGGCTGGAACACGCCGTACTGCAGCCAGCGGGCGTACAGCTCATCGTCCAGCACGGGGCTGGCGAAGCCGCCCAGGTCCGAGTGCATATAGCCCATGCCCTGCATGCCCATCTGCAGGGCGATCTCCATCTGCGACTGCAGTCCGCCCCAGCTGCGGCCAACGTCGCCGGACCACGGGATCATGCCGAAACGCTGCGAGCCCGAGTACCCGGCCCGCATCAGGATGAACGGCCGCTGGCCGGGGAAATCCTTGCGGTAGCCGTCGGCGATCAGCCTGGCCCACTCGTGGCCGTAGACGTTGTGCACCTGGTCGGCGCTGCCGCCGGCATGGCGCAGGTCGGAAGGATGCACTTCCGGCTCGCCCAGGTCGCCCCACCAGCCGCCCACGCCTTCCTGCGCCAGGCCTTTGTAGATATTCCAGAACCAGTCGCGCCCCGCAGGGCTGGTCAGGTCGATCAGGCCCGTGTTCCCGAAGTAGAAATCGTAGGTGTAGGGCGTGCCGTCGGCACGCGTGGCCAGCGCCTTCTGCTGTACGGCCTCCTGCCAGCGCTGCGACGTCGTCAGCACGAAAGGCTCCGTGATCAGGATGGTCTTCACGCCCTGCCTGGCGAAGTCCTTCATCATGCCCTGCGGGTCGGGGAAGGTGCGCTTGTCCCAGGCCAGGTTGCCCATCGTGCCTTTCACTTCCTTGCCGAACCAGTACAGGTCCAGCACGATCGCATCGAGCGGGATCTTGTCGGCCGCGAATTTCGCCACCGTGGCGCGCGCCTCGGCCTCGCTGCGGTAGCCGAAGCGGCTGGCGAAATTGCCGAAGGCCCAGCGCGGCGGCAGCGGCTGGCGTCCCGTCAGGCTCGTGTAGTTTGCCATCACGTCGGCCCAGCCATCGCCGGCGATGACCTGGTAGGTCTTGCGCCCGCCCGTCACTTCATAGCGCAAGGTGCCGTCCTTGCGGCTGTCGAAATCGAGCCAGCCGGTGCCGGGATTGTCGAAGTGGATCGCGTAGCGCTTCGACGACAGCGCCATCGGAATCGTGAAGTTCAGCAGCTGCGAACGGTTGCCGTAGCCGTAGTCGGCCTTGTTATATAAGTGGAAGCGGTTGCCGCGCCGGTTCATGCCCACGGCGCGGGCGCCGGCCCCGTACAGCGCCTCGCCGTCCGCCAGCGCGAACTCGATGGCTTCCAGGCCGTCCTGGCCGCCCTTCTTCGCGTAGCCGGCCTTCTCCGCCACCAGCGGCTGGCCCTTGTAGCGGTAAGCGATGCGGAACGGCTTCTTGTCGACCGTGACGGTGATGCCCGGCGTGACCAGTTCCACCTGCGTGGCGCTGTCCTTCACGGTGGCCGTCACGTCCACGGGCGCGGCGGTGATCGACGGCGCGACCGCATGCGAGCGGGGATCGTACGCTTCACCCTTCGGGATAAAGGTGGTTTCGACCACGGTGGCCGAATACGGCTTGATCAGGTAGCGGCCGTCGCTGACGGTGATCTCCAGGGTGTTGCCGTTGGCGGCGAAGCCTTCCAGCTGGCGCGCGGCGTTCTGCGCAAAGGCCGGCGCGGCGGCCAGCAGGGTCAGGAGGACGGGAGACGCAATCGATTTCAGGGTCATGGCGGCGTGTAGTTTAAGTACAGACCCACAGCATGACAGAAAGCGGCGTCGGAATATAGTGGCTTCGTGGACGAATTTGCATGGGGCCGGGCGTCAAAACCGCGTTGACGGCCCCCACCCCACGTCGCTAAGCTTGCAGCTTGGTCCACGAGGCCATCAACCACAACAAGGAAGACAGAAAGTGCAGACAACCACAAGTTATCGCCCACTGGCCCTGGCCGTGCTGCTGGCGCTGGGCGCCAACGGGGCCCAGGCCCAGGTCACGACGAAACCGGCCGGCAAGGCCACCCCTGCCGAAGCGAAGCGCTTCCTGGCGCAGACGGAGAGCAAATTCGAGAAGCTGGGCGTCGACAGCGCCCGCGCCGAGTGGGTGGCGTCGAACTTCATCACGGACGACACCGAAGCCATCGCCGCCTATTTCGGCGAGCTGCAGCTGGACGCGGGCGGCCAGGCCGCGCTGGCGGCGCGCCGCTACAAGGGCCTGAAGCTGCCCGACGACGAAGCGCGCAAACTGAAACTGCTGCAACTGACCCTGATGCTGTCGGACCCGAAGGAACGCGCCGAGTACGCCGGCGCCCGCGCCGCCCTGAACGGCGCCTACGGCAAGGCCAAATACTGCCCGCCGCAGGGCAGCCCGATCGCCGACGGCAAGGACTGCCTGGCCCTGGGCGAACTGGAGAAAATCCTCGCCAACAGCCGCGAACCGGCCAAGCTGCAGCAGGCCTGGACGGGCTGGCACAGCCAGGCGCCGTCGTACAAGGACCGCTACGCCGACTTCGTCGCGCTGTCCAACAAGGGCGCGCGCGAGATGGGCTTCGCCGACACGGGCGCCCTGTGGCGCTCGCAGTACGACATGGCGCCGGATGCCTTCGCCGTCGAGATGGAACGCCTGTGGCAGCAGGTCAAGCCGCTGTACGACTCGCTGCATACCTACACGCGCTACAAGCTGCGCGCCGCCTACGGCCCTGATGTCGTGCCGGCCACGGGCCCGATTCCGGCCCACCTTTTCGGCAATATGTGGAGCCAGACCTGGGACAATATCTACCCGCTGCTGAAACCCGCCGGCGACACGGCCGGCTTCGACCTGACCAAGGTGCTGGAAGAGCGCAAGACGTCGGCCAAGGAGATGACGGAATACGCCGAGCGCTTCTACACGTCGCTGGGCATGCAGAAGCTGCCGGCCTCGTTCTGGGAACGTTCGCTGCTGACCAAGCCGCGCGACCGCGAAGTGGTGTGCCACGCGTCGGCCTGGCCCATCGACGGCAAGGACGACGTGCGCATCAAGATGTGCATCACACCGACGGCCGAGGACTTCACCGTCATCCACCACGAGCTGGGTCACATCTACTACTTCCTGGAATACCAGAAGCAGCCGGTACTGTTCCGCCAGGGCGCCAACGACGGCTTCCATGAAGCCATCGGCGACACGGTGGCACTGTCGATCACGCCGGGCTACCTGAAGCAGGTCGGCCTGATGAAGGAGGAGCCGGATCCGAAAGGCGATATCCCCGAGCTCTTGAAGCGGGCGCTGTCGAAAGTGGCGATCCTGCCGTTCGCCTACTCGGTCGACCGCTGGCGCTGGGACGTCTATGCCGGCAAGACCAAGCCGGCCGACTACGACAAGACCTGGTGGCAGCTGCGCGAGCAGTACATGGGCGTACAGCGTCCCGTGCCGATGGCGGCCAACGGCTTCGACGCCGGCGCCAAGTACCACGTGGCGGCCGACGTGCCGTACGCACGCTACTTCCTGGCCGACCTGTTGCAGTTCCAGTTCCACCGCGCGCTGTGCCGCGAAGCCGGCTACACCGGCCCGCTGCACCAGTGCTCGATCTACGGCAACGCGAAGGCCGGCAAGAAGCTGCAAGCCATGCTGCAGATGGGCACCAGCAAGCCGTGGCCGGAAGAGCTGAAGGCCATCAGCGGCGAGGAACGCATCGACGGCAACGCGCTGCTGGAGTATTTCGCTCCGCTGAAGACGTGGCTGGACGAGCAGAACCGCCAGCTGGCGGCGCAGCAGAAAGGCTGATCCATCCAGCCTGAATGAAGAGGGCCGCGACTTCGCGGCCCTTGTCTTTTGCGTCATCCCCGTCTATAGTTGAGAACTATTCTCATTCAGACCAGCCAGCCGTCGCCAGCCCGTCCCACCACAGGAAGGGTCCATGGCGCAGTTCTCCACCCCGGCAACGGCCGGCATCTCCCGCACATCCCGCACGCTGCTGCTTTCGCCCTTCGCGCTGGCCGCGCTGCTGTGCGCCCAGGCCGCGGCCGCTGCCACGCCGGACGAAGCGCCTGCGCTCGACGCGGCGCCGGTCGCCGTCGTCAAGGTCGAAGGCCAGCGGGCCGACGATGGCGTCGTCGCGAAACGGGGCAGCACGGTCACCAAGACCGATACGCCGCTGCTCGAAACGCCGCAGTCGGTTTCCGTCGTCAGCAACGAGCGCTTCCTGGAACAGGGCGCCCAGACCCTGCGCCAGACCCTGAACTACACGGCCGGCCTGGTGTCGGTGTCGTTCGACAGCCGGGGCGACAGCGTCAGCTCGCGGGGTGGCACGCCCTCCTACCTGATTGACGGCCTGCAGAACAACTTCGGCAGCTACAACACGACGCGCGCCGACCCGTTCATGCTCGAGCGAGTCGAAGTGCTGCGCGGACCGTCGTCGGTGCTGTACGGCCAGGGCAGCGTGGGCGGCGTGGTGAACTACGTCACGAAGAAGCCGTTGGCCCGCGAGCGGCGCGAGGTGCAGGTGCAGCTGGGCAGCCACCAGCGCAAACAGGTCGCCGTCGACTTCAACGAAGTGCTGGACGATGCCGGCCACTGGCGCGCCCGCGTCGTCGCCATCGGCCGCGACAGCGGCTCGCAGGTGGACCACGTGCCGGACGACCGCCTGGTCCTGATGCCGTCGCTGACGTGGGCGCCCAGCGCGGGCACGGAACTGACCGTACTGGCCCTGCGCCAGCGCGACGAAAGCGGTTCGCTGATCGGCTTCTTCCCGTGGCAGGGCACCTTGCTGCCATCGCAGCATGGCCGGATCGCCACGTCCACCTTCACGGGCGAACCGGGCTGGGATGCCTACGACACCGACCAGACGGCGTTCACCTACCAGTTCCGCCACCGCTTCAACGACATGCTGGAACTGCGCCAGAACGCGCGCAAGGCCAAGGGCAAGGTGGACTACCGCAGCGCCTACACCAGCTTCACGGCGGTGCCGGCGACGGGACGCCCGGGCCGTCCCGTGTTCAATCCGGACAACCGCACCGTCAACCGCGACCTGATCCAGCAGGCCAACGCGCTCGATACGGTGCTGGTCGATACCCAGCTGGAAGCGACCTTCGGCCACGGCCGCTGGCAACACACCCTGCTGGCCGGCGTGGACGTGCAGCGCGCGGAAATCCGCCAGGCCACGGGCCGGGGCGTGGCCGCGCCGCTGGACCTGTACGCGCCCGTCTACGGCAACTACACGGCGCCAGGCGCGCTGGCCCACTCGCCCACGACGCTGCTGCACCAGAAAGGCTTCTACCTGCAGGAGCAGGCCAGGTTCGACGAGCGCTGGGTGGGCGTGCTGGGCTGGCGCCACGACCGCGCCGAGAACGATATCGAAGGCCGCCCCGCCGCGCGCACGGACGACCGCGCGAATACGCGGCGCGCCGGACTGGTGTACCTGGCCGACGGCGGCTGGGCGCCGTACGTCAGCTATGCAGAATCGTTCCTGCCGCTGGGCGGCGTCGACGTCCATGGCGAAGCATTCAAGCCGCAGCGCGGCAAGCAGTGGGAAGCGGGCGTGAAATGGCAGCCGGCCGGAGGACGCATCACGTCGGCACTGGCCCTGTACGAGCTGCGCGACACCAACCGCAAGACCACCGACCCTGCCGATCCGCTCAACAGCCTGCAGATGGGCGAAGTGACGGTGCGGGGCGCGGAGCTGGAAAGCACGGGGGTGCTGCCCCGCGGCTGGAGCTGGACGGCGGCCTATACCTTCACGGATGCCCGCGTCTCGCGCAGCAACGGCAGTGACCTGGGCAAGCGCCTCTCGGGCGTGCCGAAGCACAATGCGTCGGCCTGGCTGGCGCGCGACTTCGCCATCGCCGGCATGGACGGCTTCACGGCCGGCGCTGGCGTGCGCTACCTGGGCACGTCGTGGGACGGCACCGATGCGCTGCAGACGCCGTCCGAAACGCTGCTTGATGCCATGCTGTCGTACACGAGGGGCGACTGGCGCGTGGCACTGAACGTGGTTAACCTGGCCGACAAGGTGCAGATCACCACTTGCCTGGCCCGCGGCGACTGCTTCTACGGCCAGCGCCGCACGGCCACCTTGACGGCGCGCTATCTCTGGTAAGACTCAGACGCGCACCAGCCGCGTCGTGTGCTCCTGCTCGCGCCCGTCGGCGTTCCAGCGCTGGATCGCTTCGAGCGTGGTGTCGTCGACCTTGCGCCAGATGAAGGTGCCAGGCGCGTTGATGGGGGTGAAGGTGGCGCCGTCGGCATGGATCTCGGAAGCGCGCCATGAGGACTCGCCCCATTGCGACACCACGTCGCCATCCTTGAAGCTGATGGTGGCGCCGTCGGTGTGCTGGCCGAACGTGGCATCGGGGTAGCGGTGCGACTGCAGTACGCCGGGCTCCGGTTGCTGGTACTCTTCAAAAAAATCCTTGCCGTCCGCGGCGGTGCCTTTCCAGCGGCCTTGCAGGAACTGCAGCTTGGCAAAATCGTCGAGACTGAACATGGGGATCTCCTTTCATGGGCATTCGCGCCGGAGGAGGCAATGTACACCGTCATCGGGGGCGCACGCGCGCAGTTGGGGCATGACAGCGGGTCAGCGGAGGCGCAAGGTATAGCTGGCCTTGGCGTTCCTGCGCGCCGCGTTACGCATCAGGTAGACCTTGACGACGTAGGTACCCGACTCGGGCAGCGTGCCCTGGAAGGCATTGCCGCCCAGCGCGCCGGCGAACAGCGCTTCGTCGCTGCCCTCACGCGTGAGGTTGAAGTAAGCCGAGGTATTGGACGACTTCAGGTCGATCCGCAACGGCACGCCGGCCGTGCCGGTAAAGACGTAGTCGGCGCTCGCGCGACCCTGGATGATGCCGGTAACGATCTTGCTCTCGCCCGGCGCGGGCAGCGCGATCGCCGTGGTGCGCACCGGGTCCTGTGCTGCCGCGGGCTGGGCAAACAGTGCGGCGGCCAGGCAAATGGCCGCGAAGCTGGCATGTTTCATCGATGTCCCCGACTGGCTGTCATGCCCCTCACGATAACATGGCCCCGGCGGGCGCGCCTCGGCCGAAAGTGCCTTGCCGGTAGCGGCCTTCTTCGGCAGAATCGGAGGCGAGCCGGCGCGGCCGGCGCGACCTTGGGAACAGGATATGCGCTTCATTTGCTTGCTGATCGTGGCACTGCTGGCGGGCCCAGTACTGGCACAGGGATCGATCACGTCGTCGCCCGTCGAACTGGCGCGCCAGGCGGGCCAGCTGAAACCCGGGCAGTGGGTGTGGGCGCCCCAGATCGCGCCGCAAGGTCCGCTGCTGGTGGTCGTCGATTTGTCGCGACAGCTTGCCACGGTCTACCGCAACGGCGTGCGCATCGGCGTCACCACCGTCTCGACGGGAAAACCCGGCCACGACACGCCCACCGGCGTGTTCACCATCCTGCAAAAGGACGCGAACCACCGCTCCAGCATCTACAACAACGCACCGATGCCGTTCCAGCAGCGGTTGACGTGGGACGGCGTCGCCCTGCACGCGGGCGGCCTGCCCGGCTACCCGGAAAGCCATGGCTGCGTCCATCTGCCTTACGCGTTTGCCAGGGTGCTGTTCGCCGCCACCCGGCACGGCACCACGGTGATCATCACGGGCGACGCCCGGCACCCGGTTACCGCCGCCAGTGGCGAAGTGCTGGCACCCGGCGCGCAAGGCGGCCCGGCCGCTGGCGAGTTCTGGGCGCCGGAGCGCTCGCCATCCGGACCGGTCACGCTCGTCATGTCGCGCAGCGACCAGGCAGTGGCGATCCTGCGCAACGGCGTCGAGATCGGCCGGGCCGCCGCCGTCAATGCGAGCACGGACGACAGCACCCATGTGCTGACCTTGGGCGCCGGCACGGAAGGCAAGCCGCAATGGATCTACGCGGGCGTTTCGGGCCATGCCGGCGAGGCCGGCCGCGAGCTGGACGAGGCCACCCGCAACCTGGTGAAGATCGCGCCGGACGTGTATGCGAAGGTGCTGCCGATCCTGGCGCCCGGCACCACCCTGCTGGTGACGCAGGCGCCGTTGGCCGCCGCCGCCACCGGCACCAGGTTGACGGTGCTGACGGACGGCCAGCAGGGCAACTGACGAGACCCGGAATCAGAAGCGGCGGTGGCCGTCGTCAGCATCGCAGCGGCCGTTGAACTTGATCATGCCGTCCACCGTCAGCACGCCGCTGCGCCGGTCGATGACGATGGTGGGCCGGTTCAGCGCATTCAGGCGGAAGCGGCCGCGGATTTCGTTGTGGCCGACGATCAGGTCGTCGATGTCCCACCAGTCGCCGCTGCCGCCCGAGTGCAGCGGTGGAATCAGCTGTTTCGGCATGTGGATGCGGCCGGTATCGCCCTGGATCGAGACGTTGATCGCCGTATCGAAATCGCGCCTGCCTGTCGTGACCTCCTGTTTTTCCTCGTATTTGTGCTTGTCGGGATTCCACTGAAAGCCCGAGCGGTTCTCGACGGTGGTCTTTTCGGCCTGGCCGTAGCAGACCAGCTGGAGATCCTCGCCCCGGTCACGGTCGCGGCGGTCGTCGACGCGGGGCGGGTCGTATTGCTGGGCTTGAGCTGCAAGGGCAAACAGGGTCGAAACAGCGGCGAACTTCATGACTCCTCCATGGCTTGGGCGGGAACGGGACAAGCAATAGTGGCGTAATCTACCACGCCTGTCCGGGACGCAAAAAAGCCCCGCCGCTTGCGCGGACGGGGCTTTCGGCCTGCCGAAGCAGGAAAGCTTAGAACTTGTAGTTGACGCCCACCAGCACGGTACGACCGTACTTCTGGTATTCCAGCTGCTGGTTGCGCGAGCCGTTGTAGGTCTCGTAGGCGGCGTTGCGCAGGTTGTTGGCCTGTACCACGAAGCCCAGGTTCTTCATCGGGCCGTCCTGGAAGGTGTAGCCGATCTGCAGGTCCAGGATGCTCTCGCCCACCACGTAACGCAGCGAACGTTCAGCCGCGAAGTTGCCGATCTCGCCGACGAAGTCGGAGCGCTTGCGCTGCGACAGGCGCGTCTCGAAGCCGCCCTTCTCGTAGTACACCGTCACGTTCGTCGTGCGCTTCGACAGGCCCGGCAGCGGGATGTTGGTGCCGATGCTGCCGTCCGGATCCTCGATCGTGATCGCGCTGTCCGTGTAGGTGGCGCTGGCGATGATGCCGAAGCCGTCCAGCACGGGGGTCAGCATGTTCAGCGGCAGGGAGCCGGACAGCTCCAGGCCCTTCATGCTGCCGCCGTTGCCGTTGTACGGGGCCTTGTAGTCACCGAACGGCGTATTGGCCTTCGTGCCCGGGATGTAGTTCGAGAAGTCGTACACCTGCGTTTGCGTGAAGATGTAGGTATCGAGCTTCTTGTAGAAGAACGCCGCCGCCAGGTAAGCCTTCTTGCCGAAGTACTTTTCGTACGACAGGTCGAATGCCTTGGCGCGCCATGGGTCCAGCTGGGCATTGCCGCCGCTGGCGCCTGGCTTCAAGGTATTGTCGCTGACGCCGAAGTCCAGCGCGGAACGCAGCTGGTCCACGCGCGGGCGGGCGATCTGCTTGGCCATGGCGACGCGCACGGTCTGCTCGTTGTCCAGGCCGAAGGCCAGGTTCAGGCTTGGCAGCCAGTCGTTATACGACTTGCCGTCATGGACCGGCTTGACCTGCTGGCCTGCCGGTGCCGTGTTGTCCCAGTACTTCGAGTCGGACGACTGCTTGGTGTGCTGGACCTGCACGCCGACGTTACCGCGCATCGTGACAGCGCCGAAGTCATGGTCGATATTGGCCTTGGCGAAGCCGGTGGTGACTTTTTCGTTCACTTCCCAGTTCTTCGACGTCAGGTAGCTCAAGGTAGCCGATGGCGCGAACGACATGTACTTCGACACTACGCCGGGCACGTTCCACGCCGGGATATTGCCGACGCCGGCGAAGCCCAGGCCCACCGGTGCATACTGCAGCGACGGGTCGACCGTGAACGGGCCGCTGACCAGTTCGATCGGGCCTTCCGGCTGGGCCTTGTTCTTCGAACGGTCCGAGTGGTTGACGCCGACGTCGAAGCCGGAGAACCAGTTTTCCAGCGCGCCGGTGGCGTTGATGTTGGCGACCAACTTGGCGCTCTTCAGTTCATCGACGACGTAAGGCGTCTTGCCGTAGCCGGAGCCGTAGATGGTGCCGCGCACATACAGCTGCGACGGATCGGCGTAGCTCTTGCCCGGGGTCAGGCGCGAGAAGTCGCCGCTGTTGAAGTCCAGGCTGACCGAGTCCAGGTTGCCGGCCACGTTGGCGATGCCCAGCTGCGTATTGCTTTCCAGCTGGGTCTCGTCGCGCTTGGCCTTGGACCAGCTGACGTCGGCCACCAGGCTCCAGCCGTTCAAACGCAGTTCATTGTTCCAGCCCAGCGCGCGGATATCGTCCTGGCGCTTGGTGTACATGCCACGCACCAGCGGGTAGGCGTTGTTGATGGTGCCGGTGGCCAGCGCGCCGTTGTCGGTGGTGACATTGGTGGCGAACATCGGGGCGCTGCCGCCGTTGCCGGTCAGGCTCACTTCGAACTGGTTGGCCGTGTCCTCGTGCATGGTGCGCGACGCGTACACGTCCAGCATGCTGGTCCACTGCTTGTTCGGACGGTACTGCAGCACGCCCATCAGGCCGTCGCGGCGGTTGTAGCCGCTGCGGCCCAGGGCCTTGATGCCTTCCGTCAGGGTGGTGCCGGCGGCGATGCCGTTACCGCCCGCGGCCTTTTTCCACGGCTCGTAGATGCCCGTTTCATAGGCCACGACCGGCGAATCCATGTGGGCGAAGCCGATCGCCACGCCCAGGGTGCGGTTCAGGAACTGGTCAATGTAGCTGACCGAGAAGCGGTCGCCCTTGCCGTCCGTGCTGGCCAGGCTGCCCAGCGAGTTCTTCTCGCCGCGCAGGTTCATCGACACGGTGCGCTTGGCGAAGTTCAGCGGACGCACGGTCTGCATGTCCAGCGTGCCGGACAGGCCCTGGCCCACCAGGGATGCATCCGGCGTCTTGTAGATGGTCACGCCCGACAGCAGCTCGGAAGGATACTGGTCGAACTCGACGCCGCGGTTGTCGCCCGTGGAGACCTGTTCGCGGCCGTTCAGCAAGGTGGTGGCGAAGTCCGGCGACAGGCCGCGCACGGAGATGGCCTGGGCACGGCCGGCCACGCGCTGGGCGGCCAGGCCCGGCAGGCGGGCGATCGATTCGGCGATGGAGGCATCGGGCAGCTTGCCGATGTCTTCGGCGGAGATGGCTTCGACGATCGACGTCGCGTCCTTCTTCACGGAGATGGCGTCCTCGATGCCGCGGCGGATGCCGGTCACGGTCACGCTGGTCATCGGCGCTTCCGTGGCCGACGTGGTGGTTGCTTGCTGGGCGTAGGCCGGGTTGGCCAGCGCAGCGACGAACAGCGCGCAACCGGCGGCTACCGGGCTCAGTTGCATGGCAGTGCGCGTGCTGCGCTCAGGCGCGAAAAATTTCATCGAAGTCCCCTCACTTTAAAACGATTTTTCCCGCACCAGCCGCGCATGGGCTTATTTCAACTACACGGGAATCCAAGGATTGCGGCCGTTCTTATCTAAGACGTCCTGCAAGAATTTTGTACTAAAACTAGATGGGGTGTCAATTAAAGTTCAATCCGACTACATGGAAAAATGTGGTTTTCCAGGCCGCTATCCTGCGCCACAGCGGCGCTCGTTGTATTTGCGGCACAGTCGCCACACCGTCGAGCTGTAGTGGAACTACAGATAAACTTTCCAAGCAGCCACTTAACGGCGGGTTTTGTAGCGAAACGCTCAAAATGCACTGTTCGGTGTATTAAAACTAGATTTTTTGACACCGCTGGCGTGTAGACGTTTGAACATGCCCCGGAAGCGTAGTATTCTCCCTCTAAATGCAGTCTAAGCGGGCGCCAAGACCTTGTAGTCCTACTACTTGCTCCACTACTTCACTGCCATCTGGAGACCTATGTACCGCACCGCCGTCCTGGCCCTGCTGATGGGCACCTGCACGCTCGCCCCCGCCGCGCCCTACCGCATCGACCATTTGGAGCCGGCCTTCTGGTGGGCCGGCATGCAGCACAAGACCCTGCAACTGCTGGTGCACGGCCCCGGCATCGCCGCCTTGCAGCCCGCGCTGAACCACCCGGGCGTGCGCATCGCCGGCGTCACGCGCGTCGCCAATCCCAACTACCTGTTCGTCGACCTGGTGCTGGACGACGGCGCACAGACCGGCGCCTTCGATATCGCCTTTACCGCGCCCGGGGCCAAGGCCGCGGCCCTGCACCATCGCTACCGGCTGCTGGCGCGCGATCCCGGCTCGGCCGCCCGGCAGGGCTTCGGCCCGCGCGACGCGATCTACCAGGTGATGCCGGACCGCTTCGCCAACGGCGACCCGGCCAACGACAGCGTCGCGCCCCTGCTGGAAAAGGCGGATCGTGCCAAGGGCGGCGGGCGCCACGGCGGCGACCTGGCCGGCATGACGGCCCGCCTGGACTATATAAGTGCGATGGGCTTCACCCAGGTCTGGCCGACGCCGCTGGTGGAGAACGATATGCCGGCCTATTCGTATCACGGCTATGCCGCCACGGATTTCTACCGGATCGACCGCCGCTATGGCAGCAACGAGGACTTTCGCGGTTTTGTCGCTGCTGCCCGGGCGCGGGGCATCGGCGTGATCCAGGACGTGGTGCTGAACCATATCGGCAGCCGCCACTGGTGGATGCGGGATTTGCCTGCGCCGGACTGGATCGGCTACGGCGGCAAGCCCATGCTGACCCAACACCACCGCACGGCCACGATGGACCCGTATGCCAGCGCGGCCGATGCGCGCAACTTCACCGAAGGCTGGTTCTCGCCCGGCATGCCGGACCTGAACCAGGCCAATCCCCACTTGGCCAGCTACCTGATCCAGAACAGCATCTGGTGGGTCGAATATGCCGGCCTGTCCGGCCTGCGCGTGGACACCTGGGGTTATTCCAATCCCCGCTTCCTGACCGAGTGGTCGCGCCGCCTGATGACCGAGTATCCGAACCTGAACCTGGTGGGCGAGGAATGGAGCACGCGCGTGCCCGTGGTGGGGCGCTGGCAACGGGGCAAGCAGAACTTCGACGGCTACGTGTCGTACCTCCCCAGCCTGATGGACTTCCCCCTGAACGACGCGCTGCGCCGCGCGCTGGCCAGCACGGCGGTGAACAACCACGAGGGTGGCTTCAGCCTGACCGACCTGTATGAAACGCTGTCGCTGGACTACCTGTACCCGGCGCCGGCGAACCTGGTGCTGTTCGAAGGGAACCACGACCTGCCCCGCACCTTCAGCGTCGTGGGCGAGGACGTGGCCCTGTGGCGCATGGCCATGGCCTATGTGCTGACGGCGCCGCGCATTCCGCAGCTGTACTACGGCAGCGAGATCCTGATGACGAGCACCGTCAAGGGCCGCGACGATGCATCGTACCGCCGCGATTTTCCCGGCGGCTGGGCCGGCGACCGGATCGACGCGTTCACGGGCGCCGGGCTGACGGCGCCCCAGCGCGAAGCCCAGGCCTGGCTGAAGAAGCTGCTGAACTGGCGCAAGGGCGCCACCGTCATCCACCAGGGCCGCACCTTGCACTTCGGCCCGGAAGGCGACACCTACGTCTTCTTCCGCCACGACGGCGCGAAAAAAGTGATGGTGGCCCTGAATAAGAACAGCAGCCCCACTGCCCTGTCCACCGCGCGCTTCGCCGAGATGCTGGCGGGCGTAACGCGGGGCGTCGATGTCATCGACGGCACCGAATACCGTTTCACGCCTGCCGGCCAGCTTACCCTGCCCGCCCGCAGTGCCCTCATCCTGGAGCTCCAATAATGCCCCTGAACCGGACACCCCTGGCCGCCCTCCTGACCCTGGCGCTGGCCTTTGACGCCGTGCAGGCTGCCGAACAGACTTTCACCTACGGCGCCTGGGGCAAGCAGGTCACGGTGCGCTTCGCCGCCGAAGGCATCGATGCGGCGCCGCGCAGCTACACGCATACGACGGACCTGCCACTGCGCCCGGGCGACGCGCAGGCGGTGCACTACAAGGAAGACGCCGCCCTGCCCCGCGTCCGCAGCGGCAACCTGGCCTTCGATGCGCTGTTCGCCATGGCCGGCGCCGAGATGCGGCAGAACGCGGTGGCGGCGATTCGCGACGACAGCTACAACGGCGGCCAGGCCATCGCCTGCGAGTGTTTCGAAACGGGCGAGAAATGGCACTATGTATGGACGCGCGACCTGTCATATGCGGCCGACCTGGGCCTGGCCTTGCTGGACCCGGAACGGGTGCGCAACTCGCTGCTGTTCAAGCTGTCCGGCTACCGGCCCGGCATCGCCAGGACGGCCCAGGTGCCCGGCAGCGCGGATGGCTTGCAGATCGTGCAGGACACGGGCAGCGGCGGCAGCTGGCCGGTCAGCACCGACCGCGTCACCTGGGCCTTCGGCGCCGACCAGGCCTTGAAGACGCTGGCGCCGGGAGAGCGCGCGGCGTTCGCCGCCACGGCATTGAAGGCGCTGGGGAACACCATCGAGATCGACCGCGTGGCCGCATTCGACGCTCTGGCTGGCCTGTACAACGGCGAGCAGTCCTTCCTCGACTGGCGCGAGCAGAGCTACGCTGGCTGGATTGCGGGCGACCTGCCCTTCATGGCAAGCTCGAAGGCCCTGTCCACCAACGTGGCGCATTACAAGGCCTTGACGCTCGCGGCGATGCTGGCGCGGGAAGCGGGCGACAACGGCAACGCGCAGCGCTGGGAAGGCTGGGCAGTCCAGCTGAAGGACGCCATCAACGCGCGTTTCTGGCTGAAGGACGCGGGCATGTACAGCAGCCTCACGGCCGGCCACTTCGACGGCGCGCCCCTGCACAAGTTCGACTGGCTGGGCCAGTCGCTGGCCATCGTGGCCGGCATCGCCGACCCGGAACAGGCGCGCAGCATCCTGGCGCATTATCCGCACGGGCCGATGGGCGCACCCGTGATCTGGCCGCAGCAGCCGGGCCGGGCGGTGTACCACAACCGCGCGATGTGGCCGTTCGTGACGGCCTACGGCCTGCGCGCGGCAATCGCCAACAGCAATGTCGCCGTCGCCGATGCGGCCTACAACACCTTGCTGCGCGGCGCCGCCGTCAGCGGCTCGAACATGGAAAACCTGGAGTGGATGACAGGTCAGCCGCTGCTGGAACACCCGGGCCAGAAGGAACTGGACGGCCCTGTCGTCAATTCGCGCCGCCAGTTGTGGTCCGTCGGCGGCTACCTGGGCGCCATCGTCGGCGGCGTGTTCGGCGTCGACGCCACGCACGACGGCCTGGCCGTCAAGCCCTTCATCACGGCCCGGCTGCGCGGCGAGATCTTCCAGGGCAGCGATGCCATCACCCTGTCGAACCTGACGGTGCGGGGCAAGCGGCTGACGGTGCGCGTCAAGCTGCCGCCGGTGGTGCAGCAGCATGGCTTGTTCCCCGTCCAGGGCATCACCCTGAACGGCAAGGAAACGCCCTTCCCCGTCAAGTGGGATCAACTGCCCGAAGACAGCAGCATCGTCGTCACGCTGGGCGAGCTGGAACCGGGCCGCCAGGAGATCACGCGGGTGACGGCCGAACCTTTGGCAGAGGACAGCAAGGTCTTCGCGCCGCCGGACCCCGTCATCGCCGGTGTCACGCGCGCCGGCACCAAGGCCGTACTGCGTTTCGGCGAGCTGGCCGCCGGCAGCACGCTGACGGTCTACCGCGACGGCAAGCCGGTGGCGTCAAACGTCACGGCGCGCAGCTGGACCGATGCGGGCGCCGGCGACGCGGCTTGCTACGCGGTCGAAGCCACCTTCACGGCTTCCGGCAACCGCAGTCACCACAGCGCGCCGGCCTGCATCGGCGAGGCCATTGCCCTGCCGGCCATGCCGCCCCTGAAGGACTGGGGCGCGGCCGGCGACCGCTATGCCGCCAGCGACATCGTCGTGCCCAAGGCCGGCACCTGGCAGGTGCAGGTCCACTACCGCAACAACGCGCACCAGGTCAACCTGGGCATCAGCGGCGGCGTCAAATGGCTGCAGGTGCAGGATGCCGCCGGCAGGACGGTGGCGCAGGGGGTCGTGCAGCTGCCCCATTCGCCCGCCGGCAAGGCCCTGTATTCGACGCCCTTGGCGGCTGCCCTGGCGCCGGGCCGCTACGTGTTGCAGCTGTCGGACTTCATCAATATGAGCTACCTGGCGTCGAACGCCACCTACCAGGATGCCGGCGGCGCAGCGGGGCCGTCGAACCGCTTCGACCTGCTCGGCCTGCGCCTGCAGCGCACGAACGCCGGCACGGCGGCCAATACCGCGGTGGCCCGGGGCACGCTGGAGATCGTCGAAAAAATCCGCTCGCCGCAGCTGGACAACGAACGCAGCCTGCGCGTCTACCTGCCGCCCGGCTATGCCGCCAGTCCGCAACGGCGCTACCCCGTGCTGTACGTGCACGACGGCCAGAACCAGTTCGACCCAAAGACGGCCTACAGCACCGAATGGCATCTCGACGAAGTGGCCGACCGGCTGGTGGCCAATGGCGCCATGCGCAAAGTCATTATCGTCGGCATCGACAACACGCCCGAACGCATCGCCGAATACGCGCCCTGCTGCGACCCCGGCTGGGGCGGCGGCAAGCTGCGCGAATACGGCGCCTTTGTCGCCGATACCGTCAAGCCCTGGATCGATGCACGCTACCGCACCTTGCCGGGTCGCGCCGACACGGCCATCATGGGCTCGTCGCTGGGCGGCATCGCCTCGCTGCAGATCGCGCAGCGCTACCCGCACTTGTTCGGTCAGGCCGCGTCGCTGTCCGGCTCCTACTGGTGGAACAACGGAACGCTGGTGGCCAATCCGCCGCGGGTCGACAAGCAGCTGCCGGTGCGCCTGTATGTCGACGCCGGCACGGCGATGGACGGGATCGAACCCACGCGCGACTTCCGCGCGGTGCTCGTCAAGCAGGGCTACCGCGAAGGAAGGGACCTGCTGTATTACGAGGACGCCGGCGGCACGCACAGCGAAGCGGCATGGGCCAGCCGGGTCTACCGCCCATTGACCTGGTTCTTCCCCGCGAAGAAGTCGACGCAGTAGACATTGGTCAAACGGGTATCAAAGCCCAGGGTCGTCAGTTCGACGAATTCCAGCCCGAGCTTTTGCAGCATCGCGTTGGAGGCGGCATTGTCCGGCGACGTGATGCCGTACAGGCGCCGCAGGCCGAGGCGGTCGCGCGCGTGGGCCAACACGGCGCTGGCCGCCTCGTACGCATAGCCGTGGCCCCAGTGCGCCGGTCGCAGCGCGTAGCCGATATCCGTGCCGGGCAAGGTGTCGCGGCTGATCAGGCCACACAAGCCGAGCGGCTCGCCGTCGGCCCGGCGTTCCACCAGGTACAGCGAATAGCCCAGGCGCCGCTGCATCTGCATCGGGCCCGCGATGATATTGGCGCGCGCCTCCTCCAGCGTGCGGATGCCCTTGTCGCCGATATGCTCGATCCACGACGGGTCGTTGATCAGCGCCAGGTAGAACGGCGCGTCGTCCGTTTCCAGGGTACGCAGCCGCAGCCGCGGCGTTTCCAGTACCAGCATGTCAGCGCGGCGCCGTCGTGCCGAGCCGGAAATCGGCCGTCGCCGGGCGGCCCGGCAGGTCCAGGCGCGCCACCGCGCGCGGCGACTCGGCCACCACCTGCCCGCGCCGCATCACCAGACGCCGCGCCGCGCGCAGGCGGATCGCCTCGACCGGGTCGGCCGCGTCCAGCAGCACCAGGTCGGCATGGCAGCCCGGCGCCAGGCCGTAGCCTTCCAGCCCGAGGATGCGTGCCGGTGTCGACGTGACGGCGGCGAAGCAGGCACGCATGGCATCCTGGCTCGTCATCTGGGCCACGTGCAGGCCCATGTGCGCCACTTCGAGCATGTCGCCCGAACCCATGCCGTACCAGGGGTCGAGCACGCAGTCGTGGCCGAACGCGACATCGACGCCGGCCGCCATCAGTTCCGGCACCCGCGTCATGCCGCGCCGCTTCGGGTAGGTATCGTGGCGGCCCTGCAGCGTGATGTTGATCAAGGGGTTGGCAATCGCCGCCACGCCCGCTTCCGCGATCAGCGGCAGCAGCTTGCTGACGTAGTAGTTGTCCATCGAATGCATCGATGTCAGGTGCGAGCCGGCCACGCGGCCATGCAGGCCGAGGCGGTGGGTTTCGGCCGCCAGGGTTTCGATATGGCGCGACAGCGGATCGTCCGATTCGTCGCAATGCATGTCCACGCGCAGGCCCTGCTCTACCGCGAACTCGCACAGGATGCGAATCGACTCGGCGCCATCGGCCATGGTGCGTTCGAAATGGGGAATTCCGCCGATGACGTCGACGCCCTGGCCGATGGCGCGCTTCAGGTTGGCCAGCGCCGTCGGGCTGCGCAGCAGGCCGTCCTGCGGGAAGGCCACCAGCTGCAGGTCCAGGTAAGGGGCCACGCGCCGCTTCACTTCCAGCAGCGCCTCGACGGCCAGCAGGCGGTCGTCGCAGATGTCGACGTGGCTGCGGATCGCCAGCAGGCCGCGCGCGACCGCCCAGTCGCAATAACGCATGGCCCGCTCCACCAGCGCCTCCTGCGTCAGCGCGGGCTTCAGTTCGCCCCACAACGCGATCCCCTCCAGCAGCGTGCCGCTGGCGTTCACACGCGGCAGGCCGTAGCTCAGGGTGGCATCCATATGGAAGTGGGCGTCGACGAACGGTGGCGTGACGAGGTCGCCGCCAGCGTCGATGGTGCGGCCGGCCTGTACCGGCAAGGCCGGGCCCACGGCGGCGATGCGGCTGCCTTCGATGGCGATATCGATGCCGGTGCGGCCGTCCGGCAGCGTGGCGTTGCGGATTACTGCGTCCATCGTCCCTCCCTCGGTTGATGACCGATTGTAGGCAAAGGGGCTGACTTCATGCAACGAATTGGTGGAAATTGGCGCGGGCAACGCAATGTTGCAGTGCATAAATTTCGACGCGAGCTCAGCCGCGCAAGGTCCGAAATCGCTTTGCAACCCTTGCAATCGTCGCTAGAATGGCTTTATTGCATCGCACCATTCCCACGCACTATGACACGCTAGTCCACGCACTAGTCCAAATCTAAAGGAGTGCTTATGTCTTCGCTTACCTCTTCACTGACGTCGTCCATCACCGAGCAACTGTCGGCAAGCAGCAAGTCGCAACTTGAAACCCAGCTCAACTTCTTCAACACCGTGCTGCGCAAGTCCGTCGAAAACGTGCAGCAGGTCACCACGTTGAATATCAACACGGCGAAGAATGTGCTGGAGCGCAGCACCACGTCGGCCCGCGAACTGCTGGAAGCGAAGGACCCGCGCGAAGTGCTATCCCTGGCGGCGCGGCCCCTGCCCACCGTGGAAGGCCTGCTGTCGTATGGCCGTGAGCTGTATGGCATCGCCAGCCGGGCCCAGGTCGACCTGCTGCAATCGGCCAGCGACCAGTTCCGCGCCACCGCCAGCAAGACGCTGGCCCTGACGGCGGCCAACGTCGGCAAGGCAACCGAGGACGTGGCAGCCGCTTCGCAGGCCGCTTCGCAGACCGCTTCCCAGGCCACCTCGCAGGCTGTCTCGCAAGCCCTGAACCAGGCGGCCAGCCAGGCCACCACGCAGGCCGTGGACGCAACCCGGCAAGTGGTGACGCAGACGGCCGAAGCAGCCAACGCCGCCGTGCACCAGGCCAGTGAAGCCACGCAGCAGGTGAGCCAGCATGTGGCCCATGCGTCGGAACAGGCGGTGCAGTCGGCCGCGCCGGTGGTGGAAGCGGTCCAGCACAACGCCGGTCAAGTCGCCGCGACGGCTACCGATAACGTGGAACAGGCCACCGCCGCCATCGCCGCCGCCGTGGCCGATGCGGCCCCCGTGACGCCGGCAGCCGAAACGGCCGAAGCACCGGAAGCGACCCCGGCGCCGAAAACCATGCGTGGCCGCCCGGCCGCCAAGCCCGTCGCCGAGGCCCTGTCGGCCATCGCCGACAAGGGTGCCGCTTCGCTGAAGTCGGTCCCGAACAGCGGCAAGTCGCAGCCCCGCAAATAAGTCTTCACCCTCCGCCACCCCGCCATGCCGGGTTCCTGCACGGGACCCGGCCCTGTCCGGCAAGAACGCCGGGCCTGATGTATCCTGTCGACCTTCGTCGAAGGATACATCATGAGTTTAACGAGGCTAATCGCCGGCTTCGTACGGTCGCACTGGCGGGCGTACGCGGGCGCCGCGGTCATGCTTGTCGGCGTGGCCCTGATCGCCATCTGGATTCCCCGCCAGGTCGGCGCCATGATCGACGCGCTGGCCGCGCACCGGCTCACACGTGACGAACTGCTGGCCGATATCGGCATCCTGCTGCTGGTCGGCGTAGCCAATTACGCGCTGCGCGTGGCGTGGCGCATCCGCCTGTATTCGGCCGCCTACCGCCTCGGCGTGGAACTGCGCACGCGCTTCCACCGCCGCCTGTCGCTGCAGGGTCCCGCCTTCTACCAGAAGCAGCGCACGGGCGACCTGATGGCCCTGGCCACCAACGATATCGACGCCATCGAGATGGCCGCTGGCGAAGCGATGCTGGCCGGCTTCGACGGCACCTTGACCCTGGTGATGGTGCTGGGCGTGATGACCTTGGGCGTCGACTGGCGCCTGGCCCTGATCGCCCTGCTGCCCTTCCCCTTCATGGCCTATGCGTTCTGGCGCATCTCCAGCCACATCCACACGGCGTCCGCCGATGCACTGAAGGCCTTCTCGGCACTGAACGACCACGTGCAGGAAACGCTGACGGGCGTGCGCACCCTGCGCGCGCTGGGCCTGGAAACGCGCAGCGCAAACACCTTCGGCGAACTGGCCGGCAAGGCGGCCGATTCGACGCTGGCGGCGCAGCGCTGGGAGGCGGCCTATGAACCTTCCGTGGGCCTGGCGCTGACGGCGGCCACCGGCCTGACCCTGGGCGTGGGCGGCTACCTGGTGTGGCAAAACCAGCTGACCATCGGCGCCCTGACGAGTTTTTCGATGTACCTGGGCCAGCTGATCTGGCCCATGTTCGCGGCCGGCTGGGTGCTGTCGCTGATCGAGCGGGGCCGCGCGGCCTGGGCCCGCCTGCAACCGCTACTGGATGCACCGCTGTCGATCGATGACCACGGCACCATCAAGGCTCTGGCGCCGGGCGAACTGGTGCTCGACAACGTCACCGTCAGCTACCCGGGCCAGTCCGAGCCGGCGCTGTCGAACGTGTCGCTGCGGCTGGCGCCTGGGCAAACCCTGGGCCTGGTGGGCCCCACCGGCGCCGGCAAGTCGACCCTGCTGCGTGTGCTGCTGCGCCAGTTGACGCCGCGCGAAGGCAGCGCGCGCTGGAGCGGCCATGCGCTGGACGACTACACGCTGGCCGCGCTGCGCGACGCCATCAGCTGGGTACCACAGGAGTCCTTCCTGTTTTCCGCCTCGATCGCCGAGAACATCGCGCTGGCGCGGCCCGATGCAAGCCGCCAGGAAGTCGAGCATGCCGCCGACCTGGCCGCCATCCACGACGACATCAAGCTGTTCCCGCACGGGTACGAGACGGAAGTGGGCGAGCGGGGCATCACCTTGTCGGGCGGGCAGCGCCAGCGCGTGGCGATTGCCCGCGCCCTGCTGTCCGATAACGACCTGCTGCTGCTGGACGACGCGCTGTCGGCCGTCGACACCGGCACGGAAACGCGCATCCTCGACCACCTGGAAGAACTGCGCCGGGCCCGCCCCGTGCGCAGCGCCATCATCGCCAGCCACCGCCTGTCGGCCGTCGTCAATGCCGACCGCATCGTCGTGCTGAAGGCGGGCCGCATCGTCGAGACGGGCACGCACGAGGAGCTGCTGGCCCTGGACGGCTGGTATGCCAGCCAGTGGCGCTATCAACAACTGGAGGCCAGCCTCGATGCAATCTGATCCGCTTAAGAAGCCGGAAGAAAAACAGGAAGAAACACAGGAACAGCGACTGCAGCAGAAGGCGCAGATGCGCCGTGCCTTCGGACTGCTGCGCCGCGCCGCCGGACCGGATCGCCGCCACCTGTACTGGGCCGTGCTGTGGCTGGTCTGCGCGGCCGGCCTGGAGGTGATCGGTCCGCTGCTGGGCAAGCGCCTGATCGACGAACACCTGCTGCCGCGCGCGCTCGACTGGCAGGCCATGGCGCTGCTGCTGGGCGGCGTCGTGCTGACCGGTTGTGCCTCGACGTGGCTGCGCTACCTGCAGCTGGTGCGCCTGTCCGGCCTGGCGATGCGCTCCGTGCAGCGGCTGCGCGAGCAGGTGTACGGGCACGTACTGCGCCTGCCGATGGCCTTCTTCGACCGCGCCATCACGGGCCAGCTGGTCTCGCGCGTGACCAACGACACCGAAGCCGTCAAGGGGCTGTACATCCAGGTGCTGTTCGTCATCCTGGACAGCACCATCGTGCTGGTGGGGACCATCGCCGCGATGGCGTGGCTGGACTGGCGCCTGATGCTGATCGTCGTCGCCCTGATGCCCTGCGTGCTGCTGATCGTCTGGCTGTACCAGCGCCTTTCCGCACCGGCCGTGACGCGGGCGCGCCAGCTGCGCAGCGACATCAATGCGCAGATGGCCGAATCGATCGGCGGCATGACGGTCCTGCAGGCCAATAACGCCGAGCGCCGCTTCGGCGCGCGCTTTGCCCGCACCAACGCCGACCACTACACGCAGCGCGTGGCCGAAATCCGCGCGAACGCGTGGCTGCTGCGCCCCGCGCTGGACATGCTCAACGTCGTGCTGCTGGCAGCCGTGATCTGGTTCTTCGGCCAGCGCGGCGGCAGCGGTTCGATGAACGCGGCCGAAGTGGGCGTGCTGTTCGCCTTCATCAACTACATCGCGCGCGTGATCGAGCCGCTGATCCAGATCACCATGCAGTTCAGCCAGTTGCAGCAGTCGGTGGTGGCCAGTGCCCGCGTGGCCGGGCTGCTGGACGAGGCCAATGCGCTGGAACACGGCAAGCCCGGTGCGTCGAAGGCGGCGGCCAACCAGCCACGCATGCCCGCCAGCGGCCCGGCCGTGTCGATCCGGCACCTCGACTTCGCCTATATCGAAGGCCAGCGCGTGCTGCACGACGTCACGCTCGACATCCCGCACGGGGCGTTCTTCGGCATCGTCGGCCACACCGGCAGCGGCAAGTCGACCCTGCTGTCGCTGCTGCTGCGCTACTATCCGGCACGCCACGGCGGCATCCTGATGAACGGCGTACCGCTGGACGACATCGACAACGAGCAGTTCCGCGCCGACGTGGGCCTGGTGCCGCAGGACCCGTTCCTGCTGGCCGCGTCGGCCCACGAGAACATCGACATGGGCCGCGGCCTGCCGCGCAGCCGCATCGAGGAAGCGGCCCGCGCGGCCCATGCGCACGAATTCATCGCCGCGCTGGAGGATGGCTACGACACCTTGCTGGGCGAAGGCGGATCGCGCCTGTCCTCGGGCCAGAAGCAGCTGATCGCGATCGCCCGCGCACTGGCAGGAGAACCGCGCATCCTGCTGCTCGATGAAGCGACGTCGCGCATCGACAGCCAGACCGAGCAGATCGTGCAGCAGGCCATGAACGAGCTGCGCGGGCGGGTCACCATCATCGCCATCGCGCACCGGCTGTCGACCATCCGCGATGCCGACCGCATCGTCGTGCTCAATCACGGCCGCATCGAGGAAACGGGCTCGCACGACGCCCTGATGCAGATCGACGGCGGCCTGTACCAGCGCTTGTATTTGTTGCAACAATTGGCGGCCTGATCGTTCATGGCCGAGACTGGCCGTGACAGGCTGACAATAACTCGAAGATAACTGTGTTGCGTAAAAGCGTTAGCGGGATTTTTCAATGGCAGGAATTGCCGTCCGCTTGATCGTTCTCAACAGCAACGGCATATAATGCGCTAACACGCCGCCACGTCTTCGCGCCGTGCAGCTCGAGGACCGCAAGTGGCATCCACCATCCTGTCAGAACATATCAAGCATTCGCCCGGTGTCCGCACGCTGCGCCGCTGCGCCGCCGCGCTGCTGCTGGTGCCGATGCTCGCGTTCGGCGACGACTCGCTGACCACGCGGCTCAAGCAGGTGCGCGAGATGGTGCGCTTCATGCCGGACCAGGCCCTCCAGCAGCTGCACATCATGGAACGCGAGATCGCCACCGCCCCGGCGGCGCAGCGAGCCGATTTCCTGTCCTATTACAGCAGCGCCGAGCGCAGCATCGGCAACCTGCAGGAGTCGCTGGTGCTGGCCGACCAGCTGGTGGCCTTCGGCAAGGAACAAAAAGACAATACGGCGCTGGTCAAGGGCCTGATCGCCCGCGCCAACAGCCTTTACATGCTCGAGCAATTGGGCGCCGCCCACGCCACCTCCTTCGAAGCCGAACGCATTGCCCAGAAGGCGGGCGACCTCGATGTGCTGGTCGCGGCCACCATCGTGGCAGGCCAGTCCTGCCAGGAACAGGGCAACTACCCCCTGGCGCTGGCGCGGCTGCAGTCCGCCGTCGACATGGCGCGCAAGATCGAGGGCGACCAGGGGCCGCTGGCGAACGCGCTGTATTCGCTCGTCATGCTGTACGTGAACATGCGCCAGCTGGACAAGGCATCGGACACCCAGCGTGAAGCGATGGCCGTGGCGCGTGCGATGGGCACGCCCGGGAGAGTGGCGGCGGCCCTCAGCAACGAATACGGGCTGGCCATCGAATTGAAGGACTTCAAGCGGGCCCGCCGTGCGCTGTTCGAGGGCCTGGCACTGGAGACGAGCATCGGCGCGCGGCAGATGGCCGCCACGACCCTGGTCAACCTGTCCGACAGCTATCTGAAGGAACGCAAGTTCCACGAAGCGCAAACCTATGCCAGCCAGGCCCTGAAGGCGTCGATCGACGTCAACAGCAATAACGATATCGCCACGGCCCGTATCAACCTGGGCCAGGCCTACCTGGGACTGGGCCGCGTGGCCGAGGGCAAGCAGCAGTTCGAGCTGGGCCTGGCGACCTATGAAAAGCAGGGTGACAAGCCGGAACTGCAGGCCGTGCTGCTCGAATACGGCGGCGCGCTGGAGTCCGCGGGCGACTACAAGGCGGCCGTGGACGCGTATCACCGCGAACGCAAGATCTCCAGCGAGATGTTCGCCGAACAGCGCCAGAAGGCCGTGCTGGACCTGCAGCAAAAATACGATACGGAGAAAAAGCAGCGGCAGATCGAGGCGCTACGCCAGGAGAACCGCGTCAAGGGCGCGGAGCTGGACAACCGGCGCCTGCAGCAGCGCATCTGGTGGCTGCTGGCCGTCGTGTTCGCGCTGGTGTCGGCCATCGTCGGCCTGTTGTACCGCAAGGTGCGCCATGCCAACGCCAAGCTGGAAGAAAAGAACCTGGAACTGAAGCAGCAAAGTTCGCTCGATCCGCTGACGATGCTGTACAACCGGCGTCACTTCCAGGACTTCATGCGCACCGACGTTCGCGCCGGCGACGACGAGCGCCGCGCCATGACCGACGACACGGTGGGCGCCATGTTCCTGCTCGACGTCGACCATTTCAAGAACGTCAACGACACCTACGGCCACGCCGCCGGCGACGCGGTGCTGAAGATGATCGCGCAAAGCCTGCGCGTGGCCCTGCGCGAGACCGACATGATCGTGCGCTGGGGTGGCGAGGAATTCCTGGCCTTCCTGCCGGCCGTGTCGCGCACGGGGCTGGACGAAGTGGCGCGGCGCATCCTGTACAGCATTTCGTCGCAGTCGCTGGAGTACCAGGGCACCGTCATTCCCGTCAACGTGTCGGTCGGCTTCGCCCCCTTCCCGCTGGCGCCGGGCGGCGTGCCGATGTCGTGGGAGCGTGCCGTCAACCTGGTCGACATGGCGCTGTACCTGGCCAAGTCGCATGGCCGCAACCGCGCCTACGGCGTGCGCGGCTTCGCCAAATTCGGCCAGACGACGATGGAAGCGATCGAGCAGAACCTGGAACAGGCCTGGCGCGACGGCTTCGTGGACATGGCGGTGGTGCTCGGCGGCGCGGCGGGAGAACCGCCGCCGCCCGAAGCGACGCCGGACCAGGCCGTGCCGAACAATGTGGTGCCGCTGAAGAGCCGGCGGCACTAAGGGAATACGGGGAATGCGACGGATGGCGCAGCGGCCATCCGTCGCAGGGTCTATTTCGCGCGTTCGCCCTTCGGTGCCGGTTCGTCCTCGCGTGCCTCGCGCGCATTGGCCTGGATTTTCTCGCCGGCCCGTTCCAGCTTGCGGCCCACCACGTCGGCCGCCTTGTCGAGCCGTTCGCCGGCCTTGCCGGCAAACTGGTCCAGCTCGCGGCCCGTCCTGGCGGCCGCCACCTTCAGTTCTTCATTGGCCTTGTCCAGGTGGACCTCGGCCTTCCTGGCCGCCTGGTCCAGTTCGCGGCCGGCCCGCTCGGCCGGGCCGTCGACGCGCCGGTCCTCGTCCTTGTCGTGACAACCCGCCAGGGCCAGCAGCAGCAGGCAGCCGGGCAGGCAGCGTGAGATGAATGTCATGGTGGCCTCCTTCGTGTTGCCGGACAGTCTAGCAAATTTCGCACGATCGCCGCGCGCCGGTGCTACTGCTGGCAGCGGTCGGCCGACCACTGGTGGCCGGCCAGGAGGCATTGCTGGTACTCCCGGTCGAGCCGGGCTGCCCTGTCGCGCAGCACCTGGCAGTCGCGCCCGCCGCCGGCGACCAGGGTGGCGCACTGCGCCGCCTTGCTCATCGCGCCCCGGTAATTGCCCTGAGCCAGTTCACGCTCGGCCTCCACCTGCAGGCGACTGGCCTCGCGCGCATTCGGTTCGACGAAATTGGCCGTGCTGAGCTGGCGCACCGGCTGCGCCGCCGGCGGCGTGGTCGTGGGCGCCGGCTGGGCCGTCGTACCGCCTTCGAGCAAGGTCGATTCGAGCAGCCGTGACAGCGATTCGCGCAGGGCTTCGATGCGCGGCTCCGCTTCCGGCCGTTTCAGCTTCGCCGCGGCCTCCAGCTTGGCCTGCACGCAGGCGCGGTCCTTGCGGGCGAGGCAGGCATTGGCTTCGTCCAGCAGCTTTTCGGCGCGGCGAGCGTCGATGCGGCCGCGCCATTCGCGCGTTTCGTCGTCCTCGCTCCACTTGCGGGTGAAGCTCGTGAGCCGGCTCGATGCCTTGTCGACGGCACCGCCGGCCAGCGCCGTTTCCAGCGCCTTCTGCGTGTCGGCCCAGGCCCGGGTGCGCTGCTGCTTGCGCTCGCAGGCGGTGACCGAGCTGGCGATTGCACCCTGCAGGCGGGCCAGCTGGTCCGCGCTGGCCTTGCTCGACCGCAGCTCGGCCAGCTCGGCACGGGCATCGGCGATGCGGCACTCCTTGGTCAGCGCCACGGCATCGTCGACCCGGCCGTCGAACTTCTTCGACGGGTTGCCCGGCTTGACGAGGAACCAGACGGCCAGCAGGAAAACGGCCACCAGCGCCCACGTGAACTTGCCGACCGGTTTGCGCAGCGGCGGCTGGGCCGGGGTGGGCGCGGCCGGCGCGGACGCCGGCCGTTGCGCCGGCGGCGCCGCAGCAGGTGGCGCAGCAGGTGGTGCGACAGGCGGCACCACCGGCGGCGCGGCCGGTGGCGGCATGGCCGGGCGTGGCGGCTGCGTGGGTTGCGGCCGCACGTTCTCACGCGGCGGCGGCACCACCGTTACAGGCGGCTCGGCGGCAACTGGCGGCGCGGCGGGCGCACGCACCGGGCGCGCCTGTCCCGCCACCTGCGACGTGCCGCAATACGGACAGAAATTGACCTGGCGGGGAAACGCCTTGCCGCAGGCCCCGTTCACACAACGATAATCCACTATCAACCTTTCTTACACCGGGTCCGGAATATCGTCGCCCGGATCGGGAATCGCGGCGGCAAACAGGACCGCCAGTTCCGGCATGTCGCGCGCATTCTTCCACTGGTCGACGTGAGGCGTCCAGCGCATGTCCCACACCTTGGTGGCGCCATCGACTTCGCCGGCGGCGATGCGCTGCGCCAGCTCCTGCACCGAGTACGGTCCCTGCTGCATGCGGTTGACGAAGACCTTGTACAGCGATGCGCCAGCCGGCGCCGCAGCCGGTGCCACGGGCGCGGGGGTGCTCATGCTCGTGCTTGCGCTCGCGCTGACCGCATTGGCCACCATGGCAGGTGCTGCGGTGGCGGACAACAGGCGCGCCGCGGCCGCCTCGCTGGCCAGGTACTCGGCGCGGGGCACGCGCTTGTCGACGGCGTTCTGCACTTCCCACGGATACGCGTCGTGGGCCGAGCCGGTCACCAGGTCGCTCCACTGGGCCAGCAGGTCCAGCGCCCGCTCTTCCAGTGCCGCGTCGCCCTGCCCGCTGGCGGCGGCGCGGCGCAGCCACTCGTCGCGCAGGCGGCGGGCCGTGATGTTCGGCAGCGAAGGCGACGGCAGCTCGGCGCCCGTTTCGTCCACTTCCAGGCGCGGCTGGTAGACGCGCTGCTGGTAATGGCGCATCAGCGCGGCCAGCAGCACCATCTGGTGCGGGCCCATGCGGGCCAGGCGCTGCTGCACGGCGTTCACGATCTGCTCGCGGTAGAAGGCCGGCAGGCCGTTCGAGCGGATGGCGAATTCATTGCCCACCTGGAGCCACTCGCCGGAACCCTGCTCGACTTCGAACAGGTACTGGCCGCGCGGCTGGAACGTCGCCTCGCGGTCGGTCAGGTCGGCCTTGCGCTTCAACACGCCCGTGGCGACCGCCTGCAGGAACCATTCGTAGTCGTCGGCCAGCCGGTTCAGTTCATCCATGCTGGGCGCGATCGGGTGGCGGAAGCGCGTCGCGTCGAAATGCAGGTGGGTGGGAATCTTCGGGTTCTCGATCTGGTACGAGGTACGCCACGTGGGCAGGCCGCGCAGCACCGTCATCGGGAAGCCGGACAATTCGATATAGCACACGGCGCGCCCGCCGATGCCGGTGTTGACCAGGTTGACGGCATCGCCCTGGAAGAAGCCGGTCGGCACGGCCGCGCGGATTTCCGCCTCCAGCCGGCGCCACGCGTTGGCGTCGCCCACGCCGATGAAGCACTTGAACTGGTCGGCATTCGGCGTGAACTCAGCGGAGAACTTGGCGTTCACCCACGGCATGGCGCTGCGCAGCCATTCGTTGAAGATGCGCTGGCGTTCCTGGGCCGACAGCGCCAGCAGGCGTTCCAGCAGCGGGTCGGCCGGCGCTTCGCCGGTTGCCGCGACGGCGTCGGCCGTCAGCTGCGTCTGGGCGCGGCGGAACAGTTTCAGCAACAGCGAGGAACGCAGCTTCTCGTCGCCCAGCTGCGGGAACAGCCGCGCCGAGCCGCCGAATTCGGCCAGCACTTCCTCGCTCCAGCTGCTGACGTCTCCCGTCAGCTGCACAGGCTCGGGCAGCACGTCGGCCGCCAGCTTCATGTAGGTGGCATGATCGTGCTGCGCATCGGCGCGCAATTGCGCGATGCGCTGGTCGACGGCGCCCAGCATGGCTTCCACGCTGCGCCGGCCTTCCTGGAATTCGCCGGCGATGCCGGACCAGACCGGGCGCCCCCGCTCGTCGACGGACTGGATGTCGCCCAGCCAGGCCGACAGCGCGCGCAGCACCTCGGTGGCCTGCCCGGCCGCGACGGCCAGCAGGTGGAAGCGCAGGTAGTCGGCGATGTCGCGCTTCAGGTGCACCACCACTTCGCGCGCCTGGGCGCCCGCGTTGATCCACTTGTTCGCCGCCTGCGACAGGTTGTTCAGCGATTCTTCCACCTGGCGCGTGCGCAGCGCGTCGCGCAGTTCGCGGTAGCGGCGCGCGTTGTGTTCCATGTGCGGCAGGTCGCGCTGGGCGATGCGGGCCTTGATCTGCTCCAGCAGCGTCAGCACGTATTCCAGGCCGCCCTGCTTGCGATCGTCCAGCAGGCCATACAGGCGCTCGCGCACCCTGCCCTTCATGCGCACCACCATTTCCTGCGTGTGGCGCTTCAGGCGGTCCTCGCTGGTCTCGGCGGTGGCGCCGGCCTCGCGGATGGCATCGCGTTCCAGGTGCGGCAGCAGCTCGGCCACTTTCTCGCGCCAGATCTTGATGTCGTAGCCGCCGGTGATGCGGTCGATCTCGCTCTGCACCTTGGACTCGACCCGTTCCAGCAGCGAGCGGCCGTCCTTGTCCATCAGCAGTTGATCCGACAGGGCGAATTCCTGGAACGGCGTGACGTCCACCGTGCCCTTGCGGAAGTCCGGGAACTCGTCGAACGGGCGCTCGGCCATCAGCATGTGCTCGCGCATGAAGATGTCGCGTTCCTGGTCGCCGGCCCGGCGCCCATGAACGCCATCGGTACCGGCGATGCCGAAGAATGCCTTCACCATCAGCGCCGCCAGCTCGTAGGCGCGGATATCCTCGCGCAGGCTTTGCTGGGTGTCGAGCACGGCCTGGCCGAAGGCCGAGTACACCTTCGAGTACGACAGGCGCATGTCGCCGAAGCGCTGCTCCGGCACGCGCGGATTGAACGGTCCCAGCTTGTGCTGCTGCTGGTTGACGGCCACCGAGCGCTTGCGGTTGGCGAAATCGGCCGAGGCGAAATCCTCGAACAGCGAATCGGCCACCATCTGGTAGACGTCGCGCACGTCCTGCGTGGCCTTGTTCGACAGGTTGGCCGTGTCGACAAAGTACACGTCGTCGAACGGCGCGCCACGGCCCGTCAGGCTGTCCGGGTCGGCCCAGCGCACCTGCGCGTTCATGTCGCGCATGGCCGTTTCCATTTCCATCAGGGTGGCATAGGCATTGGCCTCGGTGCGCTCCTTGTTAGCCTTGACGTAACCGCCCGGCATGAACATCACCAGGTCGACCTGGCTGTCGGCCACTTCCTGGCGCGCGATGGCCTTGGCGATCCAGCCCAGGTCGAGCGCCGTGCCGGCGCCGGTGCCGCCCGCGTTCGAGGCGATGACGACGATGCGGAACTTCGACGTGTCCACCTGCAGGCCCAGGCGCTGGTAATTTTCCTTGCGCTCCTGGCCCGCGTTGCTGGCCAGCGAGTTCAGCGCGCCCTTGATGCGGCCGCGCAGTTTGGGGTATTTATCGAACAGGTACAGGCGCGCCACGGCGCGGATCTGGCCCGCGCCCTTCGACGGGTCGATGCCCAGCGAGCGCAGCTTCTTTGGACGCAGCGGCATCCAGTTCTCGATCAGCGGGAAGCGCGCCAGACTGTCGTCGGACTCGTGATACTGCTGCAGGTCGATCGATTCGACCAGCCGTTCCTCGTCGCCCAGCTTGACCAGCTCGAACCACGGGTCGGTGCGCTGCGACTTGCCTTCGTCGATGATCGAGCCGCTGTCCAGGTCCAGGTGCAGGAAGCGCGCCACGGGAAAGTCGCCGATGGCTTCCACCCGGGCCGGGTGGTGGCGGTTCCACACGGCCGACAGGATGCGCCGGCGGATGCGCATCATCACTTCCATGCCGGTGCCGCCCGCGCCGATGAACAATGTCGGGCGCAGGTCGACCTTCAGCTCGGCCTTCTTGTCGATGCCGGGGATATCTGCCATGGGATTCTCCTAGCGCCGGCCGGTGAACAGGGCACCGGCGATGGCGGCCACGCCGAACACCAGCAGGGTGCCGGTGATGGCCACGTTCAGGAACTTGGTGGAATTGACGAAGCCCAGCACGACGGCGGCGCTGAGGAAGGCCAGGCCGAAGAACAGCAGCCAGCCAGCCGTATCGGCCGACGACGGCGCCACGCGGCGGCGCACCAGGTAGTTGGCGAAGGCATTACGGGCGAAGAAGAACACCACCAGCAGCACGAGGAAGACGGCGCCGCCGATGGCGATGTCGCGTGTCGACGTATCGGTGGCCGGCGCACCTTCCACGGGCGCCACTTCCATGCCGGTGGCGGTGCCGGTTTCGCCCGGCGGTGTGGTCGACAGCGCGTCGTTGCCGGCCGGCGGCGTCGGCGCGGCATTGTCCTTGCCGGCCTCCTTGCCTTCGTCACTGCCCGACTTGGGGACCTTGAAGCCGGGATCAGTGTCGGCCTGGGCCAGCAGGATTGCATTCGTTTGCATGGGGTTCCTTTGGATTCTTCCGATTGCTATTTGCCGATACGGACCTGGGCGCCTTCGCGCAGGTCCGTTAATGTATGTCCGAACAGCGTCGTGCGCAGCTCCGCCACCTTGTTGCCGGCACGGTCGTACAGCGGTGTCTTCGCGCCCGCCTTGGTGTGCAGGGTGCGCTGCTCGCCTTCGACGGTGACGATCACCTTGCGTCCGCGCGTGGCGGCCACCAGCAGGGCCGCGCCCGCCGCCAGCAGCGCGAACAGCCCGCCCAGCGCCGCCAGCAGCGGCGCGGCGCCGTGTTGCAGCCGCACTTCCACCGGCAGCACGGCGCGCGAGCCCTGGATGCGTTCGGGCGGCGTGAAGATGTCCGGCAGCGGGTCGCCCGGGAACAGGGTCGCCATGCGCTGGCGGAAGGCCTGCGACAGCTCCAGCCGCTGGTCGGCCAGCTGCACGTCGATCCGACCCGGCAATACCTGGGCCGAACCGGCCGATTGCAGGGCCGCCAGCGACCACTTGCCCGGCAGGTTCGCCACGGGCAGCTGCAGGGTCGAGGCCAGCGGCTGCGGCTGGCCCGGGGCCAGCGCCTTGACGTCGTTGCTGGCCAGCCGGATCGGCTGCACGGCGCCAGCGATCGACGATTGCGCGGCGATGCGGGCGCTGGCGATGGTGTAGGGGTAGATGGCGTTTTCCAGCCGCCACGTGATCCGCGCGGCCGGCGCCGGCCCCTTCGCCGTTGCCTGCGCGTCGACGTCGGCGCGCAGGCGACCGTCCGGCAAGGTGGCAAAGGCCACGCCCGGGACGTTTTCCACGCGCGTCGGCACCAGGCGCACCGTGTCCTGGTCCAGCGGTTTAAGGCGCGCGGGGCGTTCCGTGATGACCTTCTGCAGCCGGCCGCTTTTCAGCAGCGCATCGAGCTCGCGCCGGCCCTCCTCGCGCACGGCGAACACGTACACCATCAGGCCGTTGGCGCTGTAGCGCGCGCCCTTGACGGGCATGTGCAGCGGGAAGGCGATGGCCTTGGCGATGTCCGGCCCCGTGTGGATCAGCTGGTAGAACTCGCGGTTGCGCTGGGCCGTGGCCTGGTCGTTGTTCGGGCTGTTGCGGTTGTTCGTGAACAGCCAGACCAGCCCGGGCTTGCCGCCCAGCGCCTGGCCGATGGCCGAGCCCACCGCCTCGCCCAGGTCCGTGTCGGCCATCGCGCCGCCGTTCGGCTTGCGCGCCACTTCCAGCGGCGCCAGCGCGGCAGCGATGGCTTCGCGCACGGGCTTGTCGCCCACCTTCTGCGCCAGCAGCGCGCGCGGCGACGGCGCACCGGGCAGGCCCTGGTTGAACGCAGCCAGCACGAGCGCGTCGCCCGGCTGCACGGCGGCATTGGCCACTTCGGCGATCAGGGGCTTGTATTGGGATGCCGGGTCGCCGAAGAATGGCTCCATCCAGCCCGAGTTCTGCACCAGGAAGACGTGCGAGGCGGCCAGCGCCGGCGTGGCCGACGCAATGGTGCAGGCCAGCGCCAGCAATCCCTTCCCTGCGATGCCACGGCTCATGCGAAGTCCTTCAGCCGCCAGCCGCGAATCTCGTTCCACGTGGGGTGGTGCAGCCACAGGCTGCCGTCGTAGACGAAGGGCACGCAGTCGCCCGGGTACTTCAGCCGCGCCACTTCGTCGAGGATGACGTTGCGCTGGCCGACCCATTCGACGATCACGCGGGGCAGCACTTCGCCCGCCATTGCCGCCTCGGCGCGGCCCGTGAACTGCTCGAAGCGCAGCACCAGGCCGGAAGGCTGGCTGCGCGCGCCGCCGGCGTTTTCCAGCAGGGGCAGCACCAGCGCATCGCTCCGGGTCTGGTCTTCCACGTCTTCCACGGCCCATGGGTCGTCCTTGACCTGGTGGCCGCGGCGGAACAGCAAGGTGCCAAAACCGAGGCGGGCGCCTTCGATCGGCATCACCTGGGCGACGCCCTCCGCGCCCAGCTCGCGGAACGAGTAGTCGGCGCCATCATGGCCGATCAGCCACAGGCGGCCGTCGCGGCTGCGCGCGGGACCGCCGAACTGCAGGCGCGGCTCCCACGGGAAGGGCCACGGCAGCCAGCGCGGCGCGCTGCCCGGACGCCACAGCAGCTGGCCGGCATCGTGCAGCCAGCACAGCTGGCCGTCATAGCTGTACGGCCGCGCCCAGCCTTCGGCGGGAATGGCGATGGCCGGGTCGGCGCAGTCGATGTCGAGCACTTCCGGGTCGGCGCCGTCGAACGCGGCCGTCCACAAGCGCACGGAGCGGCTGTAATGGGCTCCGCTCAGGAACAGGGACGCCACGCGCCGGTTGACGGCGCCCGGACTGGCGACGACGGGCGCCTGCAGCAGCGGCTCGGTACGGAAGCTTTCGGAAACGGGATCGATCAGCAGGCGGAACAGGCCGTCCTGCGACGGCACCAGCGCCACTTCGCCGCGCCGCGCGGGTTGGGCCAGCGGCAGCCACGCGTATTGCGAGGACGTGAAGCGCAGGTCGGCCGTGGTGCCGTCGCCATCAGGCGTCATCACATGCCAGCGCTGCGCCAGCGGGTCCCAGTACTGCAGTACGTTGCGGGTAAAGGCCAGCGCCAGCAGGCGCTGCGCGGCAAAGCCGAAGGTGGCGGCGGCGAACACGCAGACGGCGTTCGGCGGCGCGGGAATCTTCAGTTCGGCCTGGCCGCGGGCCGGTTCGGGCGGACGCGTTTCCAGCGACGCCGCCAGCGGCAGGGCCGTCTGCGCTAGGCCGTGCGGCACGTGGCGGGGCAAGGGTGCATCCTCGGCGGCGATGGTGCCCGTGGTGGCGCCCCACCAGGCCGGCCGGGGCGGCGGCGCCGTGGCAGCCAGCGGCGCGCCGCACTCAGGGCAGAACGCGAAGCCTTCGGGATAAATGTCGGCGTGCGCGCAGGAAGCCGGCAGCGCAGCGCCCAGCAGCTGCGCCACGTCCGGCAGGCGGTAAGCTGCCCGCTGCCAGTCGATGCGGGCCAGGTCCCTGCCCGCTTCCAGCTCGAAGCGGTTGTGCTCCTCTTCCAGCCAGACACTGTTCGCCGTCACCCACCTGTATGCCATATTCCTCCGCCGTCGATGAAGGGAACCGCTGATTTATTCATGGCGGCGATCTTCCCCCGCCATGAGAAAACGCGCCCAGCTGCGCCACAAATGCCCCGCCATACCCGGTATGACAGGGCATTTGCGTCTTGCTGGACACGTTTTTCAAGACGAATCTCATCCACCAGCAATAAATCAGCGATTCCCAAGGTCCGCACGCATGCGCGCAGTTGTGTCAATCATAACGCATCGGGTCGGATATCCGGGACGCGGCGCAGGGGAAATCGCCCCCTCGCGGCCGGCCAACCCGGTAGTGTCAGAAAATTCGGAAAATTCGGGGACAGTCCCGGATTTTTCGGGGACTGTCCCCGAATTTTCCGGGACAGCCTCGGATTCCCCTGATGCCGTTGACGTTACAGCCCGTCCAGGTAGCCGCCGTTGCGCAGCAGGTCGACCAGGCCGATGTCCTCGATTGCGTAGACGCCGCGCGAGGCCTTCCACACCAGGCTCTTTTCCTGCAGGGCCACCAGCGCGCCCTGCACGGCGGGGAATTCGATGGCAGTCTCGGCGCCGCTGACGCGGTTGGCGGCAATGCGGTATTTTTCCAGCGTAGCCGCCTCGAACGGCGCATAGCGCTCGCCCGCCGCCGCCAGCACGCACAGCACGGCGAACTGGATCGGCGTGAGCGAATGCACGACACGCATGGTGTCGTCGTTGGCGGCGGCGATCTGCGACTCGACGGCGGCCAGGAAGCGTTCGTTGACGCCGTCGTCCTCCAGCGCGAAGTCGAAGCGCAGTTCGTCGGCGGCGGCGCCCAGGATTTCCGGCCGGTGGCCGGAGCGTTCGAACAGGGGCAGCACCATGTCCGGGTCGAGCCGGGCCGGCAGGTCGTCCGTGTGGTCGCAGAACCATTTCACGTAGGCCGCGCCCAACGGTGGGAAATTGATCAGCGGGGCGCCAAAGAAGGCCTGGTCCTTGCTGTTCTTCAGCATGGCCAGCTTGTCGCGGTTCGAGCCCGTGCAGACGACCCGCAGGCCGTGCTGGTTGCTGTTCAGTTCATCGCGGGCGGACTTGAGCGCGAACATCGCGTCGTTGCCGGCCGACGTCGTGATCGCATGCTGGGCTTCGTCGATAATCAGCACGATGATGGTCTTGCTCGTTTCCGACAGGGCCGACAGGGCCTGCACCAGCGACACGTCCTTGCCCAGCCCGACCCGGTCCAGCGAAAACTCGACGCCGCCCACCTTGGCCCCGCCCAGGCCCCAGCCCTTGGCCAGGCGCACCAGGGCCGGCTCGTTCTGCGCCAGCGCGGCGCGGATCGACGTGACGATGACGTCGCTGGGATCGGCCTTTGGGTCTTCCCACAGGTCCACGTAGATCACCAGCGCCCCGGAAGCCACCAGCGCCGGCGTCAGGTCCTGGCGCATGAAGGTGGTCTTGCCCGTACGGCGAGGCGCGGCCAGGAACACGCCGGACGACGACGCGGACGTCGGCGACACGTGCAATATCTGCTGGGCCAGCTTACGGGCCAACTCGGGACGGTGGAAGATTTTTGATGAATTCGCTTGGATGGCCATGGGGCAATTCCTCAAAACGGCGGGCATGCTGGCGCAATTATAGTTCTTTATGGAGTTTTATAAGCGATTATGGCCCAGGACGAAAAAAAGGGCTCTGTGCCCTGGTCGCAAGGAACTTGTTGGCTCGACCATTGTCATACCGTAAGTTGGCATGAGCCAAGACGGAGGCGAGCATGGAGATCAACGAGTACCAAGCCGTACGCACGCAATGCCTGGGCTGGCTGACCAGGCTGACCGGGGAACAGGGCGAAGGCTTGCGCCGGCTATTCGAAGGCTGCGCGTCGCTGGCCGACTGCCTGACCATTATCGAGGAACGGGGCGCGCGCATGCGCCGCTGCCCCCACTGCAACGGCGACAAGCTGTACCGTCATGGCATCCTGCGCGGCCTGCAGCGCTACCGCTGCCGCCAGTGCCGCCGCTCCTTCAACGCGCTGACCGATACCCCGCTGGCATTTATCCGACTGCGCGACAAATGGCTGCCCTTCCTGCAGTGCATGCTGGGCTCGATGACAGTGCGTGCGGCAGCAGAAACGACCGGCATCCATCGCAACACGAGTTTTCGCTGGCGCCACCGCTTTCTCGCGATGGCGAAGGATGACCGACCGCGTCCCTTGAGCGGCATCGTCGAGGCCGACGAAACGTATCGATTGGAATCGCAGAAGGGCTCTCGTCACCTGACCCGGCCGGCGCGGCGACGCGGCGGCCAGGCCAAAAAGCGGGGCATCAGCGGCGAACTCGACTGCATTCTGGTGGCGCGCGACCGGCAGGGGCGCACCTGCGATTTCGTGCCGGGGCGAGGGCCCGTCACGGCGGCGCAGTTGCAGCGTCATTTATT
>Ga0066798_10000011_pt1 | contig 177248 bp, 123 predicted proteins | sample PersoiDNA2013203_FD_70961 | JGI IMG/M metagenome (GOLD analysis project Ga0066798, IMG submission 70961) | Permafrost soil microbial communities from the Arctic, to analyse light accelerated degradation of dissolved organic matter (DOM) -... | ecosystem: Environmental > Terrestrial > Soil >... | reverse complement strand
GGTCTTTTCGCGGTGTGGGCCGATCCAGGCCCGTGCACGTTTTTTGAGGTGTCGTCCACTCCACCTGGCGCCGCGCTCTTCGCTTGGCGGTACTGCATTCGTGTGCGCACGGTGTCGAACGCACAGGGATACAGGCTGCTGGGCCTACTTCGCGCGCAGCAGCCGCGCCTCTCGCATTACCTTCAGCTTCACGTCGGCGAACACGCTGGCCTGGATCTGCAGCACCGTGCGCTTGCGGGTGAAGCTGAACGACTGGCCGGCGCAGGCCAGTTCCATCTGTTCCGCGACATAGTCGTTCCAGTCGGTGCCCTCGCACGTTGGGTAGGCCACGCCCACGCCCAGCACCTCGGCGGCGGCGCGCGCGGCGTCCAGGCCCGGGTTGCGGCCGATGCGTTTCTCGGTCTCGTGGTCGTTGTCGGCACACACGACGCCCATGCAGAAGCGTTCCATTCGCTCGGCCACCAGCGGCAGGTTGCCGGCGTTGAAGCCGACAATGACGCGGCAGTTCGGGATCGCCTGGAATACGGTCAAGCCCGTGGCGAAGCCCTCGACGAGTACCGTTAGCGCGGCGCCGGCTCGCTCGATGGCGTAATAGGCGCACTTCGTGGTGGCGCCGAAGTGGAATTTCTTCTCGCCCTCTGGCGAAATGCGCTGCAGGCTCAGGACGTTGCCGTTGTAGAGCATCGGGATCACCAGCCAGCCGGCCGCGTCGATCCGCAGGCCAACGCAGCCCGCCACGCCCAGGCCCTTGTTGACCAGGTACGGATGGCTGTCGCGCAGCGGCGTGCACGCGGCGTAGTAGGCGCGTGCCTCGTGGGTGGCTTTGATCAGTTCGGCGCGGCGTGCGGCCTGGCGCCGGGCGATCTCGGCGTGATTGATCGGTGCGGCCAGCGCGGCGCCGTCGCCGGCGCGCCAGGTCAGCGGCTCCACGTGGACGGCGTGGTCCTGGCACCAGCCGATCTGTCAGCAACCATCTGTGGAGCGAGTGGCTCAACGGCGAGCAGTCCTTCAGCCTGGCCAGTCCTGCGCTGGACTTGACCAGCTACCTGCATGAACTGAAGCTCGCGTCGTTCTCGGTCCAGCAGGCCTTCGGCGGAACCGTCACCGATCCCGTCACCGGTAATACGATCGAGACGACATCGCTCGCCACGATCGGGGTTCGCGACCTGGCGCTGACCGTCCATTTTGCGCCTGTCTCCGTCACGCCCCCAATCGGCGGGCCTGGTCCCGTGTCTCCAGTGCCGGAGCCTGCCACCTGGGGCATGCTGCTGGGCGGCATCGGCGCACTTGCCTTGCTGCGCCGGCGCCGCACCTGATCCCGGCGGACGACATTACCCGTTTGTCCGCGTCGGAGCGCGACGACGCGTGAACAGCCCCCATGAGGCAGGCAATATGCGCGGCCCGGGGGCATCCATCACGGTCATATCGACCGACTGGCTGAGCCTCGCGAATCAATCGCCGGGACGGGACAGACGTCCCGCGCAGGTCAGCTTCCGCCTGGCCCGACAGGGCAGACGCACGGCAGCGTGCCAGCGCGACAATTCCAAGTGCAGGCCAGCATGCCGAACGTGACCGGCTCGGGGGACGGGGCCCAGCCGTACGGCGCCGCGGTGGCCAAATGCCAGTTGCAGCCGCAGGCCGCGATCTGTCCGCCATCGTGCACCAGAACTGCAGCCGAACGAAACGCTGACCCGCCTCGAAAAAATGTGATTTTAATAACACCTGCCAGACAAGAAGTCACCGCCTGCAGAATATTGTCGGGAGTGACGATATGCGGCGGCATCGACCGCCGCCGTCAGCCGGGGCCCCCGGCTCGAACGCGGGCACGCCGCCCGGCCAGCAGCAGCGCGCCGCCAGCGAGCGTCATCCAGGCCGCCGGTTCCGGTACCGGTGACACCGAGAGCGTCGTCGCGTCGGTCCAGTGCCATTCGGCCATGTAGTTCGTGTTGCCGTCCTCGGTAACGTAGGTGTTGATCTTGTCACCGGTGACGATGCCATACCCTACCGACAAAGTACTGTCACGATAGAAACGGGCCACGGAGAAATCCAGGTTAGCGCCTCCGGCATATGCAAATGCCGGAACCACGCACGTGAGCGGACCGCCGCAGGCCAGGTAATTAATGCCATCGATATGGAGTGCTGTCAGTTCGCTCGCGGAGATGACATCGTTCGCGTCCAGGTCGACGCCGGCGAACCAGCCGCTCAGCACCATCGAGTCGTCGAAGGCCTGGATTTGTGGATCGTAGAAGCCCTGGTATTGGAAGTTCCAGGCACCGGCGTGTGCCAGCGCCATTGGCGCGGAAAGCAGGATTGCAACCAGCGGTTTATTGAGCAACATGATTCGCCCCCAGCAATCTGGTCCGTTGTGACCACCGGCGCGGCGCAGCGCCGGGACCAGGCCGACGGCACCCGTCCCGTTTCGCCCCAGGCCCTCCCGGTGTTCCGAAAGAATATCCTAGCACTCCATCCATTGCGCCAGTGCTATCCCGGCAAATATCAACACATTTCCGTGGCTTTTCATGCCGGCGCGACGCTCCAGTGCAAGACGCCATCAGGCCGCGATACATCCGAATCGTCAGCCCAGCCGTTGCGACGACACGCCAAGATGGCTGAAATGCCAGACGGGACCCGTCAGCTGGGCCGGCACCGGGTATCCACCCCCTCGAAGGCCACCGACAACTCGTCGAGGTCGACCGGCTTGACGAAGTAATGGTCGAAGCCGGCTTCGGCGGCTTCGTCCCGATCGCGCGTCATGCCGAACCCGCTCAGCGCGATGAGCATCGGCGACGGTGCCGTCGTGGTGCGAATATCGACCGCCAGCTCGTGACCGTTGCCATCCGGCAGGCCGATATCGAGTACGCAGACGTCGAAAGTCTCCGCCCTGACGGCTTCGCGCGCGGCGCTTGCCGTGGCGGCAAGCCTTACCCGATGCCCTGCCGTGTTCAGGAAGAATTGCAGCATTTCCGCCGCGTCCTGGTTGTCGTCGACCACCAGGACGGACAAGCTGGGGCTGGCAATGGGCAGGTCGACCGCACGCAGGGCACCGCGCCGCTCGGGGCGGACTTCGTCGTGCTCCAGCACCGGCATGCACAGCTTGAAGCGACTGCCTTGACCAAGACCGCTGCTTTCGCACGTGACGGTGCCACCATGCAGGTGCTTCAGGTTGGTCAGGTCGCGCGTGAGCTTGCAAAAGCCTTCCAGCTCGCCATTGTCGTCACGGATCGCGATAATCTCGACCAATGCCCAGAACAATGAGCCATCCTTGCGTTGTCGCCATGCCGACTCCTGGAAGGTCCCGTGCTTGCCTGCATCGTCGAGGTTGTGCCCGGGATGGTCGCGCCGCTGGTCCTCTTGCGTATACAGCATGCTGAAGTTGCGGCCGATCGCCTCATCCTTCCGATAGCCCTTCATGGCCTCGGCCGCCGGGTTCCAGGTCTGGATCACGCCGTCGCGGTCCAGCAGGAAAATCGCATAGTCCGACACCTTCTCGACCATACGTGAAAAACTGTGCGCTTCATACGAATCGGCCATCGCTGCCTCGAACATGTGGTCGGTCAAGTTGCCAATAGCGGCGCTGCCATTGTTCGCCAACTATATGTCGAACCCGCCTCGCCTGGCGAACGGCAGCATGCGGCGTCCCCGGGCGCCCGCGCTCATGATCGTGATTGTATGGGGCCGATCCGTTGACACTGCCGGGGCGACTGCCGATACTCGGATGCCATTCAGACAGCACAACAGCACCACGGCAGCCGCCCGCGCGACATCCGGGCTGCCGACGGCTCCCACATCGTACTTCCGAAGGATTGGTGAGAACATGACGAGAACCCCCGCTCCACGCCCTGCCCGCACTGCCCTGCCGAGCCTTGCCGTTTCACTTGCCGTTTCACTTGCCGCTTCACTCGCGTCCTCGCTCGCATTCGGCCAGCCGGCGCTGGCCGCGCCACTGGAAAAGCAGGTCGAGAAGCTCGATCGCGGCGTCGTCGCCATCGCGGCCAGCGGTGGCGTGTTCGTCGGCTGGCGCGTGCTCGGCACCGACGCGGCGGACACGCGCTTCAACGTCTACCGCGACGGCGTCAAGGTGAGCGCGGCGCCGCTGGAGGCCAGCAACCTGTTCGACGCGGGCGGCACCACGGCATCGCAGTACCTGGTGCGCACGGTCGAACAGGGCAAGGAAAAGGACAAGGACTACGCCGGCACGCCGTGGAGCGAAACGGTGCTGCGCGTGCCGGTGCAGGCGCCGGCCGGCGGCACCACGCCCGACGGCGTGGCCTACACCTACGAGATCAACGACGGCTCGGCCGCCGATCTCGATGGCGACGGGAAGTATGAACTGGTCGTCAAATGGCAGCCCACCAACGGCAAGGACAATTCGCAGTCCGGCTACACGGGCAATACCTACCTGGACGCCTACGAGCTGTCCGGCAAGCGCCTGTGGCGCATCGACCTGGGGCGCAATATCCGCGCCGGCGCCCACTACACCACCTTCCTGGCCTACGACTTCGACGGCAACGGCCGCGCCGAAGTGATGGCCAAGACGGCCGACGGCACCGTCGACGGACGCGGCACCGTCATCGGCGACGCGGCGGCGGATTATCGCAACGCCGCCGGCTACGTGCTGGACGGCCCGGAATTCCTCACCGTGTTCGACGGCCGCACGGGCAAGGCGCTGGCCACCACCAACTACCTGCCGGCGCGCGGCGTCGTTTCTTCCTGGGGCGACGGCTACGGCAACCGCGTCGACCGCTTCCTGGGCGGCGTGGCCTACCTGGACGGCAGCCGCCCCAGCGCCATCTTCTCGCGTGGCTACTACACGCGGGCCGTGGTGGCCGCGTGGGACTGGCGCGACGGCGTCTTGAGCAGCCGCTGGGTCTTCGACACGAACGTCGAAGGCGCAGCGGCGCGCGGCCAGGGCGCGCACTGGTTCTCCGTGGCCGATGTCGACAACGACGGCCGCGACGACATCGTCTACGGCGCCGTCACCATCGGCAGCGACGGCCACCTGCTGTACAGCACCAACCTGTGTCACGGCGACGCCCTCCACGTCGGCAAGCTCGATCCGTCGCGCGACGGCCAGCAAATCTACATGGTGCACGAGAGCCCCAGCTGCTACGGCACGGCCGGCGCGGGCATGCACGATGCGGCCACCGGCAAGCTGCTGTGGAGCGTGCCGGGCAACGGGCGCGACGTGGGCCGCGGTGTCTGCATGGACATCGACCCGGCCTGGCCCGGCGAGGAATGCTGGGCCTCGGTCGGCGGCTTGATGAGCGCGAGCGGCCAGCAGATTTCCGCCACGCGCCCGAACCGCATCAACTTCGCCGCGTGGTGGGATGGCGACCTGCTGCGCGAGTCGCTGGACGGCACCGGCGTCGATAAATGGGATCCGGCCACGTCAAGCTTCAACCGCATCCTGGAAGCGGCCACCTGGGGCGGCGCGTCGAACAACGGCACCAAGGCCACGCCCGTGCTGTCGGCCGACCTGCTGGGCGACTGGCGCGAGGAAGTCGTGCTGCGCACGGCCGACAACACGGCGCTGCTGGTCTTCAGCACGACGGCGCCCACGCCGTACCGCATCCCCACGCTGATGCACGACCCGCAGTACCGCGTCCAGGTGGCCGGCCAGAACGCCGGCTACAACCAGCCGCCCCACCCCAGCTTCCACCTGGGCGAAGGCATGAAGCCGGTGGTGCCGGCGCCGATCCGGCCCCGCTGACCGCATTCGGCCAAAACCGTGCCGAAACCGGGGACAGTCCCCTGTGCTGTGGCAACAATTTCCAGGAATCGGGGACTGTCCCCGGTTTTTGGAAACACATCAATGACGACATGATTACGCGCCTGCCCTCCGCATTCCTGTTTTGCACGCTGGCCGCCGCAAGCGCGGCGGCCGCAGAATCGGCCAACTGGCGCTTCGCCTTCAACGGCGCCACGCCAGGCTACACGGCGGTTCGCCCGGACATGCACTACAGCAGCGCGCGCGGTTTCGGTTTCGAGCCCGGCGCCCCGGTGCCGGCGGATGCCGCCCGGGACAGCCATCACTCCCCCGACATGGGCGCGAAACCTTTTTTCTTCTCCGTCGACGTCCCGGAAGGGAACCATGAAGTGGTCGTGACGATGGGGGACGCCCACCGCGCCACGCGCACGACCGTCAAGGCCGAACTGCGCCGGCTGATGCTGGAGAACGTGCCGGCCGCTGCCGGCGCGACGGTCACGCGCACCTTCGTCGTCAACACGCGCACGCCCCGCATAGCGGCCGTCGAAGGTGTCGCCCCCGGCGCGGTGGACCTGAAGGCGCCGCGCGAGACGGTGCAGGAAGCGTGGAACTGGGACCGCCGCCTGACGCTCGAGGTGCACGGCGCCGTGCGCACCATCGAGATCAGGCCGGCCCGCGTGCCGACGCTGTTCCTGCTGGGCGACTCCACCGTCTGCGACCAGCCCAACGAGCCGTATGCCAGCTGGGGCCAGATGCTGCCCCGCTTCTTCAAGCCCGCCATCGCCGTGGCCAACCATGGCGAATCGGGCGAGACCTACCGCGACTCGCTGGCCAGGCACCGGCTCGACAAGATCCTGTCCGTGCTGCGTCCCGGCGATACGGTGCTGATGCAGTTCGGGCACAACGACCAGAAGCAGATCAAGCAGGGCATGGGCGGGCCGTTCACCACCTACCAGGCGGAGATCCGCACGCACGTGGAGGCCATCCGCGCCCGTGGCGGCGTGCCCGTGCTGCTCTCGCCGATGGAACGGCGCGCCTTCGATGCAGACGGCAAGGTGATCGGCTCCCTGGCCGACTATGCCCGCGCCGCGCGCGAATCCGCGCAGTCGCTGCAAACGCCATTCATCGACCTGAACGCGATGAGTAAACCGCTGTACGAGGCACTCGGACCGGAAGGCTCGAAAGCAGCCTTCGCACAACCGGCGGCGGACCGCATCGACAACACCCACCACAACAACTACGGCAGCTACCAGCTGGCCAAGGCCGTCGTCGCCGGCATGCGCAGCGCGGGCCTGGCCGCGGCGGCGCACGTGATCGACGGCTTTGCCTACGACCCAGCCCGGCCCGACCCCGTGACCGCCTTCGCCGTGCCGCCCAGCCCGAACCATACCAACGAGCGGCCGCTGGGCGACGAGGCCCATCGATGACGCGACTATTCTTGCTGTGCGCGCTGCTGGCGGCGCTGGCACCGTGCAGCGCCGCCGACGCCTGGCTGTTCGCCTACTTCACGAAAAACGGCGAGGATGGCCTGCACCTGGCCGCCAGCCTGGATGCCTACCGGTGGGAGAAACTGGGCAACGGCCGCAGCTACCTGGCGCCCCAGGTAGGCAAGGCCAAACTGATGCGCGATCCCTGCGTCGTGCGGGGCCCGGACGGTACCTACCACCTGGTATGGACCTCCGGCTGGAACGAGAACCATATCGGCTACGCCTCCTCGCGCGACCTGGTGCACTGGTCGCCGCAGCGGGAACTGCCCGTCATGGCGCATGAGCCGGGCGTGCTGAACGCGTGGGCGCCGGAAATCGTGCACGACGAAGCGCGGGGCGAGTTCCTGATCTTCTGGGCCTCGACCGTGCCGGGCAAGTTCCCGCAGACGGCCGGCTCGTCGGAGGAAAAATACAACCACCGGATGTACTACACGACGACGAAGGACTTCAAGAACTTCGCGCCGACGCGGCTCTTCTACGACCCCGGCTTTTCCGTCATCGACGCCACCTTCCTGCGCGCGCACGGGAAATCCTGGCTGCTGGTGAAGGACGAAACGCGCCACCCGCCCCGCAAGTACCTGCAGTTGGCCGAAGCACCGGACCTGCGCGGCCCGTTCGGCAAGCCCGGTGCCCCCATCACGCCGCCCGGGCTGTGGGTGGAAGGACCGACCGCGATCCAGGCCGGCCAGGACGTCATCGTGTACTACGACGCCTACACGGCGAAGCGCTACGGCGCGCTGCGTTCGCGCGACATGCGCACGTGGGAAGACGTGTCGGAACGCATGCACTTCCCGGACGAAGGCACGCCGCTGCGCATGCGCCACGGCACCGTGTTCGCCGTGCCGCCGGCCCTGCTGGAACAGCTGCGTGCCGCGCCCTCGTCCTAAACATTGCGTTACACATGCGCCGATGGCAGGCCGGGAGCCGCACGGTACAATCGGCGCACCATGACTACCACGCACAACACCCGATACCGCCGCCGCGCGGCGCTGGCACTGCTGGCGCCCGCGCTGCTCTGGCAAGGCGCCGCACAGGCGCAGCAGATCGAAACCCCGGCACCGGCCCGCGCCGCGCCAGCCACCACTCCCGCTCCCGTCACCACCGCCAGGCCGGACGAAGCCCCGCTGGCCGGTTCCGTCACGGTGGCCGGCGAACGTCCCACCAACCGCATCGACCGGCAGGCCTATGACGTCAAGGCCGACGCCTCCAGCAGCAACAGCTCGGCGGCCGACGCGCTGAACAACGTGCCTTCCGTCGCCGTCGATCCGGACGGCGCCGTCACACTGCGCGGCAGCAGCAATGTGCAGATCCTCGTGGACGGCAAGCCATCGGCCATGCTGCAGGGCGAGAACCGGGGCGCGGCGCTGCAGTCGATCCCGGCCGACGATATCGAGACGGTGGAAGTGATCAACAACCCCGGCGCGCAGTTCGGCAACGAAGGCGGCGGCGGCCCGATCCTGAACCTGGTGATGCGCCGCTCGCGCAAACCCGGCGGCTTCGGCACCGTCAACGCCAACGCCGGCACGGCGGGCCGCTACAACAGCTCCGCCTTCGGCACCTACAATGAAGGCCGATGGGGCTTCCAGGGCGGCATCAACGTACGCCACGACGGCCGCAATTCCACCGCCGACACGGTGCGCGACCGCATCTCGCAGACGGGGGAACGCAGTCACAGCACCCAGCAATCGAGCTCCGAGGGCCTGAACGACATGGGCGGCCTGAACGGCACCGTGTCGTACAACCTGGGCGAGCGCGATACGCTGGCGGCCAGCGTCAATTACCAACGCCGCAGCAACGACCAGCATGGCGTCGACCGCTACCGCACCGAGGACGAAGACGGCGCCCTGACCGAGGATTATGTGCGCAACACGCAGCGCGAAGGCACCAGCGTCAATACGGGCTGGGGGGCGCGCTGGGATCACAAGGGCACCCTGCCGGGCGAAACGCTGAAGACGGACCTGCGCGTATCCTCGTCCACCAACGAGTCGACCAACAACTATGCCAACGTCTATAACGCGGGGAGCGGCCGCGATCCCCTGAGCCGCCAGGACAACGGCAGCGGCAACCGCATCGTCGACCTGACGGGCGACTACGAACGTCCCGACAGCCACGGCGTGCTGAAGGTCGGCTACAAGGTGGCCCGCAACAGCAGCACCAACGACACGCTGTACACCAATATCGATCCGTTCTCGTTCGACGAGAGCCTGAACCCGGCACGCAGCAACAGCTACCGGCTGCGCGAGATGGTGGTGGCAGGCTACGGCTCATACCAGCTGCGCCTGAACGAACGGTGGGGCGTGCTGGGCGGCCTGCGCGTCGAGCACACGGACCTGGATATCGCGCAGCTGACCAGCGGTGTCGAAGCCGGCAACAGCTATACCAACGTGATCCCCAGCGCCTTTGCGACGTACAAGGTGTCGGACGACACCAATCTGCGCTTCTCGTACTCGCACCGTATCCGCCGCCCGAATGCCGGCGACCTGAATCCCTATGTGATCTACCGCGACGAATTCAACGTGACGTCGGGCAACCCGAAACTGAAACCGACGCAGACCGATTCCATCGAGGTCGGCTACGAAACCCGCTTCGGCAAGGTGGAGACGAACCTGCGCGGGTACTTCCGCAAGGAGCACGACGCCATCCTGGAACGCAAGTACTTCATCAGCGACACGGTGCTGCTGACGACCCGCGACAACCTGGGCACGAACCGTTCGGGCGGACTGGAATTTACCGTGTCGGGCAAGGTACTGCCGACCCTGACGGTCAATGCCAACGGCAACCTGGCACGCACCGAGCAGACCCAGGTCGACACGGATGGCGGCCAGACCAAACGCACGGCCTCCTCGCTGAGCGGGCAGTTCCGCGTGAACTGGCAGGCCACGCCGACGGACACGATCCAGGCGGCCGTGCAGGCCCAGGGCAAGCAGCTGACGGGCCAGGGCTATCGCGAACCGAATGCCACCCTGAACCTGACGTATCGGCGCGCCCTGACGCCGGCGCTGGCGCTGGTGCTGAACGTGACGGACGTTTTCGACCGCAACAAGATCGAGACCGTTACGGAGACGGACCTGCTGAACGAACGCAGCATCCGCCGCGCCCAGGGCCGCATTGCGTATCTGGGCCTGAGCTACCGCTTCGGCGGCGTGCAGGGCCAGAAGGGCGAGGACGGCCCGGGCTTCCGCCAGCGCGGTCCGGGCGGACCCGGTGGCCCCGGCCCAGGTGGCTTCAACGGACCGATGTAACGGGTTCGCGCAAGCGGGCGTCGGCAAGGGCAGCGCGGGCTGCCCTTTTTTATGTCTGGCCTGTCCAGGCATCCAATCAACAATACGAGCAATCCATGCTCGGCGCCCGGGCTGCATTGCGGCCTGCTGCAAGTTCCGTTACTGTAGTTCCAGACGTTTGCGAACACACGCGGTGACCAGCCAACCATGGAGATGATTGTTCAAGTGAAGAAGACCCCGTTCAAACTGAAGGCCGCCCCGCTGCTAGCCGGTGCCCTGGTGGCGTGCATGCTGCCGTTATCCGCGATGGCGCAGGAAGCCCCGCCGCCGCAGGAGAAAGGCCCGGCGGCCAAGGACGCGATGCTGCATGCGCTGGAGGTGACTTACCACACGCCCTATCGCGCGATGGCCGACGCGGAAGTCAAGGCTGTGCTGGACCGCGTGTTCGGCTACCTCGATGCCGCCACGCCGGCCGAAATCATCAGCAAGAGCACGGGCGCGCCGATCGCGCGGCTGGACAAGGCCGATCCGGACGCCGTGCTGAAACCGGGCGACTTCCGCCTGACCAGCTATGAATGGGGCGTCACGTATGCAGGCATGCTGGCCGCCGGCGCCGCCACGGGCGACCGCCGCTATACCGACTACACCGTCAAGCGCCACCAGCTGCTGGCCGACCTGACGCGCCTGTACTATCCCGGCGTGAAGGCCGATCCGGTCAACGCCCAGGCGCCGATCAAGAGCTTCCTGAATCCCCACGCGCTGGACGATGCGGGGGCGCTGTGCATGAGCTTCCTCAAGGCGAAGAACGCCGGTTCAAAAGTGGACTACGGCCAGATGGTCGACATCTGCGGCAGCTTCGTCACCGACAAGGAATACCGCCTGAAGGACGGCACCCTGGCGCGCGGCGGGCCGGACGGCAGGGGCGGCAGCAAGATGCGCCCGCTCCAGGACACCCTGTGGCTGGACGACATGTTCATGGGCGTCCCCACTATCGCCCTGCTGGGCAAGGACAAGGGCCAGGCGAAACACTACGACGACGCCGTGCGCCAGGTACTGCAGTTCTCGAAACGGATGTTCAACCCGGCGCTGGGCATCTACATGCACGGTTATGTCGAGGGCATGCGCGACCATCCGGAACTGCACTGGGCCCGCGCCAACGGCTGGGCCATCATGGCGATGGTCGAAGTGCTGGAAGTGCTGCCGAAGAACCACCGGGGCTACAAGGCGGTGGAAGAGCAGCTGCGTGCCCATGCGCGCGGCCTCGCCAGGTTCCAGGACAAGGACGGCCTGTGGCACCAGCTGATCGACCGCGACGACTCCTACCTGGAAACGTCGGCAAGCGCCATCTATACCTACGCCATCGCACGCGCCGTCAACCGCGGTTACCTGGACAAGGAGATGTACGGCCCGATGGCCAACCTGGCCTGGAACGCCGTGGCCGGCAAGGTCAATGCGAAGGGCGAGATCGAAGGGATCTGCGTCGGCACCGGCATGGCCTTCGACCCGGCCTTCTATTATTACCGCCCCGTCAGCGTGCGCGCCGCGCACGGCTATGGACCCGTGCTGCTGGCCGGTGCCGAGATCATCGAGATGAACCGGAAATTCAAGTTCGGCTTGAACGATAGTGGCTTGATGTATCAGGGGCAGCGCTGAACAGCCACGACAGGCGTCGGTGCGGGCGCCGTCAGCGGCTCGCAGCCGAAGGCGCGATCTCCCGCGCCGCCGGCGCCAGCCAGGCCGCGAACGGCTCGCCCGGCAGGGCTTTCAGCGCGGCGATCACGCGGCGCGCATTGAAGCGGGCGCCGGTATCGTTGGTGTGGGTGCGGGCGTCGGCAAATTGCGCATCCACCGCCTGCGCACCTATCTCGCGATAGCCTTCCGCCACGGCCAGGGTCAGGTCGGCGAACAGGACGCCGTTGGCGGCGGCTACCGCCCTGCCCCATCCCGCGAAATCGGCGAAGTCGCGCTCCTGCTGCCATTTGTCACGGTGCGGTACCGGGGACAGCAGCACCACCGTGGCGCCCTTGGCCTTTGCCTCCTGGGCGTAACGCGTCATGTACCAGCCGAAGGTATGCACCTGTTCGACGGAACCGTCAGGGCGACGGTCTTCCACGGTTTCAGGCCCCAGGCCGGCACCGGAAGCACGGCCCTTCATGGCCGGGTCGCCGATACGGCCGCCATCATTGTGGCCGAACTGGATCAGCACCGCGTCACCCGCCTTCAACTGTTCCAGCACCCTGGACCAGCGCCCTTCGCCCAGGAAGGTGCGGCTGCTGCGGCCACCGATGGCGTGGTTGACGACATTCACCCTGGCTGGGTCGAAATACGGCGCGATCCGTTCGCCCCAGCCGACGGCGCCGTTGGCACCGCCGCTCCGGACGGTGGAGTCGCCCACCAGGAACAGCGAAGGCAAGGCCGCATCGGCGGGACGTTCCGCCACGCCGGCCGGCACCACGGGCCGCGCATCCTCTGCCATGGGCACCGCGCGGCCCTTGTCGTTCAAGGCGGCCACCAGTGGCGCCGTGCCCAGCGCGCGGATGCGCGCCACCACCAGTTGGGCATTCAGTTCCGCACCCGCCAGGTTGGTGTGCACGGATTCGTCCGGAACGGAATCGGGGAACAGCCGCATCACGGCTTCCTTGCCCAGCTGGTCGTAGCGCGCCGCCGCCAGTTCGTTCAGGTCGATGAAGCCCACGCCCTCCTGCCGCGCCACCTGGGCGGCCCAGCCGCCGTAGTCGGCGCTGTTTCGCAGGACCATGCCGGCCGCATCCCAGCGCTTGCGTGGAATCGGCGAGCAGACGATGGCGGTGGCGCCCTTGGCACGGATATCGGCGATGAAGCGGCGCAGGTACCAGCCGTACGCATGCACGGTTTCGCGCTTGCCCGTCAGCAGATTGTCGATCTCTTCGCTCTCGGGACCGACGCCGCGCAAGGTGCCGCGCGCGCGCGTCGTGTCGTTCACGGCGCTGCTGTCGTTGTGCCCGAACTGCATGATGACGACGTCACCCGCCTTGACCAGCGCCAGGGTGCGCTCCCAGTGCCCGCTGGTCAGGTAAGTGCGGCTGGACAGGCCGCCGACGGCGCGGTTGACGACATTGATCCGTCGCGCATCGAAGTAATCCGCCAGCGGCCGGCCCCAGCCCCACTGCCCGGCCGGCCCCTTACCCTGGCCGTCGTCGTGGCCATTGCGCACCGTCGAGTCGCCGATCAGGATCAGCGACGGCAGCTTCGCGTCGACCGGCTCGGGCAAGGTGACCTTGGCCTGGGCCGGATCGGTGTTGGCCAGGGCGGGCTGCGCCTGCGCAGCCGCCCCCTTCGCCAGCATCAGTAACAGTAACAAGTACAAGAACCGGATCACGCCGGCCAGTAGTTTCAGATAGGAGTTCATGCCCCGATTCTATGACGGCGTCCATTTCGCTGCCGGATACACGCGGCAAAGAATCAGCAAGATGAGCGAACGGGGCGTGGCGCCGCGAGCACAATCGTCGTTCTACCACTTTCACGCGACAACCATGCCCCGCAATGCTTCCTTATCCCTGCTCGCCGCCATTCTTCTCGCCAGCGCCGGCGCCGATGCCGCCATCGGCCAGCGCTTTCCTTCCGAACGCAAGCTGGTCAAGGACCCGGTGACGGGGACGGTGCTGACCTTCCTTACCAGCCGGGCGCACGGCGACTCGAAGATCTACCCCACCCATCCGCAATGGACGTCCGACGGCGAATGGGTGGTGTTCCGCTCGCAGCTGGCCGGTGGCGAGGCGCTGGCCGTCAACGAAGCGACTGGCGCCATCGTGCAGGTGACGGAAGGCGGCTATACGGGCATGCTGAACCTGGCGCGCAAGGCGATGAAGCTGTACTTCATGCGCGAGGACGCGCAAGCCGGGCGCCTGCAGGTGGTCGAGGTGGACCTGGCCACCGTGCTGGCCGACAGCGCGGCCGGGAAGATGCGGCCGGCCGCCAGCTACCAGCGCGTGTGCGGCACCACGCCTGCCGCATTGGGTGCCGGCGGCGACATGGCGCTCGACGCGGACGAACAGTGGGTCTACTTCAGGGTCGGCAAGGAGGAAGCGGCGCGGCACATGGCGCCGGGCGCGAAGATCGAACCGGCTTTCGGCCCGCGCAAGATGGGCGCCGGCCCGAACGGCATCGCGCGGATGAACGTCGCCACCGGCGAGATCGCCCACGTCGTCTCCGTGCCTTTCCAGGTCGGGCATATCCAGGCCAACCTGTGGCGGCCGGGCGAGCTGGTGTTCTCGTGGGAGACCGGCGGCAAGTCGCCGCAGCGCACGTGGACCGTCAAGGCGGACGGCAGCGGCCTGCGCCCGCTCTATCCGGAGGCGCCGTACGAATGGGTCACGCACGAAGCCGTCATCACACCGGATGAGGTGGCGTTTGCCATCATGGGTCACCGGCCGATACCGGACGGCGCCCAGGCCGTGACCGGCCCCGCGACGGACGTGCAGGGCGCAAACCCAGGCCAGGACACGGCCTGGGGCCCGGCCGGCACGCGCGAGAAGCCCAGCGGCCTGGGTGTCGTCAACCTGCGCACGCGCGAAATGAGCATCGTCGGCCAGACCCCATCGGGCAGCGGCCTGTGGCACGTGCACGGCTCGGCCGACGGGCGCTGGGCCGTCGGCGACGACTTCTCGCGCAGCGTGTGGCTGATCGACCGCCGCACGCGCGAGATGAAGCTGCTGACGACGGGCCACAAGACGACGGCCGCCGACCACCCCCACCCCACTTTCAATGCCGACGGCACCAGGATCGAAATCCAGTCCGCCATGATCTCGCCGGACGGGCGCACGATGAACATCGCCATCGTGCCCGTGCCGGAGGACTGGCTGCGGCGCAAGTGAGCCCGATCTCAGGGCGCCAGGTGTACCAGCGTCACGTTGCGCAGCTGGTAGGGCGCCCCCTCCAGCTGGAAGCCGATGCGGCCGGCGCTGGGCTGCACCTTTGTCACGCGGTTCTGCGCCACGCCATTGACCGCCACGTCCACGGCGCCGTCCTGGCAGACGATGTCCACGCTGTTCCATTCGCCCGGCTCCCGCTCGCTGCCACTCCCTGTGCGGGCCTTGATGACCGGTTGCGCGCCCGGTGCGCTGGTGGCCGGTTCGGCGAAGGTGGCGCCAGCCATCGGCAGCACGTCGCCGGCGCTGCCATGCTTGGTCTGCACCTGCAGGCTCAGGGGCCAGACCCGGTCCATCGCCCCAGGGCTCACATGCAGCAACACGCCGGCATTGCCCGGCTGGCCGGTCCAGCGCCATTCCACATGCAGCCGGTAGTTCCGAAAACTTGCCGTCGTGGCGAAGAAGCCCGCCGGCTTGCCGGCCACGTCCAGCACGCCGTCCGGTTTCATGGTCACGACATCCTGCAGCCGCGCCGCGGGCGTCGTCTGCAGTTCCCAACCTGCCAGCCCGGCGCCGTCGAGCAGCCGTTCTTCCCGTGCCGGAACGCTGGCGCATCCCGCCGCGACAAGGCTCAGCACTCCCGTGCACAATATTCTTCCGATCATCCGCTACACTCCTGACCTGTTGCCGACCTATGAAAAAAACCGCCCTGAAACCCGTTCTTGTTCTGCTGATGTCGATGAGCGCCGCCGCCTTTGCCCAAACCCCGTCCGTCCTGCCGCTGTGGCCCGAAGGTGTGCCCGGCGCGCGCGCCATCGGCCCTGAAAAGAACGATGCGACCCATACCGCCAATGTCAGCGAGCCGACCCTGACGGTCGTCAGGCCGGCCGTCGACCGTCCCAACGGCACCGCCGTCATCGTCGCGCCGGGCGGTGGCTATGTGCGCCTGTCGAGCGAGCGGGAAGGCACGCAGTATGCCACCTGGCTCAGCACCCTGGGCGTGACCACCTTCGTGCTGAAGTACCGGATGCAGGAGTTCGGCCACCCGGCGCCCCTGCAGGACGTGCTGCGGGCCGTACGGCTGGTGCGCTCGCGCGCGGCGCAGTTCAATATCGATCCAGACCGCATCGGCGTCATGGGCAGCTCGGCCGGCGGCCACCTGGCGGCCAGCGCCGGCACGCTGTTCGATCACCCGGCCGGCCGCACCGGCAATGCGCTCGATGCCGTCTCCGCGCGGCCGGACTTCCTGATGCTGATGTACCCCGTCATCGCGATGGACGGCCCGGCCGTGCATGCCGGCTCGCGCAAGGCCCTGCTGGGCGCCGATCCTTCCCCGGAACTGGTGCGCCTGATGTCGCTGGAGCGGCAGGTCACGGACAAGACCCCGCCGACGCTGCTGATCCATACCCAGGCCGACCAGGCCGTGCCCGTCGAGAACAGCATCCTGTTCTACCAGGCCCTGACGCGCGCGCGCGTGCCGGCCGAGATGTATCTGTTCGAGCAAGGCGAACACGGCATGGGCATGCGCGACGGCCTGGCCAACGCGTCGAACTGGCCCCGCCGCGCCGAGGAATGGCTGCGCAGCCGGGGCCTGCTGACGCCAAGGACTGCTCAGGCAAAGTAGAACATCGGCTGCAGGGGCCACTCGCGTGGCCGGTTGCCCGGCTCCACTTCCATGATGTCGGCCATATGGTCCCACCAGCGCTGCATCACCGGCTGCCGGGGCAGCGCGTCGGCTGCGTGGCCGGAGCGCAGCTTCAGCACGGCGAACAGCGCCAGGCTCTCCTCGTCGAGAAAGATCGAATAGTCGTAGATCCCGGCCGTGCGCAGGGCCTCGGCCAGCTCGGGCCACAGCGCGTCATGGCGCCGCTTGTATTCTTCCGTCATGCCAGGCTTGAGCTTCATCCTGAAGCCGCGCCGGATCACTTGTTCGCTCATGGTGTCGTCATCTTCTTCAATTCGGCGGCGGCCAGCAGGAAGCCGCCGACGCCGTAGTTGTAACTGGAGGCCGGCCGATAATACGCTGGCTCGGCGCCGGTCTGCTGGATGCCGCCGAAGCGGCCGTCCGCATAGACATTGCGCAGCAGGCCGGCCCACGCCTTCTCGATCACGGGCCGGTAGATGGCCGCATCCAGGTGGCCGTGGTTGACGCCGTAGGCCAGGCCGAACACGAACAGCGCCGAACCGGAGGTTTCCGGCAGCGGCCAGGCGGCCGGGTCGAGCAGGCCGGCGTGCCACAGGCCGTCCGCGCTTTGCAGCCCCGCCACGCGCGCGGCCATCTCGCGCAACTGCCGTATATAAAAGGGGCGCTGCGGATCGTCCGGCGGCAGCACGGCGAGCAGGCGCGCCAGGCCGCCCAGCACCCAGCCCTCGCCGCGCGACCAGAACACCCTCCTGCCGTTCGGCTCGCGCTTGTCGATGTAGCTGGCGTCGCGCGCATACAGGTGCTCTTCGGCGTCGTACAGCGCATCGGACGTACGCCGCCACTGTTCGTGCACATAATCCAGGTATTTACGCTCGCCAGTGGCCTGGTACATCCTGGCCCACACGGGCGGCGCCATGAACAGCGCGTCGCACCACCACCAGGGCAGGCGTTCGTCGCCGGGCTTGAGCGTCTTCAAGGGCAGCAGGCTGTCGAGATGGGCGCGCGTGTCGGCGATCCAGGCCTCGTTCCCGGGGCGGGGATCGCGCAGGTAGAGTTCCAGGTAGGTCAGCCCGATGCTGATGTCGTCCGCGTTCGGGTACGGCCGGTCCTCGCGCAGTTTCCAACCGAAGCCGTGCGCCATCCGCATCATCGCATCGCGGTACTTCGGGTCGCCCGTCGCGTCGGATGCCGCCATGAAGCCCGAGTACAGCACGCTGGACGTCCAGATCTTGTCCAGGTGCGCCGTGGTGCGGGGCAGCTGCCAGTCGGCCACCTTGCGCAGCGCCTTGTCGATGGCGGCCGGCGCCAGCTCGGCCGACAGGTCGCTTGCCAAGGAACCTGGGTCGAGCGGCGCATCGCCGAAGTGGCGGCCGGTGTCCTTGTCGATAATGGCCTGCATCTCCGGCGTAGGCAGCGGGTACGGTGCCGGTTGCCGCACCGCGCAGGCAGCACAACAAACGGCCAGCACGGTGGCGGTAATGACTCGGGTTCGCAGCGTCATGACTTGTCCTGTTCCTCGTAGCTCTTCTTCGACGGGTCTTCCTTGATGGCTCGTGGCCGCACGACGACGCTTGCGGGCGGCAGGCCACGCACCGCGCCGGCGTCTTCCAGCGCCACCGGCGTTCCCAGGGCCAGCCTGGCGTCCGAGAAACGCCAGTCCTCGATGTCGTGCAGGTAGCCGCCTTCGCGCGCCTCGATGTCCAGGTTCTTCAAGGTGAAGCGCTGCAGCGGCGCTTCCCGGAAACCGTCGACCTCGAAGGCGCGGGTGGCGCCCGTGGCCTTGATGTTCCAGATGCTCACGTCGCGGAAGCGCGCCCGCCCTTGCTCGGCTGGCACCGGCGTGGCCAGCACCTTCCACACGGGCGGCACGTCGGTAACGTCCGCGGGAATGCGCGCGTAGCTGTAGCTGGGATTCCAGTTCATCGTAACGCGCAGCACCACGGGAATGTCCTTCATCGTGATGTCGTGCAGCCGCAGGTTCTCGCCGAAGCCGCCACGCGTGTGGGCCGACTTGAACAGGATGCCGACGGGGACCTTGCCTTCCACCGTGATGCGGTAGGCCTCGATATTGCGAAAGCCCCCCGACGTCTCGCTGCCGAAGGTGATGCCGGCGGCAGCCGAGCGCACGATGGCATCGCGGATGATCACGTCCTCGGTGGGCCGCGCCACCCGCAGGCCGTCGGCATCGCGTCCCGCCTTCAGGCACAGGGCGTCGTCGTTGACGTCGATATCGGCGTGCTGCACCAGCACCTTCTTCGACGAGTCGATGTCGATGCCGTCCGTCGATGGCCCCAGCCCGTCGGAATTGTTCCGGATCACGACGCCGTCCACCGTCACGTCGGTCGAGTAGCAGATGTGCAGCGTCCAGAAGCCGGAACGGCGCAGCAGCAGGCCACCGCCGACTTTTACCCGCGACGAGTCGAATACCTGGATCAGGCGCGGACGGTGGGCGTCGTAGTCGGAAGCCCAGCGTAGCCCGCGCGGCTCGTAGGCCTTGCGCAAGGTCCAGTAGCTGTCCCAGAACACCTTGCCGTCGCCGTCGATGGTGCCCTCGCCTTCGATGGCGGCCCCGTGCTGGCGATAGACGTTCACCAGCGCAGCCGGCCAGCGCATCTCGATGCCGGCAATCCGCGTCGGCATCAACGGATAGTCGCGAATGTCCTGCGACCCCAGCAAAGTGACGCCCTTGCTGATGCGCAGCGTGACGCCGCTCTTGACGAAGATCGACCCGGTCAGGTAGGTCCCAGCCGGGAAGGTAACGGTGCCGCCATTGCCCGCTGCCGCGTCGATGGCGGCCTGGATGGCTTTCGTGTTCATCGTGGTGCCGTCGGCCTTGGCGCCGAAGCGCGCGGCGCTGTATTCGGCCGCGCATGCCGCCGTCAACGCCGATGCCAGCAGCAGGGCAGACAACAACCGCAAGCAAACTACCATGCGATACTCCTCATAGATCGTGTCCCTCTTCTCATTTCGACAGACCCAGCAAGCGTACGGGCCCCAGCAGTCCGGAAGGCCGCGGCGCGATCAGCTGGGTATCCTGCGGCACGAAGCGCTGGCCGTAGCGGGCCCACAGCAGCCGGTAGTCCGGCCGTTCCTGGCCCGCGAGCGCATTGAGGGCCAGGTTGGCGACCTTGACCTCGATGCGGTTGCGGCCCGCGCGCAGCAGCGCCGTGACGTCGATGCGGTACGGCGGCGACCACACGGCGCCGGCGCGCTGGCCGTTGACGAAGACGACGGCTGCTTCCCGCACCGGCCCTTCCAGCATGGCGCGCATGCCGGCCGGGACTTTCGGTGCCGTCGCCAGCGGCGTGCCGTCGCCGAAATCGAGCACCACGCCTTGCCCGCCGGCGCCCGCCGGCAGCGTCACGTCCCTTGCGTACGACACCTCGGCCGACAGGTAGCGTGTGGCCGGATCGTCCGTCCATGAGCGCAGCGTCGCCATGGCGCGTGGCGCGCTGCCGGGAAAGGTCACCTGCCAGTCGCGCGACAGGTCGGCCAGCAGGTGTTCGTCGCCGGAAGCCGGCGCCGGCGCGGCCTGTTGTGGCGCATCCGTCAGCACCAGCACGCGCGACTCGTACGGCGCCAGCACCAGCGGCAGCGATGGCGTGACGGTGGCGGCGACCTTGCTGCCATCCATCGGGTTCCACCACGCTGCATGGCGGCGCGGTGCGTGCAACGTCGCCATCGTCCTCACGGGTGCATTGGTGGTGTTGGCGATGAAGTAGATGTCGCCGTCGGCCAGCTTGCGCCGGATAAAACCCACGCTGGACGGCTGCGCCGCCACCTTCAGGTCGGCCGGAAGGAGCGCCGCCAGTGCGGCGCCGACCGCGCCGTCGTCATCCACCAGCCGGACATTGGCGTGCCCGAACAACCGGTTCGCCGCCGCCGCGACCTCCCTGCCAATACGTGCGGCGTCCCGGAAGCCCGGCGCCAGGGTCGGCTTGCCGCCCACGGCGACGATCTTTCCGCCCCCGTCCACGTAAGCCTGCAGCTTGCGCAGCACGCGCGGGTCGAGCCGGCTCACATGGGGGAGGACCAGCACGGGATGGCGCACGCCCAGTGCCAGCACGGATTCGCTGTCCACGTAATCGATATTGTGGCCCGCGTCGAGGATCTGCCCGGTCAGCAGCGGCGTGACGAACCGGTGCATCTCGGCCGACACGGACATCTTCCCCGGCGCCAGCGACGCATACACGTCGGCCACGGGCAGGAACACGGCGACGTCGTTGGCCGGTTCGCCCTGGCGCATCAGGTAACTCATGCGGTGCAGGTAGGCGTTCACGTCAGGCATGACGCTCCACCAGGGCTGGTGGTCGTTGAAGACGGCGGCCGCATAGAAGGCGTAACCGGGCTCGCGCGCGCCCGGCGGGGTGTACGGCCAGCCGTGGCCGACGAACTGGTTTACGCCCTGCAGCAGCATCCGGTCCGCTTCGGCCTTCATGTCCAGCGGCGTGGCGGCAAAAGCGGGGGAATTCAGCCACGTCCACGTTTCGGCGGAAATGACGGGGCGCCCGTACAGGTGGCCGGCCGACGTGGCCCAGCGCGTAAACGAGAACTCGCGGAACTGCGGCCCTTCCCCTTCCGGCAACGCCACCAGGCGGTTGCTGGACATCGTCACGACGGGTTCGCCGTAGGTCTGCGAACGAAAGCGCGTGCCGTGCGCCGCGGCCCAGTCGTTCATCGGCGTCAGGTAGCGCTCGTTGACCAGTTCCGTCTGCGTCAGCGCCCAGTCGTGGCGCAACCCCGCCGCATCCGGTCCCTGCCCCGAGTAGATGACAGGCAGGTGCGGCGCCAGGTCGTAACCGCGGCGGCGGCGGAACTCGGCCAGGAAGTCATCCGTCCAGTCGGTGTTGTAGACCTCCAGGCTGTCCGAGAACACGGCATATGGCGGCCGGTCGCCGAAAGCCTTCAGCAGGGGCGTCGCGACCTTTTCCAGGTGGTGATCGACGGCCGTGCGGCTCAGGTGATCGAGCACGAAGCCTTCCGCCCCCAGCGCCGCCCGCTTGACCTGCTGGGCCGTGCGGCTGGCGAGGTAGAAGGCGACGACCCGCGCGCTGGCCGACGGGGTGACGGCCAGGCGGCCGCCTTCGTCCTTCAACGCCAGCGGCTGCATTGTCGTCGCATCGAATTCCTGGGCCGTGCCGTCGCCGGCGAAGGCCGCCAGCAGGCGCTCGCCGCTCATCACGGCCGGCAGGGCAACGGAGGTCGCGCCCGGCGGCAGAACATGGACGGCCTGGCGCAGCCGCCCCGCCGCTTCCGTTGCCGGCACGTTCGGACCGCCATAGGGCCAGCCGCTGGCGAGGGTCATGTCGACGCGCAGGCCATGCCGGTGCGCGCGGTCGTTGACGAAGCTGACGGCATCGAGGAACTCGTGCGACAGGTAAGGCACGTTACGGATGCCCCGCTCCGGATCGTCCAGTTCCATCGGGTAGACGGGCTGGATCTCGAAGCCGCCGAAACCGCCCGCCTTCATCGCCACCATTTCCCGCTCCAGCTGGGGCTTGACGACGGCGGGGCCGAACCACCACCAGCGCACCAGCGCGCGGGCGTCGTCCGGCGGCGCAGCGAAGCGCTCGGCAACGGCCGCGATGGCGGATGAATCGGCGGCGGCGGCGCCGGCGAGAACGGTCAGGAAGGCGAACGGAAACAGGCGGGCCAGCGCCCGCCCGCGCGCGATGCGGGCAGCCATCGCGGGGAAATCAGACGATGCCGCTGCTGGAGGCGCCGGCCTTGGCCGGGCGGCGTTCGGCTGCCATCGAGCGGTAGCCACTGGCGCGGTAGGCGCCGACCGGATCGGCCGCGCCGCCGGCACGCAGCCTTGCCATCGCCAGGATCGGGCTGACGTCGGTGCGGTAGGCCTGCTTCAGGGTCTGCGCCGCATTGAGCACGTCGTTGGCTTCCTGGTGCGTCCGCAGCGCGTCGCGGTCCACCAGCGCTGCCTGCACGAAGGCGCGCTGCACTTCGACGGCGCTCGACATCAGGCTTTCGATCGGGTCCGTCACATTATGCGACTGGTCCAGCATGTAGGCCGGCGCGAATGCAGGGTCGCGCCCGGCCGCATCGGCCAGCTCATTGAAGACCAGGAACAGCTGGAAGGGATTGATGCTGCCCGAATCGAGGTCGTCGTCGCCGTATTTGCTGTCGTTGAAGTGGAAGCCGCCCAGTTTGCCGAATTGCGCCAGCCGCGCCACGATCATCTCGATATTCGTGTTCGGTGCGTGGTGGCCCAGGTCGACCAGGCACTTGGCCTTCGGCCCCAGTTCGGTGGCGCAGGCAAAGCTGGTGCCCCAGTCGGCGATGGTGGTGGCGTAGAAGGCCGGTTCGAACAGCTTGTGCTCGATGAACAGCTGCCAGTCGGCCGGCAGCGCGGCGTAGATGTCGCGCATGCTGTCCAGGTAGCGTTCCAGCGCACCCCGCAGGTTGCTCTGGCCGGGGAAATTGGCGCCGTCGCCCACCCACACCGTCAATGCCTTCGAACCCAGGGCCTGGCCCAGTTCGATGCATTCGATATTGTGCGCCACGGCCTGGGCGCGCACGGCGCCGCTGGTGGCCGTCAGGCTGCCGTACTTGTACGAGTGGTCCTGGTTCAGCTGGTCCTGGAAGGTGTTCGAATTGACGGCATCGAAGCCCAGGCCATGACCGGTGGCGATTTCGCGCAGCGCGGCCGGATCGTCCGTGCGGTCCCACGGGAAGTGCAGCGACACGGTCGGCGTGGCGCGCGTCAGCTGGTGGATGACGGCGCAGTCTTCCATCTTCTCGAAGACATTGCGCGGCTCGCCCTTGCCGGGGAAGCGGGCAAAGCGGGTGCCGCCCGTGCCGACACCCCAGCTGGGCACGGCCACGGCGAAGGTCTGCGCCAGCGCGGTGAGCCGTTCGATATCGGCGCCGCGGCGCGCCAGCATGCCACCCAGCGCGTCGTAGTCGGCCTGCAGGTCGGCCTGCGCCTTGGCGTTGTGTTCGGCCACGCGGCCGGCGTCGATTACTGCATTCATTGCTGTCTCCTTGAGTCTGCCCGGCCGGCGCGAAGGCCGGCCGTCTTTTTTGTATGGTGGCCTGATTTTAGCGTGGTGAATCACCGATTCGTTGAATAAATCCGACGAGAATCGCGCCAATACTGCGTTGAAAATGTGCGGAAAGGCCCCGGCCTTACCGCGCATTTCCGCCTTGTCTTGACGCGATTTCGTCAAATTTATTGGTCAACGAACTTGTAATTCGCCACACTAGCGCGTGAAGGCGGCGGCGTTGCCCGCGTCGACATTGAGGATATTGCCGGTGCTCTTGGCAGCCTTGTCGCTGGCCAGGAAGTACACGGCTTCGGCGATATCCTCGGGCAGCACGGACAGCTTCAGCATGCTGCGCTCACGGTAGAACTTCTCGACGTCGTCGGCGTCGATCTTGTTCGACTGGGCCCGCTCCTGCTTCCATTTGCCGTCCCAGATGCGCGAACCGCGGATCACCGCATCGGGATTGACGACGTTGACGCGGATGCCGTGCGGCGCGCCTTCCAGCGCGATGCAGCGGGCCAGGTGGATCTCGGCGGCCTTGGCGGTGCAGTAGGCCGAGGCGCCGCTCGATGCGACCAGGCCGTTCTTGCTGGCGACAAAGACCATGCTGCCGCCCAGCTCCTGCAGCTTCATCGTGCGGTAGGCACTGCGGCTGACGAGGAAGTAGCCCTTCACCAGGATGTCCTGGTTGCGGTTCCATACTTCGAGCGTGGTGTCCTCCAGTGGGGCCGACGATGCGATGCCCGCGTTGGAGATCAGCAGGTCGATGCCGCCGAAGCGCAGTGCGCAGGCCGACAGCACGGTCTCGACATGCTCCTCGCTGGTAATGTCGGCGACGATGCCGGCCACGGCATCCTTGCCGCCTACCTTGGCCAGGCTTTCGCGGGCCTGCTCCAGCGCTTCGCCGTCGATATCGGTCAACATCACGCAGGCGCCTTCGGCCAGCAACTGGCGCGCCACGGCCTGGCCGATGCCGCCGGCGCCGCCCGTCACCAGCGCGATGCGCCCGGCCAGGCTTTTCGGCTTCGGCATGCGCTGCAGCTTGGCTTCTTCCAGCAGCCAGTACTCGATGTCGAAGGCTTCCTGTTCGGGCAGGCCGACATAGGTGTCGACGCCGTTCGCGCCGCGCATCACGTTGATGGCGTTGACGTAAAACTCGCCGGCGATGCGGGCGGTGGCCTTGTCCTTGGCGAAGGACAGCATGCCCACGCCGGGGATCAGGTAGATGATGGGATTGGCGTCGCGCACGGCCGGGCTGTTCTCACGCTTGCAGCGCTCGTGGTAGGCCACGTAATCGTCGCGGTAACGCGCCAGGCCTTCATCGAGGCTGGCGGCGACCTTGTCGAAATCCGGATTGGCCGGATCGAAATCAATAAGGTCGAGCACATACGGCCGGATCTTCGTGCGCAGGAAGTGATCGGGGCAGGACGTGCCCAGCGCGGCCAGCGGCTGCAGGTCGCGGCTGCAGACGAACTCCAGCACCGTGTCCGAGTCATCGAAGTGCCCCAGCTTGTACTCGGACTTGCTGATCTTGCCGCGCAGGAGCGGCATCAGGCGGGCCGCCAGCGCCGCGCGCTGTTCGGCTGGCAGCGGCGTGACCTGGGCGCCGCCGAACACGGGCTGCTTCACGTTCGCGGCCAGCCATTCCTCAGCGCGCTGGATCATCGCCAGCGTGTTTTCGTAGCAGGCCTTGGCCGTATCGCCCCAGGTGAACAGTCCATGGCCTTCCAGGATGATGCCCTTCAGCTGCGGCTGGCCCTGCGACACTTGCTCCAGTTTCAGGCCCAGGTCGTAGCCGGGGCGCTGCCACGGCAGCCAGCCCAGTTCCCCTTCGAAGATGCGCTGCGTCAGGGCTTTGCTGTTGGCGCAGGCGGCAATGGCGATGACGGAATCGGGGTGCATGTGGTCGACGTGCTTGCGGTCGATATAGGCATGCAGCGGCGTGTCGATGCTGGCCGCGCGCGGATTCAGGTTGAACGTGCAGTGCGGCAGGTAGGCCACCATCTCGTCTTCCAGCGCCAGGCCACGGTAGCGTGCCTTCAGCGCGCGCAGCTTGTCCATGTACAGCGTCGAGAAGCCATCGAGCTTGATGCTGCCCAGGTCTCCGCCGGAGCCCTTCACCCACAGTACCTCGACCTGTTCGCCGCTGAGCGGATCGGCCATCATTACCTTGGCCGACGTATTGCCGCCGCCGAAATTGGTGATCCGCAGGTCCGAGCCCAGCAGGTTCGAGCGGTACAGCAGCAGCTCAGGCTCGCTCATGGCGGCCGCCTTCGCGTCGTCCCACAGCGATGCGATGGGCTGCTTTTGCTTCAGTTCTTGCGATCCTGTCATACGTTCTCCGTCGTTGATATGCGTTCTGTTCTGCCGTGGTTGGTCTCCACCTTGGCAAGCGCAATCAGTAGAAAACAGGGGCCCTTGGGGTGTCAATGCGCTAGCGCTCAACATCGTGACCAAGAACGAATTAATCATAAGGATGATCGGAACGCGCAGCGATGGGGTGCTCGGCCTGGAAATAATCACGGTTTTGAGCAATGGGTGATTGACGGCCGAAATTGAAGTGTTTAGCCTCTACCGTTAACAAACAGACCACCCCGGGTCCCCGCCCGCGGAGTAGGTTCACTACAAGGAGACGACAATGGTTAATCACAAGCGCCGTAAACGTTTGCTGAAACTGCTCGCCGAGCACCATACCGCCAGCGTTCCCCAGCTGGTCGAATGGCTCAGTGCTTCCCCCGCCACCGTGCGCCGCGACATCAGCTGGCTCGCTGCCCGCAACCTGCTGACCCGTACCCGTGGGGGCGCGGCCAACCTGGCCCAGAAAAAGCGCAATTTCGCCCTCACCAGCGAGACCTTCGAGCACAATATCCAGTGCTTCGCCGAGCGCAAACGGGCCATCGCCCGCTGCGCCGCCGGCATGTGCGCGGAAGGCGAGACCATCGTCATCAACGGCGGTACCACCACCTTCATGATGGCCGAGTTCCTGGTCGATAAGCACCTGAAGATCCTGACCAACTCCTTCCTGATGGCCGAACGCCTGCTGGTCTCCAGCGAGAACGAGATCATCCTCCCGGGCGGCAAGGTGTACCGCGAACAGAACGTGATTCTCTCGCCGTTCGACAACGACATCACCCAGCACCACTACGCCGCCAAGATGTTCATGAGCGTGTATGGCTTGTCCTTGTTGGGACTGATGGAAGCGGACCCGCTGCTGATCCAGGCCGAGAAGCGCCTGATCGGCCAGGCCGAGGAACTGATCGTGCTGGCCGACAGCTCGAAGTTCGCCAAGAAGGCGGGCCTGATCCTGTGCGGGCTCGATCGCGTGTCCACCGTGATCACCGACACCTACGCGTCCGACGCGGCCGTGCAGCTGCTCGAGCAGTCCGGTGTCAAGGTGATCACCGTGGCGCCCGAAGCCATGCCGGCCCAGCAGCCGCCGATGTCCTTCCCCTACGGGTTCGAGTTCCAGGCCCAGGGCCTGTTCCAGGCGGAGATTTCGCATTGAACGCATCCCATACACCGAAGCGCCGGGCACTGGCTGCCGCGCTGGCGCTGCTCGTCACCGGCATGGTCGGCGGCTGCGGCGACAAGGGCAACGCGGGCGCGCCGCCGGAAGGCAAGATTCGCATCGCCATGGTCGTCAAGAGCCTGGGCAACGGCTTCTTCGACGCCGCTCACACGGGCGCCAAGGAGGCGGCCGGCCAGCTGAAGGATGTCGAGATCATCTACACCGGCCCCACCACGCCCAGCGCGGAAGGCCAGATCGAAATCGTCAACTCCTTGATCAGCCAGAAGGTCAACGCCATCGTCATCTCGGCCAACGATCCGAATGCGCTGGTGCCGATCGCGAAGAAGGCCATGGCGCGGGGCATCAAGGTGCTGTCCTTCGACAGCGGCCTGGCCCAGGAAGGCCGCCTGATGCAGCTGAACCCGTCGAACGCGGAACTGATCGGGCGCAAGCAGCTGCAGATGGCCAGCGACGCCATCGGCGGCGCCGGCGAGGTGGCCATCCTGTCCGCCTCGGCGCAAGCGACCAACCAGAATATCTGGATCGGGGTGATGAAGCAGGAACTGGCGCGCCCCGAGTTCGCGAAGCTCAAGCTGGTGGCCACCGTGTACGGCGACGACCAGTCCGACAAGAGCTACCGCGAGGCCCTGGGCCTGCTGCGCAGCTACCCGAACCTGAAGGCCATCATCGCGCCGACCACCGTCGGCATCAACGCAGCCGGCAAGGCCGTGGTGGACGAGAAACTGGTGGGCAAGGTGTACGTGACGGGACTGGGCCTGCCCTCCGAAATGGCCGGCCACGTCAAGAGCGGCGCTGTCAAGGAGTTCGCGATCTGGAACCCGATCGACCTGGGCTACGCCGTCACGTATGCGGCCTACGATTTCGTCAAGGGCGCCCCGGACGCACGGCCGGGCGGCAAGATCGCCGCCGGGCGCATGGGCAGCATCGTCATCGACGCGAAGGGCGAGGCGGCGATGGCCGAACCGTTCACCTACGACGCCAAGAACGTCGACCAGTTCTCGAAGATCTTCTGACATGCAAGCGAACCTCTCCAACCCGGCGTCACCGGGAACGGCCGCGCGCACGCCGCCGGTGCTGCAGCTGGCCGGCATCAGCAAGCGCTTCGCCGGCATTACGGCGCTGAATAAGGTAGCGCTATCGGTACAGCCCGGCGAGGTAATGGCGCTGATCGGCGAGAACGGGGCCGGCAAGTCCACCCTCGTCAAGACCTTGACCGGCATCTACCAGCCCGACGAAGGTAGCATCCTGCTGAACGGGCAGGCCGTCACGTTCGCGAACGCACAGGACGCGATGCGCGCCGGGATCACGGCCGTGCACCAGGAAAGCGTGATGTTCGACGAGCTGACGGTTGCCGAGAACATCTACGTGGGCCGCCAGCCCATGCAGGGCGGGCGCATCGACTGGCCCCGCATCGAGCGCGAGGCAGCGCAGCTGTTCGCCCGGCTGGAAGTGAGCCTGCCCGTTCGCGCCAGGGTGAAGGACCTGTCGGTGGCACAGCGCCACTTCGTCGAGATCGCGCGGGCCTTGTCGCAGGAGGCCCGCGTCGTCATCCTGGACGAGCCGACGGCAGCGCTGTCGCAGCGCGAGATCCATGAGCTGTACCGCATCGTGCGCCAGTTGAAGGAGGCCGGCACGGCCATCATCTTTATCTCGCACAAGTTCGACGAGATTTTCACGGTGGCGGACAGCTACACGGTGCTGCGCGACGGCCAGTACGTTGCGGCCGGCCGCCTGGCCGACATCTCGGAAGGGGAACTGGTGGCGCTGATGGTGGGCCGCGCCGTGCACCAGGCCTACCCGAAGGCGGACGTCACGCCCGGCCCGGTACTGCTGGAAGTGCAGGGCTTTTGCCACCCCACCGAGTTCGACGACGTCAGCTTCCAGCTGCGCCAGGGCGAAATCCTGGGCTTCTACGGCCTGGTCGGCGCCGGCCGCTCGGAAGTGATGCAGGCCCTGTTCGGCCTGACGCCCCTGGCGCGCGGAACCGTGACGTTGGGCGGCAAGGCCGTGCGCATTGGCTGCGCGGCCGAGGCCATCGCGCACGGCATCGCCTACGTGCCGGAAGACCGCCAGCACCAGGGTGCTCATCTGAGCATGCCGATCCTGCACAACATTACCCTGCCCATCCTGGACCGCATCGGCTTCTTCCTGCGCGGACGCCGGACGCAGGAAAACGCGGTGGCGCGCCACTTCAGCGAACAGCTGGAACTGAAGGCCAGCCACCTGTGTCAGCACGTGGCCGAACTCTCCGGCGGCAACCAGCAGAAGGTCGTGCTGGGCAAATGGCTGGCCACCAACCCGAAAGTGATCATCCTGGACGAACCCACCAAGGGCATCGACATCGGCTCGAAGGCCGCCGTGCACCGCTTCATCGGCCAGCTGGTGAGCCAGGGCCTGGCCGTGATCCTGGTGTCGTCCGAACTGCCCGAGGTGCTGGGCCTGGCCGACAGGGTCATCGTCATGCACCAGGGCCGCATCCAGCGCGAGTTCGCGCGGTTCGAGGCGACGCCTGAGCGCGTCGTGGCGGCCGCATCGGGCTGCGAAACCCACGTCGAGGAGGCAGCATGACCCTGCTGAACAAGAATGTGCTGAAACAGCGCGAAACGCTGCTGGCCGCGTCGATCGTGGCGCTGGTGCTGCTGGTGGGCCTGCGCGCGCCCATCTTCGTCAGCCCGGGCAGCCTGGCCAACCTGCTGACCGACAGCACCTTGCTCGTCATGCTGGCACTGGCGCAGATGCTGGTCATCGTCACGCGCGGCGTCGACCTGTCGGTGGCGTCGAACCTGGCCCTGTCCGGCATGATGGCGGCGCTGCTGGCTTCGCGCAACCCGGACCTGCCGCTGGTGCTCGTCGTGCTGGCGGCGGCGGCCATCGGCCTCGTGCTCGGCCTCGTCAACGGCTGGCTGATCGGCTACCTGGAGCTGCCGCCCATCGTCGTCACCCTCGGCACGATGAGCGTCTACCGTGGCCTCGTGTTCGTACTGTCCGGCGGCGCGTGGGTGTCGTCGCACCATATGCCGCAGCACTTCATCGCCTTTCCGCTGGCACGCCTGCTGGGCGTGACGCATCTCGTGTGGATCGCCGGCGCGGCCGTGCTGGCGGCCTGGTTCCTGGCGCGCCACAGCCGCTTCGGCCGCGACCTGTACGCCATCGGCAACGCGCCCTCGTGCGCCCGCTATGTCGGCATTCCGATGGCGCGCCGGCTGCTGTGGACCTACGGCCTGTCCGGCCTGATGGCGGGCCTGTGCGGCTACCTGTGGGTGGCGCGCTATGCCGTCGCCTACACGGAGATCGCCTACGGCTTCGAATTCACCGTCATCGCCGCCTGCGTCATCGGCGGCATCAGCATCGCCGGCGGCACCGGCAGCGTCACGGGCGCCGTGCTGGGCGCGCTGTTCCTGGCCGTGATCGGCAACGCGCTGCCCGTCGTGCAGGTGTCGCCCTTCTGGCAAAGCGCCCTGACGGGCATCGTCATCCTGGCCGCCGTATTGATCAACGCCCGCGACGGCAAGCATGGCGGACGCCAGATCCTGCCGCTGCACCTTGGCCCGAACCGGAGCGCCGCGTGAACTCAACCACTATCGACAGCAACATGCAAGCCACCCACAGCTCGCGCTACACCATCCAAGACAGTCCGGGCTTTCGCATCACGGCCCTGCTGGGCAAATGGGAAGCCCTGCTCGCCCTGCTGTTCGTGGCGGCCTTCCTCGCCAACGGCATCCTGCTGCCCACTTTCCTGGACCCGTACAACCTGGCCGACGGCACCTTCAACTTCAGCGAGAAGGCCCTGATCGCCCTGCCGATGGCGCTGTTGATCATCTGCCGCGAGATCGACATCTCCGTGTCCGGCATCCTGGCCCTGTCATCGGTTGCCATCGGCATCGCCCACACCAGCGGCCTGCCGCCCCAAGTGCTGCTGCCCGTGGCGCTGGCGGCCGGTACCGCCTGCGGCCTGCTCAATGGCGTGCTGGTGACGAAGTTTGCGCTGCCGTCCATCGTCGTTACCATCGGCACCGTGTCGCTGTTTCGCGGCCTGGCCAGCGTGGTCCTGGGCGACAAGGCCTTCACCGGCTACCCCCAGCTGATGGCGGACTGGGGCCAGGGCTACTTCTTCGACGTCATCCCGCGCGAATTCGTCGTGCTGCTGGCGTTCGCCGCGCTGTTCGCCGTGGTGCTGCACTGCACGCGCTGGGGCCGCCGCATCTACGCCATCGGCAACAACCCCGTGGCAGCGCGTTTCGCCGGCATCGAAGTGAACCGCTACCGGCTGGTGCTGTTCATGCTGACGGGCGCGATGGCGGGCCTGGCGGCCTGGCTGCTGACGGGCCGCATCGGCAGCACCCGCCCGAACATCGCGATGGGCTGGGAGCTGGAAGTGATCACGATGGTGATACTGGGCGGCGTCAGCATCGCCGGTGGCGCCGGCACCATCGGCGGCGTGATGCTGGCCGTGCTGACCCTGGGCACGGTGACCTACGGCCTGTCGCTGGCGAACATCCCCGGCATCTACATGACCATCGTCATCGGCCTGCTGCTGCTGGTGACGATCGCCGTGCCCCGCCTGCTGCGGGGCCGCAAGGTGGCGAAATGACGGCGACCGTCGTCCTCGATATCGGCAAGACCAACGTCAAGCTGGCGCTGATCGACGCGGACGGCCACCAGCTTGCCGAGCGGCGCCGTCCGAATGCCGTGCTGCGCGACGGGCCCTACCCCCATCACGACACCGAAGGCATCTGGGAGTGGATGCTGGCGACGCTGGCGGCGTTTTCGTCCATGGCAACGGTCGACGCCATCGTTCCCGTCACGCACGGCGCCACCGCGGCACTGGTCGGCGACGACGGCCTGGTGCTGCCCGTGCTGGACTACGAGCATGAGCCGGCCGCGCCGCTGGCGCACTACCTGTCCGTGCGGCCCGGCTATGCCGATACGTGCTCGCCGCGTCTGCCGGCGGGCCTGAACCTGGGCCGCCAGCTGGCCTGGCAGGCGCAGGCCTTCCCGGCCGAATTCGCCCGCGCGCGGCACATCCTGATGTACCCGCAGTACTGGGCCTGGCGCCTGTCAGGCGTGGCCGCCGGCGAGGCGACGTCGCTGGGCTGCCATACGGACCTGTGGGAACCGGCCGGCCAGCGGTATTCGACCCTGGTCGACACGCTGGGCTGGCGCAGCCTGATGCCGCCATTGCGCCGCGCCTGGGACACCCTGGGTTTCATCCTGCCCGAATTGGCGGCGCGCACCGGCCTGCCGCCCCGCTGCCGCATCGTGTGTGGCATCCACGACAGCAATGCCTCGCTGCTGCGCCACCTGGGCGCGGCGGCGGGGACCGAAGCGCCGGCCGTGCTGTCCACCGGCACCTGGGTGATTGCCGCCGCACCGGGCAAGCCGCTGGACGGCCTGCGCGAGGCGGCGGATATGCTGGCCAATTGCAGCGCGCTGGGCCAGTGCGTGCCGTGCATGCGCTTCATGGGCGGGCGCGAGTTCGCCGAGCTGGCGGGCGCGGCGCCCGTGCCGTGCGACGTACCGGTCCTGCAGCGCCTCATCGACCAGGGCACGTTCGCGCTGCCCGGGTTTGCCGGCGCGGGCGGACCGTTCGCGGGACGCACAGGCAGCATCGCCGGGCCGTCGCCTGCGTCGGATACCGAGCGCTATGCGCTGGCGACCCTGTATTGCGTCCTGATGAGCGACTACTGCCTCGATGCGCTGGGGGCGGGCGGGCACGTCGTCGTCGAAGGCAGCTTCACGGCCAATCCTTTTTTTGCATCGTTGCTGGCGGCACTGCGCCCCGGGCGGCAGGTCGCCGTCACGGACGATGCCAGCGGCACGACGTGCGGCGGCTGGATGCTGGCCCACTGGGGCAGCGCGCCGGCGGTACGCTCGACGGTGGCGGCGCCGCTGCTGCTGGATGGGTGGCAGGCGTATCGGCGGCGTTGGCTGGCACAGCTGGGCTGACGGCAGCGGGAAATTGCTTAAAAAATGGGGTCCGTCCCCATTTTTCCGGCAACGTCATGGCGCTATCAGGTTGATGCGCGTCGGCACATCCCGTTCGGCGCTCAGGACACCATCCTTCTCCCTCAACTCCACCACCTGGATGCTGCTGCGCCGCTGCGCCGGCCCATCGAGTTTCTCGCGACCGGGCGTGCGGCCGGGGTGGGTGAAGTAGAACAGGAAGGCGCGCCCGCCGCTGACGACGACGTCGGGATGGCCGCCGATGACGCCATCATCAAGGCCCTGCCCCGGCGCCCGCAGCAGGGTGCCGGCTTGCCGCTGCCAGGTCAGCGCGTCGGCTGAGCGGTACACGGCCAGGCCACGCCACACGTCCGTGATCATCCACCAGTTGCCCCGCCAGCGGAACACCTTCGGGCCCTCGCCAGCCTGGTCGCCGATGGCTTTGCCGCCGGGCCGCCAGTCGCGCAGGTCGGTACTGTCGGCGTACCAGACGGATTTGCCGTCGGCTTCGTTGTTGTACCACATGCGCCAGCCGCCTTCGGGCAGCGCCACGACGGCTGCATCGATGACCTTGTCCGATGCCAGTGCCAGCGCGCGTGGATCGTGCCAGTGCCGCAGGTCCGTGCTGGTGAGATGAACGATGCGGCGCGGATGCTTCCAGTCGGCGAACACGCCCGGCACCACCGTGAGGAACATGTGATACGTGCCGTCCGGCGCATGCACGATGTCGGGCGCCCAGTGCGTAGGCGCGGTGCCCGCCAGTTCCGGCGGCAGGTCGATATCGGCTGTGCCCACGTACTGCCACGTGGCGCCCTGGTCGGCCGATTCGGCAATGCCGATGCGGGTGCCGTGCACCCATTCGATAGCCGGCACGCCCGGCACGTTGGCGCGGCGATTGGTATAGAACATCCACCACCGCCCGCGCGCCGAGTTCCAGATCACCACCGGATCAGCCGCGCCGTCGAATACCGGGTCGCGGAACAAGGGCTTGGCCGCGATCCGTCCCGCATCGGCGACCGGTACGCCGAAGTCCGGCGTGCCGTCCGCGCGCCAGGCGATGCCTTGCGCACGCGTGTGACGGTCGGGGTTCTTCAGCGGGTCACCCACGAGGTCGCGGTAGTCGCGGGCGTGGTAGACCAGGATGTCGGTCTTGCCATCCGGCGTCGTCGTGAACGAATTGTGGCCAGGGCCGTACTGGCCGTTGGCGGCGCTGCTGGCGAACACGGGACGTGCCGACTTGGTCCACGCCTTCGCGTCGAGCAGGTCGGCGCCCACGGGCGCTGTCAGCAGCCCCAAGGCGTAATTGGCGTCGGTGGCGCTGGCCGAGTAGGTAAGGAACACGCGGCCATTCTTCACCAGCACGGCCGGCGCCTCGTTGACGTCGTGCTTCACCTTCTCCCACGGATAATCCGGTTCGGAGAGCAAGGTGGCTGGCCCGGTGATCGACAGCGGCGTGTCCATCTTCGCGATGTAGATGGCGGTAAGCTGTTTCGCCCGCGCCGGCGGGCGCTGCGTCCACACCAGGTAGCGCTGCCCGTCCAGCGCGAAGGTGGTGGCATCGAGCGAGAAGCTTTCCCAGCCAGTCTTCAACTGGCCCCGTTCGATCCACTCGCCTTCGAACGGGTCGGCGGCGGCGTTTTCCAGCACGTACAGGCGGATATCCCAGATGGCATCGGCCCGGCTGGCCGTGAAGTACAGGTACCACTTGCCGTCGATGCGGTGCAGCTCCGGGGCCCAGATATGGTGGCTCATGGGGCCGGTCGCGTGCTTCTTCCACACCACCTTCGCCTGCCCCCGTGCCAGGCCGTCGAGCGTGCGGGCGCGGCGCAGTTCGATGCGGTCGTATTCCGGCACGGTGGCCGTGAAGTAGTAATGGCCGTCGGTGTGCAGGGTGACGTGGGGATCGGCGCGCTGGCGTACCAGCGGGTTGTCGAAGGCGGGCGCGCCTTGCGCCACCATGCAGAATGCGAAAAACGCCGCCGGCACGAAGCCGGCGGCGCTGGAGAACGAAGGCAGATGCATGCTCAGAATTTCAGGGAAACACTCGCATAGTATCGGCGTCCGGAGAACGCCAGCTCGTTGACGCGGAACAGGTCGCCGGCATCAGTGATCTCCTCCTGGTCGGTCAGGTTCTTGCCCTCGATCGAGAACGTGACGTTGTCGCTGTAGCGGTACTGCAGCTTGGCGTCCAGGTAGCCCGTCTTCTCCTGGAAGTTCGGATTGCCCGACACGTCGTTGCCGCCCGTGTAGAAGCGGTCGCGCGAGTTGTAGGCGACGCGGGCATTGATCGGACCGCGGTCGTACCACAGCGCCACGTTGTAGCTGTTCTTCGACAGGCCCGGGTAAGGCAGCACCGTGCCATCCAGGACGTTCAGGCGCTCGGTGCCGGCCGCGTATTTGTACGTCATGCGCGTGTAGTTGACGTCGCCGCCGAAGCCGCTCAGCCAGCCGGGCAGGAACGTAAAGGCGGTACGCGCCGTGATCTCGATACCCTTCGTCGTCGCGCCCTTGCCGTTGATCGGCTGCGTGACGTCCCAGCGGCTGCCGTCGTGGAACACATCGACACCCTTGACCAGCTGCTTCTCCAGGATGTAGCTGGAGATTTCCTTCTTGAAGAAGGCCGCGCTGACCTGGGTATCCGGGCCTGGGTAGTATTCCAGCGACAGGTCCGTGTTCGTCGCGCGGAACGGCTTCAGGTCCGGATTGCCGGCCGTGCAGTCGTCGGTGCCGTCGCCGCCGAACTCGGACCGGCCGCTGTACAAGGTGCAGGACGCGTTGGGCGCCAGCAGGTCGATGCGGGGGCGCGACATCACCTTGCCCCAGCCGACCCGCGCCAGGAACACGTCGGGCACGAGCCACATCATCGCGTTCGCACTGGGCAGCACGTCGTGGTACGAACTGGCCACGCTGGAAATGCCGTTCTCGATAATATAGTCGGTGAAGCCCGAGACGCCCGTGCCGGTGGCCACGCGGACCTTGTTCTGGTACGAGCCCGTCGCCACGGCGCGGGTATAGGTGTAGCGCGCACCCACGTTGCCGTTGATCGTGTAGCCGAACAGCTCCGTGTCGAAGTCCAGCCGCCCATAGCCCGACCGCACGCGCTCCTCGGCACCGTAGACGGGAATCTGCGCGTAGACGTTGCCGTCGTTGGCGCGGGCATTCTGCACCAGGTCGTGATTGAAGTGCGACGTGTCGAAGAACGGTGCCGCCTTGTTGAAGTCGGGCGCGACCCAGCTCGAAGGCAGGTTGCTGACATTGTCGAAGCCCTTGAAGAAGGAGCCGGGCGAGCGGGTGCGGATCGTGTCGATCAGCTGCGCCATCTGGCCCGCCGTCATGTAGGCGGTCGAGCTGTAGGGATTGAGCAGCGACTGCGAATCCGGCGCCCTTGGCGTGCCGTTCCAGTTCGGGTCGTAGATCAGGGTCTGGTTGATGTTCGCGCTCGGGACGATCACGTCGTCGCTGACGTCCGACAGGCTGTTACCCGTGTAGCGCAGGAAGCCGCCGCCCTTGTACTGGCGCCCGGTCGACTTGCGCGCCTGCGCGCCGAACCAGACCTTCGTGAAGAACGGCGTATCGAGGCGGTATTTCAGATCCAGCTTGGCCTGGTCTTCCCTGTTCTCCACTTCCTCGGGGCGGTACTGCAGCTGCACCTGCGTGTACGCGCTGCTGCTTTCCGGCGAATACCCGGCCGGGAAGGCAAAGTGCGGCAGGCCCTGGTTGTCCAGCGAGACCTTCAGCCCGGGCGCGTCCATCGTCATCGTCACGTTGTTGCTCTGGCTGACGTAGTCGGACTTCGACTTGCCGATCAGGCCTTCCGCTTCCAGCCGGTCGCGCTTGAAATTGAAACCCGTCGAGTAGTATTTCGAGCGCACGTTCAGCGAGAAGTCGCGCGCCGACGTATAGAACGCGCCCTGCCCGCCCTGCCCTGCCGTGTACAGGCAATCGCCGACGGTGTACTCGGTGACGTAGTGGTCGCGCACCGTCATGCCGCTTGGGGTGCCCGTGGTGGTGGCGGGAATGCAGGTACCGGCCGTGGTCTGCCGTCCCGCGCTGTCGTACACCGGCGCCTTGCCGGCGCCGGACAGGCGGTTCACGTTCTCGAAGTTGGTGCCGAAGTTGCGGTCGTTCAGGCGCTGGTCCTGCTTGTTGTCCTGGTAGCTGGCAAAGGCCGTGAAGTCCTTGGCGAACTGGTACTGCGCCGTCAGCTCGGCCGACGAGCGCTTGTGGTCGCGCGTCCAGATGCCGTAGCGGGGAATGCCGGGCGAGTAGTCGTTCCACTGGTTCAGGCAGGCCGTCTTGTCGGCGGTGGCAAGGCCGTCGCAGCCGGCCTTGCTGCCGATGGCGGCCAGGGCCGGGTCGCGGCTGACCACCGTCTTTTCGGGCGACATGTCCCAGTCGCGCAGGAAGCGCCACGAGGTGTTGCGGGCGTAGTCGTTCTGCGTCAGCACCTTGTCGTAGACCAGGTTGGCCATCAGGCCCAGGCGGTTGCCGAAGTAGCGGTCCGCCAGCAGCAGGCTGGCGCGGGGATCGACGCCACCACGGCTGGTCGAGTGTTCGGCCGAGACGGTGGTGGCGATGGTGCGCTTGGTGAAGTCGAGCGGCTTGCGCGTCTTGATGCTGACGGTGCCGCCCACGCCGCCTTCGGTCATGTCGGCCGTGGTGCCCTTGTAGACGTCGATCGACGCGATCAGTTCCGAGGCCAGCTCGCGCAGCTCGGCGCCCCGCCCTGCCCCACCGCCCGTGCTCAGCACCGACATGCCGTTGATCTCGACACGGTTCAGGTCCGGCTCGACGCCGCGGATCGCTACCTGCGAGCCTTCGCCGAAGGAGCGCGACAGCTGCACACCCGTGATGCGCGACAGCGCCTCGCCCACGTTCTTGTCGGGGAACTGGTTGATGTCCTCGGCCACCAGCGAGTCGGACACGGTGGCGTTGCGGATCTTGCGGTCGATCGCCGACGCCACGGACTTGCGCGTGCCGACCACCATGACGACATTGGCCTGATCGCCGGCGGCAGCTGCGGCCTGGCGGCCCTGCGGTGCCGCGCTTCCTTGCTGCGCACCGGCCGCGCCGCTCGCGCCGCTGCTGGCCTCCTGCGCTGCGGGTGCCGCCTCGGCCTGCACCGGTGCAGGCGCCGTGCTCTCCTGGGCCTGGGCGGCCTGCGCGGCCAGCAGCGCCGCCGCCAGTGCCACGGCGGTCATGCGGCACGCTTGTCCGGGGCGTGGTTTGTTCAGTTGCTCGCTCACTGTGATCTCCTCCGAATGTCGGCCATTTGGCTGGCCTGTGGTCGGTACCCGGATGCCGCCGCGACCCGTGGCGGCGGCTTGCCGGGTCCTGCTGTTCGATCAGCTTTTTTTATTCTATGGGAGGGCCACGCATAAAAAGTCGCGCGAACGGAAAGAATCAGAATGATGATTAGGGGGTCGTTTCGATCACGGGCGTGAGCGAAATTCCGTGCGGCGTGCGCGGCACGAGATTTTTTGCGGTGGCGGCGGCGTCGACGCCGGTGCCTGCTCGCCCGCCTGCGCGCGCCGATAAAAAAACCGCCGGGCTCCTTGCGGAGGCCGGCGGCTTCGGTCAGTGCTGACGCGGTATTACGCTTCGCGCGATGCCTTCTTGCGCTCGTGCTCTTTCAGGAAGCGCTTGCGCAGGCGGATCGACTTCGGCGTGATTTCGACCAGTTCGTCGTCCTCGATGAATTCGACGGCGTATTCCAGCGACATCTGGATCGGCGGCACCAGGCGCACCGCTTCGTCGGTACCGGACGAACGCACGTTGGTCAGCTGCTTGCCCTTGATCGGGTTGACCACCAGGTCGTTGTCACGCGAGTGGATACCGATGATCATGCCTTCGTAGACCGGGTCGTTGTGCGACACGAACATGCGGCCACGATCCTGCAGCTTCCAGATCGCGTAGGCCACGGCAGCGCCGTCGTCCTGCGAGATCAGCACGCCGTTGCGCCGGCCGGCCATCTCGCCACGCGAGTTGTCGACCGGTGCGTAGGCGTCGAACACGTGGCTCATCAGGCCGGTGCCGCGGGTCAGGGTCATGAACTCGCCCTGGAAGCCGATCAGGCCACGGGCAGGAATGCGGTACTCGAGGCGCACGCGGCCCTTGCCGTCCGATTCCATGTTCTGCAGGTCGCCACGACGACGGCCCAGTTCTTCCATCACGCCGCCCTGGTTGGCTTCTTCCACGTCGACCGACAGGTTTTCAAACGGCTCATGGCGCACGCCGTCGACCATCTTGAAGACCACGCGCGGACGCGATACGGCCAGCTCGAAGCCTTCGCGGCGCATGTTCTCGATCAGGATGGTCAGGTGCAGCTCGCCGCGGCCCGACACTTCGAAGATCGTGTCGTCGTCGGTCGGTGCCACGCGCAGCGCGACGTTGGCCTTCAGTTCCTTGTCCAGGCGATCGCGCAGCTGGCGCGACGTGACGAACTTGCCTTCGCGGCCCGCCAGCGGCGAGTTGTTGACCATGAAGTTCATCGTCAGGGTAGGCTCGTCGACGGTCAGCATCGGCAGCGCATCCGGCGTATCCGGGGCGCACAGCGTCGAACCGATGCCGATTTCCTCGATGCCGTTGACCAGCACGATGTCGCCAGCGACGGCTTCGTCGACCAGCACGCGTTCCAGGCCCTTGAAGTTCAGCACCTGGTTGATGCGGCCCTTGATCGGGGTGGCGCCAGGGCCATCGACCACGATGACATCCTGGCCAGCCTTGACGCGGCCGCGCGAGATGCGGCCGATGCCGATCTTGCCGACGTAGGACGAGTAGTCCAGCGACGTGATCTGCATCTGCAGCGGGCCGTCCGGATTGTCGTCGCGCACGGGCACGTGCTGCAGGATGGCTTCGAACAGCGGCTTCATGTCGCCTTCGCGCACGTCTTCGGTCAGGCCCGAATAACCGTTCAGGCCCGAGGCGTAAACGATCGGGAAGTCCAGCTGCTCGTCGTTGGCGCCCAGCTTGTCGAACAGTTCGAAGGTGGCGTTGATGGCCCAGTCGGCGCGTGCGCCCGGACGGTCGATCTTGTTGACGACGACGATCGGCTTCAGGCCCAGGGCCAGCGCCTTGCGCGTCACGAAGCGGGTCTGCGGCATCGGGCCTTCCTGCGCATCGATCAGCAGCAGCACGGAGTCGACCATCGACAGCACGCGCTCGACTTCACCGCCGAAGTCGGCGTGGCCGGGGGTGTCGACGATATTGATGTGGGTGCCTTCGTACTCAACGGCGCAATTCTTCGACAGAATCGTGATCCCGCGTTCCTTTTCGAGGTCGTTCGAGTCCATGACGCGGGTGTCGACCTGCTGGTTTTCACGGAAGGTGCCAGACTGACGCAGCAGTTGGTCCACGAGGGTAGTTTTGCCGTGGTCAACGTGAGCGATGATGGCGATATTGCGAATTGCGCGTTTTGTAGTAGACATGGTCGTTGTGGTTACAGAAAGACTGCGAGTGCGGATGCACTGAACCCACTAGTATAGCACGGTGAGATGACAGCCACCAGCGTACTTCTGCGGGGGCGCGTGCGACCACTGCGCCGTCGAGAAATCTGGCATGCTGGTGCAAAGCGTAGAATGTACAGCCATGCCGAGCCCCGATTTCCCCGACAAGCACCCTGCAAGCGTCCTCCAGCACTACCGTCGCCGGGTGCCGCGCACGCCGGCGCCCCTTGTGCCGGTTGGCTCGCCTGATTACCGCCGGGTGTTCGAGGCCGGTTCCGCGCCCTACCTGCTGCTGTCGACGGACTTCACCATCGTCGCCGTCAACGACGCTTACCTGCGCGCCACGGCGACGCAGCGCGACGTCATCGTCGGCCGCAATATCTTCGACGTCTTTCCCGACAATCCGAACGACCCGGAAGCGAACGGCGTGGCCAACCTGCGGGCATCGCTGATGCGCGTGCGGCACAGCGGCCAGGCCGACACGATGGCCGTGCAGAAGTACGACATTCCCATTCCCGGCATGCCGGGCGGTTTCGAGCAGCGCCACTGGAGTCCCGTCAATTCGCCCGTGTTCGACGAGCGCGGCGAACTGACCCATATCATCCACCGGGTCGAGGACGTGACGGCCGTGGTGCAAGCACGCGCGCAGTCGGTGCGGATGGAATCGGAACTGCTGTCGCAGTCACAGCAGATGCGCGACACCCAGCAGTTCGCCGACCTGTTCCAGCAGGCCCCCACCTTCATGGCCATGCTGTCGGGCCCCCACCACCAGGTCGACCTGCTGAACCAGGGCTTCCTGCGGCTGACGGGCCACCGCGACGTAGTGGGCCGCTCCGTGGCCGAGTGCTTTGCTGGCGCCTCGGGGCGCGCCTACGTGGCTCTGCTCGACGAGGTGTATCGCAGCGGCCGGCCGCTGGCCGCCAGCAGCGCCCTGTATGCCGTGCAGGCCGTGCCCGACGGCGCCGTCGAACAGCGCTATATCGACTTCGTTTTCCAGCCCATCCGCACGCCCGACGGCGACGTGCGCGGCATCTTCGTCGAAGGCGTGGACGTGACGGACCGCGTGCTGGCCAACGGCCGGCGCGATGCGCTGATCCGCCTGACGGACGCGCTGCGCGACCTGCGCACCTCCGAGGACATCGCCTTCACCGCCGCCCGCATCCTGGGCGAGACCCTGGGCGCGAGCCGGGTCGGCTACGGCACCTTCGACCAGCGCAGCGGCGCGCTGCAGGTCGAACGGGACTGGACGGCGCCCGGCGTGGCGACCTTGGCGGGCACGCTGAACCTGGGCGAATTCGGCGATTATGTCGAAGACATACGCCTGGGCCGCATCGTCGTCGTCAACGATGTCACGCTCGACGCCCGCACCGCGGCGGGCGCCAACGTGCTGCGCGGGCACCACGTGGGCGCGTTCGTCAACATCCCCCTGACGGAACAGGGCCGCCTGATGAGCATCCTGTTCGTCAACAGCGCCGGGCCGCGCGAGTGGCTGCAGGAAGACTGCGCGCTGATGCGGGAAGTCGCGGAGCGGGCCCGCACGGCGACGGAGCGGCTCTCCAGCATGCTGGCCCTGCGCGACAGCGAGGCCAAGTTCCGCACCATCGCCGACGCCATGCCGCAGATGGTCTGGTCGACGCTGCCGGACGGCTACCACGACTACTACAACCAGCAGTGGTACGAATACACCGGCATGCCGGTAGGCTCGACCGACGGCACCGAGTGGAACGGCATGTTCCACCCGGACGACCAGGCCCGCGCCTGGGAAGCGTGGCGCCGCAGCCTGGCCAGCGGCGACACCTACGAAATCCAGTACCGCCTGCGCCACCGCTCGGGCGAATACCGCTGGGTCCTGGGCCGCGCGCTGCCGATCCGCGGCGAAGAGGGCCAGATCGTGCGCTGGATGGGTACCTGCACGGACATCCACACGCAGAAGCTGGCCGAGGACGCGCTGCGCGAGGCGGCCCAGCGCAAGGACGAGTTCCTGGCCATGCTGGCGCACGAGCTGCGCAACCCGCTCGCGCCCATCAGCACGGCCGCGCAGCTGCTGAAGGTGCGGCACGGCGACGAGAAGATCCGCACCATGGCCAGCGACATCATCGTGCGCCAGGTGCGGCACATGACGGCGCTGGTCGATGACCTGCTCGACGTCTCGCGCGTCACGCGCGGGCTGGTGGAGCTGGACATGGCGACGCTGGACCTGAAGCAGGTCGTCAACGCCGCCGTCGAACAGGCCTTGCCGCTGATCGAAACGCGCCGCCACGCGCTGGAAGTGCGCACGTCGCCGAGCCGCGCACATGTGCGGGGCGACCGTACCCGCCTGGTGCAGGTGATCGCCAATGTGCTCAACAATGCCGCCAAGTACACGCCGGCGGGCGGGCGCATCGTGCTGTCGCTGGACGTGGGCGACGACCAGGCGCGCCTGGCGGTGGCGGACAACGGCAACGGCATCGACCCTGCGCTGCTGCCCGATATCTTCGACCTCTTCATCCAGGGCGAACGCAATCCCGACCGCGCCCAGGGCGGCCTGGGGCTGGGCCTGGCCCTGGTGCGCAGCATCACCCTGCTGCACGGCGGTACCATCACGGCCCACAGCGACGGCAATGGCCGCGGCAGCACCTTTACCATCACGCTGCCGCTGGCGGAAGGGCCGGAACTGAGCGCCGACCTGCCCGGCGCCTCCACGCCGGCGGCGGCAACGCGGCACCTGCGCGTGATGATCGTCGACGACAATCCCGATGCCGCCAGCACGCTGGCCGCGCTGCTCGAAGCACGCGGGCACAGCGTGATCGTGGCCGAGGATGCGGAGATGGCGCTGTACGACGAGTCGTTGGAGTCGACCGAGGCCTTCATCCTCGATATCGGGCTGCCCGGCATGGACGGTTACACGCTGGCGCGCCACCTGCGCGGGCGGCCGGCGACATCGAAGGCCCTGATGATCGCGCTGACGGGCTACGGCCAGCCGGCCGACCGCGTGCTGTCCGGCGCCGCCGGCTTCGACCACCACTTCGTCAAGCCTGTCGACACGGCCGTGCTGGCGCAGGTGCTGGACGGACCGCGCTGACCCTTTACCCCGGCCCCAGGCGGTGGCGCTCGATGGCGCGCAGCGTGCCGGCGGACATATACCAGTCGTTCAGGACCAGCTCCACCGTATCGACCGTCATCGTACCGAATGCCCGGCCGCGCCACCGCCGCAGCGCCTCCGTAAACGCCACCGGCGCGGCCAGCGGCTGCACGAAGCGCAGCAGGGTCGCATGGGCCGTGACGAGCTTGTAGCGCCCGTCCAGCGAGCCGTCCAGGCCACGCGCGCGCAATTCGTCCCGCAAGCGCTCGCGCAGCCCTTCCAGCACGTCGTCGCGGGGGAAGCCCTGGGCCACGACGGCGCCGCGGGAGGCGCTGATGCCGGTGAAGTCGATGGTGAATGGCGCCGTGCCCCGCACGGCGGCGGCGACGGCGGCGCGGTACTTGTCTTCGCGCGCCAGTTCGGGCTGGAAGTCGGTGGTGGCGGTGAACAGCGACAGCACGGTCACGTGCATGTCCGCCACGGGATGGCGGTACTGCGCCGGCTCGATGGCGCACAGGTCGTCGAGCAGCGCATCGAAACGCGCCGCCAGCGCCACATCGGGACGGGCGATCAAGGTCAGGCCGCGACGCGGATCGCCGCCCGCGGCCAGTTGCGCGTCGCAGGCCACGTCGCCACGGGCGAGAGAGGGCTCGGCCTCGCGCCACATCGTGTCATAGCGGGATTGCAGTTCTTCGTCACTGGCCATGCGAACTCCATCGTTTCGGAGACGATATTCTGCCATGGGGGTGGGACTGTCGTGGAGGCCAAGCAGCCCCAGCATCACATCGAAACCGGCCGGTCTGCGCCAGCGGTCTGATACTGGTTTCCGAGCAACCTTTTACATTTGGGTGTCTGGATTTAGGTATCTGACACCGAGTTCGTTGCCAAACAACCGGTGTCTGACACCGGTTTTGGAGCAACTTTTTGGATTCAGGTGTCTGAAACCGAATTGCGGCAGGCGGGAGGCTTAGCCGTGTGCGGCGGCGATGAGGCGTTCGGGGGCGAGGATGGACCATTCGCCCAGCGTTCCGGTGCCGAGCAGGCGGCTGCCTTCGTAGACGCGCACGCGGCCCTGGTAGGGTGCGGGCGTGACGACGGTGGGCTCCTTGCCCAGCGGCAGGCGCTGGCCTTGCAGGAAGCGCTTGGCCAGCTCGGGCGTCAGCGCCACCTGCGGGAACGATGCCAGCAGCGCGTCGACGGGCGCGAGCAGCGCCAAAGGGGCCGGATGGGCCAGCAGCTGTTCGGCCGTCGTCATCTGCTCGGCGCGCAGGGCACCGACGCCGATGCGGCGCAGGGCGTTCAGGTGGGCGCCGCAGCCCAGCATGGCGCCAATGTCCTCGCCCAGCACGCGGATGTAGGTGCCCTTGCTGCAGGTGACTTCCAGCTTCAGGAACGGCGCCTCGTAGCTCACCAGCTCCAGCTTGTGGATGGTGACGTTGCGCGCTTCCCGTTCCAGCACGATGCCGGCGCGGGCGTATTCGTACAGCGGCTTACCGTCGCGCTTCAAGGCCGAATACATCGGCGGCACCTGGGCGATCGGGCCGCGAAACTTCGCCAGCACGGCCTCGATCTGCTCGAGCGTGACGTCGACGTCCTTCGTCTCCAGCACCTGGCCCTCGGTGTCGCCCGTGTCCGTGCGCTGGCCCAGGTGAACGGTGGTCAGGTAGGTCTTGTCCGCTTCCAGCAGGTCCTGCGAGAACTTGGTCGCTTCGCCGAAGCACAGCGGCAACAGGCCCGTGGCGAACGGATCGAGCGTGCCCGTATGGCCCGCCTTTTTCGCGTTCAGCACGCGCTTGGCCTTGATCAGCGCATCGTTGGACGACAGGCCCACGGGTTTGTCGAGCAGCAGCACGCCGTCGACCAGGTCGCGTACCCGCTTTACTTTTTGCTGCGTCATTCGGCGTCTTTGTCTTTTGCGTCAAGGCTGTCGTCGACGAAATCGGCCGCGCGGGTGGCGTTGGCCTGGTCGATCAGGGCCGACATGGCCATGCCGCGCGAAGCCGACGTGTCATGCACGAAGTGCAGCTGCGGCAGCGTGTGGATGTGCAGGCGCTTGCCCAGCTGGTTGCGCAGGTAGCCAGCGGCGGCGTGCAGGCCGGCCAAGGTGTTCTTCACCGTCTCGGGATCGTCCTTGAGCATCGTGAAGTAGACCTTCGCGTGCGCATAGTCGGGCGTCAGCTGTACTTCGGCCAGCGTGAGCATGCCCACGCGTGGGTCCTTGAGCCCGTAGGCGATCAGCTCGGACAGGTCTTTCTGGATCTGGTCGGCGACGCGCAGGCCGCGCGCCGGAATGGATTTGCTGTGTTTAGCCATGATGTCCTACCAATAAAAAATTATGGCGGGTGCGCCCACCCCGCTTGCGCGGAGGGGGCGGCACCCGCCATGGATACCGCGTATGTCCCGATTACAGGGTGCGCGCCACTTCGGTCACTTCGAACACCTCGAGGACGTCGCCCACGATGATGTCGTTGTAGTTCTTCAGCGACAGGCCGCACTCCAGGCCGGCGCGAACTTCCTTCGCATCGTCCTTGAATCGCTTGAGCGAATCGATCTCGCCGGTCCAGACGACGATGTTGTTGCGCAGCAGGCGCACCGACGACGAGCGCTTGACGACGCCATCGGTGACCAGGCAACCGGCAATCGCGCCGACCTTCGAGACCAGGATGACCTGGCGGATTTCGACCTGGCCGATGACGGTTTCGCGCCGTTCCGGAGCCAGCATGCCCGACAGTGCCGCCTTGACCTCTTCGATCGCATCATAAATGATGTTGTAGTAGCGGATGTCGACACCGTTGGCTTCGGCCAGCTTGCGGGCCTGGCCGTCGGCACGGGCGTTGAAGCCGATGATGACCGCTTTCGAGGCCACCGCCAGGTTGACGTCCGATTCCGAGATGCCACCGACGGCGGCGTGCACGACCTGCACACGCACTTCCGACGTCGACAGCTTCTGCAGCGAGCTGACCAGGGCTTCCTGCGAACCCTGCACGTCCGTCTTGACGATCAGCGGCAGGTTCTTCACTTCGCCTTCGGCCATCTGGTCGAACATGTTCTCCAGCTTGGCGGCCTGCTGCTTGGCCAGTTTCACGTCGCGGAACTTACCTTGACGGAACAGACCGATCTCGCGGGCCTTGCGTTCGTCGGCCATGACCATGACTTCCTCGCCGGCAGCCGGCACTTCCGTCAGGCCCTGGATTTCGACCGGGATCGATGGACCGGCTTCGGTCACCGACTTGCCATTCTCGTCCAGCATGGCGCGCACGCGGCCATACGAGGAACCCGCCAGCACGACGTCGCCGCGCTTCAGGGTACCGGACTGCACCAGGATCGTCGCAACCGGGCCGCGGCCCTTGTCCAGACGGGCTTCGACCACCAGGCCACGGGCCGGAGCTTCCACCGGCGCCTTCAGTTCCAGCACTTCGGCCTGCAGCAGCACGTTTTCCAGCAGGGCATCGATGCCCTGGCCGGTCTTCGCCGACACCGGCACGAATGGCGATTCGCCACCGTATTCTTCCGGCACGACGCCTTCGGCAACCAGTTCCTGCGTCACGCGGTCGACGTTGCCGCCCGGCTTGTCGACCTTGTTGATGGCGACAACCAGGGGTACGCCGGCCGCTTTCGCGTGGGCGATCGCTTCCTTCGTCTGCGGCATCACGCCGTCGTCCGCCGCCACCACGAGGATGACGATGTCCGTTGCCTTCGCACCGCGGGCACGCATTGCCGTGAAGGCCTCGTGACCTGGCGTATCCAGGAAGGTGATCATGCCGCGTGGCGTATCGACGTGGTATGCGCCGATGTGCTGCGTAATGCCACCGGCTTCGCCGGATGCGACCTTGGCGCGGCGGATGTAATCCAGCAGCGACGTCTTACCGTGGTCGACGTGGCCCATCACCGTCACGACCGGCGCACGCGAGGTCGATTCGAAGTGGGCGTGTTCGCCCTGGTCGGCCAGCAGCGCTTCCGGATCGTCCTCGGCGGCGGCGAAGGCCTTGTGGCCCATTTCTTCCACGACGATCATCGCCGTTTCCTGGTCCAGCACCTGGTTGATGGTGCACATCTGGCCCAGCTTCATCAGCTGCTTGATCACTTCGGATGCCTTGACGGACATCTTGTGCGCCAGTTCGGCGACGGTGATCGTTTCCGGCACGTGCACTTCCTTGACGATGGCTTCCGTCGGTGCCTGGAAGTTGGTCTCGCGGTCGTCGTGCGAATTACGGCCACGGCCCTTGCCGCCCGAACGCCAGCCGTCACGGCCGGTCGGTGCGGCATTGCCGCGACCTTTCAGGCCGCCACCTGGGGCGCCGCGCTTCTTGGCGTCGTCCGACCAGGTCGACGACACGTTGGCCGACTTGATGGATTTCTTGTCGCCCTTCTTGTCGTCTTTCTTGTCCGTCGTCGTCGTCGCGCCCGGGGCCGGCTTCTTGTCCGCCGGCTTGTGCAGCGTACCTTCGGCAACCTTCGGCTTGACCGGCGCGGGCGCCGGTTCCGGTGCCTTGATGACGCGGCGCGGCTGGCTCATCATCAGCTTGATCTGGGCCACTTCGTCGGCCACGGCCTTGCGGGCACGTTCCGTCGCTTCGGCGCGCTCGGCGGCTTCCTTGGCGGCCTGTTCAGCCTTCTTCTTGGCTTCCTCGGCTTCGACCTTGCGCTTCGTCTCGGCGGCAGCGGCGGCTTCGGCCTTCTGCGCGTCGGCGGCGCCGGCTTTCTCGACCTTGTCGGCCGAAGCCTTCTCGGCCGCTGCCTTGGCAGCTTCGTCGTCGGCACGGCGCTTCGCTTCCGCTTCGGCCGCGGCAGTCGCCTTGGCTTGCGCTTCCTTCTCGGCGTCCAGCTTGGCCAGGCGCTCCTGCTTTTCACGCAGGTCCGCTTCCTGGCGGGCGATCAGCTCGGCCTGCTTGCGCACTTCTTCCTCGCGGCGGGCACGTTCGGCTTCGTCGATGACGGGCGCGGCGGCAGGCGCCGGCGCGGCGGGCGACGTCGTGGTCAGGTCGTCACGCTGGACGAAGGTGCGCTTCTTGCGCACTTCCACCTGGATCGTGCGCGACTTGCCATGGGCGTCGGCCTGCTTGATCTCGGTGGTTTCCTTGCGGGTCAGCGTGATCTTCTTCTTTTCCGTTTCGCCCGCGCCGTGGGTGCGGCGCAGGTGCTCCAGCAGCTTATCCTTATCATCTTTCGACAATGGGTCTGACGCCGACTGCTTCTCGACGCCCGCAGAACGCAGCTGCGTCAGCAGCAAATCTGCAGGCATCTTCAGTTCGGTGGCAAATTGGGCTACGTTGTTACTCGCCATTCAGTCCTCTTTTCTATGTGTCGCGGTGATGATAAGAATGCTGCTCAAGCTTTGGCCGTTTCTGCCAGTGCCCACGCCTTGGCCTGAAGAGCCTTGGCACGGTCGTCGTACTTGCCGTCGACCAGCTTCATTTCATCGTCGGTCACATCTGCAAATTCAGTATTAATCAGTTCGCGCGCACGGTCCGACGACAGGGCCAGGATGGCACCGAATTCGTCATAGGCCAGGCCGGCGAATTGTTCGACGGTCTTGATGCCTGCCAGGCCCAGCTTGCCCGCGGTAATGCGGTCCATGCCGTCCAGGCCGACCAGTGCTTCGTCCATGCCTTCCAGGCCCTCTTCCGAAGCAATTGCCTCGGTGACGAGGGCATCGCGGGCACGGGTACGCAGTTCGTTCACGGTGTCTTCGTCGAAGGCATCGATTTCCAGCATTTCCGAAATCGGCACGTAGGCGATTTCTTCCAGGCTGGCGAAACCTTCTTCCACCAGGATATCGGCCACTTCCTGATCGACGTCGAGCTTGGCCATGAACAGGGCGCGGATCGCGGCCGTTTCCTGGGCTGCCTTGTCGGCCGATTCCTCGGCCGTCATGATGTTGATCTTCCAGCCGGTCAGCTCGGAAGCGAGGCGCACGTTCTGGCCGGAGCGGCCGATGGCGATCGCCAGGTTTTCCTCGTCCACCACGACATCCATCGCGTGCTTCTCTTCGTCCACCATGATCGACGACACATTGGCCGGGGCCAGCGCGCCGATGACGAACTGGGCCGGATCTTCGGACCACAGCACGATATCGACACGTTCGCCACCGAGTTCGCCCGTCACGGCCTGCACGCGCGAACCGCGCATGCCGACGCAGGTACCGATCGGATCGATGCGCTTGTCGGCCGTGTAGACGGCGATCTTGGCGCGCACGCCGGCATCGCGGGCGGCCGATTTAATTTCCAGCATGCCCTGTTCGATTTCCGGCACTTCCAGTTCGAACAGCTTCATGATGAATTCCGGCGCCGTGCGCGACAGGATCACCTGCGGGCCACGCATATTGCGGTCGACGCGCAGGATATAAGCCCGCACGCGGTCGCCGATACGCAGGTTCTCTTTCGGGATCATCTGGTCGCGCGGCAGGCGCGCTTCGATCTTGCCCGATTCGACGATGGCGTCGCCCCGTTCCATGCGCTTGATGGTGCCGGTGACGAGGGAATCGCCACGCTCCAGGAAGTCGGCCAGGATCTGTTCACGCTCGGCATCGCGCACGCGCTGCAGGACGACCTGCTTGGTGTCCTGCGCGAAGCGGCGGCCGAATTCGACGGACTCGATCGGTTCTTCGATGTATTCGTCCACTTCGATATCGGGAATCTGTTCCTTGGCTTCGAACAGCAGCACTTCCTGGTCGGGCAGCTGCAGGCCGGCTTCGTCGGGCACCACGTGCCAGCGGCGGAAGGATTCGAATTCGCCGGAATCGCGGTCGATCGAAACGCGGATGTCCACTTCGCCTTCATAGCGCTTCTTCGTGGCTTGCGCCAATGCGAACTCGAGCGCGCCGAATACCACGTCCTTGTCGACGTTCTTCTCGCGCGCCAGCGCATCCACCAATAACAAAACTTCGCGACTCATGCTTTGCGGCTCCTAAAATCCACCTGTGGCACCAAGCGTGCCTTATCCATATCCGCGAGCGTGAAATTCAGCACCGCAGGACCATCTTTACTCTCGAATTCAATACCCAGTTGCTCACCATCGGGCTGCTGCAGAATGCCCTGGTAGGACTTGCGGTTCGACGTGCCGGGCAGCGCCATGCGCAGCTTGACGATGGCCTCGTGGCCGGCGAACCGTACGAAATCGCTCATTTTGCTCAGTGGCCGGTCCAGGCCGGGCGACGAAATCTCGAGCCGTTCGTAGGGAACGTTCTCGACCGTCAGCACGTGCGACAGCTGATGACTCACCGTGGCACAGTCTTCCACCGTGATCGGGCCTTTTTCATCTACATCCGCAGGGGGAAAGTCAATATACACGCGCAGCATTCCGCGCTCGGCCCGTTCAAAATCAACCAGCTCGTAGCCCAGACCCGCAACGGTCTTCTCAATCAGTTCCGGCAGTTGCAAAAGAAAATCTCCAGATCGGGGTTCACGCGCCAAGCGCGAACCTTCTTCAAAACAGCTCACTTTTCGGTGAGCAAAAAAAAAATGGGCAACTGCCCATCTTCTTGTTCCTACAGCCAGATGAAAGCACTCTTCTCAGCAATAAACTCCTGCGAAGAACTTTTACTAGGCTGCTCATTATAACGGCTTATTGATTTCGCTGCAATGCCGCATAGCGAAGCGGAACGTACTTACAACAGCGGCAAGCTTGCCATCTTCACCTCGGAAGACGGCGCGGCCAGCCGCTGTTGCCGCCGTTTAACCCTTGCGCCGGCGCGGCATGCCGTGGTCCGTGGCGCCGCCACGGGGCTGGCCGCCGGTGCGACGCGCCTGGGAACCGAAGCCGAACGTTGTCTGCAGCGGATCGGGCTGGCGTGGGCCGCGGCTTTTCGCCGGTGCGCCCGGACGGCCGCTGCCTTGCTCACCGGCAGCGCGGCCGAAGCCGCCCTGGCCCTGGCCGCGCGGACCGCCGCTGCCCGGACGGCCGGAACCGGCGCCGAAGTAGCCGCCCTGGCCCTGGCCGCCACGGGGGCCGCGGGGAGCTTGCGGGAACGGGTCGGCATTCTTGTTGCTGACGTCCATGCGGTTGCCGTTCGGCTCGTCTTCGCGCTCGCGGCGCGGACCGCGCTGGTTGCCACGTTCGCCGCCGCGCTCATTGCCGCGCTCGGCACCACGCTCGCCGCCGCGGGCATTGCCGCCCTTGCCGGCCGGCGCCGGGGCGTCGGCCTTCTTCTCGACGCCGACCATGGCCAGCAGGTCGCGCACGGTGTTTTCTTCCATCTCTTCCCAGCGACCGCGCTTCAGGTTGCTCGGCAGGGTCAGCGCGCCGTAACGGGTACGGATCAGGCGCGACACGGTCAGGCCGATGGCCTCGAACATGCGGCGCACTTCGCGGTTACGGCCTTCGCCGATGACCACGCGGTACCACTTGTTGACGCCTTCGCCGCCACCATCGGCGATTTTCGAGAACTGCGCCACGCCGTCTTCCAGCTCGACGCCGGCCAGCAGCTTCTGGCGCATGCCCTCTTCCAGCACGCCCAGCGTACGCACGGCGTACTCACGGTCGATGTTGTAGCGGGGGTGCATCAGGCGGTTGGCCAGGTCACCGGAGGTGGTGAACAGCAGCAGGCCTTCGGTGTTGAAGTCGAGGCGGCCGACGGCCACCCACTTGCCCACTTTCATCGTCGGCAGGCGGTCGAACACGGACGGACGGCCATCCGGGTCGTCGTGCGACACGATTTCGCCGGCCGGCTTGTGGTACACCAGCACGCGCGGCGGCTTCTTGCTGACCTTGCGCTGGATCTGCTTGCCGTTGATGCGGACCGTGTCCGTCGGCAGGATGCGCTGGCCGATATGGGCCGGCTCGCCGTTGACGGACACGCGGCCGGCGACGATCAGGTCTTCCATGTCGCGGCGCGAACCCAGGCCCGCTTCGGCCAGCACCTTGTGCAGCTTCGGCGCGTCGTCGTCGGAGGTCAGGTCGCGGCGCACGGCCTTCGGCTGGCCCTTGCCACGGGCGCCTTCGTCGCGGTCGAACGCGTCGGAGGTGACGAAGGAGAACACGGCATCGGCTTCGCTCGGCTTGCCGCCGGCCATGCCGGGGGCGCGGCTGTTCGGGCCGCGGCGCTGACCCTGGGCCTGCTGGCCCGGTTGACCTGGCTGGCCCGGCTTGGCGCCCTTGCCCTTGCGCTTGGCGCCGTTGCGGCCGCCTTCGCGGTTTTCACCTCGGCCTTCGCCACCGCCTTGGCGGCCGGCCTGCTCGGCGGCGCCTTCGGCTGCGACGCCGTCGACCTGGGCGGCTTCACCTTCGGCCGGGGCTGCGGCCACGGCGGGCTGCGACTGTTCGATCAGGGCTTTTTCCGCTTCGCGCAGGGCACGTTGTTCGCGCATCTGGCGCGGGCCGCGCGGTGCGCGTGGCTTGCCTGGCGCGGCGTCGGCGGCGGCTTGCGGGGCAGCGTCGATCGGTGCTGCCGGTGTGGCCTCGGCTTCCGGCGCCGGCTTGGCGGCGGCGCGGCTACGCGGCTTCTTGGCGGGGGCCGGCGCGGCTTCGGCGACGACGGCGGGTGCGGCCTCGGCGGGCGCGGACGCCACAGGGGCATCGGCGCCGGCGGCATCGGCCGTTTTGCGCGTGCGTTTCGGTTTCGGCGTGCCGCCGGCCGCGATCAGCGCGGCGTTGTCCGCTTCGATCTGCGCCTTGGTACGGCGCTTCGGCTTGACGGCGGCTTCGGCTGCGGGCGCGCCGGTCTCGGAGGTGTTATCTGTATTGTTCATTCGTTTGTTCTTGCTTGGGGTCAGCGTCAGGCGCGTCGTCCTGCGCCGCGCTCGCGGCGGGTGCTTTGTCGGGCGCTACATTGTCAGGGACATCGGCGGCATGGGCCGCCCTCTCGAAATTCTCTTGCAGCGCGGCTTCGAGGACTTCCATCGAATTGGCATTCTGCACATCGCTGATTTGCTGCAAAGGCGGCAGCTGGGACAGCGTTTGTAATCCCAAATCATCCAGAAACTGCCGGGTGGTACCCAATAGCGCCGGGCGTCCCAGCACATCGCGGTGGCCGACCACGTCGATCCAGCCACGGTCCTCCAGCATCTTGATCGTCTGCGAATTGACGGCCACGCCGCGGATTTCTTCGATATCGCCGCGCGTCACGGGCTGGCGGTAGGCAATGATGGCCAGCGTTTCCAGCGTGGCACGCGAGTACTTCTGCGGCTTCTCCGGATTGAGCCGGTCCAGGTATTGCTTCATTTCGGGCCGGCTCTGGAAGCGCCAGCCGGAGGCGAGACCTACTACCTCGATACCCCGCCCCTGCCAGTCCTGCCGCAACTGCTCCAGCAGGTCCTTGATCGTATCGCTGCCGACGCCGGCGCCGAGCGGGCGCCCCTGGTCGTCGGTCTCGACATATAACTTTTTCAGGCTGTGAATCGATAACGGCTCACGAGCGCAAAGCAGCGCGGTTTCGAGGACTTTCTTGGCCTCAGCTGTATCCATAAACAATCTTGTGCTTGCATCATGCCGGAAGCCGCCGGGTCGCAAAGCGCCGGGGCGGTGAAGTCACAGATGGAGAGAGTTGTTTTCGGGGAGAAAACTGCCGACCAGTTCAGGAAGCACTGTCAGCCTGGCGTGCTGCCATGGCGCATATTCAGCCGATGGCACACGCTGCCGTTTCATCCAACTCTGGTCATTGTAACCGATAAAATCGGGAAAAGTGCAATTGCCCGCGTCGCGAACCGTATCCGGTATCACTCGCGGGCATTTTGACAGCCGGTTCAGGCCAGCGCCAGCCGTTCGGCCAGGATCGCCGACACGCCCAGGAAGGCGGGATATTCGGCCGTGATGACGAAGGTGGGAATGGCCGACAGGTAGGCACGGAAGCGGCCCTTCGCTTCGAAGCGGGCGCGGAAGCCCGAGTTGTCGAAGCGCGCACCCAGGCGCGGCACGATGCCCCCGCCGATATAAATGCCGCCCTGCGCGCCCAGGGTCACGGCCAGGTTGCCGGCAATGGTGCCCAGCATCGTGCAGAACGCTTCGACGGTTTCGTCGCACAGGGGGCAGGTCCCTTCCAGCGCCCGCTGCGCGATCTCCGGGGCGCCCAGCACCTCGGCCGCGATATTGCGGTGCGCCGCCAGCGCGCGGTAGATCAGTTCGATGCCGACGCCGGACAGCAGCCGTTCGGCCGACACGTGCTCGAATTCTTTCCAGGCGAACTGGAGAATGGCCACTTCCGTCTCGTTGATCGGCGGGAAGCTGACATGCCCCCCTTCGGACAGCAGCGCAGTCCAGCCGGACGGCGATGGAATCAGGCCGGACACGCCCAGGCCCGTGCCGGCGCCGATCAGGCCCAGCGGCGTGCCTTCGATGGCCGTGCCGCCACCCACCTGCCGCTTCTGCGCGGCCGGGATATGGGGCAGCGAGCGGGCCAGCGCCGTGAAATCGTTGACGACGGCCATCACGTCGAAATTGACGTCCTGGCGCAGGCCGTCGATGGAGAATTCCCAGTGATGGTTGGTCATGCGCACCATGTCGCCCGTTACCGGATTGGCGATGGCGATGGCGCCGTGCTTGATGCCCGGCGCGGCCGCGGCCACGTCCGGCAAGGCCAGGTAGGCCCGCAGTGCGTCGGCCAGGGTGGCGTAGTCGGCGCAGGCCAGTACGTGGATGTGGCCGACCTGGCCGGGCGCCGTCTCCAGCGCGAAGCGGGCATTGGTGCCGCCGACGTCCGCCAGCAGGCGCGCGCCGCCAGGAAATACGGAAGGGGTGTTCAGCGACGCGGTATCGGACATGGCATTCATGAGTCAGATGAAAATGATTGAGGCCTCATCCTATCGGATTTCTTAGCAACGGCGCAAGAGTCAGGTGTAGTTTTAGTACAAGAAGGTGAAAAACGACGTGAAACTTCGCTAACGCGACAGTAGTATGACTACCGCACGGCACAAATGTTGCCTCAAAACCGGTGTCAGACACCGGTTTTGAGGCAACATCGCTTGAACTCGGGCGGTCGCCGCAGTGGTCTGGCATTCGGATTGAAGGAGGGATCGAATCCAGGGGGCTGACATCGAATTGCCACGAGATGGGAAATATCGCACTGCGCACCAGCGCGAGGTCAGGACCGCAGGTCGGCGGGAATATGTTCGGCGATGATGACGTCGCGTTCGTTGCCGAAGGCGCTGTTCCACGCGTCCAGGCCGCCGTGCAGGGGTTTCGCCAAGGCATAGCCGTGCTGCTGGAGCTGCTTGGCGACGCTGGCGGCCGTGACGTCGTTCGGGCAACTGCAGTAGACGACGATATGGCGGTCGCGCGGCAGCGAGCCCAGTACGGCCAGCGGATCGCCGTTGACCAGCAGCGCGCCTGGCACGGGCGCCTCCAGCTGCTGCGCCGTTGCACTGCGGGCATCGACCAGCACGGGCTGGTGGCCGTCGTCCAGCAGGGCGCGCAATTGCTCGACGCTGATGCGCTCGGTCTGCATGGCGCGCTGGAAGCGGCGCCGTTCGACATACTTGAACAGCACGAACAGCGCCAGCAAGATGGCCAGGACGGTCAGGGCCGTGCTGCCCATCGTCGCCAGCATGTCCAGCACCTGGTCGACATTGGCATGGAAATAGGCGCCGATGCCGATGCCGGTGATACTCCACAGCAGGCCGCCCAGGGCGCTGAAGGCGAAGAACACGGGCACGGGCGTGCCCATGGCACCCGCCAGCGGCGGACCGATCGTGTTAAAACCGGGGATGAACTTGGCGAAGATCAGCGACTTCGGCCCCCATTTGCGGAAGTTGTCCTCGGTCTGGCTGACGCAATAATCCGGCGACAGCGATATCTTGCACAGCAGCTTCAGTATGCGCTTGCCGTAATGCCGGCCGGCGCGGAACCAGAACAGGTCCGCCAGCATGCAGGCAAACAGGCTGACAGCCAGCACGCCGGCCAGCGGCGTGCCGCCATCCATGGCCAGCGCGCCGGACACGATCAGGATGGGATAAGCGGGAATCGGCGCCCCGATCTGCTCGACGAGGACGACGACAAAGACGATCAGTACGCCGTACTCCTGCAGGAGGGAAATCAAGTTCGCCATAGTTCGTCTATCTTAGCGCAATTCACGCATATCGAGGGGTGCTTGCGGGATGGCGGCCAGCAGCGCGCGCGTGTACGGATGGCGCGGATTGCGGTACAGCTCGTCCGCATCGGCCATCTCCACCACTTCGCCCGCCTTCATCACCATGACGCGGTCGGAAATGTACTTCACCACGGCCAGGTCATGCGAAATGAAGATGTAGGACAGGCCGAATTCATCCTGCAGGTCCTGCAGCAGGTTCAGTACCTGGGCCTGCACGGACACGTCCAGCGCCGACACGGATTCGTCGCAGACGAGGATTTCCGGCTGCATCGTCAGGCAACGGGCGATGGCGATGCGCTGGCGCTGGCCGCCGGAGAACTCGTGCGGATAGCGGTGATATGCCTGCGCCGGCAGGCCGACCCGGTCCAGCAGCGCCTGCGCCAGCTTGACGCGTGCGCGGTCGTCCGCGCCGATGCCGTGCAGCCGCATCGGCTCCAGCAGGATCTGCCCCACCGTGAAGCGGGGGTTCAGCGACGCGTACGGATTCTGGAAGATGATCTGGATACGCCGCTTGTAGGCATGGTAGTCGCGCTTTGTCAGCGCCAGCAGGTCGCGCCCGTCGAAGTGGACGCTGCCGCCGGAGGCCTGGTGCAGCCGCAGCAGGGTCAGGCCCATGGTGCTCTTGCCGGAGCCCGATTCGCCGACGACGCCCAGGGTCTTGCCCCGCGGCAGCTGGAACGACACGTCCCTGACGGCCTGGAATTCGCGCTTGCCGAACAGGCCTTCGCGCAGCCAGAAGCTTTTCTTCAGGTTGCGCACGTCCAGCACGATGTCGTCGTCCGGCGCATAGCCGCGCTGGCGCTGGCGCACCTCGACCGGCTGCCGCGCCTCCCCTTCCGCAGCCCGCCTTTCGGTCGCGATATAGTCGGCGATCACCGGCAGCCGCCACGGCCGCGTGTCGAGCGGCGGGCGGCAGTGCAGCAGGGCCCGGGTATAGCTGTCGCGCGGGGCGCCGAACACCTGTGCCGCCGGCCCGGCCTCGCGGATTTCGCCATGGCGCATGACGATGACGTGGTCGGCGATCTCCGCCACCAGGCCCAGGTCGTGCGTGATGAACAGCACGGCCATGCCCCGTTCCTTTTGCAGGCGGGCGATCAGCGCCATGATCTGCTGCTGGATCGTCACGTCTAGCGCCGTGGTCGGCTCGTCGGCGATCAGCAGCTTGGGCTCGCAGGCAATCGCCATGGCGATCATCACGCGCTGCTGCTGCCCGCCGGACAACTGGCCGGGATAGGCGTCGATCTTGACGGCCGGGTCGGGAATGCCGACCTCTTCCAGCAGGGCCAGGGTGCGCGCCCTCGCCCGTGCCCGGTCCAGGCCCATGTGCCGGCGCAGCACTTCGCCGATCTGGAAACCCACCGTGAAGACGGGATTCAGGGACGACATCGGCTCCTGGAAGATCATCGATATCTCGCTGCCGCACAGGGCGCGCCGTTCCGGCCCGGCCAGGTGGAGGATGTCGCGGCCGTCGAACAGCACCTGGCCGGCCGGGTCGATGACGGTGGTGTCGGCCGGCAACAGGCCCATCACGGCCAGCGAGCTGACCGACTTGCCGCTGCCGGATTCGCCCACCAGGGCCACCGTGGCATTGCGCGGCACGGCGAAGGACACGCCTTTCACGGCCTGCACCGTGCTGTGCTTGTCGACGCGGAAGGCGATGCGCAGGTCGCGCACTTCCAGGAGCGGCGTCATCAGGAGCGGCGTCATTATTTGACCTTCGGATCGAGGGCGTCGCGCAAGGCGTCGGCCAGCAGCGAGAAGGCAGTGACGAGCACCGCCATTGCAACGGCGGCCGCCGTCAACTGCCACCATTTACCCAGCAACAGCTCGTTCTGGGCTTCGTTCAGCATCGATCCCCACGACACGACGCCGACCGGCACGCCGAAGCCGAGGAAGGACAGGATGACCTCGGCCTTGATGAAGCCCACCACGAGGATCGACAGCTGCACCAGGGCGACATGGCTGACGTTGGGGAAGATATGGCCGAACATGCGGCGCCAGGACGAGGCGCCGATGGCATCGGCCGCCAGCACGTATTCGCGCGCCTTGTGGCGCAGGTATTCGGCGCGGATCAGGCGGTAAGGGCCGGTCCAGCCCGTCAGGCCGAGGATCAGCACGATGGTCAGCACGCCCTTCTGCTGCAGCACCGCCGCCACCGTCAGGATCATCAGGATCGACGGAATGGCCGTGAAGACGCTGTAGAACCAGTTGAAGAAGTCGTCCACCAGGCCGCCATAGAAACCGGACACGGCACCGAACAAGGTGCCCAGCCCCACCGCCAGCAGCGCCGCCACCAGGCCGACGATGATCGACGTTTCGCCGCCCTTGACGGTTTTGGCGACGATGTCGTGCCCCCATTTGTCGGCGCCGAAGGGCAAGGTGGGGCGACGCGGGGCGTTCGCTTCCGGGTGCTCGCGCGCCAGTTCAGCCCGCAGCGCGCGCAGCTCGGCCGCCAGCGGATCGAAGGGATTGTCCGGTACGGCCTGCGCGGCCGCGTTCGTGCCTGCCGCATCCGGTGGCGTGCCTAGGAAGGTGGGTGGCGCGAAATTGACGGCCACTTCGTCTTCCCAATCGGCCGCAACCAGGCCGGTGGCCGACAGCAGCACCATCAGCAGGAAGGCGGCGACGACGGCCAGCGCCGCCATCGCCAGCCGGTCCGCGCGCAGGCGGCGCCAGGCCAGCGTCCACAGGCCGGCGTGGCCGGGGTCGACAGCGGGCGTCACAGCTGCACCCGCGGGTCGACGGCGCGGTACAGCAGGTCCGCCAGCAGGTTGAAGACCATCGTCGCGGCCGCCACGCAGACGGTAATGGCCTTAATCACCGGAAAATCGCTGCGCTCGACGGCCAGGATCACTTCGCGGCCGATGCCGGGAATGCCGAAGAAGCGTTCCAGCAGGAAGGCACCGATCAGCAGGGCCGGCAGGTTGGCCATCACGTGCGTGATGATGGGAATCGACGCGTTGCGCAGCACGTGCACCCACATCACGCGCCGCTCGGACAGGCCCTTGGCGCGCGCCGTGCGCACGTAATCCTGGTTGACCTCGTCCAGCACGAAGCTGCGGTACAGGCGCAAGGTGGGGGCGATCGACACCGTCAGCCCGATCAGGATGGGCAGCGGCGCATAGCGCAGCAGGTTGTCGGCGAAGCTGTCGCTCCATCCCTGCACGGGAAACAGGCCGAGCCGGTAAGCCAGGCCGTACTGGAACACGATGATGTATACGAGGATCGACACGGACATGCCCACCGTGCAGGCGATCATCACGGCGCGGTCCGTCAGCGAGCCCCGCACGAAGGCCACGGCCAACGCCAGCGCGATGCCGATCAGGGTTTCCAGCACTGTCATCGGCACCAGCACCGTCAGCGACGGCCCCAGCCGGGTGGCGATGATCTGCCCCACCGGTTCGCCCGTGGCCCAGCTCTGGCCGAAGTCGAACGTCAGCACCTGCTTGATGAAGATGCCCAGCTGAACGTAGTACGGCTGGTCCACGCCCAGCTGACGGCGGATATTGGCAATGGCTTCCGCACTGGACATCTTGCCGGCCAGAATATATGCCGGGTCGCCGCCCACCCAGTTGAACAGGAAGAAAACGAGCAGCACGACACCCAGCATCGTGGGCAGCATCTGCCCCAGGCGGCGCAACAGAAAGGCAGGCATGACACTCCCTGGCAACGGCGCCAAGGCGCCCGAAAAGTCGTAACGATAACGCATAACACAGCAAGTGACGCCCATCTCGCCACCTCGGCAGGCTGCTTACGCGGCAGCAACTATCGTCGTTGTTATTTATCCACATTATTTGAGTACTTACAAGCGCCCCATGCTGATGCATCGTTTCCGACAATTGGCCGACGTTAGACATTTTAAGGGCGGGTAATCGGCTCTGGATGGCGAAGATGCACTTGCATGGTGCAAGGACGGGCCGCTTTGGTGCAGCAAGGCAAGATGAACAGTGTTGACGGGAAATAATGCCGGTGTTTTCATCTGGAGCCGGAGAAGCCACAACGCTTCTCCACGAGAGCATTACAGAAATACCGTCTGTCGCTCGTTTTAGAAAACAATATGTGGAGGTAGCTCATGGTAGAGAAAATGATGGCCCGCTCGGTTCGCCTGTTGTTCTTGGGCTCTGTCGCAGCGGCGGGCCTGGCAGGCAACGCCACCGCGCAGAACGCCCCGGACGCCATCCAGCGCGTTGAAATCACCGGCTCCAGCATCAAGCGCGCTACTGCCGAGACCGCATCGCCGGTCCAGGTGGTCAGCCGCGAGGAACTGATGCGCTCGGGCAAAGGCACCGTGGCCGAATACCTGCAAACCCTGGCCGTGGACGGCGCCGGTTCGCTGCCGACCGGTTTCGGCAACGGCTTTGCTGCCGGCTCCACCGCCATTTCGCTGCGCGGCCTGGGCGCCACCTCCACGCTGGTGCTGCTGAACGGCCGCCGCATGGCGCCGTTCGCCCGGGCCGATGACGGCCAGAAGAGCTTTACCGACCTGTCCACCGTGCCGATGCAGATCGTCGAGCGCATCGAGATCCTGAAGGACGGCGCCTCGTCCACCTACGGTGCCGATGCCATCGCCGGCGTCGTCAACATCATCTTGCGCCGCGACTTCACCGGCCTGGAAATCAAGGGCGATACGGGCTGGTCGCGCTATGACGACGGCAAGCAGAACAAGGCCTCCGTCACCTACGGCCAGGGTACCCTGGACGAAGACCGCTACAACTGGGTGGTCAACGCCGAATACTTCCAGTCCGACAGCATCGCCAACAAGGACCGTTCGCGCCGCCGCGACTATATCGGCGCGGGCGACCTGCGCGCATACGGCTTCCCGGTCGGCACCCAGTTCGCCGGCGGTTATATCAGCGGCACCAACAGCGCCAGCGCCAGCCCGGCCGGTGCGGTGCGCGATCCCGTCACGACCAACTACCTTGGCCTGCCCGGCTGCGCGACCCTGAGCGAAACGAAGAACCAGACCGGCGCCAACGGCGGCTGCCTGTACCACGTCGACCAGTGGCGTGACATGCAGCCGGAGATCGAATCGGTCAACCTGTACAGCAAGGGCACGTTCCAGATCAATGACGCCACGCAGGCGTATATCGAACTGGGCTACTCCAAGCGCGACACGTCGTTCACGATGGTGCCGCCGTCGCTGACGCCCACCGTCGCCTTCCCGCCGAACGCGGCCAACCCGCAGGGCTTCATCAACTACGGCAACGCCAACCTGATGGCCGCGTCGCACCCGCAAAATCCGTTCGGCGCGCCGGCACGCATCCGCTACCTGGCCGCCGACATCGGCCCGAGCGTGCGTAACGCCAACAACGAGTTCCGCCGCTTCGTGGCCGGCATCAAGGGTTCCGCCATGGGCTGGGACTGGGAGACGGGCTATACGTACTCCGACTCGCAGCTCGAGCTGAACTACACCAACATGCTGAACATGAAGGTCATGCGCGCCGCGCTGAGCGACCCGACGTCGAAGTACTTCCCGTACTACATCGGTGCCGAAGCTGGCCGCAATCCGGCTTCGCTGTACGCCGCGATGGTGGTCGATGCCATGTCGAATTCGAAGAGCAGCCTGTCGGTCATCGACTTCAAGGCCTCGCGTGAACTGTTCGCCCTGCCAGGCGGCAATATGGGCCTGGCCTTCGGCGCCGAACACCGCCGCGAGAAGCTGAGCAATCCTTCGCTGTCCGGTTCCGAAGACGGTTCGATCAACTCGAGCTACGTGGCCGCGTTCGGCGACTCGAAAGTGTCGGCCATCTATGCCGAGGTGCTGGCACCGGTGCTGAAGGGCCTCGAGCTGACCGCCGCCGTCCGCTACGACAAATACGACAACTTCAACTCGACCACGCCGAAGGCCGGCATCAAGTGGACGCCGGTGAAGAGCTTCGCACTGCGCGGCACGTACACGGAAGGCTTCCGGGCCCCGGGCGCGGCCGAAGGCAGCAGCAAGTCCCAGTCGACCGGCAGCTCCACCGTGCGCGATCCGATCCGCTGCCCGGGCGGCGTGCCTGCCGCGGGCGGTGCCACCTCGACCGACTGCGGCCTGAGCGTCGCAGCCGTCAAGGTCGGCGACGAGAAGCTGCAGCCGGAAACGTCGAAGGGCTATACGCTGGGCCTGGTATGGGACCCGCTGGACGGCACCAGCGTCGCGCTGGACGGCTGGAAGATCAAGCGCAGCAACGAGATCAACCCGATGCCGTACAACGAGGCTGCCGCCCTGCCGACGGCTATCCGTTCGGATAACAACCTGGTCGTCAACGGCCAGGTCATCCCGAACTCGGGCACCCTGATCATGACGCAGGCCCCGTACCGCAACTCCAGCTTCACCGAAGTTTCCGGTGTCGACCTGGACGTGCGCCAGCGCCTGCGCCTGGGCGACTACGGCCGCCTCGTGCTGGGCGTCGTGGTCAGCCACACCGCCTCGTGGAAGCGCCAGGAATCGGCGACGACGTCCTACCAGTTCGCCGGCACGCACGGCAACTGCGACACGTCGAACTGCGCCGGCACGCCGAAGAACAAGATCAACGCCTCGGCGTCGTGGGACATCGGCGCCCTGAACGTCAGCGGCAACGTGAACTGGCGCGACAAGATGAAGAACATCCTGTACGAAGGCAGCGTCTGCGCGTCCACGCTGGCCAACGGCCAGCCGGGCACGACGGATTGCGAAATCGCCTCGTTCACGACCTTGGACCTGTCGACCCGCTACGCCGTCAACAAGCAGCTGACGCTGTTCGCCTCGGTGAACAACGTGCTGGACAAGGTAGCACCGCTCGATCCGTTGACGTACGGCGGCCTGAGCTACAACCCGATGGACGCCTCCGGCGCCGTGGGCCGCTACTTCAAGTTCGGCGCCAGCTACAAGTTCTTCTGATCGGAAAATCCGGGACTGTCCCGGAATTTTACTCAGCCGGTCGGCATTGTCCGAACCGGCGCTGGGAGGCGGCCTGAGGGCCGCCTTTTTTATTGTTCATCCCGCTTCATTCATGTCGGTACATTTTATTGATGTATCTACCATCGCCTTCCCCTGCCCCTGCCCCAGGGTCCCGCCAAAGTTAGTAGAAAAGCTTCACTTTTCTTTACAAGACCAAACAAAAATTGACAAAAAGCGTCCAGTGATGGTTTGATACGCACCCCGTGATTATTTGTGAGAATTGCGGGGGCTTGAAGTTACCTTACAAAAGTAACCAATAGTTTGCAGCAAAGGGCTGCGTCTCCTTCCGCCCACCTGGCGAAAGTTGTTTTGTCGTTCGCAATTACGAAAGAAGTTCAATGATTGAGAAAGTTTTGTCTCGCTCCCTGCGCGTGATGTTCGCGGGCAGCCTGGCACTGGGCATGCACGCCGCGACCGCGCAGGAAGCCGGCCAGCCCATGCAGCGCGTTGAAATCACCGGCTCGTCGATCAAGCGCATCGCGGCCGAAGCCTCGCTGCCGGTGCAGTCGTTCAACCAGAAGGACATCAAGAAGTCCGGCGTCACCACGGTGACGGACTTCATCCAGCAGATTCCCGCCATGCAGGGCTTCTCCGTGGCGGCCGATTCGGTCGGCGGCGGCGGCGGCGGCGTGACCACCGCGTCGATCCACGATATCGGCTCGGCCTACACCCTGGTGCTGCTGAACGGCCGCCGCGTGGCGCCGGCCAATTCGGGCACCACCATCGACCTGAACTCGATTCCCCTGTCGGCCATCGAACGCGTCGAAGTGCTGACCGATGGCGCCTCCGCGCTGTACGGCGCCGACGCGATCGCCGGCGTGGTCAACTTCATCCTGAAGAAAGGCGCTTCCGACTGGGAGATCAACGCCAAGTACAACCGTCCCCAGGAATCGGGCGGCGCGTCGAACTCGGTGTCGATCTCGAAGGGCTTCGGCGACATTGACGACGACGGCTACAGCGTGTTCTTCTCGGCCAGCCACGACGAGCAGAAGTCGCTGAAGGCTTCGCAGCGCGACTTCGCCAACACGGGCATCATCAATTTCACCGATCCGGCCACGGGCCGCGCCCTGCAATTCATCAACGGTTCTTCCCGTGCCATCCCTGGTAACGCTACCGTCAAGTACCGCACGGCCGATGGCATCGAGTCCGTCAACCTGAACCCGTACGCCCTGGCCAACGGCGGCTGCGCGCCGAAGAACCACGACTTCTACGGCGACGGCAACTGCTACTTCGATTCGCCGTCGACCATCGAGATCAACCCGGAAACTAAACGCGACGCCCTGTTCAGCTCGGGCAGCATGAAGCTGGGCCAGAGCGGCTTCAACGCCTTCTACGACTTCGCCTACACGGAAGCGAACGTGCGCGCCAGCATCGCACCGATGCCGGCCCAGTTCTCCATCGCCCAGGGTTCCGCGCTGTACAACCAGTACATCCTGCCGAACCTGACGGCCGAGCAGGCGGCCAATGCCGTCGGCACCGTCGCCAACTACCGCGCAACCGGCCTGGGCAACCGTGTCTATGACTATGGCACCAAGGCCACCCACGTCGTCGCCGGCGTCGATGGCAATGCTTTCGGCTGGGACGTGAATTCGGCCCTGACGTGGTCGCGCAACAAGCAGAAGCAGGACTACGTGGGCGGTTCGCCGCTGGCCGGCAAGTTCCAGGCCGCCGTCGATGCCGGCCTGATCGATCCGTTCTCCGGCACGGTGTCGGACGCCACCCGCGCCGCGCTGCAGGCCAGCGATTTCTCCGGCCTGTACAACACGCAGACCGTCACGATGAAGGGCTGGGATGCCCGCGCTTCCCGTTCGGCCTTCGCGCTGCCCGGCGGCACCGCGATGCTGGGCGTGGGCGTGGATTACCGCAATACGTCGTACACGGTGGCCCAGGAAGACGTGGCCAGGTCGGCCGCCATTCTGAACGACGGCGGCGCCGTCGACAGCGGCTACGAGCGCGACAACGCCGGCGCCTACGCCGAGCTGATGATGCCTGTGTCGAAGCAGCTGGAACTGACCGCTTCGGCCCGTTACGACCAGATCGGCGCCGTGGAAGACAAGCTGACGGGCCAGAAGGTCGGCAACAAGGAAAACGCCACCACGTGGAAGCTTTCCGGCAAATACTCGGCCACGAAAAACCTGATGTTCCGCGCCGCTGCCGGCACGGGCTTCCGCGCCGCGTCGATGCAGGAAATCGCCGGCGTGCTGGAGGATTGGGGTGTCACCGGTGGCAACTACCAGTGCCCGCTGACGGGGTCAAACCATCCACTGGCGTCGTACTGCGGTGGCGTCGGCCGCCAGCAATTCGAAGCCTTCCAGGGCGGCAACCCGACCCTGAAGCCGGAGAAATCGAAGCAGTGGTCGATCGGCACCGTGTGGGAGCCGACCAGCAGCATCTCGATGGCCTTCGACCTGTGGAACGTGGAAATCCGCGACCAGGTCACGTCCGTCAACGAAGCGGACATCTTCGCCAACCCCGGCAAATACCCGGACCTGTTCACCACCAAGCACATCAACGCCACCGGCGAGGACGTACTGGCCGTGAAACTGCTGCCTATCAATATCGGCAAGACGGAAAACCGCGGTATCGACTACGACTTCACGCACAAGCTGAACGTGTACGGCGGCAAGCTGACCAGCCGCCTGGCCGGCACCTGGCTGCTGCGCTCGCGCTACACCGTGCCGGGCAAGGACGACGAGTGGACCACCAGCCTGAACCGCTACGGCATCAACGACAAGGTCAGCTTCCGCCACGTGGTAAAGGCCTCGTCCTCGTTCGAGACGAAGCAGACCACCCACACGCTGACGGCGGCATACCGTAACGGCTACACCGACAAGCCGCAGACGGAAGACGACTGCGCCGTCATCGTGGCTGGCTCGCCGGGCGAGTGCTACGGCGTGACCCTGCGCGTGCCGAGCTACACGACCTTCGACTACCAGGTGGCCTACCGCCCGATGCCGAAAGTGGAAATCACGGCCGGCATCGTCAACCTGTTCGACCGCAATCCTCCGTTCACGCTGCGCAACGCCGGCTCGCACCAGGTGGGCTACAACCCGTCGTACTCGAGCGCCCTGGGACGCCAGTTCTACCTGTCCGGTTCGTATCGCTTCTGATCGGCAGCTCGCAACAATGAAAGCGGCGCTGCGGCGCCGCTTTTTTTGGCCCCCCAGCACCCGCCTGTTGCTCGAAAACCGGTGTCAGACCGCTGCGGCGGACCGACCGGTTTTCCGGTTTCCCCCGTCACCCGCTTGTGCTTGAAAATCGGTGTCAGACCGCTGCGGCGGACCGACCGGTTTTGACCGATCGGTTTTTTTGCGCAATTGCGGCATTGCTTGCAGCCAATTGGTTTGGCGGAATCGACCTCAGGCGACTATCGACCGTGCATCGCGTTTTTGCCGTTATTTAGCAGCAAATAATTCATTAATGACGCAGTTTGTCGCGCTAATGTAACGCTTTTGTAACAAACAGAGTCTTTCAAGCAATTTATTTTCCACCCTACATTTTGGCTTTCCGCACTGGAATGGTGCGAAGCAGCATGATGACTTCATGCATGCAATTCGCTGGCAATGTCGGCCATTCCCCGCTAAATTCCTGATTCCCGCTTCCGCCGTTAGCGCTCGTATTGCACTGCCGTGGCGCGTTCGTGCGCCATTTGCGCGCAAGTTCATTGATTGACAGTAAATTGCCGCCAATGGTTTGATGAGCTGGCAACGACGAATTTGCAATACGCCTGGCAGCAGGGCTGCGAGGCATCCGTTTAATCACTGGCGATAGGAATCATCAATATGGCGATGGAAAAAGTGTTGTCCCGCTCAGTCCGCATGATCTGCGCGTCCGGCATGGCACTGGGGATGCAGGCAGCTCATGCCCAACAGGCAGACCCGGCTGCGGAAGCCCCAATGACGAAGGTGGAAGTGACTGGTTCACGTATTCCCACCTTGAATCTGGTCGGTGCCAGCCCCGTGACGACGATCACGGCCAAGGACATCAAGACCGATGGCGTGCGTAACGTCGAAAGCCTGCTGAACAATATGCCGCAGGTCTTCGCCGACCAGGGCGGCAACGTCGTCAACGGTTCCACCGGTACCGCCACCGTCAACCTGCGCGGCCTGGGCGCCGAGCGTACCCTGGTGCTGGTCAACGGCAAGCGCCTGCCGATGGGCAGCCCGACCAATACCGCAGCCGACCTGAACCAGATTCCCGCACCGCTGATCAAGAAAGTCGAAGTGCTGACGGGCGGCGCCGGCGCCGTCTACGGTTCCGACGCCGTCGCCGGTGTCGTCAACTTCATCATGCAGGACAACTTCCAGGGCCTGCAGATCGAAGCCAATATGAGCGGCTTCAACCACCAGCAGAACGGCGGCGACATCGCCAAGCTGGTGGAAACGCGCGGCGCCTCGAATCCTTCGCAGTTCTCGCTGCCTGGCGACAAGGGCTGGGACGGCAAGTCGCGCGACGCCAGCCTGCTGATGGGCTCGAACTTCGCCGACAACAAGGGTAACGCCACCCTGTTCTTCAGCTACAAGAAGGACGACGAACTGCTGCAGGCCGACCGCGATTTCTCGGCCTGTACCGTCAGCTCGACGGCCACCGGCTTCGCCTGCGGCGGCTCCGGCACGAACGCCACCGGCCGCATCCAGGCCCTGGACGGCCCGAACAAAGGCAAGGTCTACACGGTCGACGGCAGCGGCAACGCCCGCCTGTTCAACAACGCGCTGGACCAGTACAACTTCGGCCCGATCAACCACTACCAGCGCCCATCCGAGCGTTACGGCTTCAACGCCAACATCCACTACGACGTGAACGACAAGATGCGGATCTACTCCGACTTCTCGTTCCACGACGACCGCACCGTCGCCCAGATCGCCCCAGGCGGCATCTTCGGCAATTCGGCAACCCTGCGCAACGACAATCCCTTCCTGTCGCAGCAGCTGAAGGACACGCTGGGCATCACGGCCACGACCCCGGTCGAAGTGGTGGTCAACCGCCGCAACGTCGAAGGCGGCGGCCGCCAGTCCGAGTACCGTAACTCCTCGTTCCGCGAGCTGTTCGGCGTGCAGGGCGACATCGGCGGCTGGTCCTACGACGTGTACGCGCAGTCGGCCAAGGTGATCTACTCGCAAAGCGAACAGAACTATTTCTCGTCGCAGCGCATCGACAAGGCCCTGGACGTCATCAACGTCAACGGCAAGGCGGCCTGCGCCTCCGGCGACGCCGCCTGCGTCCCGTACAACGTCTACCAGCTGGGCGCGATTACGCCGGAAATGCTCGCTTACCTGCAGATCCCGGGCATGCGCAAGGGTTCGACGGAACAGCAGTTCCAGGGCGCTACCCTGGGCGCCGACCTGGGCGAATACGGCTGGAAACTGCCGACGGCGAAGGATGGCGTGGGCGTGTCCTTCGGCTTCGAACACCGCCGCGAAAAACTGGAACTGATGACGGACGCGGCCACCCAGGCGGGCGACCTGTCCGGTTCGGGCGGCCCGACCGGCGGCGTCTCCGGCCAGTACTCGGTGCGCGACTACTTCGGCGAGTTCAAGCTGCCTGTGCTGCAAGACATGCAGTTCGCCAAGCTGCTGCAGCTCGATGGCTCCTACCGCCATTCGAACTACAGCACGGGCAACAAGACCAACACCTTCGGCCTGAACGTGATCTGGTCGCCGATCGACTCGGTCCGTGTCCGCGCCACCTACCAGAAGGCTGTGCGTGCACCGAACCTGATCGAGCTGTACACGCCACAGGGTAACAACCTGTTCGACATGGACGCCGATCCTTGCGCCGGCGCCACGCCGAGCGCATCGCTGGCAGCCTGCGCCAATACCGGTGTCACGCCTGCCCAGTACGGCCTGATCTCGGACAGCCCGGCCGGCCAGTACAACTACCTGCAGGGCGGCAGCACGTCGCTGCAGCCGGAAAAGGCCAAGTCGAAAACCTTCGGCCTCGTGCTGACCCCGACGCGCGATCTGTCGATGACGATCGACTACTTCGACATCAAGGTGGAAGACAAGATCGGCCTGGTCGATCCTGCCACCACCCTGGACAAGTGCCTGACCACCGGCGACCCACGCTTCTGCTCGCTGATCACGCGTGACCGTACCGGTTCGCTGTGGCTGTTCGACAATGGCCGCGTCGTCGCAACCCAGCAGAACATCGGTGGCCAGCACACCCGTGGTGTCGACCTGGGCGCGAACTACACGATGCGCATGGGCGAATGGGGCCGCTTCGGCCTGGCCTTCAACGGTACCTACCTGGACAAGCTGACGACCGAGGAAATCAAGGGCGAGGGCGAGTATGACTGCGTGGGCTACTACGGTGCCAACAAGTGCGACCAGCCGAACCCGAAATGGCGTCACAAGCTGCGCGGCACCTGGGGCACGCCTTGGAACGTCGACCTGGCTGTAACGTGGCGTCACATCAATGCCGTCAAGCTGCAGGACCTGTCGGATAACCCGCTGCTGAACGGCGGCAGCACGGAACCGTTCGCCGGCACCAACGCCGTCGACCGCGAACTGGGCAAGCGCGACTACATGGACCTGGCCGCGACGTACACGTACAAGCGTAACTACACGGTGATGTTCGGTATCAACAACGTGTTCGACCGCGATCCTCCGCTGACGTCGCAGCTGGCCACGGGCCTGGGTAACGGCAACACCTATCCATCGACCTATGACGCACTGGGCCGCCGCATCTTCCTGAGCGCGACCGCCCGCTTCTGATTACAGGTTGTTGTGTTGTAACTTTGCCGCCCGGTTCGCCGGGCGGTTTTTTATTGGGCGCGCAGTTTCGTGAGCAAACCGCGTCCGGGCTGGACAGGGCGCCGCCAGGCCGGATAATCGCTGCATGGGCCGGCAATGGTGCCGCCCGCCAGGGAGAGTCCATGCCGACATACCGGATCGTCGCCGCAGCGCTGCTGTGCGCTGCCACCGCCCACGCCGCCGAACCCTTCGACATCGCCGTCACCGTCGACGACCTACCCTCCCATGGCGCACTGCCGCCCGGCGTCACGCGCACGGGCATCGTGGCCGCACACGTGGGGGCGTTCAAGGCGCATGGGGTACCGGAGGCCTTCGGCTTCGTCAATGCCGGCAAGCTGGCGCGCGAGCCCGGGGCCGCCGCCGCGCTCGATGCCTGGCGCGCCGCCGGCCATCCGCTGGGCAATCACGGTCACGATCACATGGCCTTGAGCAAGACCGCGTCGCTGGCCGCATGGCAGGCCGACGTGACGGGCGGCGAACCGGCCATCGCGGCGCGCATGGCGGGCCAGGACTGGCACTGGTTCCGCTATCCCTTCCTCGACGGCGGCGATACTCCGGCACTGCGCGGCGACGCACAGGCTTGGCTGGCGCAGCGGGGCTATCGTATCGCGGCCGTCAGCGTGTCTTTTGATGACTGGGCGTACACGGAAGCGTATGCGCGCTGCGCGAGCCAGCGCAACGACACCGCCATCGCCGCCATGAAGGCGCACTACCTGCGCAAGGTGGACGACGCCATCGCGCGCATGCTAAGCACGTCGCGCCAGGTGTACGGCCGGGTGATCCCGCAGGTGCTGCTGACGCACGCGGGCGCGTGGAGCGCCGCCACCCTGCCGGCCGTGCTGGACCGGCTCGACGCCGCCGGTGCCCGCTACGTGACGCTGGCGCAGGCGCAGGCCGACCCGGCCTATGCGGGGGCGGCCGGGGGCGTGGTGACCGAGCGGGCGGCAGCGGCGCAGGGAATCGCGCTGGCACCTGCCGTGGAAGACAGGTCGGTCGACCTGGACGGGATGTGCCGCTGAAAGGCTTACAGCTCGAACCCGCCCGTCCCCGCGCCGAACGCATGGATGCCGTCAGCCAGCGCGCTGACCATGGCCCGTTCGGCCTCGGACAGCTGCGGGTGCCACACATCGAAGATCAGCACGACGCGCAGCCTGTCGCTGTCGTTCCAGGCCTCGTGCTCGATGGTGTCGTCGAAGACCCAGGCCTTGCCCATTTCCCAGGCGCGCACGTCATTGCCCACGCGCAGGTGGCAGTCGCCCGGCAGGATCAGCGGCAGGTGCCCGACCAGCCGCACATTGCTGACGCCCGTGTGGGCCGGAATGCGCGTATGCGGCTTCAACAGCGAAAACATGGCGCTGGGCGTGCGGTTCAGCTGGCGCGGCTGCGGCAGGCGTGCCAGCGCCGCCATCGTGGCGGGGCAGCGCGCCGCGTGCTCCGGCACCACCCGCCCCTGCTCGATCAGGTGATACGCGCTCCAGTCCGGCGAGTTGTTCAGCTGGGCGAACTGGAAGTGGGGCTGGTCCGGCGGGTAGCTCAGGTAGGGCACGAAGCCCTGCTCGGCATCGAGCGCGGCGAGGAATTCGGCGCGGATGGCGTCCGCCTGCGCCTCCAGTTCGTCCATCCACGGGAACAGCGCGCGCTCGTCGAAGAAGGTAATGGGCGCCAGGCCGGGATAATAGAACAGGGCCGGCTGCGGATCGTAGCGCCGCTTGCGGCCGAACATGATGTCGACGGCGTCGCGAAAGCGCCCCAGCGGCTCGCCCCGCAGTTCGCCCAGCAGCGGCGCCAGGTGGGCGTCCAGGTAGGCGCCGTACTCGCGCTGGTAACTTTCCTGGAAGGCCAGCGCCCGCTGCAGCATGGGTCGCAGCGATGGGTCGAGCTGGTCCATCGGCGGTGCCGCCATGGCTGCCGCGCCGAAGGCCCGCGCCGCCTCATGGCGCCGGCCCTGGCGCTCGAACAGGTCGCCGCGCAGCAGCTGGGCCAGCATGTCGGTGGGGTCAACCGTCAAGGCGCCCGTCAACGCATTGGCCTCGCCCTCGTCGTCGCGCAGGCCGCGGCAGACCACGGCCAGGTTGATCCACTGCTGCTGGTCGCGCCCGTCCGCGGCGACCAGGCGTTCCAGCAAGGACCTGGCCCGCTGCAGGTCGCCGGCCCGGAAGGCCCGCTGGCTCAGCGCGAACAGCGCCTTCGGATTGCCCGGATCGATGTCGAGCAGGCGCTGCCACAACTGGCCGGCCTCGTTGTCGCGGCCCGCCTGGATCGCGGCGCCGATCTGCCGCTGCAGCGCGGCGATGTCTGGTGATGGTGGGGCCAAGGTTCCGCCGTCTTCGTGTTCGTTATTTTCGATACTGTTGATTCGGCGGCAGGCGGCATGCGCCGCATGCCGGTTGCTTACTGCTTCAGTCTTCGCGCAGGCGGCGCTGGCGCACGGCGGCGGCCAGGTTGTCCAGTACCTGCACGGTGGCGTCCCAGTCGATGCAGCCGTCCGTGACGGACTGGCCGTAGGTCAGCTCCTTGCCGGGCACCAGGTCCTGGCGGCCCGCCACCAGGTGCGATTCCACCATGACGCCGACGATGCGGCTGTCGCCGCCGGCCACCTGGGTGGCGATATCGGCGCACACGGGCACCTGGTTTTCCGGCTTCTTCGAGCTGTTCGCATGCGAGGCGTCGATCATCAGGCGCGCCGCCAGGCCGTGGCCGGCGATGGCCTTGCACGCTTCTTCCACGCTGGCCGCGTCGTAGTTCGGCGTCTTGCCACCGCGCAGGATGATGTGGCAGTCCTCGTTGCCGTTGGTCGACACGATGGCCGAGTGACCGCCTTTTGTGACGGACAGGAAGTGGTGCGGCTGCGAGGCTGCCTTGATGGCTTCCACGGCGATCTTGATATTGCCATCCGTGCCGTTCTTGAAGCCCACCGGGCACGACAGGCCCGACGCCAGTTCGCGGTGCACCTGCGATTCGGTGGTGCGGGCGCCGATCGCGCCCCAGGCGATCAGGTCGGCGATGTATTGCGGGCTGATGACGTCGAGGAACTCGGTGCCGGCCGGCAGGCCCAGTTCGTTGATGTCGCGCAGCAGTTCGCGCGCCATGCGCAGGCCGTCGTTGATGCGGAAGCTGTTGTCCATGTACGGGTCGTTGATCATGCCCTTCCACCCCACCGTCGTGCGCGGCTTCTCGAAGTAGACTCGCATGACGATTTCGAGGTCACCCTGCAGGCGCTCGCGCACGCCGATCAGGCGGCGCGCGTACTCCATGGCTGCCTTCGGATCGTGGATCGAGCACGGGCCCACCACCACCATCAGGCGGTCATCCTGGCCGTGCAGGATGCGATGCAGCGCGATGCGCGCCGCCGATGCCGTCTGCGACGCCGCCTCGGTGCAGGGGAATTCCCGGATCAGGTGCGACGGGGGCGTCAGTTCCTTCATTTCGCGGATGCGCAGGTCGTCGGTGCGTTGCATGGAGCTCTCCTAAAATTGTTCGGATAAAAAAAAGACCGCCATCGGTGGCGGTCTCTTGGGTATTGGGTGGGAATCTCGCTGTGCTGCTTACGTGAACCGGCCTTTACTCAACCGCCTTGTGGGCAGGGAGCCAAAAATAAAAAAAGCCGGTAAAGAATACGAAGCGGTGCATGGAATGTCCTGTTGATTGCGAATCACTATAACAAGAGGTTCGGCCAGTTGGCAAGCAAATTGTCGGCAGGCACTGCAGACTGCGCGGGTTGCCGATGAGGCAATATTTGTTGTGTTGCGTGCGGTCTATACAACAGTTCACGACGTTGCACGCTGTTTTTCCTGAGTATTGTTTGTAAAAAATCAATGACATGGCAAAGTGTCCTTGCGAGCAGATGCGACCCAATGTTTCCATCGGCCGCAGCGTGCCACCACGTTCAACTTCGGGAGAAAGTTTTGAGCAAGAAAAAAGTAAACAGCACCAGCCGCCTGCGGAAATTCGCGCGGCCCCTTTGCCTGGGCATCGCCGCCTTGCCGGCATTCGCGCCCGCGTTTGCGCAGGAGGCCCCGGAAGGCCCGATGATGCGGGTGGAAATCACCGGCTCCTCGATCAAGCGCCTGGTCAATGAAACGGCCACGCCGCTGACCGTCTTCAAGGCGGAAGAATTCGTCAAGCAGGGCCTGACGACGGCCCAGGAAGTGCTCGACCGCATTCCCGCCAACCAGTCCAGCTTCGGCTCGGCCAATGCCGTCGGCGGCAACGCCAGCGGCCTGCCCACGGGCGGCCAGGCCTCGGCCGACTTGCGCGGCCTGGGCGGCGACAAGACCCTGGTGCTGCTGAACGGCCGCCGGCTGGCCAGCCACCCTTACGACGGCGCCAGCGTCGACCTGAACCTGATCCCCGTGGCCGCGCTGGAGCGCGTCGAGGTGCTGCGCGACGGCGCCTCCGCCATCTACGGTACCGATGCCATCGGCGGCGTCATCAACTTCATCACGCGCCGTTCGGTTCAACAAGCAACGGTGACGCTGGAAACGGTGATTCCGGAAGAAACGGGCGGCCGCGAACGGCGCGGCAATATCACGCTGGGCGGCGGCGACCTGGCCAAGGAAGGCTGGGCCGTGCTGGCCGTGGCCGACTACCACAAGCAGGACGTGCTGACGTCGCAGCAGCGGCCGTTCTCCGCCACCGGCGTGATTCCATCGCGGGGCCTGAACGAAACCTCGGGTACCACCTTCCCCGGCAACTACTTCGACCCCGTGACGGAAGTCCAGGGCAACCCGTACGCCCGCACCGGCTGCAACCAGCCGCTGTCGGTACCGCATCCCACCAACGGCACCTGCCGCCAGGACTACACACGCCAGATCGACAGCCTGCCCGAGCAGGAACGGGCCACCCTGTTCGGCCGCGCCAGCTTCAAGCTGGGCGCCGACCACACGGCCTCGCTGGAAGTGCTGCACTCGGAAAACAAGGTCAACTCGCGCACGGCTCCGCCGCCGCAAACGAGCCTGTCGCTGCCGTCGACCAGCCCTTACTACCCGGGTAACTCCGGTGGCGTCCCGGCCCAGGCCGGCCTGTCCGGTGCTCCGCTGTCCGTCAACTGGCGGCCCACGGAAGCGGGCCAGCGCGAAATCCTGTCGCGCGGTTCGGGCGACCGTTTCCTCGGTTCGCTGGAAGGCATCATCGCCGGCTGGGATTACCAGACGGGGCTGAGCCACTCGGTCAGCCGTTCGCAGGAAGAATTCACCAACGGCTACGTGGCCGATGCGCTGTTCGCGGCCGGTGTCGCCAACGGCGTGCTGAACCCGTTCGGTCTGCAGAACGAAGCGGGCCGCGCCTACCTGGCCACGACGGCCCTGCGCGGCCGCGTGCAGGATGCCAAGAATGCCCAGACCGCGTTCGACCTGAAAGCCAGCCGCGAGCTGATGGAAATGGGTGGCGGCAAGCTGGCCGTGGCCTTCGGTACCGAGCTGCGCCATGAAAAAGCGGAGTTCAACGTCAACCGCGACATCGCCAGCCAGGCCACCAGCTCGGGCCTGTCCGGCTCGCTGCCGAAATCGGGCAGCCGCACCATCCAGGCCGTGTTCGGCGAGATCAGCCTGCCGTTCACGAAGCAGCTGGAAGCCTCGCTGGCGGCCCGTTACGACCACTACAGCGACGTCGGCAGCACCACCAATCCGAAGGCCTCGTTCCGCTACCAGCCGCTGCAGTCCTTCGTGCTGCGCGGTTCGGCCAGCACGGGCTTCCGCGCGCCGACCCTGTTCGAGAAGAACGCGCCGCAGTCGCGCAACGACACCAGCAACTCGTACAACGACCCGATCCTGTGCCCGAACGGCGTGCCGCAACCCGGCGCCAACCCGCTGCGCGACTGCGATTTGCAGCAGTTCAAGCTGCAAGGCGGCAACCCGAACCTGCAGCCTGAAAAATCGCGCACGTATGCCATCGGCGCCGTGTTCGAGCCGACCCAGGCCGTCACCGTGTCGCTGGACTACTTCAATATCCGCCTGCGCGAGAAGATCGGCGCCCTGCCGGAGCAGACCATCTACGGCAACTACGCCCGCTATGCGGACCGCTTCCTGCGCTTCCCCGACGGCTCGCCAAACGCCATCCTGGACCTGAACGAAAACCTGGGCAAGGTGCGCACGGACGGCGTCGACGTCAGCCTGACTTTGCGTGCCCCGCGCACGGACTTCGGCGGCCTGACCTTCACGCTGGACGGTACGTGGATCCACAACTACGAGTACCAGAACGAGCGTGACGGCACCTTCGTCCAGAACGTGGGCCGCTACGCGGACAACAACGTCGTGTTCCGCTGGCGCCATAACGCCTCGGTGACGTGGCGTAACGGACCGTGGAGCGCGACCCTGGCCCACAACTTCAAGACGGGCTACGAAGACCAGAACCTGGTCGACGACGAGTTCCGCAACCACGTGCCGTCGTACAGCCTGGTCAACCTGTCGGGCACCTACACGGGCTTCAAGAACGTGACGTTGACGGCCGGCGTGAAGAACATCGCCGACAAGGAACCGCCGTTCAGCAACCAGGGCACCGTGTTCCAGAAAGGCTACGACCCGCGCTACACCGACCCGATCGGCCGCGCGCTGTACCTGCGCGGTTCGTACTCCTTCTAAAAAATTGCCTGGAAAATGGGGACAGACCCCATTTTTCAGGCAATCTTTCTTCAAAAATGGGGTCTGTCCCCATTTTTGAAGCAATAAAAAAAGGCGCCGCGGCGCCTTTTTTGTTGGGGTGGTGGCGCTTATGCCGTGCCGCCCACGGTGACGCCGTCGATGCGCAGGGTGGGCTGGCCGACGCCGACCGGCACGCTCTGGCCTTCCTTGCCGCACACGCCCACGCCCGGGTCCAGCTTCATGTCGTTGCCGATCATCGAGACGCGGTTCAGCACGTCCGGGCCGTTGCCGATCAGGGTGGCGCCCTTGACGGGATACGTCACCTTGCCGTCCTCGATCATGTAGGCCTCGCTGGCCGAGAAGACGAACTTGCCGTTCGTGATGTCGACCTGGCCGCCGCCGAAGTTCACCGCATACAGGCCGTTCTTGACCGAGGCGAGGATTTCGGCCGGGTCCTTGTCCCCTGCCAGCATGTAGGTGTTCGTCATGCGCGGCATCGGCAGGTGGGCGAACGATTCGCGGCGGGCATTGCCCGTCACCGGCATCTTCATCAGACGCGCGTTCATCGTGTCCTGGATGTAGCCGCGCAGGATGCCGTCCTCGATCAGGGTGGTGCACTGGGTCGGGTTGCCTTCGTCGTCGATATTGAGCGAGCCGCGGCGGTCGGCCAGGGTGCCGTCGTCGACCACCGTGACGCCCTTGGCCGCCACGCGCTCGCCGATGCGGCCGGCGAAGGTAGACGAGCCCTTGCGGTTGAAGTCGCCTTCCAGGCCGTGGCCGATGGCTTCATGCAGCAGGATGCCGGGCCAGCCCGGGCCCAGCACGACCGTCATCGGACCGGCCGGGGCGGGACGGGAATCGAGGTTGACGAGGGCGCCCTTGACGGCGTCGTCGGCATATTGGGTCAGCAGCTCGTCGGTGAAATAGCTGTAGTCGTAGCGTCCGCCGCCGCCAGCCGAGCCCATCTCGCGGCGGCCGTCCTGTTCGACGATGACGGTGATCGACACGCGCACCAGCGGGCGGATGTCCGCCGCCAGCACGCCGTCGCTGCGCACCACCAGCACGACGTCGTATTCGCCGGCCAGGCCCGCCATCACCTGCACCACGCGCGGGTCCTTGGCCCGGGCGATCTTCTCGACGCGCTCGAGCAGCTTCACCTTGGCGGTGGCGTCCAGCGAGTTCAGCGGGTCATGCGGCAGGTACAGCGAACGGCCGCCCTGGGGCGTCATGCTGCCGGCCACCTTGATCTTGCCGGCGCCGGCCCGCGCGATGGTGCGCGTGGCGGCCGCCGCGTCCAGCAGGGCTGCTTCGGAAATCTCGTCGGAGTACGAAAACGCCGTCTTCTCGCCGGACACGGCGCGCACGCCCACGCCCTGGTCGATCGAGAAGCTGCCCGTCTTGACGATGCCCTCTTCCAGGCTCCAGCCTTCGTTCTTGGTGAACTGGAAGTACAGGTCGGCATAGTCGACCTTGTGCGTGAACATCGTGCCCAGCGTCTTGATCAGCTTGCCCTCGTCCAGGCCGAACGGGGTCAGGAGCACGTCGCGCGCCAGCGCCAGGGAAGACAGGTTCGGTTCGAATGGTTTCATGATGGTACTTTCTACGTTTGCTTTGCTGTCATTGTAGTGGATTCGCGCCCCGGCCGCCGGGGGGCGAACCGTCTTACATGGTGCGGTGCTTCAGCGCCGGCAGGCTCTCGCGCACGCCGGCCAGGAAGGTCGCATCGAGCTCGCCGTGGACGACGCCCTCCCCTTCGGCCAGCACGGCCTTGACCTCGCCCCACGGGTCGACCAGCATGCTGTGGCCCCACGTGCGGCGTCCGTTGACGTGGGTGCCGCCCTGGGCCGCCGCCAGCACGTAGCACTGGTTCTCGATGGCACGGGCGCGCAGCAGGATTTCCCAGTGGGCGCGGCCGGTGGTATAGGTGAACGCGGCCGGCACGACGATCAGGTCGACCGGGCCCATGGCGCGGAACAGTTCGGGGAAGCGCAGGTCGTAGCAGACCGACATGCCGACCTTGCCGACCGCCGTCTCGACCGTGCCGACCGTGCTGCCCGGCACGATGGTGCGCGACTCATTGTACGATTCGGCGCCCTTGGTGAAGCCGAACAGGTGGATCTTGTCGTAGCGGCCCACGTGCCGGCCTTCCGGGTCGTAGACCAAGGTCGTGTTGATGACTTTTTCCGGGTCGCTGCTGGCCAGCGGCAAGGTGCCGCCCAGCAGCCAGATGCCGTGTTCGCGCGCCATCGATGCCATCGCATCCTGGATGGCGCCTTGCCCCAGCGGCTCGGCCTTGCCGACCTTGTCGCTGTCGCTCATGCCCATGATGGGCCAATACTCCGGCAACAGCACCAGTCTGGCGCCCGTGGCGGCGGCCTCGGCGACGAGGCGGCGGGCGGTGGCCAGGTTTTCCTCCACGACGGGCGTGGAGACCATTTGTACGGCGGCAACGATAGACATCGGCTCTCCTTTATTGGCTGCGGGGACTTTCCGTTCGCTCGGCATCGAGCTTCGTGATGACGGGCGCCTTCCACGGTCCCGTCACCTGCATCTGGTAGGTCAGCGCCTTCATCACGGGCGCCGACAGGAACAGCTGGGCCAGGTAGCTGCCCAGCCCGATCACGGGATTGACGGCCAGCGCGTACACCAGCGGTGCCGTGCCCAGGTTGACCTGGGGAATCACGACCACGTGCAGGTTGGTCGATTCGTTGGCGACGTCGGCCGTGCCGGACATCAGCACGGTGGCCTGCACGCCGTGCATCTTCAGGTTATCCGTTTTGACGATGCCCCGCTCGATCACGGCCGTGGCGCTGATGCCGTCGAACGCCAGGCCTTCGGCGAAGACGTCGTGGAAGTCGAATTTCAGCAGGCGCGGCAGGGCCTGCAGGCTCAGCACGCCCAGAAGCTTGGCCGCGCCCGGGTCCTGCTTCAGGAACTGGCCCTTCTCGACCTTCATGTCGAGCTTGCCGGACAGGGTCGGCTTGTCCAGCGCATACGGCAGGCCCTTCCACGCGATATCGCCGGACAGCTTGCCCTTGCCGTTCTTCACCGTGTCGGCAAAGCCGAAGCGGGTCAGCAGCTTGCCTGCGTCGAGGATGTCGAGGTTGAAGTTCAGCGACGTGTCGTGCTGGCCGTTGCGCGATACCCAGCGGCCGGTACCGTGCAGCACGCCGTCCGGGTTCTCGAACGTCAGCTTCGACACGCGCCACTCGCGCGAAGACGTGATCAGCGCGTTATAGGCCTGCAATTCCATGCGGCCCAGCTGGCGGTTGAACAGCTCGAAGCGGTCGGCCACGATGTCCAGCGCGGGAATGGCAGGCGCGCTGGCGGCTGCAGAGCTTTCCAGCAGGTCCTTGACGTCGCCGGCGGCCGATTCGGGAATGATCAGGCTCGACAGGCGGGCCGTCACCTTGCCCATGCCCCGCCCCGTGGGCGACTCGTTCCACGTCAGGTAGCCGTTGGCCTGGCGCGAGTCGATGCTGGCCTGCCACGTGCCGCCCCGGTGGGTGGCGCCCAGCACGACGTCGTCGATCTTGCGCCCGGCGAGGACGAGTTCCGTGGCGCGCGCCGCCATCAGGTCCGGCGCGATGTACTGGGACAGGTTGGGCGCGGCGGCGCCCGGCGCGTCGGCGGCCGGCGCGGCGGCCTTGGGCTCGGCGGGGCCGGCGATGGCCGAGGCCAGCCCCGTCCAGTCGTCCACGTTCAGCGACTTCATGCTGACGTGGAAGGCCATGCCGCTGTCCGGCTGCGGTGCCGGCACGTTGACGCCCAGGCCGCCCCGCAGCAGCGTCCAAGGGCCCTTGTCCTGGCGCTGGCGCTGGTAGCGCGCCTCGATGGCGTTGCCCAGGGTGATGCGGATCTCGTCGTGCGCCAGTCCGGTGGCATCGGCGGCGCCGCCGTTCAGCACGAAATGCAGGGGCAGCGCGTCCGGCGCGGCCTTGGCCAGCGGCGCCGGGAAATCCAGCCCGACGCCGGCCAGCGACGATTCCACGAAGACCTGGTACTGGTGGTTGGCCGCCGTGACGACGCCGTTGTAGCGGGCCCCGCCGGACAGGTGGGCCGCCAGGCGCTGCATGGCCGGGGCCGGGTACGTCTTCTTCAGGCCGTCGGCCGTGACGTTGCCGCCGATACGCACCTGGATGGTGCCGTCGCGCTGGGTGCCGCCGGCCACCGTCAGCTGGCCGCCCAGCAGGGTGCCGTTCAGGCCGTTCAGGTTGACGCCGTGTTCGTTGAATTCGATCTTGCCCGTGGCCAGCAGCACGGGGGGCATGTCGTGCCACAGCACGACGTCGTTGCCCTGCAATTGCAAGGTGCCGTTGACCTTGCTCTCGCGCAGCCGCGCCAGGGGCAGGTTCAGCTTCAGGGCCAGCTTGCCGTTGCCGGTGGCGCTGGTCTGGTCGGTGAAATGGCCGATCCATTCCAGCACGGGGCTGTTGCCCACGTAACGGAGGAAGTCCTGCATGGCGCCGGCCGCGTTGCCATCGATCTCCAGCACGCTGTCGTGGTGGATCAGGTCGGCAATGACAGCTTTCACATTGCTCAAGGCGACATTGCCCGTCTTCGCCGTATCGGCCTTGATTTCCATGCGCGCGCCCTCGAACAGGAAGGTGCCGCGGATCTGCTCGGCCTGCGGCCACAGGGGCGACGCGCCGTCCTTGCCGAAATGGGCCGGTTCGTAGTTCAGCCTGCCGTCGACGATGCGCCCGCCGATGCGGAACTCGCCTTGCACATTCTTGTCGGCGAAGGGAAAGTGGGCCAGGTCGCCGCGCAGGCGCAGCTTGACGTCGGTGGCACTGCCCGCCTCCAGCGCACCCGTCAGCCACTGCTTCAGGTGCTCGGGCGTGGCCAGCGGCAGGTAGCGGCCGATGCGGTTAATGGTGAAGCCGTCGAAGCTGCCCGTCAGGTCGGCCACGCCGGGCCCTTTGGCGCCGAGGGTGTGGCTGCCGGCCAGCTTGCCCGTCAGGCCGTCCTGGGCGAATTCGAAATTGTCCAGCTTCAGTTGCAGCGCCTCGCCGCGGGTCCAGCCGGCGTCCAGCTTGAACTGCTGGAACGGCATGGCCGCCTCGGCGAACCAGGCCGGCATGGCCAGCACGAAGCCAGGCGCATCGAGCTGCACCTTGCCACCGGCCGTGCCGGCGTCGACCTTGCCGGACAGGTGCTGGAAGCCGGGCAAGGCGGGAATGGCGGCCTGGGCCGGGCGCTTGGCGTCGCCCGCGATGGCGGCACGGGCGGCCAGCGGGTTCATGCCCAGGTCCTGCAGGTCGGCCCGCAACTGCCATTCGCTGGGGGCGGCAATGGGACCCTGCCAGTGGGCCGCAAGGTCCTGCACCCGGCCACGGGGCGCCAGCTCGGCCAGCAGGCTGCGCTGCGCCGCCGGCAGTGGCAGGCGCGTGGCCAGCTCCGCGACCATGGCCAGGTCGAGCGAGCGGGCCGTGACGTCCGTGCGGGCCGGCCGGCTGCCCCGCGCCGGCAGGTAGCGTTCGGACAGCGTCGTCGGTGCCAGGGTCACGCCGTCGCGCGTGCGGAGGGTGAAGTCGGTGACGCTGGCGCGGTGGGCGCGGGCGCTGAACGGCAGCGGCGCATCGGTACGCGCGCCACGGCCCGGCTTGTCCTCGTGGAAGGCGATGCGGCCCTGCATGGCGGCCACGTCCAGCTTCGGCAAGTCCGGTCCCAGGGTGGCGCGCACGTCGCGCAGCGCCAGGTCGGCCGTCACGCCATACAGGCGCGAGTGATCGATTTCCAGCCAGGCGCGCACGCTGCCATGGCCCGATTGCAACCGGGCCGGGCCCGTGTCCTGCGGGCTGTACGGCAGCCAGGCGGCCAGGTCGGCGCCCCGCACGTCGGCGTACATCGTGCCTTTCCACTGGCGCACGTCGGACACGCGCTGGGAAAAAGCGGGGTGGGCGAAATCGGCGCGCAGGTCCAGCGACCCGGTGGCACCGGCGGCCGGCGTGGCATGCACGGCGAACTGGTGGCGGCGCCACTGGTTGCGCAGGATCAGGTTGGTGCCCTTCAGCAACAGCGGCGGCGTGCCCCGCTGTTCGTCATGCCAGCGCAAGGTGCCTTCGCGGATGACGATCTCGCGCTGGGACAGCACCCACTCCGAGCCTTTGCCGTCGTCCTTCTTGTTCAGGTCGACGAAGATGCCGGCCACGAACAGGCGGCCGTCGGCCGTGCGGCGCACGTCCAGGTCGGGGCGGATGATTTCCAGCGAATCGAAGCGCACGTTCAGCGATGCCACGCTCCACCACGACAAGGTGGCGGCCACGCTGGGCAGGCGCAGCGCCTGCTTGCCTTCGCGGTCGCGCAGCACGACGTCGCCCAGGAACAAGGTCGGCCGCAGCCCGGACCAGGAGGCATAGATGCGTTCGATCGTGACGGGGTTGCCGACGGCGCGGCTGGCCAGCAGTTCGATATCGTCCTTGTAGGTATCGATCTGCGGCAGCACCAGCCAGCGCAGCACGAGGAAGATGACGGCAAAGGCGAAGTACAGCAGCAGCGCCAGCTTCAGGGTGAAGCCCAGCACGTGGTGGGTGGCCAGGTTGCACACGCGGTAGGCAGCCTGCAGGCGGTGCCAGCGCGCCGCGATGGCGCCATCCTCCGGCGGTTCCGCGGCCTGGTCCGCAGGCACATTCGCACGCAATTGCGCGTGCATCGCCTTGTCTTCCGCCGATTTTTCCGTCAACACTTCATTACCCAGGCCCGGCCGGACACCCGGCGTAAAATAAATGGTTCGTCTCCACAGCCTGCCCTTGCCCAGCCTGCGGCCACATTCTACCGCAACACCCGGTTACACTAAGTTCCGAAACGCACTCTATTACACAACGTTACGATAGATTTACGTCAACACACGCGCATTTTTTTCCTTGCACCTTCCCCATATAAAACGGCCACCATGCACGCACCGACCCCGCCTTCCATCACGCCACCGTCGATCCTGGTCGATGCCAGCGCATCCCGCTTCCACCAGCGCTGGCTGGGCGCCGAACCGGACCGGCAAGCCAAGATCGATGCCCTGAGCCGCACTTCGCTGGCCAGTGCGGACCTGGCGGCCCTGCTGGCGCAGGAACGCGGCAATGGCGATGGCCCGCCCCTGCCGCTGGCGCGGGGCATGCGGCGCCTGCGCAACCTCGTCATCGCCACCCTGATCCGGCGCGACCTGGAAGGGCTGGCCGACCTGGACGAGGTGGTGACGACGGTGACGCGCCTGGCTGACTTTGCCATCCAGCAACACCTCGCTGAGCTCGACGGCGAAATGCGTGCCGCCCATGGCATACCCACCGGCCACGACTCGGGCGAGGAACAGCAGCTGATCGTGCTGGCCATGGGCAAGCAGGGCGGCTTCGAGCTGAACGTGTCATCGGACATCGACCTGATCTTCGTCTACCCGGAAGACGGCGACACGGTGCCGGCTGTGCCCGGCCAGCGCAGCCTGTCGAACCACGAATATTTCATTCGCCTGGGCAAGAAGCTGATCGCCGCGATTGCCGAGATCACGGAAGACGGCTTCACCTTCCGCGTCGACATGGCGCTGCGGCCGAACGGCGGCTCCGGGCCGCTGGCGGCCAGCCTGGGCATGGTCGAGCAGTACCTGATCGTCCAGGGCCGCGAATGGGAACGCTATGCCTGGGTCAAGGCACGCGCCGTCACGGGCCGGCCGGAGGACATTGCCGCGCTGGAATCCATCGTGCGGCCGTTCTGCTTCCGCCGCTACCTGGATTTCGGCGTCATCGACGCCATTCGCAATATGCATGCCCAGATCCGCGCCGAAGTGAACCGGCAGGAACGGCTGCACCCGGACCGCAGCCATAACGTCAAGCTGGGCCGTGGCGGCATCCGCGAAATCGAATTCCTGGCCCAGGTGTTCCAGCTGATCCGGGGCGGTCGCGACGCCACCTTGCGCGACCGTTCCACCCGGGCCACCTTGCGCCAGTTGCCGGACAAGGGCCTGCTGGCGCCGGAAGTGGTGGAACAACTGCTGGCCTCGTACACCTTCCTGCGCAACCTGGAGCACCGGCTGCAGTACCTGGACGATGCCCAGACCCACACCCTGCCGCCGAACGAGGACGACCGCACCGTCGTGGCGCGGATGATGGGCCTGCCCGACACGGCTGCCCTGCTGGCCCAGCTCGACGGCCACCGCCGCTTCGTTGCCGAACAGTTCGACGCCATCTTCGCCGACAAGAGCGGCGGCGACGATATCGATCCCGACACCAGCAACGCCTGCGCCGACCCGGACAACCACGAGGCCATCGAAGCCCGCTTCACCAGCCTCGGCTACGACGACCCCGGGGCCGCCGCGCGCCGGCTGATCGCCACGTGGCAGGCGCCCCGGCTGCAATCGATGCCGGAAGCGAGCCGCCAGCGCCTCGTCACGCTGATCAACGCGGCCCTGCCCCTGATCGCCCGCGCCGCCGAGCAGAACAGCGCCGGCAGCCAGATCGGCACCCTGGGCCGGCTGCTCGATTTCCTGGAAGCCATCGCGCGGCGCTCGGCCTACCTGTCGCTGCTGACGGAATACCCGCACACCCTGGAGCGGGTCATCAACATGATGCACGCCAGCGCCTGGGCCGCCACCTTCCTGACCCTGCACCCGATCCTGCTGGACGAGCTGCTGGACGACCGCATCCGCAACGCCGTGTTCGACCCGGCCGCGCTGGTGCAGGACCTGGACGCCCAGCTGGACGCCGCCGACGGCGACACGGAGCGCCAGCTGGACATCCTGCGCGAGGTCCACCACGCCCAGCTGTTCCACCTGCTGGCCCAGGACCTGGCCGGCGATCTGACGGTGGAACGGCTGGCCGACCACCTGTCGGCGCTGGCCGACGTCATCGTCGCCGCCGTCATCAAGGCGGCATGGCAGACGGTGGCGAAGCGGCACCGCGACGTGCCCCGCTTCGCCGTCATCGCCTACGGCAAGCTGGGCGGCAAGGAACTGGGCTATGTATCGGACCTGGACGTCATCTTCCTGTTCGACGACGACGACCAGGACGCCCCCGGCCTGTATGCCAAGCTGGCCCAGCGCTTCATCACGTGGATGACGTCGCACACGTCGGCCGGCATCCTGTTCGACATAGACACGGCGCTGCGCCCGGACGGCGCCAGCGGCATGCTGGTGTCGAGCGTGCAGGCCTTCGAGCGCTACCAGCACAATGCCGCGTGGGTGTGGGAGCACCAGGCCCTGACGCGGGCCCGCTTCTGCGCCGGCGACGCGGAGATCGGCCGCCGCTTCGAGGAAATCCGCTGCGATGTGCTGCGCGCACCGCCCGTGGCCGGCGAGGAACTCAAGCGCGAAGTGCTGGCCATGCGCAACAAGATGCACGAGGCCTATCCCAGCCGTCCCGGCACCTTCGACTTGAAGCAGGATGCCGGCGGCATGATCGACATCGAATTCATCGTGCAATATCTGGTCTTGCAGCATGCCCGCAATTACGCCCAGTTGACGGGAAATGTCGGCAATATCGCGCTGCTGCGCATCAGCGGCGAACTCGGCCTGATCGATCCGGCCCTGGCTGGCCAGGTAGCCGACGCCTACCGCGCCATGCGCAAGCTGCAGCACCAGCTGCGCCTGCAGGGTGGCGAGCAGTCGCGGGTGGACCCTTCCCGCGTGGCCGTCTATGCCCATTGCGTAACGACCTTGTGGCGGGAAATCTTCGGTCAATAATCAGCCAGCGGAAATCGGCCGGCAGTGTTTCGTTCGGCAAAACCGGGAAGGTGCCTCACGAGGCGCCTTTTTTATTTCCTTGCAGATAGCAAGTGTTGTTAATTCTATACATTTCACCAAATTAGTGACGAATTGGATTTGTACTTCGGACACCCTTAACTAAGATTCATGGTTTGGCGGTCAGCTGAAGATCGCGACAGATTAATCACCAAGGGAGCATTTAAATGAGAGAAAAGATCATTTCGCACTCCGTGCGCCTGTTATGCCTGGGCGGTGCCGTCCTGAGCATGCAAGCCATGGCGCAGACGGCCGACGCGCCGATGCAGACGGTGCAAGTGACGGGTTCGCGCATCGCCTCGCCAGGCGCGGAGTCGCCATCGCCACTGCAGGTGCTGACTTCCGCCGACATCGCTGCATCGGGTGCGACGAATCTGCAGGAACTGCTGATGAAGAACCCGACCCTGGGTACGCCGACCGTCAGCCGTACCAACTCGAACTTCTCCACGTCCAGCGCCGGCGTCTCGACCGTCAACCTGCGTAACCTGGACACCTCCCGCACGCTGGTGCTGCTGAACGGCCGCCGCTTCGTCTCCGGCATTCCCGGCGACTCGGCAGTCGACCTGAACGTCATCCCGACCGACTTCATCGAGCGCGTCGAACTGCTGACGGGCGGCGCCTCGGCCACCTACGGCTCGGACGCCGTCGCCGGTGTCGTCAATATCATTACGAAGCGCAATTTCAGCGGCCTGGTCCTGGATGCCCAGGGCGGCCAGAGCACGAAGCACGACGACACGAAGAAGAAATTCTCGGCCACCTGGGGCACCAGCAACGCCGACGCCACCAGCAACATCATGGTGCACTTCGGCTACTCGAAGCAGGGCGCCGTCTACTCGAAGAACCGCGCCGCCTCGGCCGTCGACCAGAACACCAAGAACGATCCGGAAGATTTCTTCCAGGTCAACCGTCCGTTCTACTCCAGCTATGCGCCACAGGGCCGTTTCTTCGACGATAACGGCAGCTTCACGTACGATCGCAACGGCGCCGTGATTCCATGGAATACCAACGGCACCAACGGCCAGGCCGCCACCGGCTTCAACCGTTCCGAATTCCGCTCCATCGCCGTGCCGACCGACCGCTACCTGCTGGCCACGACGGGCACGATGGCACTGAACGAAAAACACAATGTGTTCTTCGAAGGTAACTACGCGTCGACCCGCGTGACGACGATGCTGGAGCCGTTCGCGCTGGGCTCGGACGACATCTACAAGGGCGACACCTTCGGCCAGGTGCCGGCCGAAACGCTGATCAACGGCGTCCTGCGTCGCAACCCTTATGTGCCGGATCGCCTGTTCGACAACATCAGCGATACCAACGGCGACGGCCTGCGCGACTACTTCTTCACGCGCCGCATGGCCGAAGTGGGCAACCGCGGCAGCAAGGCCAACCGCGACACCTTCCGCCTGGCCACGGGCCTGAAAGGCTCGTTCAACCTGCTCAAAGAGTGGAACTACGAAACCTACGTGGCCTACGGCCAGACCAAGGAATCGCAAAGCTCGAACGGCCAGGTCAACGTGCTGAACTTCCGCCACGCGCTGGAAGCCATCACGGACGTCGACGACCTGAACACGAACAACAACCGCACCGAAGCGATTTGCGCCGACTCCACCGCCCGCGCGCTGGGTTGCGTGCCGATCAACCTGTTCGGCTACAACAGCATCTCGCCCGAAGCGCTGAAGTACGTCGCCGCACCGGGCAGCCTGGAAACGAAGGTCACGCAGAAGCTGGCCGGCGGCTCCATCAACGGTGAAGTCTTCGACCTGCCTGCCGGTGCCGTCGGCGTGGCCGTCGGCTTCGAATGGCGCGGCGAGGAATCGTCCAGCGAGGCCGATGCGCTGACCCAGGCCGGCCTGAACGCGGGCAACGCGCTGCCACCGACCTACGGCAAGTTCAACGTCAAGGAACTGTTCGGCGAGATCCGCGTGCCGATCCTGAAGGACAAGCCGTTCGCCAAGGAACTGAACCTGTCCAGCGCCGTGCGCCGCGGCAAGTACTCGACCGTCGGCTACACCACCAGCTGGAACCTGGGCGGCGAATGGTCGCCGATCGCCGACGTAAAATTCCGCGCCACCCGCGCCCTGTCGACCCGCGCGCCGAACATCAACGAGCTGTTCCAGCCGGCCCAGCAGACCTTCCCTGCCGACATCGTCGACCCATGCGACGGCATCGGCCCGACCGGCGGTGGCGCACGCGGCGATGCCTGCCGTGCCGCCCCGGGCGTGGCTGCGAACATCGCCGCCAACGGCGTGTTCACGCTGACCCAGTCGGACCTGCAGGGCATCAGCGGCTACGACCGCGGCAACCCGAACCTGCGCGCGGAAAAAGGCCGTTCGACGACGATCGGCGTAGTCTGGACGCCGCGCTCGATCGCCCCGATCAAGAACTTCACGTTCACGGCCGACTACTTCGACATCAAGATCGCCGATGCCCTGGTCTTCATGCCACGCCAGTACGCGCTGGAGAACTGCTACGGCGGCGACGGCTCGCTGTGCAACGTCATCACGCGCCGCCCAAGCAAGATGGGTGCGAACAATTCCGGCTCGCTGGAATACATCGACTCGCTGGTCAGCAACACGGGCAGCAAGGCCACCGAAGGCGTCGACCTGACGGCATCGTGGGCCGGTGCCGTCGGTCCAGGCCGCCTGAGCAGCCGCCTGGCATGGACGTGGCTGCATGAAGGCTACGACACCCCGACCCCGGGCGCCGAGAAAGACTACTGGGCCGGCGAAATCTCGCAGAGCCCGAAAAACAAGGCCTCGCTGAACCTGGCCTACAAGCTGGGCGCCTGGAGCATCAACGGCACCACGACGTACATCGGCAAGTCCTACCTGGACGACCAGTTCCTGGCCCAGTTCGACCTGCCGCGCAACGCCGTCGGCGTCGGTTCGCGCACCTACCAGGACTTCCAGGTCACCTACGAGTTCCGCAAGAAGTGGGAACTGTACCTGGGCCTGGACAACGCCTTCAACACGAAGGCGCCACCGATCGTCTCCGGCCTGCCGGGCAACACGACCGGCGCGGAAACCGAAGCGGGTGCCTACGACCCGATCGGCCGCCGCTACTACCTGGGCATGCGCGTCTCGCTGTAACGCGTTATTCCCTACCAAAAAAGCCTGTCGGGTTCGCACCCGGCAGGCTTTTTTTATGGCAACTTTCTTGCCGATGAAATATGCATCCCTATACCATATATTTGTGAAGGTGTTGTTGTATGTAACACACATGTAACAAACTGAAATATTTACACGATTGACCCCAAGGCAAGTTCCGTTGTCTGATGCTGGGTCGTTCTTTGATCGAGGCCACCCTGCCCTCCACACAGAACGCCCTTGTGACGACAACACTGGAGCAAACAAATGATGAAAGAAACCACGCTGGCCCAATCGGTCCGGCTGATCTGCTCGGCCGGCGCCCTGGGTGCCTCCCTGCTGGCAGCGCCCGCCTTCGCGCAAACGGCCGAAGCGCCGATGCAGCGCGTCGAGGTGACCGGTTCGGCGATCAAGCGTATCAATGCGGAGACGGCCGTGCCGGTCACCGTGATGAAGATGGCGGACCTGAAGGCGCAAGGCATCAGCACCGTCGAGCAGATACTGTCGACCGTTGCGGCAATGCAGACGCAGCAGGGCACCAGCCAGGTCGTCGGCCTGGGTACCGGTGGCGCGTCGTTCGCCAACATGCGCGGCCTGGGCGCCAACAAGACGCTGGTACTGCTGAACGGTCGTCGCCTGGCGAACAATGCCTTCGACGCGTCGGCACCCGACCTGAACATGATTCCGTTCGCTGCCATCGAAAACGTCGAGGTGCTGCGTGACGGCGCTTCCGCACTGTACGGCTCCGATGCGGTGGGTGGCGTCATCAACTTCATCACGAAAAAAGAATTCACTGGCGGCATCGTTTCCGCCGGCGGCGAATCGCCCCAGCACCCGGGCGGCCAGGGCGTGAACAGCAGCATCGGCTATGGCTTCGGCGACGTCGAAACGGACGGCTTCAACTTCTACGCCATGGGCGACTTCCAGAAGCAGCGCGCCATCGGCGGCACCGACCGCGACTTCAACCGCCGCTTCGCCGGCGGCCTGTCGAGCAGCACCTTCCCGGCCAACTACTACCAGGACGGCGACGTCGGCAATCCGGCCGCCCCGAACTGCTCCAGCGCACCGAACCTGGTGCCGAACGGCACCGGCTGCAAGATGACGACGTCGAGCTTCGTCGACTACGTGCCCCGCTCCGAGCGCGCCACCGGCCTGTTCAAGGGCACGATCAAGCTGCCGAACAACCACCAGCTGAGCATGGAATACCTGCACAGCCGCAGCAAGGTGGAAAGCCAGATCGCGCCCGTGCCATACGGCGGCCTGATCATGAACCGCACCCTGGCCAACGGCACGCTGAACCCGTACTACCCGACCAATCCGAATGTCGCGCTGGACCCGAACTTCGGTGCCGGCGACCTGCCTGCCGGCGCCCGTCCAGGCTACATCAACGTGATGTGGCGCGACCTGCCGAACGGCGTGCGCGCGGACGAGAACATCAACCGCCAGCAGCGCTTCGTGGCCGAACTGAGCGGCAATATCGCCGGTTGGGACTACCGCACCGGCCTGACCTGGGGCGAGAACCGCGTCAAGGTCAACCTGCGCGGCTACAGCGATGGCGACGTCATCACCCAGGGCGTGCTGGACGGCGTCATCAATCCGTTCGGCGACCAGAGCGCCGCCGGCATGGACCTGCTGATGGGCGCCGCGCTGGATGGCAATATCCAGAACGCCAAGGGCACCAGCAAGACGTGGGACGTGAACGCCAGCCGCGAACTGGGCGACTGGGCCGGCGCCGGCCGCAATGCCGCACTGGCCATCGGCGGCCAGGCCACCCGCGAGAACTTCATCTCGACGGCCAACACGGAATACGCCGAGAAGGTCGTGGCCAGTACCGGCATCGACCCGAACCTGCACAACGAAGGTTCCCGTTCCATCTACGCCGCCTACGCCGAACTGAACGTGCCGCTGCTGTCGACCCTGGACGTGACGGCCGCCGTGCGCTACGACAAGTACAGCGACTTCGGCAACTCGACCAATCCGAAGTTCAGCTTCCGCTGGCAGCCGAGCCAGGCCGTGATGGTGCGCGGCTCCTACTCGACCGGCTTCCGTGCGCCGTCGCTGTATGAAATCAATGCCGCCAACACGTACACCAACACGTCGACGCAGAATGACCCGGTCAACTGCCCGGGCGGCGTGCCTGCGCCAGGCAAGAGCAAGGCCACCAACTGCGACATGCAGTTCCAGAAGCTCAATGGCGGCAACAACAGCCTCAATCCCGAGGAATCGAAGAACGCCACGCTGGGCATCGTCTTCGAAGGCGTGAAGAACCTGACCCTGACGGCCGACCTGTGGGCGATCCAGCTGGATCACCAGATCGGCAACCTGGCCGAGGACGACGTGTTCGCCGACCCGGCCAAGTATGCGTCGCTGTTCAAACGCAACGGCGCCGGCAACCTGTCGATCGACGGTTCCCAGTGCCCGAACCCGGCCACCTGCGGCTACGTCGACCTGCGCACGCAGAACCTGGGCAGCATCAAGACCAACGGTGTCGACCTGGGCGCCCAGTACCGCCTGCGCACGACGGACTACGGCATCTACAACTTCTCGATGAACAGCACCTGGGTACATGGCTACAAGTACCAGAACTCGGAAAACGGCGACTGGCATGAGAACGTCGGCGTCTACTCCGGCATCGGCCCCGTGTTCCGCTGGCAGAACACCGCCAGCGTGCGCTGGAACCTGAAGGAATTCGGTGCGGGCCTGACGGCCAAGTACAAGTCCGGCTACCTGGACGCGGAAAACACCTACGTGGACAACCACCGCGTGGCCTCGTACACCACCTTCGACGGCTACCTGTCGTGGACGCAGCCGAAGGGCATCGCCATCACCTTCGGCGTGCGTAACATGTTCGACCGTACGCCACCGCTGTCGTACCAGGACGCCACCTTCCAGGCCGGCTTCGACCCACGCTACACCGACGTAACGGGCCGCACCTACTACGCCCGCGCATCGTACAGCTTCTAAGCCGCACCGCGCTTCGGCGCAAACCAAGCCCCGCCGGCTCCCGCCCGCGGGGCTTTTTTCATCCCCGGCCAATTCGGTGTCACACACGTCAATCCAAATCCGTGTTGCCGCAAAACCGGTGTCAGACACCGGTTTTTGCGGCAACACTTAATCTGGTGTAAATCCTCGGTGTCAGGCATCGGAATCCCTGCTCGAAGAGCGGCAATTCGGCGGCAATCCGGTGTCAGACACCTAATCGTTTTGTTGCTCGAAAACCGGTGTCTGACACCGTTTTCGAGCAACATTCGCGGGCGAGCGGGCGATAGGTGTCTGACACCGAATGCGCGACACCGACTACGCGTGGCGGGCGTCAGCGGGCCTGCATTTGCCGCAGCACGTTGCTGCGCAGGTCTTTCGATTGCAGCGAGGAGGTGGCAATCTGTTCGAAACGCATCTGGCGCTTGTCGATCAGGTAGCCCACAAGCTGGCGGCTGACGAAATATTCATAGGACGGCGACGGGTGGACCGCCCCGGCGGCCAGCATGCGCCGTCCCTGCTCTTCAGGGAAACTGCTTTCGCGGGCAACATGGTCGCAGTAGCCCTCGGCCACCCAGGACGGCAGGCGGATGCTGTCGAGCAGGCCGATGCGGTCCGTGATCAGCACGTGGGTGATCTCGTGCGCGATGACGGCCGACAGCGCCCGCGTGTTGTACTCCGGGTTGCGCGACCGTGCCACGTCGGCGATGAAATCGCCGTGGGCGATAAAGATGTTATTGGTGACGGGCACCGTCACGGCAAACGATTTCCTGAATGGCGCGAACACGGCGTAGACCCAGGGCGCGTCGCCTACGTACACATCGACCCGGCGGCCCGGCCGGGCCAGCTCGGACGCGGCGACCAGGCCGGCCGCCTTGGCCAGCACCGCATCGGTGGCAGGCGGCAAGGGCGAGCGCGAGTGCACGGTGATGCCGTGCGCGGTGATCTGGTGGTGGAACACCATGCCGGGAAACACGTGCAGCAGCACGAACAGGGCGAACACGGCGAAGAAGATCCAGTTCAGCCAGTCATTCAGCCATGGGAGCCAATGCCGGTTCGAGGGCCGGCGCAGCGGGGGCAGGCCCAGTATTTTCTTTAATGTGGGTGTCATGGTTTTCCTCCCAGCCTGTGCGTTGGGCACAAAAAAGGCCGGCCCTGCGATGCAGGACCGGCCCTTGCTCGCCCGGCGAGCCGGGCGAATACGAAATGATTACTTGGCGTTCATCAGTGCCACGGTGGTGTCCAGCATGCGGTTGCTGAAGCCCCACTCGTTGTCGTACCACGACGAGACCTTGACCAGGCGGCCCGAGACTTTCGTCAGGGTAGAGTCGAAGTTCGACGAGGCCGGGTTGTGGTTGAAGTCGACGGAGACCAGCGGTTCGGTCTGGTACGTCAGGATGCCTTTCAGGGCGCCTTCGGCGGCCGTCTTCATCAGCTGGTTGACTTCTTCGACGGTGGTATCGCGCTTGGCGATGAAGGACAGGTCGACCAGCGAGACGTTGATGGTCGGCACGCGGATGGCGAAACCGTCCAGCTTGCCGTTCAGTTCCGGCAGCACCAGGCCGACAGCAGCGGCAGCGCCCGTCTTGGTTGGGATCATCGACTGCGTGGCCGAACGGGCGCGGCGCAGGTCTTCGTGCATCACGTCGGTCAGTACCTGGTCGTTGGTGTAGGCGTGGACGGTGGTCATCAGGCCCGTTTCCAGGCCGATGGCGTCGTTCAGCGGCTTGACCAGCGGGGCCAGGCAGTTGGTGGTGCACGACGCGTTCGAGATGACGGTGTCCGTGGCCTTCAGCACGTCATGGTTGACGCCGTAGACGATGGTGGCGTCGACATCCTTGCCGCCCGGGGCGGAGATGATGACTTTCTTGGCGCCGCCCTGCAGGTGGGCCGAGGCCTTTTCCTTGGTGGTGAAGAAGCCGGTGCATTCCAGCACGACGTCCACGCCCAGCTCGCCCCATGGGATTTCAGCCGGATTGCGCTGGGCGAACACGCGGATGCTGTCGCCGTTCACGATCATGTTGTCGCCTTCGACTTCCACGGTGCCGGGGAACTTGCCGTGGGCCGTGTCGTAGCGGGTCAGGTGCGCGTTCGACTGCGCGTTGCCCAGGTCGTTGATGGCCACGATCTGGATGTCCTGTTTCTTGCCGCCTTCGTAGAAAGCGCGCAGGACATTGCGGCCGATACGGCCATAACCGTTGATTGCTACCTTGATCGTCATTACATGTGCTCCTAGTTAAAAGAATCGGTTCTTTTTGTAAAAACCCCGGCCACGCGCCGGGGTTCCCATGTTCTTTTTATGCAGCAATAACAGACTTCACCTTCGCGACGACGTTCTCCACCGTGAAGCCGAAGTGCTTGAACAGCACGTTGGCCGGGGCGGATTCACCGAACGTATCGATGCCGACGATGGCGCCTTCCAGGCCGACGTACTTGTACCAGAAATCGGACACGCCCGCTTCCACGGCCACGCGTGGCAGGCCCTTGCCCAGCACGGCGGCCTTGTAGGCGGCGTCCTGGCGGTCGAACACGTCGGTCGACGGCATCGACACGACGCGCACGGCCACGCCTTCGCTCTTCAGTGCCGTGGCGGCGTTCATCGCCAGTTCCACTTCGGAACCGGTGGCGATGATGACGGCTTTTGCGTCGGCAGAGTCCAGCAGCACGTAGCCGCCCTTGGCGATATCAAGGATGGCCTGCTCGGAACGCTCCTGGAACTGCAGGTTCTGGCGCGAGAAGATCAGTGTCGACGGGCCGTTCTTGCGCTTGACCGCTTCGCCCCAGGCCACCATCGATTCGACCGTGTCGGCCGGACGCCAGTTGTCCAGGTTCGGGATCAGGCGCAGCGACGAAACGTGCTCGACCGACTGGTGGGTCGGGCCGTCTTCGCCCAGGCCGATCGAATCGTGGGTGAACACGAAGATCGAACGCTGCTTCATCAGTGCGGCCATGCGCAGCGCGTTGCGCGAGTAATCCGAGAACGTCAGGAAGGTGGCGCCGAACGGGATGTAGCCGCCGTGCAGGGCGACACCGTTCATGATGGCGCTCATGCCGAACTCGCGCACGCCGTAGTTGATGTGGTTACCAGGCTTGCCGGAACGCAGGTTGATCGACTCTTTCCAGTTGGTCAGGTTCGAGCCCGTCAGGTCGGCCGAGCCGCCCAGGAATTCCGGCAGGATCGGGGCCAGGGCCTGGATCGCGTTCTGCGACGCCTTGCGGGTGGCGATGGTTTCCTTCTTGTCCACACAGGCGGCGATGGCGGCGGCCAGGGTGGCGTCGAAGTTGGCCGGCAGTTCGCCGTTCATGCGGCGCTTCAGTTCGGCAGCTTCGGTCGGGAAGGCGGCGGCGTAGGCGTCGAACTTGCTGTTCCATTCCGTCTCGAAAGCAGCGCCCTGGTCCTTGAAGTTCCAGGCCGTCGACACTTCTTCCGGCACGATGAAGGGCTCGTGACCCCAGCTGATGTACTCGCGCACGGCGGCGATTTCCTTGTCGCCCAGCGCGGCGCCGTGGACCTTGTCGCCACCTTGCAGGTTGGGCGAGCCCTTGCCGATGACGGTCTTGCAGCAGATCAGGGTCGGCTTGTCCGACTTCTTGGCCGCTTCGATGGCGGCGTGCACGGCGGCGACGTCATGGCCGTCGACGGCCGGGATGACGTTCCAGCCGTAGGCGGCGAAGCGGGCCGGCGTGTCGTCGGTGAACCAGCCTTCGACCTTGCCGTCGATGGAGATGCCGTTGTCGTCGTACAGGGCGATCAGTTTTTTCAGGCCCAGCGTGCCGGCCAGCGAGCACACTTCGTGCGAGATGCCTTCCATCAGGCAGCCGTCGCCGACGAAGGCGTAGGTGTAGTGGTCGACCACGTCATGGCCAGGCTTGTTGAACTCGGCTGCCAGCAGGTATTCCGCCAGCGCCATGCCGACCGCGTTGGCCAGCCCCTGGCCCAGCGGACCGGTGGTGGTTTCCACGCCGGGCGTGATGTCCACTTCCGGGTGGCCCGGGGTCTTCGAGTGCATCTGGCGGAAGTTCTGGATGTCTTCCATCGTCACGTCGTAGCCGGACAGATGCAGCAGCGCGTAGTGCAGCATCGAGCCGTGGCCGTTGGACAGCAGGAAACGGTCGCGATTGACCCACTTCGGATTCACCGGGTTATGGCGGTGATGGCCGCTCCACAGGGCAACCGCGATCTCGGCCATGCCCATCGGCATGCCGGGGTGGCCGGAGTTGGCTTTCTGGACAGCGTCCATCGCCAGCGCACGGATTGCGTTGGCCATCTGGGTGTGGGGAAGCGTAGGTTTCATCGTGGTCTATCGAGGGAGGTTTGGAATCTGAGCCGCCACTGCTGCATCGGGGGAAGCGGTTTCAAAATAGGCGGGCGGCATGGCTTGCGATCGACAGTTGTCGGCCCGACCATTTTGAAACGACTCCGGACTGCGTAGCCCGTTATTTTACCAGAGCACAAGGCGCCAGCTTAAAATTAGTGCATTTCATCTTCCAGGATTGCCATGCCCCGTTTTCATATAGACCAGCCTCTGGCCGTCGGCCAGCTGGTCGAGCTGCCGCCCGACGTGGCCCACCATGTCCACGTGATCCGCCTCGAGCCGGGCGCGCCGCTGACCCTGTTCAACGGCCAGGGCGGCGAATATGCCGCCGTGCTGCGGGACGTGGGCAAGCGCCGGGCCAGTGTCGAAGTGTGTGCCCACGATCCGCGCGAGGCCGAGCTGCCGTTTGCCGTCACGCTGGCGCAGGCGCTGCCGGAAGGCACGAAGATGGACTGGATCATCGAAAAGGCCGTGGAACTGGGCGTGGCGGCCGTGCAGCCGCTGGCGACGCGCCGCTGCGTGGTGCGGCTGTCGGCCGAGCGGGCGGAGAAGAAACTGGAGCATTGGCAGGGTGTCATCGTGGCCGCGTCCGAGCAAAGCGGCCGCAACCGGCTGGCCGCGCTGGCCGCGCCGCTCGACCTGCGCGAGTGGCTGGCCCGCCCGCCGGCCGGCCAGCGCATCCTGCTCAGCCCGCGCGCGACGACGTCGCTGGCCGACTGGACGCGCGCAGAGCCGGCCCAGCCGGTGACCTTGCTGGTGGGCCCGGAGGGCGGCTTTACGGAAGAAGAGGAAGCGCTGGCCGTGCAGCACGGCGCGCTCGCCCTGTCGGCGGGACCGCGCATCCTGCGCACGGAGACGGCCGCGCTGGCCGTGCTGGCCGTGTTGTCGGCCGCCTGGGGCGGCATCTAGGAAGGCATACGACAAAAAGGGCGCCGAAGCGCCCTTTTTTACTGATGTGGCGGCTCGCGCCGCCACGCTTCCCCCACGATCAGAACGAGTAGGCCGCGCCGATGGAGAAGTAGCGGCCCACTGCGCCGGCCTGGTGCAGGGTGGCGTTGTATGCCGTCTGCGTGCCGGCATTGCCGTAGGTTGCCACATCGATCGGCGGCGCGCGGTCGAAGGCGTTCAGGATCGACGCCTTGACGGTCCAGTTCTTGCTGACCTTGTACACGGCATTCAGGTCGGTCGACATGAACGAGTGGATCTTGCAGTATTCAGGCGGCGTTCCGTCCTCGCGGTTGGCGAAGTACAGGCGGCCACCCACGTCGGCCGAAATATTGGCGCAATCGTTCACGTTCAGCGAGGGATCCAGGCCCGAGTAGGAGCCGACCCAGTTGAAGGTGCTGGTCAGGGTCAGCGGACCCTTCTCGTAGCCCAGGGTCAGCTGTGCGCGGTTTTTCGGGTTGCCCGTGTTGCCGGACACCACCGACGGACCGTGCGTGCCGGCCAGTTCATACTCGATGCCCAGCTGGTCCAGCTTGTAGCTGATCATGTGGTTCAGGCTCAGCTGTGCACGGAAGTTGCCGATGTCGCCAGCGCGCCAGCGGTAGGCCAGGTCCAGTTCCACGCCGGTGGTTTTCACGCCGCCCGAGTTGACGTACGAGGACTGGGCATAGGCGATCGTGCCCACTGGCGGAGTGCCGGTGACGAGGCCGCCATTGCCGTCGGCGATGTCGATCGGCACGGCCGGGTTACGCACATACACGGCCTGGAAGTTCGGCAGGCCCGCTTCCGAGTTGATCTGGTTCTTCACCTCGATGCTGTAGTAGTCCAGCGTGGCGCTCAGGCCCTTGACCGGCTCCGTGATCAGGCCCAGCGTGAAGGACTTCGATTTTTCCGGTTGCAGGTCGGGATTGGTGACCTGTACGAAGGCTGGCACGAACGCGCAGGCGGACGGCACGTTGCCGGCCGTATTGCGGTTGCCATCGGCGCACAGGACAGGATCGTCGATCGCGTTGAACGAGAAGGTCGACGAGGACGTACCCACCTCGGCCGAGTTCGGCGCACGGAAGCCCTTGGCGAAGGTACCGCGCACGGTCAGCGCAGGATGCGCTTTCCATTTGAATTTCGCGCCCGGCGTGAACGACCGGCCATACGTGTCGTAATGGTCGTAACGGGCCGAGGCGCTCAGCTCCAGGTTCTGGATCGGCAGGGCGTTCAGCTCGGCGAAGGCGGCCGTGTTGGTTTCCTTACCGAAAACATAGGCGGCCCCGTTACCGACGACACCCTGGGCCAGCAGGTCCGGTGGTGGCGCGTCCAGCTCCTTGCGGTACCAGCTGATGCCGGCGGCGAAGGTCAGCGGGCCGCCGGCCAGCTGGGCCAGCTCGCGCTGCCCATGCAAGTCGGCATAGGTCAGCTTGGACTCCGACGAATTGCTGAAGTGCGGGCTGATGGCTTCGTTGTCGGCGGCGGAATTGCCGCCCAACGGATTGAACGGGTTGGTGGCGCGGCGCAGCGCGTTATACAACGCGACCCGGTTGACGTAGTTGCTGTATTCGCCGTCCGCCTTGACCTTGGAGTGACCCACGGCGGCGCCGATGTCCCAGCCCATCCAGCTGCCGTTCAAGTCGGCGGCCAGGCGCGTCGCGGTGGACTCGTTGTTCTGTTGGGCGAAGGAGCCCAGGCCAGGAATCAGGCCATACAGGCGCGCCGGCGCACCCAGCTGGTTGATGCCGCCGGCCGGCAGGCGCACGTCCGGCACGCCGTTGACGATGCGTGGCGGTTGGCCCGGTACCAGCGCCGTGTAGCCACCGAAGGTATTCGTGGTGGTGTAGGCGATGCCGTTGGTCAGGCCGCGCCCGTTGGTACTTTCGCGCCGGAACAGCGAAGCCTTCAGGGCCAGGGTCCAGTCTTCGCCCAGCTTCTTGGTAAAGCCGGCCAGCACGCTGAACTTGTCCGACTCCGGCTGCAGGTTCGACACGGTGTCGCGCACCATGCATTGGCCGGCGCGGTACTTGGTGAAGTTGCAGGTCGGGTCGAGGAACTGGTAGCTGGCAGGGTTGTCGCGGCCGGTGGCCGGGTTATACAGGAACGGGCTGCTGCCGGCCGTCAGGAAGCTGTTGGTGGCATTCGGCACGCCGCGCAGCACATTGACGCCGCCGCGCGTGGTCCAGTCGCCGTTGGCCCAGTCGGTACTGTCGCGCTGTGCCACCTTGATCGCATCGGCGTGGCGGTACTCGCCGCTGATGTAGGCATTCCAGCCGTCCGCATTCAGGTCGCCGACGCCGCCGCTGGCCGTCACCTTGTGCATCTTGCCGCCGCCATGCTGGGAGTTGCCCACCTCGGCGCTGGCCGAGAAGCCTTTGAACGATTTCTTCAGGATGATGTTGACCACGCCGGCCACGGCGTCGGAACCGTACACTGCCGAGGCGCCGTCCTTCAGGACCTCGATGCGCTCGACGGCATCGAAGGGAATCGACGACACGTCGACGAACTGGCGCTGCGAATCGTCCGACAGCGGATAAGGCGACATGCGATGGCCGTCGATCAGCACCAGGGTCAGCCCGACGGTCAAGCCGCGCAGCGACACGCCAGCGCCGCCAGCGGCAAAGGCGCCCGAGAAGCCGGTGCCCAATGCACCCTGGCCGTTGGCGGAAAGGTTGCTCAGCACTTCGGCGATGGAGGTCTGGCCGGATTTGGCGATGTCTTCGGCCGTCAGTACCTGGACAGGGCTGGGTGTTTCCTTGTCGGCGCGGCTGATCAGCGAACCGGTCACGACAACTTTCTGGATGCCCGGCTCGGCCGGTGCCTCCTGGGCCATTGCCGGCAACGCGGCGGCAACACCGAACGCCAGCGTCAGCGATCGAACAAGAATGGTTTTTCTCAACATTTTGTTTCCTAAGGTAAGCATGCGTTGGTAGTAAGCTCGGGTAAAGTTACTCACGCCACTACTGCATCGATTTAATATCGTCTCAACCAACTGGAATCTGCCTTCGCCTTGTAAGCGACTGTGGAATTCACGCAAAAAAGTTGAATTCAGTTTGCGATCAGACCATGGCAGGCGCAACGATGTCAATAAAACAGCACTTATTATGATTAAAAAACAACAGATGCCGACGTCTGGCGGAACCTATTGTCGAGTCCGATAGAGTCCGCTGAAAAGACGCCAACTGACGCCATCGTTAACGCAACAATTCCCAATTCCGTCAATCCACGTATAAGCTCCGCGCAGCCGATCTGGCGCGGCTGCCGATATCGGCACATGCATTGCCTTACAGGATTAATCCAGGGCGCCAGTGGACCGGCCGCCGTTGAATAAGGCTACGGCGTTCGGAACGCAATACATTTATTGAGAATCAAGAAAGACAGATAGCACCGGCAATGGGGCTGAATTGATTGGTGCAGGCGTATCGCCAACGCGACAAGCGAATAGCAGGACGGAAAAGCAATGCTTCCGGGGGGTATGCTAATACCCCGCCGGGAAGAAAAAACGATGCGCAAAATCATGCGCCGAATATTTGCAAATGTACAGTCCAGCACTATTGCTGTTTTATCTTGTCGCGTAAACGCCGCATTTTTTTCCGTATTGTGGCCGGGACGCCTCGCAGACCCGGGGCCGCCGTTGCGTTTAAACCACTTCCGTAAACAGGTAGAATGGCGGTTTGGGCCCGTTGCGCGCCCCACCCTGCTTTCGAAAGACGACCATGCTGCGACTGACTGAACTGAAACTCCCCCTCAATCACACGGAACCAGAGCTGACCCAGGCCATCCTGGAACGGCTCGCCATCGAGCCGTCCGTCATGCGGGGCTTTACCATTCACAAGCGCAGTTACGACGCCCGCAAGAAGAGCAACATCATCCTGATCTATGCGGTCGACGTCGACACGACGGACGACGCCGGCATCCTGGCGCGCCGCAAGCACGACGTGCACCTGTCGCCGTCGCCGAACATGGAATACCGGGTAGTGGCCCACGGCGTCAACAGCGACGGCCGCCAGAGCCGCCCCGTCGTCATCGGCATGGGCCCGTGCGGCCTGTTCGCCGCGCTGATCCTGGCCCAGATGGGCCTGAACCCCATCATCCTGGAACGGGGCAAGACCGTGCGCGAGCGTACCAAGGACACCTTCGGCTTCTGGCGCAAGCGCGAGCTGAATCCGGAATCGAACGTGCAGTTCGGCGAAGGCGGCGCCGGCACCTTCTCCGACGGCAAGCTGTACAGCCAGATCAAGGACCCGAAGCATTACGGCCGCAAGGTGCTGACGGAATTCGTCAAGGCCGGCGCGCCGGAAGAAATCCTGTATGTCAGCAAGCCGCACATCGGCACCTTCCGTCTCGTCAAGATGGTCGAGGCGATGCGCCAGGAAATCGTCGCGCTGGGCGGCGAGATCCGCTTCGAGCAGCGCGTGACGGATTTCCATATCGACGAACAGGACGGCGTGCGCCAGTTGCGCGGCCTGACCCTGGCGACGGGCGAACACATCGCCACCGAACACGTGGTGCTGGCCATCGGCCACAGCGCGCGCGACACCTTCGAGAAACTGTATGAACGGGGCGTGTACATCGAGGCGAAACCGTTCTCGATCGGTTTCCGCGTCGAACACCCGCAATCGCTGATCGACACGTGCCGCTTCGGCCCGAATGCCGGCCACCCGATCCTGGGCGCGGCCGACTACAAGCTGGTGCACCACGCCAAGAACGGCCGCGCCGTCTACAGCTTCTGCATGTGCCCGGGCGGCACCGTGGTGGCGGCCGCATCCGAGCCGGGCCGCGTGGTGACGAACGGCATGAGCCAGTACTCGCGCGCGGAACGCAATGCCAACAGCGCCATCGTCGTGTCGATCAGTCCGGAAGACTATCCGGGCCACCCGCTGGCGGGCATCGAGTTCCAGCGCCGGCTGGAAGAAAAGGCGTTCGAACTGGGCGGCGGCAACTACAGCGCGCCGGGTCAGCTGATGGGCGACTTCGTGGCCGGCAAGGCGTCGACCGAATTCGGCGCGGTGGTGCCGTCGTACAAGCCGGCCGTGCACCTGACGGACCTGGCCACGATCCTGCCCGACTACGCCGTGGAAGCCCTGCGCGAAGCCTTCCCCGCCTTCGACAAGCAGGTGCGCGGCTACTTCAAGCACGATGCCGTGCTGACGGGCCTGGAAACGCGCACCTCGTCGCCGATCCGCATCAAGCGCCGCGACGACGATTTGCAAAGCCTGAACACGCGGGGCCTGTTCCCGGCCGGCGAAGGGGCCGGCTACGCGGGCGGTATCCTGTCGGCCGGCGTGGACGGCATCAAGGTGGCCGAGGCCGTCGCCTTGTCGATGGCGGCCAAGTAAGGACGCGTTGCCGGGCTGTGCCTACAGCCAGCCGGCCCGGCGAAAGCGGCGGTACAGCAGCAGGCAGGTGGTGGCCATGATGGTCAGCGCCAGCGGGTAGCCGTAGTACCAGTCCAGCTCCGGCATGTTCTTGAAGTTCATGCCCCAGATGCCGGCAAAGGCCGTCAGCACGGCGAAGATGGCAGCCCAGGCCGCCAGCCGCTTGTTGACCTCGCCTTCATCGAGCGCCACCATCGACAGATTCACCTGGATCGCCGTGCCGATGGTATCGCGGATGGTGTCGAGCGTGCCGTTGATGCGGGCCAGGTGGTCGTGCACGTCGCGGAAATACTCCTGGCTGCTGATGCACATCGACGGCACCCGGCCGCCATACAGCTTGCCGACGGCGTCCAACAGCGGCGCCACCGCATGGCGCAGGGTCATCACCTTGCGTTTCAGTTCATACAGCCGCTCGATATTGGCGCGCTGGGCCTCCTGCATGAAGATGCGTTCCTCGATCTGCTCCAGCTCCTCCTCGAAGGCATCGACGATGGGGAAGTAGCGGTCGACGGCCGCATCCATCAGTGCATACAGCACGAAGCCGGAGCCGTGCTGCAGCAGGTGGGGCTCCCGTTCGGCGCGCGCACGCACGCCCATGAAGCTCTGTGCACTGTTTTGGCGCGACGACAGCACATAATTATTGCCGACGAAAATATCGATCTCGCCTAAAACGAGCTCATCCTTGTCCAGCTCGACCGTCTTGACGACGACGAACAGCGAATCGCCATACTCCTCCACCTTGGGCCGCTGGTGGCCCCGCAGCGCATCCTCGACGGCCAGCTCGTGCAGGCCGAACTCCGCCTGCATCTCGGCCAGCTCGTCGGCCTGCGCATCCTTCAGCGCCACCCAGACAAAGGTATCTTCCTCGGCGATATGGTCGCTGATATCGGCCACGGGAATATCGGCAAGCTTGTGGCCGTGTTGATAGGCGACGCAGTTAATCAGCATACAAAATCCAAATAAAAAAAGCCCTGGGCATGAAGGCCAGAGCTTACCGCAAAACTCACTACTGTCGAGCTTGTGTCGACATCGGGGTCAGGCACGAATATCGACACGGACTGGGCCGCAAACAGCCGTTGAGTTCGTGTCGACATCGGTGCCTGACCCCGATGTTGACACAGGCTGGGCCGTTGACAGCGGTCTTGGATTGACGACTGAGGCGTTGGACTGACACCCACCGGGTGTCAGTCCTCCTTCGCGCCGTCGATGCCCAGCTCGGCGATCTTGCGGGTGATGGTGTTGCGGCCGATGCCCAGGCGGACGGCGGCGTCGTTCTTGCGGCCGTGCGTGTATTTCAGGGCCGTGCGGATCAGCGCCGATTCGAACTGGCGGCCCAGCACGTCCATCACGTCCTGCTGGCCGTCCGACAGCATCGTCGCCGCCTGCAGCTCCAAGAGGCTCAGCCAGCCGTCCGGGCCGGGCGCGGCCGGGGCGATGGCGGCGGCCACGTGCAGGTGCGGGGCATGGGCCGGCGCCGCCTGCAGTTCGGGTGCGGCCTGCATGGCGCTCTGCCCTTCGGACAGTTCCAGCGGCAAGTCCTTCACTTCCACCGTCTGGCCCGGCGCCATCACGGTAATCCAGTTGCACAGGTTTTCCAGCTGGCGCACGTTGCCCGGCAAGTCCAGGCTGGACAAGAAGGTCAAGGTGGCGTCGCTCATGCGCTTGGCTTCCACGCCCAGCTGCTTGGCGCTTTGCAGCAGGAAGTGGCGTACCAGCAGGGGGATGTCCTCGCGCCGCTCGCGCAGGCTGGGCAAGCGCAGGCGGATGACGTTCAGGCGGTGATACAAGTCTTCGCGGAACAGGCCGTCGCGTACGCGCTGCTCCAGGTTCTGGTGCGTCGCGGTAATGACGCGCACATTCGCCTTCAGCGGCTGGTGGCCGCCGACGCGATAGAAGTGCCCGTCCGACAGCACACGCAACAGGCGCGTCTGCAGGTCGAAAGGCATGTCGCCGATTTCATCGAGGAACAAGGTGCCGTTCTCGGCCTGCTCGAAGCGGCCCCGGCGCGTCGTCTGGGCGCCCGTGAAGGCGCCCCGCTCGTGGCCGAACAATTCCGATTCCAGCAGGTCCTTCGGGATCGCCGCCGTGTTCAGCGCGATGAAGGGCTGGCTGGCGCGGGGGCTGTGCTTGTGCAGCGCGCGGGCCACCAGCTCCTTGCCGGTGCCGGACTCGCCCGTGATCAGCACCGTCACGTTCGACTGCGACAGGCGGCCGATGGCGCGGAAGACTTCCTGCATGGCCGGGGCCTGGCCGAGGATTTCCGGCGTTTCGGCCGGGCCCGATTCGACGCTCGCTTCGCGCAGGCTCTCGTCCAGTGCGCGGCGGATCAGTTCGACGGCCTTGTCGATGTCGAACGGTTTCGCCAGGTACTCGAAGGCGCCGCCCTGGAAGGCCGCAACGGCCGAATCGAGGTCGGAGAAGGCCGTGATGATAATGACGGGCAGCCCCGGGAAACGGGACTTCACCAGTTGCAGCAGGTCCAGGCCGGAGTCGCCCGGCATGCGGATGTCCGACACCAGTACCTGCGGTGTTTCGAATTCCAGCGCGGCGATGGCGTCGCGCGCGTTGGCAAAACTTCTCGTTGCGAGATTTTCCCTCGCCAATGCCTTTTCTAATACCCAGCGGATCGATTCGTCGTCGTCGACTATCCAGATTGGCTTCATGTGTGTTTTACGCTTCCCGCAATGTGGATGGAGGCTCCCATGGGCACCCCCTCTGTTTCGGGACCCTGCCGCCGGTCGCTTATGGCAGCGGCAGTAAAATCCTGAAGTCCGTGTATCCGGGCCGGCTCTCGCACTCGATGACGCCCATGTGCTGATGCACGAAGGTTTGCGCCAGGGTCAGACCGAGGCCGCTGCCCCCTTCCCTGCCGGATACCAGCGGGTAGAAGATGCGGTCGCGGATCTGGGGCGCGATGCCGGGCCCGTTGTCGATGATATGCAAGTCTAATGCCAGGTTATAACGGACCTTTGCCAGGGTGACCTGGCGCGCCACGCGCGTCTTGAAAACGATCTGTGCATCGCCCTGGTCGATGCGTTCGGCCAGGGCCTGGGCGGCATTGTGGGCGATGTTCAGCACGGTCTGGATCAGCTGTTCCTTGTCGCCTCGGAATTCGGGCAACGAGGCATCGTAGTCGCGCACGATCGCCAGGCCCGACGGAAATTCGGCCATCATCAGGCTGCGCACCCGTTCCAGCACTTCGTGGATATTCACGTCGCCGACGATATGGGGGCGGCGGTGCGGCGCCAGCAGCCGGTCGACCAGGGTCTGCAACCGGTCCGCTTCCTTGATGATGACCTGGGTGTATTCGCGCAACTGCTGCAGGTGCAGCGGCGGCAGCTCCATCTCCAGCAGTTGCGCCGCGCCGCGGATGCCGCCCAGCGGGTTCTTGATTTCATGGGCCAGGTTGCGGATCAACTCCTTGTTGACCTGGCTCTGGTCCAGCAGGCGCTCTTCGCGGTCCAGCTTCATCTGCTGCACCGTCTCGCGCAGCTCCAGCAGCACATTGTCCGTCGGGTCGTCCAGCGCGCTGGCGATGGTGTGCACATGCAGCGGCTCGCGGCCAACGCGCTCCAGGGTCAGTTCCTGGCGCAGGTCGGAAAACTTGTGGGCGCGGGCCTGGGCGATGACGTTTTCCAGTTCGGCCGGATTGGAAAACAGCGCGCACAGCTTCTGGCGCGACAGGGCCTTCAGCGAGCTTTCCAGCAGGTTTTCCGCTGCCGCATTGGCGTAGACGATATGGCCTTCGCCGTCGACGATGACGACGGCCGAGGCCAGCAGGTCGAGCCCGGCCAGCGAGGACGGACGTGGAAAGGCCGCCGCCGCGGCAGCTGCCGCGCGCGCGATATTGGTCACAATTTTCATCGTATGTTGGCGATTTCCCGCTTCAGCGCTTCGACGTTCTGTTCCGACCGGGCGATCGACCCTTTCAGGCCAGCCACCCGCTCCTGGTACTTGGCGTAGTTGCGCTCGTCGCCGCGCCGTTCCGGCTCGCCGTTGTTGTACTCGCGGCGCAGCTCGCCAAGCTTCTGCATTTCGGCGTTGAGTTCGTCGGTCAGGATCTGGCGGCGATCCGCATCGCGCGCCTTCTGTTCGGCGCTGTCGACCCGTGGAAAGGCCGACGGCGCCGTGGCTGCCGCTGTCGTCGCCGGGGCGGAGGTCGAACGGGCCCGTGGCGCCGCTTCCCGCTTCGGCGGTGCGGCGATCACGGGGTCCGGCAGGTCCAGCGCCACGCAGTGACTGCCCTTCTTGCGGTCCGTGTATTCCTTGTGGCCCGCCGCATCGACACAGCGATAGATCTGGGCCTGCACAAGGCCTGAACAAAACAGCAACGGCAACACGGCCAGCGGTACGGGAAAGCGGCGGATTTTCATGCCCCGACTATACAACATCCGAAAAAAAACGCGAGGAGGGCTAGCGCCCGCCTCGCGTCTTCGCTACCGGTGTTTCAAGACCGGCATGTCGCTATTACAGCGAGTAGTACATGTCGAATTCGAGCGGGTGCGTCGTCATGCGCATGCGCGTGACTTCCGTCATCTTCAGCTCGATGTAGGCATCGATCATGGTGTCGCTGAACACGCCGCCACGGGTCAGGAACTCGCGGTCCTTGTTCAGTGCGTCCAGGGCTTCTTCCAGCGAAGCGCAGACCGTCGGGATCAGCGCGTCTTCTTCCGGCGGCAGGTGGTACAGGTCTTTCGACGCTGCTTCGCCCGGGTGGATCTTGTTCTGCACGCCATCCAGGCCGGCCATCATCAGCGCGGCGAAGCACAGGTACGGGTTCGCCAGCGGGTCGGGGAAGCGCGTCTCGATGCGGCGGCCTTTCGGGTTCGCCACGTGCGGGATGCGGATCGATGCCGAACGGTTACGGGCCGAGTAAGCCAGCTTGACCGGGGCTTCGTAGCCAGGCACCAGGCGCTTGTACGAGTTCGTGCCAGGGTTGGTGATGGCGTTCAGCGCCTTGGCGTGCTTGATGATGCCGCCGATGTAGTACAGCGCGAAGTCGGACAGGCCGGCATAGCCGTCGCCGGCGAACAGGTTCTTGCCGTCTTTCCAGATCGACTGGTGCACGTGCATGCCCGAGCCGTTGTCGCCGACGATCGGCTTCGGCATGAAGGTGGCGGTCTTGCCGTAGCTGTGGGCCACGTTCCAGATCACGTACTTCATGTTCTGGGTCCAGTCGGCGCGCTCGACCAGGGTCGAGAACTTGGTGCCGATTTCGTTCTGGCCGGCGCCGGCCACTTCATGGTGGTGCACTTCGACGGGGATGCCCATCGATTCGAGGATCAGGCACATTTCCGAACGCATGTCCTGGAACGAATCGACCGGTGGCACCGGGAAGTAGCCGCCCTTGACGGTCGGACGGTGGCCGCTGTTGCCGCCTTCGATGTCCTTGTCGGTCGACCACGACGCTTCGTCGGAATCGATCTTGACGGAGGCGCCCGACATGTCGATCTTCCACTTGACGGAGTCGAAGATGAAGAATTCAGGTTCCGGGCCGAAGTAGGCGGTGTCGCCCAGGCCGGAGGACTTCAGGTAGGCTTCGGCGCGCTTGGCGATCGAGCGCGGGTCGCGGTCGTAGCCCTTGCCGTCCGATGGCTCGATGACGTCGCACTGCATGAACAGCGTGGTCTCTTCCATGAACGGGTCGATGTTCGCGGTTGCCGGGTCCGGCAGCAGGATCATGTCCGATGCTTCAATACCTTTCCAGCCGGCGATGGAAGAACCGTCGAAGGCATGACCGCTTTCGAACTTGTCGATATCGAAGTGCGAAACGGGCACGGTCACGTGCTGTTCCTTGCCACGGGTATCGGCAAAACGGAAATCAACGAATTTGACTTCGTTGTCTTTTACCATCTGCAAAACTTCTTCGGCGGTCATTGCCATGCGTATCTCCTAAGTGAAAAGGGCTGCCAGCACAGTGTGCGGCGGAAACTCCAACTACATAAAGCAGGATGCGTGCCAGCAGCAAAGCAATACGCTTGTTATAAGCTTAGGGTAATTGCTTCATTGATCTTGCTGCCATCGGAAACTAAAATCGTTCGGGCCCTGCCCTGCACCCGTTTTGCACCACCTTGGCGCAATCGCTGAGCCGCACGGTTTTGGTGCAGTTTGCGCATTTTGCACCGCTTTTGGGCATGACACCCAAAAAAATGTGTAGAAAGTGGTGCACGGTGGGCTTGCAGCACGATTGGGCAACAATCTGGCGCTCCACCGGCGCCGGCAATGATAAACGAAGATCCTGAGGAATTACCGCCAAATGAGCTCCGACTCCGACATTCTCGAACGCGCCCGCGAGCGCGGCGCCGGCCTGCCCTATGCTGGCGCGGTGACGCCCCAGGAAGCGCTTCAGTTGCTGCAGGAAAATCCGAACGTGCGCCTGATCGATGTGCGCACCAATGCCGAGCGCGATTGGGTGGGCCGCGTCGTCATCCCCGAAGCCCAACATGGCGCCGTGCAATGGAGCACGTATCCAGGCGGCGTGCCCAATCCCGACTTCGTCGCCCAACTGGCCAGCCAGGCCAGCCCCGACGACGTGCTGCTGTTCCTGTGCCGCTCCGGCGTGCGCTCGCGCCACGCCGCCAGGCTGGCCACGGAGAACGGCTACGCCAACAGCTTCGACATCCTCGAAGGTTTCGAAGGGGACAAGGATGCCGAGGGGCATCGCAAGACGGTGGGAGGATGGTGCAAGGCAGGCTTGCCGTGGGTGGGCGCCTGAGTCGGCGGTATTGCTCAAGCAATCTTTCCAAGAAAATGGGGACAGACCCCATTTTCTCGGTAACTGTTGCGGCTTATAAAGAGTAGCTCAGGCGGGCGTAGACGTAACGGCCCGAGCGGCCGAACGGCGAGTAGTTGGTGAACGGGGCGTTGCCGGTCGAGTTCAGCACGGCCGGGTACGGGTCCGGGTACTGGTCGAACAGGTTTTCCGCGCCCAGCGCGAAGGTGATGCCCTTCGTGATGGCGAAGCGCCCTTCCAGGTCGACCAGGGTCTTGGCCGACATCGTGTGATCCGGGAATGGCGCCGAGCTTGGCGTGAGCACCTTGCCGTAGCGGGTGGCCCGCAAGGTGGCGCCCCACTGGCCCAGGCTCCACGTGCCGCTGGCCGTGAACTTGGTCTTCGGCGTGCCTTCCTCGAACGTCAGCACATTCACGCGGTCGAACAGCACGGGAGCCGGCGACAGGGCCGCCAGCTGCGCCGTCGCCGGCACTTTCGTTACTTCCGTATCCGTGTAGTTGCCTGCCAGCGTCAGGTCGAGGCGGCCGGCCGCGCCCAGCGCCAGCGGATAGTTGGCGACCACGTCGACGCCCTTGGTGGTGGTGTCGACGCCGTTGATGAAGAAGCGCCCGCCGCCCACGCCGGGGAAGCCGTTGGCCGTCAGGAAGTTACGCACGTTCGCCTGCGTCAGGTTCTCGGACAGCACGATGCGGTTGCGGATCTTGATGTGGAAACCGTCCACCGTGATGCTGCCCTTGCCGACCTTGGAAACCAGGCCCAGCGAGAAGTTGGTGGATTTTTCCGCGTCCAGCGGTTTCGCGCCCAGCGCCACGGCGGCCGCATCGGTCGGCTTGAAGGTGGTGATGTCGAACGGAATGCCGTTGATGAAGTTGGTCGACGTCGATGTGAAGAACTGCTGCTGCATCGACGGCGCGCGGAAGCCGTTCTGCACCGAGCCGCGCAGGGCGAAGCTGGGCGTGAAGTTGTAGCGCCCGGCCAGCTTGCCGGACCAGTTGTTGCCGAAGTCCGAGTAATGCTCACCGCGCACGGCGAACGAGGCCAGCAGGCTTTGCGTCAGGTTGGCCTCGACATCGGCGAAGACGCTGAAGGCATTGCGGTGGCTGTCCGATTCGTCGCTGGGGCGGAAGCCCGGAAACACCTGCGAGCCCGAGGCCGTTGGCAGGCCCGACGGCAGCAGGATGCCGCCGTTGCGGTAGGAATCCGGTTCGCCCGCTTCCAGCTTGTAGCCTTCGCGGCGCGCCTCGGCGCCCAGCGCCAGGTTGACGGGCGAGTTCAGGCCCCAGTCGAACTGGCGCACGGCCGAGATGTTGTACGTCAGCTGGTCGTAGGAATAGCCGCCCGCGTCGAACGAGGTCTTGCTGGCCGCGCCCAGCGACCGGTTCAGGGTGTTCTCGATGGTGTAGTCCATCTTGTTCTTGCCGTAGCTGAGCGAGCTGTCCATGTCCCAGCCGTCCAGCGTCCACGTGACGCCGCCGGCCAGGCTGAAATCGTCCACGTCCGGCGCGATGATGGGCAGGAAGCCGTTCGGGTAGATCGCCAGCGTGTTGTTGTCCTGCAGGGGGCGGCGGAAGAAGCCGGCCGATTTCGCCTCGCGCTTCTGGTAGCTGCTCCAGCCGTACAGCTTGACGCTGCCGCCCAGGTCCATGCCGGCATTGGCGAAGACGGTGGACTGCTTCATTTCCGGCTCGCCATACCAGGCGTTGAAGCGGTTGATGGTGTTTTCGCGCGGGTCGAACTGCCCATTCACGAGCGGGTATTGCTGGCGCATGTCGTAGCCGCTGCGCTCGGTGTGATCCTGGTCCTTGTATTCGGCCGCGATGGTGACGAAACCCGTCTCGCCGAAGGACAGGCCTTTCCACAGGCTGACGGTGGCGACACCGCCGTCGCGCCTTTCGCGCTCGGTCTCGCTGGTCCACGTGGCGCCGGCAGGCCCGGCCACGGGCGCGAAGCTGTAGTCCGTGATGCGCTTGCCGTAGCTGACGACGGCCTCGCCGCCGCTCTTGTCGTTGCGCAGGCGGATATTGACGACGCCGGCGATCGCATCGGAGCCGTACTGCGCCGAAGCGCCGTCACGCAGCACTTCGATGTTCTTGACGATCCCGGTGGGGATCGTGTTCATGTCGACTGCCGCCGAACCGCGCCCGATGGTGCCGTTCAGGTTCACCAGCGACGAGGTGTGGCGCCGTTTCGAGTTCACCAGCACCAGCGTCTGGTCCGGCGCCAGGCCGCGCAGGGTGGCCGGGCGGATCGTGTCGGTGCCGTCGGCCAGGCCGGGGCGGGGGAAGTTCAGCGACGGCAGCGCTACCGACAGGGCCTGGGTGATCTCCGGCACGCCCGTGTTCTTGATGGTGTCGGCCGAGATGATATCGACGGGCGACGAGGTATCGAGCACGGTGCGGTTCGAGACACGCGTGCCGGTGACGACGACGGTGGACTGGCTGTCGACGGCAGGTGCATCCTGCGCGGCCGTCTGCTGCGCCTGCGCGGCACCGCCGAACAGCGCGGCGATGGCGGCGGAAAGAATCAATCGGGTGGGTGCGGTGGTCCGGAGCATCTTGTTCCCTTGTCGTGATTGGCTGAGGCATGGCAGGCAAGCTGCCGGCCGCTTTATCTTCCCGGCGGCGAGCGCTTGCTGTCAATGCAATCAATGGTCAGTCAGGCAAGGTGTGGTGAAGGTGTGGCCAAGGTGTGGCGAAAATCGCACGGTTTATTCGGCAATCACCGTACTTTCGTGCTGTAGTTCCGGGCTTTGACCAAGAATACGTTGGCGTACGAACTGGATATGGCTGCGCAAGCCATACAGGTCGTCCGCGAAGGACAGGGGCACGGAGATCTGGTTGACGCAGTCCTCGATGTCGTTCAGGCGTGCCAGCTGCTCCTTGCCCACATCGAGGCGATGGGCCGGCGGCGCATCCTTGCGTACCTCCTCCAGCGCCTGCTCCACCGAGCGCAGCTGGCCGTACCAGCGGTAGATGCGCGAACGGATGCGCCACACGTACAGGGGCGGTACCACTTTCGACAGCGGCAGGATCAGCGCGCCAAGCGCCACCACCAGCACCCACATGCGGTCGAGGAAGTTCGCCAGCCAGAAGCTCATGTAGCGCTGCAGGAAAGGTGCGCCATCCTTGTAGAACTTGGCCGCTTCCTCGGCCACGGGCATCTCCGTATAGCGCGCGGACGGGAACTGGCCCTGCTGGGAGAACCACCCTGCCCCGCCATGTATCTTCGCCGCCGCCTGCACGAACAGCTCGATCAGGGCCGGATGCAGGTCCTCGCGCGCCACCAGCGTGGCCGTCGGCGCGATCAGGTGGTAGTCGCGCGCCGGAATGTCGCGCCCCAGGTCGACGATCCCGCGCGGCAGGGTCACATGCGTCAGGAACGGCAGCCGGCGCGTATAGGCCTCGGCCTGGGTGAAGTCGAACAGGTAGATGCCGGGTGTTTGCAGCAGCATCTGGATCAGCGGATCGTCCGGCGCGGCGGCAAAGACCATGCCGTCGACCCGCCCTTCCAGCAATTCGACGGTGGCCGGCGTGTTGTCCAGCTGGCTGACCTGCAGCTCCGTGGGAGCCACGCCGTTGACATCGAGGATCTGCCGGAACAGCCGCGGCGCGCCGCTGCCCTTGGCGCCGATATTGATCTTCATGCCGCGCAGCTGCGTCAGCTGCGCCAGCGGCGCCTTGCCCGGCTGCTCGCGCAGGAACAGCCACACGGGCTCGATGAACAGGCTGCCCAGCGACACCAACCCTTCGCGCTCGACCGCCGCCTCGTCGGTGGTACCGCTTTGCATGAAGGCGATATCGACCTTGCCCTCCTTCAGCAGCCGCAGGTTCTCGCGCGAGCCGTGCGAAGGCTGCAAGGTGACGGCGATCTTTTCGGCCTTCAGCGCGGCCGCATACTTCTTGCCGAAGACGTCATAGGCACTGTTGTCCTGCCCCGTCCCCAGCACCACCTTGCGCGGCGGTGCCGGATCGACGATCAGGTAGGCGGCCACGCAAATGGCGGCAATGGCAAGGACGGTCGGGCCGGCGGAAGCGAGCAGGTCACGCACGGAAAAGTTCGTGAACTTGCGGATGCGATTCATCGTGGAGCGGAGGACGGGTTTCATGGCTGGCTACGATGCCAACAATTTGCCAATGACGCAAGAGCGGGTTGCGATGTTGCCTCAATACCGGTGACACCGGCCAGTGGACGGGTACCGGCTCGGGACGAAAAAAAGGCGGCCAAGGCCGCCCTTCGTGCGTCGCCGGGGAATCACCCCCCGCAGGCCTTGACCGGCGCACCCAGCGCCGCGGCAGCGGCGGCGACGGAGGAGTCGGTGGGCAGCGCGACTTTCTGGTTCGGATCGATCAGCGGCATCAGGCTGGGGGCCAAGGTCACCAACAGCTGCACCGGCAGCGCGCTGGTGAAGTCGTAGTTCTTCGAGTCGGGGCCGTGCACGTAGGCCGTCATGCTGCCGAAGAAGCGCTCGCCGATATTGAAGACGAAGGTGGCCGAACGGTTCACGTAGCGCGACTCGATCAGGCGTCCGCCGCCGGCGTACACGTCGAAGCGCTGGTCGCCCGTGCCGGTCTTGCCGCCCACGGCGATATTGCTGCCGTCGGCCGCCGTGAAGGCCGCCTTGGCGCGCTTGGCGGTACCGTCCGAGACTACGCCGCGGATTTCGTCGGCGACGACTCTCGCCACTTCCGGCGCCAGCACCCGCTCCGACGCGACCTGCTTGGCGCGTGCCACCGTGGTGTCATACGGCGTGCCGGCGGCGAAGTGCAGGGACTCGATGCGCTGGGTCGGCTTCCTGACGCCGCCGTTGACGATAATGCCCATCATCTCGGCCAGCGCGGCCGGCCGGTCGGCCGAGGCGCCCAGGGTGGTCGCATACGACGGCACCAGCGAATCAAAGGGATAGCCCATCTTCTTCCACTGGCGGTGGATTTCCATGAACGCTTCCATTTCCAGCAGGCCCGCGATGCGGCGGTCCTGGGCGTGCTTGCGGTGCGTCTTGAAGAGCCACTGGTAGACTTCCTGGCGCTCCTTCTCGGAAGCGGCCACCACCTGCGTCAAGGTGGCGCCCTCGTTCTGGCGCAGGTAAGACACCAGCCACAGTTCCAGCGGGTGGACATTGGCCAGGTAGCCGCGGTCGGCCAGGTTCCACTTGTCCATCGCGTACTGCTCGTACATCTTCTCCAGACGCTCCTGCGGCACTTCGCTCTGCGTCGTCAGGTTGCCGTTGACGAACATGGCGAATTCGCCCAGCGACGCGTTGGGGAACAGGGTGCGGTGGATATTGGCCAGGCGCAGCGGCGTCGGGCGCACGCTGTCGACCAGGATGCGATCGAGCTCACCCTTCGGCTTGCCCTTGTACTTGGCGTAGAAGCGGTACAGGAACTCCTTGCCTTCCTTGTCGGCGAAGCGGGCCAGGTACTGGGCCCGGCGCGGGTCGTCGGCATCGGCCAGCAGGCTGGCCGAGGAACCGGGCATCTGGAACGAGTAGTAGCGCACCACGTCGCGCATCAGGCGCACGAACAACAGGTTGGTCGAACGGCGCAGGCCTTCGCGCACGGACAGGATGCGGCCGTTGTCTTCCTTCGAGAAGTTGCCGAAGTAATGCAGGCCGCCGCCCGTGAAGAAGCCTTCGCCCGGATTGCCGGAATACTTGCGCTCCATGGCCGCGTGCAGCATGGCCGTCAGGTCACGCCCGGCCATCGGCGTCATCGCCAGGTATTCGATGCCCCAGGTGGTCAGGCGGTCCTTCGGGTCGACGGTGATCTTCTGCAGTTCGGCCGCGCTCATGCCGCCGTACTTCTTGTGCAGCTGCTCGATAATGTCGAGGTAGGTCACCAGCGTGCGCAGCTTGGCCGTCGAACCCAGGTCCAGCTTGGCGCCTTCGTTGATGTCGAGGGGCTGGTCGTAGTTATCCGTCTGCACGCGCAGGTAGTTGACCTTGTCGCCCTTCTCCAGCAAGGTGAAGCTGTACACCACGTTGGCCGGGTCGCCGTTGCCCAGCATGCCCTTGCCCGTCAGGCCAGCCTGCTGCGCCGCATCGGCTTCGCGCAGCTGGCGCAGCATCGCCGTGACGGCCTTCTGCGCGTTCGCGTCCAGCGTGCTGACGACGGACAGGTCGAGGCGGTCCAGGTTGTACATGCGGTTGTCGCCCAGCAGGTTGGCCAGGTGGACGCGCACGGCATTCGAAGCCTTCTTCGTCACGTAGTTCATCGGCGGCGCCGATTGCACGCCGCTGCCCTGGGCCGGATGGAGCTTTTCCTTCAGCGCCGCGTCGCGCAGCGCCGGCGTGATGATGCCGGCCTGGGCCAGCACGCGCAGGTGGCTGTTGGCCAGGATTTCCAGGTCCTCGCCGCCGGCGCCCAGGTAGTGGCTGGGGCGGCGCTGGGCGATCAGCAGCGACAGCGCTTCCTTGAACGCCAGCGCGCTGCCCGGCTTGTCCATGCGGCCCGACAGCAGGTCGTTGACTTCATTGAAGTCGCGGCCGTACCAGACCCACATGCCGTCGCCGATGCCGTTTACTTCGCCGTAGCCCGGCTTGGCCGACAGCGGCACCGTGTTCAGGTAGTCGACCACGATCTGGCGGCGCACGGCCGTCGTGTCGGGTCCCTGCTGGTAGGCGCGCAGGGTGGCCGAGACCATCTGCTGCAGCTTGTCCTTCATCGAACCGGTGCGCCCTTCCGGCGAATGGCGGTACTTCTCGATCTGCGTGGCCAAGGTGCTGCCGCCGGCGGCGCGGCTGCTGGCCAGGCCGACGGCGCTGACGGATTTCTCCAGGATGGCCTTGGACAGGCGGTCCCATTCGACGGCCGGGTTGCGGGTCGGGTATTTGTTGTCCAGCAGTTCGCGGTTCTCGATGAACAGCAGGCTGTGGATCAGCGCCGTGGGGGCCTGCTCGAAGCCCGGGTAGATCCGTTCCGGATAGCTGGCCGTGAACAGGGGCTGGGCGCGGCAGTCATAGATGGTCAGGCCCGTGCGGGTCTTCTCGCGGAAGGTGGTGAACACGCCCATGTCGGACAGCTGCATCATCTTCGGCGAGAAGCGCGACTGCGCGGCCACTTCGTAGTCGCGCTGCTTCAGGCGCGCCAGGTAATCGGGCAGGTTGGCGTAGCCGAGCCGCTCGTCGTACGGGCTGTCGTGCGGGAAGCGGATCGACTTGCTGGGACCAGGCTCGACCTTGTAGTTGAGCTCCTTGACGAGGCCGCTGAAATAGCGCGCCTGCATCGTCGAGCTGCGCATTTCCTGGATCGCCCACCAGATGAACAGCGACAGCAGCACCAGCATCAGCACGATGAAGGCATTGCGCGATCGCTTGCTCTTGCGGGGTTCGGAAGGGGGCGGCGTCGCCGGTTGTTCGTCGTCCAGGCTCTGGCTCTCGTGGTCGGTTTGGGAAGACATAGGTGGGTTCTTGCTGCGTAGTGTGCTTGCTGCTTTAGTATTCGTGGTGCACGTGCTGTGACAAAATCCGGTCAGATCGTTTTGTTACATCGTTGCGACGGTTGTGATTGGCGGTACTTGACGATGTTGCATGGCGATGTTGCAAGAAGATGGTGCATCGCCGCACCGGACCCGAACTGCAGGGCTTATTGCCATTGCACCACATCGGCCCGATGCGCACAGCGGAAGTGGGCGATTATTTGACGCGCGCCTGCCATTTTCGCAAAAAAACAACGAGGCGTGGCCCCACTTGGTTGACCTGTCAACAGTGTGTCATGGCGCTGTCATCACCCTGTCATGGAAACCAGATCGCGTCGGCGCCCGACCCTTCATTGCTGCATGCGCACATACTCGGCCTGCAGGCGGTCCAGGCCCGTGCACAGTTCGTCGAAGGCGGCCGCCACCTGGGCCGGCGCGCCCTTCACGCCCAGTTCGATATGGCGGCGCGTGGAGGCGTCGCCCACGCTGGGCAGGCTGAACACCTTGATCTCCGGCCAGGCCGCTTCCAGCGCCACCATCAGCGGCGTCAGCGCGGACTCGGCGGCCTCGTAGACCAGCACCGCCCGCTCCTCGCGGGGCGCCTGGTTGAACAGCTGCGCGTGGTGCGTATCGAGCACCCATTCGATCATCGGCCAGGCCATCACGGGAAAGCCCGGCACGAAGTAATGGGTGCCCAGCGCGAAGCCGGCCACGTTGTTGTACGGGTTCGGTATCAGTTCGGCGCCCTGCGCGAATTCCGCCATCTTCAGGCGCTGCAGGTTTTCCGGCGCGGCCAGGTCGGCCTCAGAGCCCGCCTCGCGCGCCATCTGCACGATGCGCTGCTCGATATTGCGCTTGCCCCCTTCGTGCAGCACCAGGGGCCGGCCCAGCGCGGCGGCAGCGGCCTGGCGCGTGTGGTCGTCCGGCGTGGCGCCGATGCCGCCGCAGGAAAACACAATGTCGTCCGTGGCGAAGGTGCGCTTCAAGGTCGCCGTGATGCGGTCCGGCTCGTCGCCCAGGTATTCCGCCCAGGACAGCTGCAGGCCGCGTGCGGCCAGGATCTGCACCACTTTCGGGAAATGCTGGTCGACCCGCTTGCCCGACAGGATTTCGTCGCCGATGACGATCAGTCCGATACTCATGCGTTCACCTTCATGCGTTCACCTTCATGCGTTCACCTTCATGCGTTGACCTCGATGGGTGTGGCCGCCGTGCGCTGGCGCAGCTGTGCCAGCGCCTCCAGGCAGTAATACTGGAACCACAGGGCGGTGAAAATAAAGATCAGCACGTACAACCACATCATCAGCGCCAGGAACAGGGGCAGGAACACCACCGCCAGCACGGCGCCGCCGGCCATCAGCAGCGGCGGCAATGCGCCGGCGGCGCCCGAGACGAGGCCGATGACGAGCAGGTCCCAGCGCCGCTCGCGCTGGATCAGGTGGCGTTCCTCCGGGCTGGCGTGGTCGGCCAGCGCGTCGTAGGACATCACGCGGCTGGTCAGCCAGCCCCACAGGCAGGCCGACGACACCATCGCCAGCGGCGGCAGGATGTACAGCGGCAAGGTGGCCAGCCAGATGACGATGAACACCATGAACGAGGAGACGGCCGCGCCCAATCCGCCCAGCAGGCTGCCGCCCCGCTTCATTTCCAGCTTCGGATAGTGGCGGCTCGACACGTGCCGCACGATGACGGGCATGGCGGCCACGTTCATGAACAGCAGCGCCGTCAGGATCATCAGCGGCAACAGCAGCAGCAGCGCGAAGAACGGCACCACCAGCGACTTCAGGAAGCCCAGGCCGATCGAATCGAGCCAGCTGCTGGTGGTGCGGAAGATGTCGTAGTCGACGAAGCTGGCGTGCAGCCAGTCCATCAGCGGCTGCAGGCCGAAGTACAGCAGCACGCCCCACAGCAGCAGCGACAGCAGCAGCGGCACGGCCGACAGGATCAGCATGCGCCCGTGCAGCTGCGACAGCACGGCGCGCCCGTAGGCATTGACGACGGCGCGCATCAGCCGGCCCTCCGCCGGGCAAATTCCACCATCCGCTTCAGCCCCAGCCACTGCTGGCGCCAGAAGCCGCGGCCGTAGTCGCGGCCCGGCTGGGTGCTGCCGTCGGCGCGCGGGCGCGGTACCTGGTCGCGCACGCCCGTGCGGGCGAACGCCGGCGTGAAGTTCGCGGTGCCGAACAGGATGTCCCAAATGGGTAGCTGGACGGCGAAGTTGCAGCCGCCCAGGCTGCCCTTGCCTTGCGATTCGTGGCCGATACCGATGGCGTGGTGCATGCGGTGGTAGCGGGGCGACACCAGCAGGCGCTCGCCGATACGGCCGAAATGGATGCGCACATTGGCGTGCTGCAGGCTTTGCAGGATGCGCGACAGCGATACCAGCAGCACGTACTGGCCCGGCGGCACGCCGATGGCCAGCGCGATCAGGGCCAGGTAGACGTCGCGCAGCAGGTCGTCCAGCAGGTGGTTGCGGTCGTCGCTCCACAGATTCATGTCCTGCTGGCTGTGGTGCAGGCTGTGCAGGCCCCACCACCAGCCCAGCCCGTGCTGGGCGCGGTGGTACCAGTAATCGAAGAAGTCCAGCACGACGAAATAGAGGGCGAAGCTGAGCAGCGGACCCATGTCCGGCAGCAGGTTTTCCAGGTTGAACGGGCGCACGTTCTCCAGCCGCAGCCAGCCGGCCACGCCGTCCATCAGCGGGTCGATGGTGAAGAACACCAGCACAGGAAACAGGCCCAGGCGGTGCAGCAAGGTGTACAGGAAATCGTTCCAGCGGGCGCGCCGGTCGGCAAGAGGATGCACCGGCACCAGCGCTTCCAGCGGGCGCAGCACGAGGAAGATCAGCACCAGCTCGCACAGGCCGATCAGCAGCCACTCGGTGCCTTCGAAGGCATCGTCGAGGAAATCGGCCAGGCCGGCCTGGAACATGGCCGGTTCGATCAGGGCCTGGAACAGCCAGCCCTGGGCCTGTGCAAACCAGTCGGTCAGCAGATGAATCATGTTGTTCTTATTTCGCTACGTTGTTGGGTCGGTCCCCCGCAAAGCCCGGATGCTCGCGCAGGGTGGCAAAACAGAAGCCCTTCTTTTCCAGCCCGGCGATCAGCGGCTCCAGGTTGGCCGGTGCCCAGGGATCGCGGCGCGACCAGATGCCCATGTGGGCCATGAAGATATCGCCGTCGCGCAGGCCGTCCAGCGCCTTCTTCAACAATACAGCATTCGGAAAGACGCTGCTGGAGAGCTCGTCGCCGGAAAAGCCGGCCGGTGCCCAGGCCGCGTGGCTGTAACCGCAGTTGCGCGCGGCCGCTATTGTACGCGCAGAAGTGCGTCCGCCGGGAGCGCGCCAGAAGGGATCGAGGTGTTTGCCTGTCAGTTCGCGGAAGCGCGTGTCGACGCGCCGGATCTCGTCGCAGTACTGCGCCGCGTTCCATTCGCGGCGCTGGCCCGCGTCGTTGCCGAACTGGGGCTTGACGACGATGCCGCCGCCGACGCCGTCCTTGACGTAATACACATGGTCGAACGTGTGGGAACCGAAGGCATGGCCCTCGGCCACGCGCGCCTTCCAGTACGGCGCCCAGGACGGGTCGAGCGAGTAGTCGCCCCGCCCGGTTTTCTCGTTCGCCAGGAAGAAGGTGGCGCGGATGGCGTGGCGTTTCAGCGTGGCGGCGATCAGTTCGGCCTGCGACTGGCTGCCCGTATCGAAGGTCAGGTAGATCGTGCCGGTGCATTGCGGCGCCGGCCAGGCCGGCGCCGCGGCACCGAGCAGCGCCAGGGCAGCGAGGATGCCGGGCGCGCGCACCTTACATCCGCGCGGAGGCGTTGGCGAAGTACACGCCGTGCGGCGAGCGGCCCACGGGAATGTACTTGACCACCTTGCGGCTGGCCAGGTCGATGACGGCGACCTTCTTGATCCAGCGCAGCGTGACCCACATGGTCTTGCCGTCGGCCGTGATTTCCATGCAGTCCGGGCCGCCCGGCACATTGATCTGGCCGACGTTTTCCAGGGTCTTCTGGTCGATGATGTTGATCGAGTTGGCGACGCGGTTCGACACATACGTATAGCGGCTGTCGCCCTGGGCGCGGAAGTTGTGCGTGCCCGCGCCGGCCTTGATGCGCTTGACCGTCTTCTGCGTGCGCCAGTCGATCACCTCGACGTAGTCGCTGCCCATGATGCCGACCAGCAGGTACTTGTCGTCCGGCGTCATCGCGATGCCGGCCGGCAGTTTACCGACCGGCATGGTCCACTTGACGGTCTGCGTGGCCAGGTCGATGGCGCTGACCTGGTCGCTGCCCTGCTGCGTGACGAAGGCCATCGTGCTCTTCGCGTTGAAGGCCACGTGGCTGGGCAGCTTGGCCAGCGGCAGGCGCTTGGCCAGCGTGAAGTCCTTGCCGTTGAAATGGTACAGGTCGACGTGGTCCAGCCGCAGCGCGGTGGCGACGAACCACTTCTGGTCCGGCGTGAAGCCGATCTGGTAGGGATCGACGATGTCCTTGATGCGGCGCTGCACCTGGCCCGACTTCGGATCGAGGAACAGCAGCTCGTTGCCCATCGAGCTGGCCACGATCAGCGACTTGTTGTCCGGCGTGGGCATCAGGTGGTGCGGTTCCTTGCCGACGGCAATGGTCTGCAGGCTCTTGTAGGACGCCTGGTCCAACAGCTGGACGGTGGCGTCGCGCGAGTTCAACACGACGACGACATTCGATTGCGCAAGGTTGGACTGCACGACGGCGGCATGCGCCTGCGTGGCGGCCAGCAGGCAGGCGGAAATTGCGATGCGACGGAAACTGCGGAACATGAGGTTCGCCCAGGAGGTTCGGAAAGCTCTATTTTAAGAGCAAACCGCTGGACAGTGACTTACGGCAACTGGGTTTAAGGGCCGATTAAGTCCTGGTTGCACTCGAAAAACAACGACCTTTCCTTATCGTCATCGCCCGCCGGCCGGCTTCATTGACAGGGTGCCAAGGAAAGCGCGCGGCGCCGGCCCGCATGGCGCTTTGGCCGGTCATGCACTACAATCGTCAGCCCGACTGACCAAACAAAAGGAACTCCCATGTCCATCACCACCACCCCATCCGGCCTGCAGTACGACGACGTCACGGTCGGCGAAGGCGCCGAAGCGAAAGCCGGCCAGAACGTGACGGTGCATTACACCGGCTGGCTGCGCAACGACGACGGCAGCAAGGGTGCGAAATTCGACTCGAGCAAGGACCGTAACGATCCGTTCGAGTTCGCACTGGGCGCCGGCATGGTCATCCGCGGCTGGGACGAAGGCGTGCAAGGCATGAAAGTGGGCGGCACCCGCCAGCTGATCATCCCGGCTGACCTGGGCTATGGCGCCCGCGGTGCCGGCGGCGTGATCCCGCCGAACGCCACGCTGATCTTCGACGTCGAGCTGCTGGGCGTGTAATGCGCGCGCTGGCCGCCATCGTCCTGGCCGCGGGCATGCTGTCCGGCTGCGCCGTCGTGGCCGTGACCGGTGCCGTCGTCGGCGCCGGCATCACGGTCGCATCGACGGCGGTGGACGTCGGTGTCGCGGCCGGCAAGGGTGTCGTCTACGTGGGCAAGGCTGCCCTCGGCTCGGACGACGACGAGGACGAGAAGAAAAAGTAGGCCGGACCCGCTGGGGCGGCATGACGCACGAAAGGCACCCTGGCGGTGCCTTTCGTCTTTTTTACAGCGATGGCAAGATCAGCGCTGCCAGCCCTTCTGCATGGCGGCCTGCTCGGCCCGGGCATCGAGGGCTTCGCCGGACATGCGCTGCTCGATCGACAGTTCCACCTGCGACGGCATCGCATCGACGATGGCGGCACGCTCGTTGCCGGCCAGGGCGGGCCGGGGATTCTGCACCAGCACGGGAATGCGCCACTCCTGTCCCGTCTTGCAGGCCAGGCCGTCGATCTGGTGGCTGCCGCTGCCGCTGGCGAAACTGCGGCAGTAGGCCCCGTCCGTCGACACGAAGGACATGGCGATGCGGATGCTGCCGGCCGCGGCTGCCGGGCCCGCGCCGCGCGCCGCCGACGGCTGCTGTTCCAGTGCCGTGGCCAGGCGCCCCTGCGCCACCAGGGTGCCGTCGCGGCTGGCCACCAGGTCGGCGCGCACATCGTCTTCCTGCAGGTAGGACAGGCCGAACTTGCCGGCCACCACGCCCAGCACCAGCACGGCCGCCAGCGCGCTCCATTCGCGCCAGGACCAGCGCCGCTCGCGGCCGGCCTTGCGCGCGGCCTGCTGCGTAGCCTCGCGGCGCGCCCGCACCACGTCCAGGCTGACCACGGTGGCCTGCCGCAAGGGCCGCACCCGCTGGCCCAGCGCCTCCTCGCCCGGCGCAAAGCCGGCGAAGTTCGCGCGGCGCATCTTGCACTGCTCGACGCGGCGCGCCAAGGTGGCATCCCTTGCACAGGCGGCTTCGACGGCATGGCGCGTCGTCGCGTCCAGTGCACCATCGGCATACGCCATCAGGGTTTCATCGGAAAAAGTCATGATCGTGTCCCCGCCTTCCAATAGGCCGCTTCCCAGCCAGTCTGCGCGGCTCGCCTTGTTGAACACCTGTTTTCGGCGCGCGTTTTGGGGGCCCGTTTCTGCAAACAGGCCTCTCGCGGCTTCATATTAGCACCGGCGCGCGCCCATGCCGCGCCCCGCTTGCCGCTACCGTGCAGTGCAGCATGCGCGGCACGGCGCCCGCGAAAGCCCCATTTCGGGGGAGGCCAAGCGCCATATGGGTTTGTTCAACGAGAAAGCATTACTTTCCGCAAATATTATGCTAATCTGCGCCCTCTATTAACGAAGGAGGTAGTAATGAAAAAAGGCGAACTGATTGCTGAATTTGCGAAACGTACCGAAATGTCCGGTGCCGCCGCCAACGATGCAGTGAACACCCTGATTGCCATCGTTACCGAACGTCTGAAAAAAGGCGACACGGTCGGCATCACCGGTTTCGGCACGTTCTCCGTCGCCAAGCGCGCTGCCCGCAAAGGCCGCAATCCGGCAACCGGCGAAGCGATCAAGATCGCCGCGTCGAAGACCCCGAAGTTTTCGGCTGGCGCGACCTTGAAGGCGGCCGTGAATCCGACCAAGAAGAAATAAGCTGGTAGCACGCATCACGCAAAACCGGAACGGCGGTTCAGGACTCGCATCGCGCGGGTCCTGAACCGCCGTTTTACGTTCGGCGCCGTATTGCAGTTTGGAACAAGTCCTCTACAGTTTTCCGCCGGCGCGCCGGGGCGGATTTTGTATGATGGTGCATCGCCAACCAAACGAGGACCACGATGAGTCTGCAAGAACAATTCGACCAGGCCATGGCCGATTCGAAGAACCTGCCGGAACGACCGGACAATATGACGCTGCTGAAGATCTACGCCCTGTTCAAGCAGGGTTCCAGCGGCGATGCCACCGGCGAGCGCCCTGGCATGACGGACTTCGTCAACCGCGCCAAGTTCGACGCCTGGGCCGCGCTGAAGGGCACGTCGCAGGAAGATGCCCAGCAACAGTACATCGACCTGATCACGGACCTGAAGGGCTGAGCCAGCCCCGCAAGGAAAAAGGCCGGGAGCGCGCGAGCGTCCCGGCCTTCTTTTTTGCATCCGCCGCGTCGTCCGGCAGATTCACGCCGCGCCGAACACCTTGCGCATCTTCTCTTCCACCTTGCTCTGGATCGCCGGCGCAAAGGCGCCATACAGGAAGCCCAGCTTGATCTGCATCTGCGCCTGGCGTGGCGCCAGGGTCAGCTCGCCCTCGACGCCGCTGCGCTCGAAACGCAGCACGTCGCCCTGCCAGTTGCAGGTGAGATCGAACTCACGGGCCAGCTTTTCCGCCACCTGCTCGGCCGCCGCGCGGGCCGCCGCCGGTTCCAGATTGTGTTCCTGAATAATATTGATCATGCTGTGGGCAAAAGGCGCAATGATGCCACAGCCCTACAGCAGGCGGAAGGCTGCCACGGCAACGAGGGTGGGCGGCAGGGCCGCCGCGAACAGGCCCAGCGCGGAAACCGTCTCCAGCCGGAAGTGGTTCTTCAGGATCGACATGCCGGCCGGATTGGGGGCGTTGGCGATCACCGTCAGCCCGCCGCCCGTGACGGCGCCCGTCACCAGCGCATACTTGAATTCATCCGTCAGCCCTTCCACCAGCGAGCCCAGGTAGGTCAGCGCCGCATTGTCGGTAATGGCCGTCAATGCCGTGGCGCCGTAGTACACCGCCTCACTGCTCAGGCTCATCAAGACAGGCTGCAACCACCACCCCTGCTGCCCCCCCAGCACCACCAGCCCGGCCAGGAAGAAGGCCACCATCAGCCCTTCGCGCAGGATCAGGCGGTCCTGGAAGCGCTCGTAGGCATGCGCCACGCCCAGGAAGAACAGGAACAGGCCGAGGAAGACGGCCGGATGGTGGGAAAACACGACGACGCCGGCCAGGAAGGCCACGTGCACCAGCACCAGCGGCAGGGGGACCCGCTCGACAATCGACGCCGGCGCCGGCCGGTGCGCCGTCAGTTCGCGCGCGAACAGCAGGGCCAGCCCGACGGCGTTGACCAGCACGGCCACGGCTGCCTTCCAGCCGATCTGGCCCAGCATGAACTGCAGGTCCCAGCCCCACTTGGCCGCCACCATCAGCACAGGGGGCGCGGCATACGGGGTCAAGGTACCGCCGATCGACACGTTGACGAACAGCACGCCGATGGCAGCGTACTTCAACCGCTCGGAAATGCCGCCTGTGTACAGTCGCTCGGCCAGGATCAGCGCACCCAGGGTCATCGCGGCCGGTTCCGTGATGAACGAGCCCAGCAGCGACACGACGGACAGCACGATGACGACGAAGCCCATGCTGCCGGGCAGCGGCACGGCGCGCGCCAGCAGGGCCACCGCGGCCTTGGTGGTCTGCAGGATGGGCCGGGTGGCGGCGATCACCATGATGACGAAGACGAACAGGGGTTCCGTGAAGTTGCGGCTGTCGACATAGGCCACGGCCTGGCCCGTGCCGCCGCTGGCGCCGATGAACACGACCAGCACCAGGGCCCAGAAGCCGAACACGACCTCGACTTCGCCCAGCAGGTGCCAGATGCCGGCATGGGCGGGAAAGCGGTGGGCGAGGCGTTCGAACAGGCCGGCGCTGAAGGTATGCAGGATGGCGATGGCGAACAGGGCCGCGCCGGCGATTTGAATGGTGCTGGGGGTCACGCGCATCTCCAGGGTCGAGATTTCCATTGTACGACAGCAAGTCGTGCTTCCCGGCAGCCGAGTGCGGACGACAAAACGCGACGCGCAACTTTGCGCTGGATCAAACATCCTAAGCGCGCCCGGCAGGACGATGGACTCATCCCACCCAAGGAGAACGCGATGAACGACAGACCCAGCTTGCCGGCGGCATTGCCGGTGGGTTTCGTGCCGACCCCGTCGGCCTCGTACCGCATGCACCGCAAGGTGCTGGCGGCAACACTGCAGCCGGGGCCGCCGCGGCTGAAGACGTCCGGCCGGTCGCAGCAGCTGCAGGCGGCGCCCGCCGGGGCGCGCGTGCTGATGTGGAAGCAGGACCCGTCGGTGCTGGAAATGGGCACGCGCAAGGCCTTCCTGCCAGGCGTCGTGCTGGAAGGCCCGCGCGACGCGCGCATCGTCTCCGGCCAGCCCGGCATCGCCCCCGTCAGCCCGAATGCCTTCGGCGACTTCATCGTGCCGCCCGATACCGACCAGTTCGATGCCGTGCACACCTTCGCCGTCGTGCGCCAGACGCTGACGATGTTCCAGCGCGTATTGGCCGCCCAGGATGCGGGCCTGGTGCCGTGGGCCTGGAACAGCGCCACCAACACCGATCCCCTGCGGATCTTCCCGCACGGCCTGCCGAATGTGATGAATGCCTACTACAGCCGCAACGAGCGAGCCCTGAAATTCGGCGACTTCGAGGCCGACGACGGCGCCGGCCACCTGTTCACGTGCCGCTCCTTCGACATCGTGGCCCACGAAACAGGCCACGCCGTGCTCGATGGACTGAAACCGCGCTGGATCCTGTCGTCGGCGCCGCCGCAGACGGGTGGCCTGCACGAGGCCTTCGGCGACCTGACAGCCATCTTCCTGGCCCTGTCGCAGCTGGACCAGGCCGAAGCCGTCATCGCCCAGACCCGCGCCGACCTGCACGACAAGACCTTCCTGGCCGACATGGCCGAGCAGTTCGGCAGCGCGCTGGGCCGGCCGAACGGGCTGCGCAATGCCGACAACGACCTGAAGCTGTCCGAGGCCGGCACCGAGGTGCACGCCATTTCCCAGGTGTTCACGGGGGCCGTGTACGACATCCTGGCCGACCTGTTCGCCTTCGAGCGCCGCCCCGCGCTGGAGGACGATGCCGTCGTGCTGCATCGGGTGGGTGCCTACCTGTGCGGCCTGACCCTGCGCGCGCTGCTGGCCGCGCCGGACCGCAACGCCACCTATGCCGACGTGGCCAACGGGATGCTGCGCCTGGCCGAGGCGGACGGCAAGCCGTCCGACTACCTGGTCTGCATCCGCGAGCGCTTCACCGTGCGCGAAGTGCTCGCGGCCGGCCCGGCACCGCTGGTCGAGGCGATGGCCGCGGGCATCGCCCCGGCCGTGCGGGATGCACCGGACGCCAGGCAGGACCGGCGCGCCTGCTGCGGCACGATGAACCATGCCCAGTATTTCGACCTGGAGGACGTGCTGGAGGAAGAGCGCCAGGCCCTGGCCAGCTGGTGCCGGGGCTATGGCGGCGAGCGCTGGCACCCGGAACCGGCCACCACCGAGGAACTGAGCGCCGCAAAATAAGGATATTCCAACCACGTGCCGGCCCTGCCGGCAGGAGGAGACACGATGAAGATCACGGCCCTGGGTGGCGGCGGTTTCGCCGGCATCACGCAGTATCACGAGGTGGACACGGCGGCCAATCCGGCCGGGCCGGCACTGGAAGCGGCCCTGGCCGCCAATCACTTCTTCGACGCGGCGGCGCCGGCGGCCGGCGAGGCGATCGGCGCCGACCTGCAGCGCTGGACCATCGCCGTCGATGCGGACGGCCACCGGCACAGCATTTCCTTCGTGCAGGACGGCAGCGCCGCCAGCCGGCCCTGGGAGGCGCTGCTGGCGCGCATCCTTGCTGCCTGACCCCTCCCATACGCCGCATTTGCTTATTTGTATTGTGTCTAAGCCTGAATTGTGAGAAAGAGCGAATTGCCCTAAAATACAGTGCTTTTGCTGGATGAGACCCCGTGCGCATCGCGGCATGCCCGAAAGTTTCGCTCCTTCCAGCGCACCAACACTAATAGGACCGCTATGACCCACGTTGTCACCGAATCTTGCATCAGCTGCCGTTACACGGACTGCGTCGATGTTTGCCCGGTAGATTGTTTCCGTGAAGGCCCGAATTTCCTGGCGATCGATCCGGATGAGTGCATCGACTGCGCAGTCTGCGTGGCCGAATGCCCGGTCAACGCCATCTTCGCCGAAGAAGACGTGCCGTCCGACCAGCAGCAATACATCAAGATCAACGCGGACCTGTCGCGCAACTGGCCTTCGATCACGAAGACCAAGCCAGCCTTGCCGGAGGCCGAGCAGTTCAAGGACGTCAAGGAAAAAGCGCACCTGCTGGTTCGCTGAGCCCGACCGCCGCATGCCGCTCCACGCCCGGCGTGGCCGGCGTGCGCGTCCGCTCTGCCCTGGCGGGCAGGCGTCTTGCGCACAATGTTCGTCACTGCGCCCGGCAGCGCTGGTCTTTTGATCCCGGCCCTGGCCGGGCCTGCCGCATTTGAAATCACAGGATAGAAAATCGTTATGAATATCGTCAGCACTCCGCCAGGCGGACAATTCGAAACCGACGCCGTCATCATCGGCGCCGGCCCCGTCGGCCTGTTCCAGGTCTTCGAACTGGGCCTGCTGGAAATCAAGGCCCACGTCATCGACTCGCTCGCCGCCGTCGGCGGCCAGTGCGTGGAACTGTATCCGGACAAGCCGATCTACGATATTCCCGCGATTCCTTCCTGCACCGGCCAGGAACTGACGGACGGCCTGCTCAAGCAGATCGAGCCGTTCGGCGCCACCTTCCACCTGGGCCAGGAAGTCACGCTGGTGCAGAAGCGCGAAGACGGCCGTTTCGACGTCGAAACCAGCCTGGGCACGAAACTGATCGCGAAAACCATCTTCATCGCCGCCGGCGTCGGTTCCTTCCAGCCGCGCACGATGAAGGTCGACGGCCTGGAAGCCTTCGACGGCTCGCAGGTGTTCTACCGCGTCAAGGACCCGGCACAGTTCGAAGGCAAGAACCTCGTCATCTGCGGCGGCGGCGACTCCGCGCTGGACTGGGCCCTGAACTTCGTCGGCAAGGCCGAGTCGGTCGTGCTGCTGCACCGCCGTGAGGACTTCCGCGCCGCGCCCGCTTCCGTGGCGAAGATGAAGCAGCTGTGCGAAGACTTCGAGATGCAGCTCATTATCGGCCAGGTCTCCGGCTACGAGGAAAAGGACGGCAAGCTGTCCGACCTGCGCGTGACGGGCGCCGACGGCGTGACCCGCCGCGTGCCGCTGGACATGCTGCTGGTGTTCTACGGCCTGTCGCCGAAGCTGGGCCCGATCGCCGAATGGGGCCTGGACATCGAGCGCAAGCAGCTGAAGGTGGTGAACACGGAGAAATTCGAGACGAACGTGCCAGGCATCTTCGCCGTGGGCGACATCAATACCTACCCGGGCAAGAAGAAGCTGATCCTGTCGGGCTTCCACGAAGCGGCCCTGGCCGCCTTCGGCGCCGCGCCCTATATCTTCCCGGACAAGAAGATCCACATGCAGTACACGACGACGTCGCCAAAACTGCACAAGGTGCTGGGTGTCGAGTCGCCCGTGTTTGACTGATCCGACTTCACACTCGGAAACGTCCTACAAGGAAGCAGCGGAAACGCTGCTTTTTTTGTTTGAGAAACACTATTATCGTTGTACTTAGGGTGAATCCCATGCTTTATCGGTCTATCTGTCGTCTTTGGAATAATTCTTTACGCCAAGAAAAAACGGCCTATAATGGGCTCATGAACTCCGCACCGCAGCCCGCCCAGCGGTGCCTTACGACCCAGGATCACCTATGCTTTATCAACTCCATGAGATGCAACGCACCTTCCTGAATCCGCTGATGCAGTGGGCCGAAGCGTCATCCAAGCTATTCAGCAATCCCGTGTCGCCGTTCGCGCACACCCCCTTCTCCCAACGTATCGCCGCCGGTTACGAGCTGCTGTACCGCCTGGGTAAGGACTACGAAAAACCGGCCTTCGGCATCGACACGGTGACCGTCAACGGTAAACCGGTTGGCATCCTCGAACATGTCGAAGTGACAAAGCCATTCTGCCGCCTGGTGCACTTCCGCAAGAACCTGTCCGAGTCCGAAACGAAGGCGCTGGCCCAGCCCACCGTGCTGCTGGTCGCGCCCCTGTCCGGCCACCATTCGACCCTGCTGCGCGACACCGTGCGCGGCCTGCTGGCCGACCATGACGTCTTTATCACCGACTGGACCGACGCGCGCATGGTGCCGCTGTCCGAAGGCGCCTTCCACCTGGACGACTACATCTTCTACGTGCAGGACTTCATCCGCCACCTGGGCCCGGACGTGCACGTGATTTCCGTCTGCCAGCCGACCGTGCCGGTGCTGGCCGCGATCTCGCTGATGGCGACCAACAAGGATGCCAAGCTGCCCAAGACGATGACGATGATGGGCGGCCCGATCGACCCGCGCAAATCGCCCACGGCTGTCAACAACCTGGCCACCGAGAAGCCGTTCTCGTGGTTCGAGAACACCGTGATCTATCCGGTGCCGCCGAACTACGCCGGCTTCGGTCGCAAGGTCTACCCGGGATTCCTGCAGCATGCCGGCTTCATCGCGATGAACCCGGGCCGCCACGCCCAGTCGCACCGCGAGTTCTACATGCACCTGGTGCGCGGCGACGACGAGCCGGCCGACAGCCACCGCAAGTTCTACGACGAATACAACGCCGTACTGGATATGCCGGCCGAGTACTACCTCGACACCATCAAGACCGTGTTCCAGGAATTCCGCCTGCCGAAGGGTACGTGGGAAGTGGGCGGCCAGCTGGTGCGTCCGCAGGACATCACCAATGTCGCGCTGCTGACGGTCGAAGGTGAGCTGGACGACATCTCCGGCGCCGGCCAGACCCAGGCCGCGCACGACCTGTGCTCCGGCATCCCGGCCAATATGCAGGAGGACTTCGTGGTGCCGCAGGCCGGCCACTACGGCATCTTCTCCGGCCGGCGCTGGCGCGAGATCGTGTGCCCGAAGATCACGGACTTCATCCGGCAGCACGCCTGATCGCAGCACGCCCCATCCACGGTACGCGAAAATGCCGCCCCTTCGGGCGGCATTTTTTTTATCCGCCGGCGCCGATCCGGCGCCAGTATTCCTTCTCCAGCCTGTTCAAGTCCACTTCCCGCGCGGCGTTGTCGAAGGCCTGCTGCTGGATCTGGCCGACTGTCGTGCGGCGAAAGCACAGGTGCATCGTACGTTCGGCGAACAGGCCGTCGCTGGTGGCGATGCGTTCGCGATCGGCCTGCGTAAACGGGTCCTTCGCCAGCAGGAAGCGCAGCACCTGGCTGTCGATGACGATGACGGGAAAGCGCCGGAACAGCAGCTTCCTGAGGTTGGTCTCGTCGTTGACGCCCTCCTCCACGTCGAGCGTGCGCGCGGCCGCCATGGCGTCGAAGTCGGCGCTATACGAATAACCGGAAACGGTGCCGATGCGCGTCTCGCGCAGGTCGGGCAGGCCCCTGGCGCGCACGGGGCGCTCGCGCAGGAAGGCCAGCACATAGGAGGTGCGGCCAAGGGCCGTGGAAAAGTGACAGAACTTCTCGCGCTCGGGCGTGCGCAGCACGGGCATGAAGCCGGCATAGCGGGAATCGTGCATGCCCAGCTCCATGGCCCGGCGCCACGGATAGTAATCGATAGTGGCGCTGTAGCCCAGCCGGTCCAGCACCGCGCGCAGCTGCGAGCCCGTCAAGCCGTCGTCGGGCAGGGAGCGGGCCAGGAACGGCGGCCATTCCTCGCCGGCGATGCGGATCGAGCGCGCCGTCTGCGCGTCGGCCACGCCCACCGCGCACAGGGCAGCCACGGCGATGGCATGGCGCCACGACCGGAATGGGGCGCGCTCGCGGCCGCGCTTGGGGCTTGCTTCGATCATGCAATATGCTCGCACATGCGCGGGATGAAAGCCAGACGCGTTCAGCCGTGCGGCCATCCCGCGCTGCCGTCGGGGGTTTTCGCTGCGCGGCCGTGCCGATGAAGGATAATGTGGCTTTTCCGTACCGCCTTCACCCGTGACCGAACCCCACACCCTCGCCGACCGCATCGAAGACGTGCTGCCGCAGACCCAGTGCACCAAGTGCGGTTATGCCGGCTGCCGCCCGTACGCCGAAGCCATCGCGGCGGGCGACGCCCCCATCAACCAGTGCCCGCCCGGCGGACATGAAGGCATCGTGCGCCTGTCGCGCGTGACGGGCTACCCCGTCATTCCCCTCAATCCCGTCAACGGCCTGGAGCGCCCGCGCGCGGTGGCTTTCATCGATGAAGCCTTGTGCATCGGCTGTACCTTGTGCATCCAGGCCTGTCCGGTCGACGCCATCGCCGGCGCGGCCAAACAGATGCACGCCATCATTCCCGAGCTGTGCACCGGCTGCGACCTGTGCGTCAAGCCCTGCCCGGTCGACTGCATCGTCATGTACCCCGTCACGGAAACGACGGGCTGGAATGCGTGGAGCCAGCAGGATGCCGACGCCGCGCGCGCGCGCCATGATTTCCGCAACGAGCGCCTGAAGCGCGAGCGCGAGGAGAACGACGCGCGCCTGGCGGCCAAGGCGCAGGCCAAGATGGAAGCGGTAACGCGCCTGACGCCGGACAATGCCGCCGAGCTGGCGGAAAAGGAACGCAAGCGCGCCATCATCGCCGCCGCGATGGAACGGGCGCGCCTGAAGGCCGAAGCGGCCAAGGCCGCCAAGGACAAAGAAGACGAACCGCGAGACCAATGAACGCAGCCAAACGCCACGAGATCTTTCGCCGCCTGCGCGAAGCCAACCCCCATCCCACCACGGAACTGGAATACACGACCCCGTTCGAACTGCTGATCGCCGTGCTGCTGTCGGCCCAGGCCACCGACGTGGGCGTCAACAAAGCCACGCGCAAACTGTACCCGGTGGCGAACACGCCGGCGAAAATCCTCGCGCTGGGGATCGACGAACTGACGACGTATATCCAGACCATCGGCCTGTACCGCACCAAGGCGAAGAACGTGATGGCGACCTGCACCATCCTGCAAGAGCAGTACGGCGGCGAAGTGCCGCATGACCGCGAGGCGCTCGAATCGCTGCCCGGCGTGGGCCGCAAGACGGCCAACGTGGTGCTGAACACGGCCTTCGGCGACCCCACCATCGCGGTGGACACGCACATCTTCCGCGTCTCGAACCGCACCGGCATCGCGCCGGGCAAGAACGTCGACGTCGTCGAACAGAAGCTGCTGAAATTCGTGCCGAAGGAGTTCCTGCAGGACGCCCACCACTGGCTGATCCTGCACGGCCGCTACACCTGCATCGCCCGCAAGCCCCAATGCTGGAACTGCATGATCGCCGACCTGTGCGAGTACAAGGCCAAGACCCCCGCCCCGGCGGTGGTGTAACCTAGCGCCGAGCCCGCATGTCAATGCCGAGCCTGTGTCAACATCGGGGGGCGTAGCTGGGGTTTCGATGAGCATCGCTCATCGCCAGCGCAGCGGGCAATGGCCTGCAAGCCCTTGCCCTGTTAGCCGGGGTTTCGATGAGCATCGCTCATCGCCAGCGCAGCGGGCAATGGCCTGCAAGCCCTTGCCCTGGTAGCTGGGGTTTCGATGAGCATCGCTCATCGCCAGCGCAGCGGGCAATGGCCTGCAAGCCATTGCCCTGGTGGCACGAAACTCGACACGGGCTCGGCTGTAATAGCGATGTTGACGCAAGCTATCGGCTGGGCTCGTGTCGACATTGGTGCCTGACCCCGATGTTGACACGAGCGGGGCAGCAGCGACGGGACGTGGCGAGGTTTAGAGCAGCACCATATTGTCGCGGTGGATCAGCTCGGGGCCTTCGACGAAGCCGAGGATGGCTTCGATGTCGGCCGAAGGCTTGCGCAGGATGCGGCGGGCTTCGCCGCTGGTGTAGTTGCTCAGGCCGCGCGCGATGGGCACGCCGCCCTGGCTGACGCAGGTGATAACGGCGCCGCGGCCGAATTCGCCGCGCACTTCGATGGCGCCGATCGGCAGCAGCGACTTGCCTTCGCGCGAAATCTTCTCCACCGCACCGTCGTCGATGACGACCTGGCCCGCCGTGTGCAGGTGGTCCGTCATCCACTGCTTGCGCGCCGTCAGGTGGCCCGTCTGCGCCTGCAGTTCGGTGCCGATGGCTTCGCCGTTCGCCAGGCGCGTCAGCACTTCCGGCTCGCGCCCGAAGGCGATCACCGTGTGCGCGCCGGAGCGGGCGGCCCGCTTGGCGGCCAGGATCTTCGTCAGCATGCCGCCCCGCCCGAGGCTGGAACCGGCGCCGCCGGCCATCGCTTCGAGCGCCGGGTCGCCCGCGCTGGCCCGTTCGATCAGGTAGGCCGCCGGGTCCTTGCGCGGGTCCGCGGAGAACAGGCCGCGCTGGTCCGTCAGGATGATCAGCGCGTCGGCTTCGATCAGGTTGGCCACCAGCGCACCCAGGGTGTCGTTGTCGCCGAACTTGATTTCATCGGTGACGACGGTGTCGTTCTCGTTGATGATCGGGACGATGCCCAGGCCCAGCAAGGTCGTCAGGGTGGAGCGGGCATTCAGGTAGCGTTCGCGGTCGGCCAGGTCGGCGTGCGTCAGCAGCACCTGGGCCGTGCCCAGGCCATGCGCGCGAAAGCTCGTTTCGTAGATCTGCGCCAGGCCCATCTGGCCCACGGCGGCGCAGGCCTGCAGTTCGTGGATGTCGGTGGGACGGTGCTCGAAGCCCAGGCGCAGCATGCCTTCGGCGATGGCGCCGGAGCTGACCAGCACCACCTGCTTGCCCATGGCGCGCAAGGCGGCGATCTGCGCGGCCCAGCGGGCGATGGCGGCATGATCGAGGCCACGGCCGTCATTGGTGACGAGCGACGAACCGACCTTGACGATCAGGCGGTTGGCTTTCTGGATCAGTGAGGGGTAAGCGTGAGGGGAACTCATGGAAGTGCGGCCAATCTCTTATTGAATAGGGGATTTGATCGCCAGGCCGGTCGCCGGACTTTGCCGCTGACGTTGCCAGGCTTGCGTGTGGCAAGTCAGGCAACGTCACAGGTATTGCAATTTTAATCGAGAACCTTGAAACGCGGGTCATCCGGATCGATCGACGAGATGCCACGGGCCTCCTCGGTCATCTGGGTTTCCTCGGCGCGCTGCGCCGTGTGGCGCTTCTGCTCCAGGTGCTGGTAGATGGCCGTGACCAGTTCCTGCGTGCCTTCGTGCGACAGCGCGGAGATCTCGAACACGGGACCCTTCCAGCCGAACTTCTTCAGGAAGTCCTTGACGCGCTTGGCGCGCTCCTCGGCAGGGATCACGTCGACCTTGTTCAGCACCAGCCAGCGCGGCTTGTCCAGCAGATCCTGGTCGTACTTCTCCAGTTCCTTGACGAGGGCCTTGGCTTCCTTGACCGGGTCCACCGTGGCTTCGAACGGCGCCAGGTCGACGATGTGCAGCAACAGGCCCGTGCGCGACAGGTGACGCAGGAACTGGTGACCCAGGCCGGCACCTTCGGCCGCGCCTTCGATCAGGCCGGGAATGTCGGCGATGACGAAGCTCTTCTCGTGCGACACGCGCACCACGCCCAGGTTCGGGTGCAGGGTCGTGAACGGATAGTCGGCGATCTTCGGACGGGCGTTCGACACGGCCGTGATGAAGGTCGACTTGCCGGCATTGGGCATGCCCAGGAGACCCACGTCGGCCAGTACCTTCAGCTCCAGGCGCAGTTCGCGGCGTTCGCCTTCCTTGCCCTCGGTTTTCTGGCGCGGTGCGCGGTTGGTCGACGTCTTGAAGTGGATATTGCCCCAGCCGCCCTCGCCGCCCTTGGCCAGCAGTTCGATCTGGCCATGCTCGGTCATGTCGGCGATGATTTCGCCGGACACTTCGTCGATGATCAGGGTGCCGACCGGCACGCGCAAGGTGACGTCGTCCGCGCCCTTGCCATAGCAATCCGAACCGCGGCCCGATTCGCCGTCCTTGGCGCGGTGCATTTTCGAATAGCGATAGTCGACCAGGGTGTTGACGTTACGGTCGGCCACGGCCCAGATCGTGCCGCCCTTGCCGCCGTCGCCGCCGTCCGGGCCGCCGAAGGGGCGGAATTTCTCGCGGCAGAAAGAGGCGCAGCCGTTGCCGCCATTGCCGGCGATGACTTCAATGCGTGCTTCGTCGATGAACTTCATAATGTACCGCCTGAAAAAGAGGGCTCTGTACTCGGTAAGTGCTGAAGGTGCATGCGCGCGGCATGGTCAACACTTAACGAGGACAGCGCCAAACAAAAAGGCTCCACCGTCGGCAGAGCCCTTGAATTTCCGAATGCGGGTCGCCGGAACGAGCCGGTGCGGTCCTGCATTCAGCCGGGACAACGGCAAGAGCCGTTGCCCCGTTCGTTATTCCGCTGGATTACTGCGCAGCTGGAACGACGGTGACGAACTTGTTGTTGCCAGCGCCTTTGACGACGAACTTGACAACGCCGTCCACCAGGGCGAACAGGGTGTGGTCCTTGCCGGTGCCCACGCCTTCGCCGGCGCGCACTGGGGTGCCGCGCTGACGAATGATGATGCCGCCTGCATTGATCGTTTGACCGCCGTAAACCTTAACGCCCAGGCGTTTTGATTCGGAATCGCGGCCGTTGCGGGTAGTACCGCCACCTTTTTTGTGTGCCATTTAGTGCTCCTAGATAAGCTAAATTCAGATAACAGCGATTAGCCGTTGATCGAAACGATTTGGATTTCGGTGTAGTTCTGACGATGGCCCTGGTGCTTCTGGTAGTGCTTACGGCGGCGCATCTTGAAGATCTTGACCTTGTCGTGACGACCTTGGGAAACCACTTTCACCAGAACCGTTGCACCTTCAACCAGTGGAGCACCAAACTTGATGCTGTCGCCCGCGCCGACGGCGAGGACTTGATCGATGGTGAGTTCGGAACCAATGTCTGCAGGTATCTGTTCTACTTTGAGTTTTTCGCCAGCGACAACTTTGTATTGCTTGCCACCGGTTTTTATGACCGCGTACATGATTTGAAACCTCATCAAATGTTAAGAAAATTCCCTCCCTCGACACCTGCTGCCTCGTGAAAAAGCACCGGGCGGAGGCCGGGGAACCTGTGATTATACATGGCCGGGAAATTGGCGTCAAAAAGTATTCACAAAGGCATCCGCTCGTGGTATGTCGGCAACGTGGGAGCCGCATGTCGTATAATTCGCGACAACTCAATCCGTCCAACGCAGGCCTGCCTTGTCCACCCCACCAGCCAACCAGAATAACATTATCAGCACCATCGCCGCCGACATGGATGCCGTCAACGGCGTCATCCGCGAGCGCCTGCATTCGGAAGTGGCCCTGGTCAACCAGATCGCGGAATACATCATCAGCGCCGGTGGCAAGCGCATCCGCCCGGTGCTGGTGCTGCTGGTGGCGAACGCCTATTCCTACAAGGGCAGCGCCCACCACGAGCTGGCCGCCGTCGTTGAATTCATCCACACCGCCACGCTGCTGCACGACGACGTCGTCGACGAATCGTCGCTGCGCCGCGGCCGCGCCACGGCCAACGCCTTGTTCGGCAACGCTGCATCCGTGCTGGTGGGCGACTTCCTGTACTCGCGCGCCTTCCAGATGATGGTCGGCCTGGACAATATGCGCGTGATGCAGATCCTGTCCGACGCCACCAACGTCATCGCCGAAGGCGAAGTGCTGCAGCTGCTGAACATGCACGATCCGGACGTGTCGCAGGAAAGCTACCTGCAGGTGATCCGGTCGAAGACGGCCAAGCTGTTCGAGGCGGCCGCCGAACTGGGCGCGCTGATCGCCGGCGCCGATGACGACGCCATCGCCGCCGCCGGCGAGTACGGCCGCTCGCTGGGCACGGCCTTCCAGCTGATCGACGACGTGCTCGATTACGCCGGCGACGCCAGCGAAATCGGCAAGAACGTGGGCGACGACCTGCGCGAAGGCAAACCGACAATGCCGCTGATCTACCTGATGGAACACGGCACGGAAGAACAGCGCCAGCTGGTGCGCGCCTGCATCGAGTCCGGCGACGAGCAGCATTTCGACACGATCCTGGCCGCCATCACCACCGGCGGCGCCCTCGATTACACGCGCCGCGAAGCGCAGGTGGCGGCGCAGCGCGCCATCGACGCCATCGCCGCCATGCCGGACAGCCGCTACAAGGATTCGCTGCTGCAGCTGGCCCGCTTCGCCGTCGATCGCAACCACTGAGCCGCGCGATGAAAAAGAACGCCGGCGAGCCAGGCACGCCCGAACCGCGGCTGTACCGCGTGGTCGCCGAGCGCGTGCAGCAGTTGATCCAGGAAGAACGCATCGCCCCGGGCGCACGCCTGCCGGCCGAACGCGAACTGTCGGCCAAGCTGTCCGTCAGCCGCGCCTCGCTGCGCGAAGCGCTGATCGCGCTCGAGCTGGGCGGCGTGGTGGAAGTGCGCGGCGGCTCGGGCGTCTACGTGTGCGAGCAGCCCTTGCCGGCCGAAGTGCCGGAAACGGGCCCCGGCCCCTTCGAGGTGCTGGCCGCGCGCCGGCTGATCGAATCGGAAATCGCCGCCATCGCGGCCAAGGTGGCCACCGGTGCCCAGGTCGACGCCATCCTGCGCGCGGTGGAAGAGATGGAACGCCACCACGAGGACCGTGCCAGCAACGAGCAGGCCGACCGCAACTTCCACCTGGCGATCGCCCGCGCAACCGGCAATACGGCTTTCGTCGGTGTCATCGAATACCTGTGGAGCAACCGCGGCACCTTGTGGCACAAGCTGAAGGAGCATTACCAGACCGAGGAACTGCGCCTGGAAACGCTGCCGGATCACCGCAAGATCCTCGAAGCCATCGCCGCGCGCGACCCGGCCGGGGCGCGCCATGCGATGCGGGCTCACCTCGAACGGGTCACGCGGACGTTCTCGCGGGGCTAGGCGCGCCGCCTTTCACGCCCCCTCTGCAAGGCCGGCCGCCAGCCGCTCGCTCAGCTCCGGCCCCAAGCGCTTGAAGCCCAGCAGCCGGGCGGCGCAGCGGATCATGTCCGCGTCCGACCCGCCACCGTTTTCCTCCTTCGCCAGCCGCAGCGCGGCGCGGATTTCCAGCATCGAGATACTGGCCGCCTTGACGGTGGCGCCGCTTTCCTGCGACCGGTCGCGCACAGGCGGCGCGTCGGCCTGGGCCTGGTTGTACCAGAACGTCCCGTCGGTCAGCAGGCCCGCGTTTTCCAGCGCCGTGCGCGTCGCGGAGACGATGCGCGCGCCCGCCTTGTCCTTGCCATAGCCGGCCGCCACGCGCCGCGCCGCTTCTTCCACATGGATCGGCCCCTCTTCCGCGACGATGCGCGTTACCAGTTCCGTCAGGTGGTACCACGGCAGCTCGGCCGGATCGCCGTCCTGCGCCGGCACGACGCAGCGCTGGTACAGGGGCATGCGAGACGCGGATGCCGGCGCCACGTCAAGCACGAGCGCCTCGGACTCCACGTCGGCCACCGGGGCCAACGTGTCCGAACCGGTGTTGGCGCCGACGATTTGCACTGCCTCGCCGGCCGCCTGGCGCGCCGCCTCCAGCGCCAGGCGCAGCCGCTCGATCTCGCCGGCGCGGCGATAGAACCAGTCGGTGCTCCAGACCCGGTGCAGGCGCCAGCCCAGGTGGGTCAGCACTTCCTGGCGCAGGCGCTCGCGCTCTCTGGCCCAGCGCGCATCGCGCCACGTGGGGCCGTCGCATTCGACCGCGAGTAAATAGGCATCCGGCAGGTCCGGGTGGCGCACGCCCAGGTCGATATGGAAGCCCTTCGAGCCGATCTGCTGGTCGGCCACGTAGCCCAGGCCACGGATGACGTCGGCCACATCCTGTTCCAGCGGCGTGGGCGCGGCGTGGCCGGCGCTGGCATGCACGCCGCCACGGTTGGCGGCCGCTTCCAGGAAACGCTTCAGGATGCGCGGGCCGGCGCGGCTGGTGCGGGCCGGGTCGATGTCGGCCGGGTCGAACGAGGCGAACACCTCGCAGCGCAGGCGGGCCCGCGTGAACAGCACGTTCAGGCGCCGCTCGCCGCCGTCGGCATTGACGGGGCCGAAGGACATGCTGGCGAGGCGCCCGCCGGCCACGGTGGGGCCGTAGCCGACGCTGACCAGGATGACGTCACGCTCGTCGCCCTGCACGTTCTCGATATTCTTGACGAACAGGTCCTCGCTTTTGCCTTCGCGCAGGAAGGCATCGAGCACGGGATCGGCGCGGCGGTGCAGCTCCAGCAGCTCCGTGATCAGGTTGCGCTGGGCCGACGAGAAGGTGACGATGCCCAGCGACGTGTCCGGGTGCCGGCGTGCGTGCTCGGCCACGCGCGCCACGATGGCATCGCCTTCGATGCGGTTATCGCGCTTGCCGCCCTTGTCGTAGACGCCGGCCACGCGCGTGAAACACAGGCCATAGGCGGGGTTCTTTTCCAGCGGCGACGGCGGCAGGATCAGGCCATCGCCATAAAATTCCGCATTGGAGACGCGGATCAGCGACGGATCGCGCGAGCGGTAATGCCACTGCAGCATGCGTCCGGACAGGCCCCGCGCTTCGCACAGGCTGAGCACGCTTTCCAGCATGCCGACCCTGGCAGCGCTGCCCAGCAGTTCCTCGCCTTCCGGCTCTTCCGGCGCTTCCTCCTCCGCCTCGTCGCTCAGCAACCGGTCGAAGAAGGACGACGGCGGCAGCTGCTTCTGGTCGCCCACGACGACGATCTGGCGCGCCCGCGCAATCGCCCCCAGCGCGTCCTCGGGCCGCACCTGCGACGCTTCGTCGATGATCAGCAGGTCGAACTCCAGCGCGCCCGGCGGCACGAACTGGGCCACCGAGATGGGACTCATCAGCATGACCGGCTTGATGCGCTGCAGGGCCGCGCCCGCGCTGGAGAACAGCTTGCGCAGCGCCATATGGCCGCGCTTCTTGCCGATCTCGCCCCGCACCGTCTTCATGTCGCCCATCGCGCCCTGCGGCACCTGCGCCAGGTGTCCGGCCACGATGGTGGCGACGTTTTCCTTCAGACGCTCCCGTTCCAGCGCGACGAACTGCGCCACCAACGCATGCCGGTCCTGGGCACCCAGCTCGCGCAGCACGGGCGAGGCCGCGCGCGCCGCATTCCACAGGTGCTCCGCACGCGCGAAGCGGATCTCGATGGCCGCAGCCTCCGGCGCCAGCGTGCCATCGCGCATGCGCGCGGCGATCTCCGGCACGGCACCCTGCAGGGCCGCATGGTTTTTCTGCAGTGCGACCCAGCCGCCGTAGCGGGACAGGCTGCCTGCCGCGCCGCGCAGCCAGCTCGCGACGAAGGCCAGGTCATGGTCTGCCGGCAGCTGCACGTCCAGCGTATCGAGTATTTCGTCCAGCGGTGCCGCGCCCCGTTCGGCCGTGGCGATGGCGATCAGGAGCGCATCGACTTGCGAGGAATGCGCCGCCACCTGCAGCATGCGTTCGACGGGAATGCGCAGCGGTGCGGCCAGGGCCGCCGCGCACCAGTCGGCAAACGTCAGCAGCCGGGCAAAGTCGGTCTGCTCGCCACGCCAAAGCTCGCCCAGCGTCGTGGCGCAGTAGGCCTGATCAAGTTGCCACCGTTCGCGGCGCGCGGCCACGTCGATCAGGGTGTCGACCAGCGCCAGCCGCTCCCCGGCACGCTTGGGCAGGGCTTCGCGCAGCAGGCCGGCCAGTTCGCGCGAGGCGCCCCGGTAGGCGCCGCCCCAGCGCGTGAAGAACGACTGCGTGCCCGCCACCAGCGGCGCGCGCAGGTGCAGGGGCGTGGCGGCAGCGAACGCCGCATCGATGAACGAGGCCGCAGCGGCGTCGCGCGCGCCACGCCACGCGGCACCCGCCGCCAAGGTCTCGCGCAGCCGCGGCAGGTCGCTTGCAACCAGCATCTTCGCGGCGGCAGGCTGGCCGTCGGGCGGCAGGCCGCGCAGCAGCGCCAGGGTGGCAGCCAGCGGCGTGCCGGCATGGCGCGTGATGGGCAGCGCCACGTCCAGCGCCGTTGCCGCCGCCTGCAAGGCGGTCGCCAGGCGATCCGCCGCCTGGGCCGCCGTTTCCATCAGCGGACCGAGGCGCGTCAATTCCACCGGCTGCAAATCGAGGTTGCCGGTGCCGGCGAACGGGTGGATGGCGGGTTCCCCTTCGGCCGCCAGCAGGTCGCCATGCCGGGCCACCAGGGCAAGCAGGTGCGCAAGCTCGTGCGGCGACAGCGCCGCGACGGCGGCGCCGTCGATGGCCGGCGCCGGCACGCCCTGGCCGATGAAGCGGGCCTGCTGGGCCAGCACGGAGAAAGCCGTCTCGCCCGAGGCGCCGATCGGCTGGTGCAGGGCCTCGGCGATGCCGTTCAGCGCCACCAGCGACTGGGTCAGGGCCTCCGGTGCACCCGGCGCGGCCGGTACCTCGCCCGCCGCGTTCAGGGTGCGGGCCAGTTCGGCCAGCACGGCCTTCTTGTTGGCGTTACGCGAATGCAGTTCCAGGCACACGTCCCTCAGGCCCACCTTGACGAGGCGCTCGTGTACCACCGACAGGGCCGCCATCTTCTCGGCCACGAACAGCACGCGCTTGCCCTCGCGCACGGCCGCGGCGATGATGTTCGTGATGGTCTGCGATTTGCCGGTGCCGGGCGGGCCCTGCACCACCAGATTGCGGCCCAGCCGCGCTTCCTCGATGACGACGGCCTGCGAGGCATCGGCATCGACGACGTGGAAGATGCGCGCCGGCGGCAGCACGTCGTCCAGCCGGTCATGGGGTCCGAGCAGCGGCGGGGCCGGCGTGAAGCCTTCGAACAGCAGGCCGCGCGTCAAGGCATGCCCGGCGATGGCGCCGTCCGGCCATGCGTCGGGCGCCAGGTCGCGGTACATCAGCAGCTTGGAAAACGAGAAGAAGCCCAGCTGCATGCCGTCGCGGTCGACGTGCCAGCCGCCGCGGGCGGCGATCACGGCTTCCACTTGCGCGAAATATGCGGCCGGCGTCCACCCCTCGTCGATCTCCAGCTCCGGCAGCACGACGCCGAAGTCCTCCTTCAGGCGCTGCTGCAACGGCAGGTTGGTGACGACGTCCTCGTCGCGCAGGCGCAGGTCGTAGGTCGAGGTGCGGGGATTGCGCGCCAGCTCCACGGGCAGCAGCACCAGCGGCGCCTCGCGGACCGGCGTGCCGGGCTTGTCCTCCAGCCAGGTCAGGAAGCCCAGCGCCAGGTACAGCACGTTGACGCCCGACTCCTCCTCGGCCGTGCGGGCTTCGCGGGCGATCTTCAGCAGGCGCTTCTGCAGCGCGTCCGGTCCCAGGCGCGTCTCCAGCCAGCCGTCGCGGAAGCGCTCCGGCTCGAAGCCTTCCTCGCCGGCGTCGGCCAGGCGCACGCTGTCGGCGGCGTCGCCCTCCTCGTCCGCATCGCGGCCGATGGCACGCAGGCGCATCGCCTTGCCGGCGGCCAGCCAGGCGTACGTATCGTCCGAGCGCTCGTTGACGATGGCCACGACGTTACCGCGCGTGTTGGCGCGGTTGACGTGCACCAGGCGGTTGCGCGTGCCCGTCTCCACCAGGCGCCGGCGGGTATCGTCGAACAGGCGCTGCAGGTTGGCGCCGCCGGGCTGGCCGGCCTTGCCCCCGGCGGGCGCGCCGTCGCCTGCCTCGCCTGCCATGCCGTCGGTCGGTACTGTCATGATTGCTGCCTTTTCGTCTGGATCGTGGGGGCGCGCTCCGCGTCGCACCGGTCCCGCGATTATAGTGAAAGCGCGCGCGCCGAAGGGGGCCGCACGGACGCTTTATTCCCAGTGCAGCGCCGTGCTGCCCCTGGCCGCGACGATGTCGTCCAGCGCCGCGAGCCGGTGCACGGCATGGGGTACGGACACCAGGTAGCCATCCAGCCCGCGCGAGTACAGCACCGCCAGCACGTCCTGGCCGGGCAGGTCGCCGGACGCGATCTGCACCACCGCGCCGCTGGCCCGGTTCCACAGCCAGCAGATGGTGCGCTTGCCGATCCTTTGCGTTCGGTAGTTCAGGATCCACCAGTCGCCGCCGCCCCGAACGATGGCGATGTGCCCCTCGAAGCTTTGCAGCGTCACCATCTGTTTCGGCTGCGTGGTCAGCATGCGCGCATCGAACCGCATCGTGCTGCCGAACAGCGGCAGCGGCGCCTGCCGGTGCGCGCCGGTGACGACGTCGAAACGGTGCAGGTGCAGGGTGCGTTCGTGGCCGGCCATATTGTTCGCGTGCGGCACCTCGGTGACGGAGCAGAACAGGATATCGTCGCCTTCCAGCCAGGCCAGCGCGCTGTCCACCTGGACGGGGATGGCGGGAAAGCGGTGCGGTCCGGACAGCCGCGTGGCGTGGCGCTCGTCCCAGACCCAGTAGCGCGCCTGCTTCAGTGCCGTCATGTGCGGGTCGTACACGGCAATCAGCACGCGGCCTGGGCCCAGTCCGGCCAGTACCACACGGCCCTCGGGCGCGAAGATGGTTTCGGCCGCATCCGCGCCGACACGGTCCACGCAGCGCCGGTCCTGCCCGTCCGGGCGGTGCAGGCCGTACAGGATGCCGTCGGCAACAACGCAGTCCAGTGAATGAAAGTCGCCCCGCAGCGGCGGGCCGAAGGGCGTGAAGACGTCGCCGCTGCGGACTTCGTACTGAAACAGGTCGCGGTCGCCATGGGAGGATTGTTCCAGCAGGCGCCGCCAGTACTGGCGCCCTCCTTCCACGCCGACCAGGACCAATTCGCCGCCATCGACGCCGGGACGCACCTGCGACATATCCGTTTCCGCCGGCGGCCAGGCATTGCAGTCGACCAGGTACAGGGAACGCTTGCCGGCGGCATTCTCGTTCTCGTCGTCACATTCGACCTCGCAGGACAGGCCGTCGAAGTAGCCATGGGCATGCAGCCAGGTGCTGCCGTCGAAATCGTGGCGCGCCGGGAGCCAGTTCAACTGCGTCGCCTTCCTGCTGACCTTGACCATGCGCGCGTCTCCATTGCTTGTGTATTCGGCAAGATTATACGGACTCCGCCGTTTGCTGGTAAGCGGTCAGCCCGCCTTGCGCAACTGGCCGGACCACTTTAGAATGGTCTGACCAATCCAACAACGATCCACCATACAGGCGCACCCGCTGCGCGACGGAGACAAGGTGAAGAAGACGACACGAGTGCTGGCCGCCCTGGTTTGCTGCACGCTGCTGGGCAGCGCCCAGGCCGAGGGCCCGTTCAGGAACCCCGACAACAAGAACCTGAAGGACCTTTCCGAGGGCACCTACCCGGTGCCGTACAAGATGCCCGTGGCGGCCGAGATCACCGATGCCCTGAACCGCATCCGCGCCTATATGGACAAGGCGACGCCGACGCGGGTCGTCAATCGCAAGACGGGCGCGCCCATCACGGACTTCAAGACCCCGGTGGCCGACGCCGCCTTCGAGGAAGCGGCGGGCGATTACGGCATCCTGGTCTACGAAATGGGTGTCGTCCATTCCGGCCTGCTGCTGGCGGCCCAGGCCACCGGCGACAAGAACTTCACGGCGATGACGCAGCGGCACTTGCAGTTCTTCGGCGACAAGCTGCCCTACTTCCGCGCCCAGGAACAGAAGTTCCACCTGGAGCGCGCCAACAGCTTCTCGCGCTTCCTCGATCCCCGCGCGCTGGACGACGCCGGCTCGATGTGCGCGGCATTGATGCGCGCCCGCGCGGCGAAAATCGGCCCGGACCTGTCGCAGATGATCGCCACCTGCAGCGACTGGGTCGCCAACAAGCAGTTCCGGCTGGCCGACGGCACCATGGCGCGCAAGCGTCCGCAGGCCGTTTCGCTGTGGGGCGACGATATGTACATGAGCATCCCGGCGCTGGCCGAGATGGGCCGCATGACGGGCCAGCGCAAGTACTACGACGATGCAGTCAACAATGTGCTCAATATGAGCAAGTACCTGTTCAACGCCGAACTGGGCATCTACACTCACGGCTGGCATGCGCACGTGCCGGACGCGCCGCGGTTCTACTGGTCGCGCGCCAACGGCTGGGCCGTGCTGGCGATGAGCGACCTGCTGGACGTGCTGCCGGAGGATCATCCCGGCTACGACAAGGTGCTGAACCAGCTGCGCGCGAGCCTGAAGGGCATCGCGGAACGCCAGTCCGGCACGGGTCTGTGGCACCAGATGATCGACCGGAACGACTCGTACCTGGAGACGTCGGCCAGCGCCATGTTCGTCTACACCATCGCCCATGCAGTCAACCAGGGCTGGATCAGCCCCACGGTGTATGGTTCGGTGGCGCAGGCGGGATGGGCCGGGCTGTCGTCGAAGATCAATGCGCAGGGCCAGGTCGAAGGCACCTGCGTGGGCACGACCCTGGCGTCGGACCAGGTGTATTACTACCATCGTCCGACCAGCGTGCATGCGTTGCACGGCTATGGTCCGATGCTGATGGCGGGCGCCGAGATGCTCCGCCTGATCAAGAACCCGAATGTGAACATCGAGTACAAGGTCCGCACCTATCACTACCAGCCGAAAGGCGCGGGGCAGACCGACTACCGCGAACACCATTGAAAGGCCTGCGATGACCCTGCAACGACGCTTCACTCCCGCCCTCCCCGCCCTGCTGGCCGCCGCATTGGCGCCCCTGCTGCTGCCAGCGGCTCATGCCGCCAGCCTGCGCGTGACCCTGGCGCACGACCTGGACACGGCGCGCGCTGCCGAGACGGTGACGATTCCGTGGGCCGACGTGAACCGCGCCTTGCCCGGCGCGCTGATCCAGCGCCTGACGGTGAAGGATGCCACTGGCCGTGCGGTGCCCTACCAGGTCACCAACGTGGCGCCGCTGGCCAAGGACCCGCAGAACGTCGGCGCCGCCTATGGCGAGCTGATTTTCCAGCACAGCTTCAAGGCCGGCGAGAAGAGCACCACCTACACGGTCGAGACGCTGGACGGCTTGGCGCCGCCCTTCCCCGCGCAGGCCTTTGCACGCTACGTGCCGGAGCGCCTGGACGACTTCGCGTGGGAGAACGACAAGCTTGCGCACCGCACCTACGGCCCGGCCCTGATGGCACCGGCGCCGCCAGGCAGCGGCAAGGAAGTGCTGCAGACCAGTGGCCTGGACCTGTGGTTCAAGCGCGTGTCCTATCCGATCGTCGACCGCTGGTACAACAAGGGCCATGACCACTATCACCACGACGAAGGTGAAGGGATGGACCTGTACAACGTCGGCAAGTCGCGCGGCGCCGGCGGCACCGGCATCTGGGACGGCAAGCAGCTCTACACCAGCGTGAACTACGCCGGTTGGAAGGTGCTGGCGAACGGCCCCGTGCGCGCCATCTTCGAGCTGCGCTACGACGCCTGGGATGCGGCCGGCACGCCCGTGACGGAAGTGAAGCGCTTCACGGTCGACGCGGGCCACTACCTGGACCAGATCGACAGCACCTTCGAATTCAAGGACAAGGCCGGCCTGACTGCCGCCGTGGGCCTGAACAAGACGCCGAGCGACAAGGGCGAGCAGCCGAAGATCGCCGTACACCGCGACGCCAAGGACGGCGTGCTGCTGCAGTGGGTCGAGCAGGCCAGCAAGGGCGCCTTCGGCACGGCCATCGTGCTGCCGACGGCGCAGGGCTTCGCCGAAGATCCGCTCAACGTACTGGTGCTGGCGCCCGTGAAACCGGGCCAGGCGCTGCGCTACTGGGCCGGCGGCGCGTGGAGCCGCGCCGGCGAAATCACCAGCGCCGACCAGTGGAAGGCCTACGTGGCCGATGCCGCCAAACGCGCGCGCAATCCCGTCAAGGTCAGCCTGCAGGCGCAGCCCTGAACGCCAGCGGGCCGCGCACGCTTGCGTCGTGCGGCCCGCGGTACAAGCTTATAAAATCCCGGCGACCAGCGCGGGCGGCCGGCACAGGCGCACGCCCTTGTCCGTCACGACGAACGGCCGGTTGATCAGGGCCGGATGGGCCATCATCGCGTCCAGGAGCGCCTCGTCGCCCAGGGCCGGATCGGCCAGACCCAGGGACTCATACAGCTCGCCCTTGTCGCGCATGGCGCCCCGCACCGTCAACCCGGCCCGCGCGATCATCTCCGTCAGCACGGCACGCGCAGGCGGCGTCTTCAGGTAATCGACCACCACCGGCTCGATCCCGGCCGCACGAATCAGCGCCAGCGCGCCGCGCGAATTGCTGCAGGCATTATTGTGATAGATGGTGACGGTCATGGGCATCCTTCGGGTGGCGGAATCAGCTATCGGGATGACAGCCGGGCGGCGGATGATAGTAAAAACAAGCACTTGCAACAAGTACTTTCCGCAGGCACCCGCAGCCCCCGGCCGGGCAGTTGAAAAACGAGAAAAGTTCTGGTTTAATAATGCCTCCTACCAGTCGGGGTGTAGCTTAGCCCGGTAGAGCGCTACGTTCGGGACGTAGAGGCCGGAGGTTCGAATCCTCTCACCCCGACCAGTCCCCTCAGGCAAATCAGCACGTTCACGCATCGCGTTCGACGTCCCTTCCAGCAGTCCGATCAGCCGATTCGCAGCCCTGCCATCAACGTTACTGGCATTTCTTATCGTTCCCCAAGTTTCGCCGCGCGCTAGCGTTGTCGCATCCGCTGCCCCGTTCCCATCCGGCAGCGCATGCCCGCGTTTCCTTGGCAACAAGCGGGAGTCTCGCTGGGATAAAAAGTTGTGCGCCGTTAGGCACCGCAGAGCCAAGCGTTCCAACCGGAAGCATCAACCCCGCGTCGAAACGCGACAGCAGGTTCACGTGGGGCATTACGATAGTTCATGCCCCACACGCCTCAATCCAGCGAAAACACATACTCCAACCTCGCCCAAACCGACTCCGCCGGCCGCTCATTGCCAGGGAATTTGAACTTGCACTGCGATAGCGCCTTGCGCGCTGCCTTGTCGAGTTCCGGATAGCCGCTCGTCTTCTGCACCTTCGATTCGACGACCTTGCCGTCGCCGTTGACCAGCAGTGCCAGTTGCACCGTGCCGGTGTCGCCGTTGCTGTAGGAGTTGGCCGGATAGGACGGGGCGCAGGCGCGCGCGTCCGCGATGACGGGGTGGCGCGACGCGGCGCTGGCGCTGGCTGTGCTGGCGGCCGCCGCTGCGCTGGCCACTGGCGCCGCGCTGGCCACTAACGCCGCGCTGGCCCGGCTTGCTTCGGCCGGGGCCTTGGCTTCGCTGCGCGGCGCCTCGGGCGCTGCCGGCCGCTCGGCTTCTTCCCGTGCGCGCTCGGTTACGGGCGCCGCGACGGGCGCGGCTGCCGCCAGGCGCGGTGCGGGCGCCGGGGTAGCTGCCGGCACGGCGGCACGTTCCGGTTCGGGCGCGGGTGCGACGGGACGCTTCGCGTTCGGCGGCGTCGACAAGTCCAGCTTGTGCAGGCCCAGGCCCATGCTCTTTAACATGGCGGTCAGGCGCTCGAAATCCGAAGCCTTCGATGCGGGGGGCGGCACTTCGGGCGCTTTCGGCGCCGCGGGCGGTGCCACTGCCTGCGGGGCGGACGGTGCGGGGACCTGCAACGCGTCGACGCGGGAGACCGTGATCCGTTGCGCCTTGCCGGTCCCTTCGTCCGGACGCGCCTTCGGCTCGACCGCGGTGCCCTGCGCCGAGGCGTAGACGGCCGCGTGCTGCAGCAGCTGCATCGCCTGCTGTTCCTTGCGGATCAGCCAGAAGATGATCACCAGGACGATCACCACCACCGCCATGACGGTGACGGCGATTTGCCCGTCCCGGCCCGTGGCGTGTTGTCGGATTCGCTGGAGCAAGGAGCCCATGCCGTTGTAGGTTCTAGTATTCACAGTTTCCGATGCCGCAGCACTTGTTCGATCCGATTCGCCCGCGGGGGTCGTCCCTTCCGGCGCGGTGAAGTCGCCGTCCCGGGCCGCGTCCTGGAATGCGTGGGGGTACACCCGGCTACGCTGACCATGCGCGATTTGCGAATCGTAGAGTTTTCTCTGCTCAGCGTCCGACAGCACGCTGTATGCGGAGTTCAGGCGCGACATCACCCGTGCCGCTTCGGGATCCCCGACGTTCTTGTCGGGGTGATGTTTCTGCGACAGCGAACGATAGGCCGCGCGGATGACCTCCGCCGGAGCGTCGCGCGTAACCTTCAGGCTGTCGTAATGGCATTGATAATTGGTCATCAGATCTGACTAGTACTATTGGTTGTTGACGCTGCGACCACAGGTCGTTGCAATTCTGCTCAGCAGGTCGAAATACTATATTGAATTCATAATGCCGAAACGCAATTAACCCCGTCATCGTGCAAAAGTGATTCAAAAACAACGAAAATAGCCGGATTACACGCGATCGAAGTCCAACCCACCCTGCCGCAGCGCGCGCCAGGACCTCCGATTCGGCTCTTCAAGCTTCCCCATCGGCGTTGATTGTCCCCAACTCCCCATGCTGCAAAAAAAGCAACAATGAGTGGGCGTAGCAGCACGCCGGCAGTGGCGCCGCGACCGTTCCGGCAAACCCCTCCCACCACACGACCAGGGAACCACCATGTTCAACAGAATCGTGATTCAGGACCTTCCGAAACAAGTCTTAAGGGAATTGGAGGCCTTGGCTGGCCTTCATGACCGCTCGATCGAGGCCGAGGCACGCCAGGCCCTGCGCGCATGGGTCGAGCAGCCACCCGCCGCAAGCAATCGAAACACACGTCGGAGCGCGATTGCCGCGCGGCTGAACCGGGTGCTGGTCCAGGAAAACGCGGTGCGCCAGGGCGGCAAGCTCACGCCATCCCATATCGCGGAGGCCATCGGCGAAACGCGTGGCGAGGACGTGGAGGACTGGTTCCTCGGCGAGAAAGAACCCGGCTTTCTCCACCTGTGCGCCATCGCCCGGCTGCTTGGTGTCGATGCAGGATGGCTCAAGCATGGCGATGGGACGCCCTATCCGGGCGAATGGAAGCGCCTGCCGCAAAATCCCTACGCCGCCGTGAACTGGCTGTTGAACTGGGACGACGGCGAGAGCGTGACGAGCGCGCAGGTCGCTGCCCTGCACCTGGTACGTGCCATCAAGGCGACCGGTGGCCTGTATATCGTCAAGGCGTCCGACCGGGGACACTTCAAGGCCTACTCCACGCCGGTGCACGTGTCGGAAGAAATCGGCGCCGGCGGCGAAGCATCGCTGGCCGCCTTGTTCGTCACGCTGGAGCTGCTGTACCGGCGCTACGTCGCGTGCGACGGGCGCTTCGCGGTGCACGCATACCTGATGCACGCGGAGGATATCGCGCTGCTGACGCAAGGCGAGACGCATCCGGCGTCGCTGTTGAAGGAAAGCGACAGGTCCATGTGGTGGGAAGACATCTGGGATGCCAAGCAGGTTCCCAAGCACAGTTACTGGGACGGGTGGCAGTCGCTGCACCATCGGATCGAAGGCGTCATCGCCGCACGCAGCGACCTGAATGAACTGCGCGCGAAGATCCGCCAGGGGGCCATCACCATGCCCCCAGGCTGACGTCGACACCGCCCGGCCGGCCGCTCATCCCGCCGCCGGCCGCCTTCGTCACACGCCTTCTCCCGGCCCCGCGCCCGGCCCCTACACTCGCAGCCCTGACCCACTCTCCGGCTGCCCATGATTCCGAACCGCCCCTTATGCTGGCTGCTGTTGCTGGCCCCTGCCCTGGCCGCCGCGCAGCAGATCCCGTCCGTCACCATCGCCGGTTCCGCCGGCACCGCGCTGCGCCGCGACGACACGGCCGGCCGCATCGTCGTCGGACGCGAAGAGCTGGTGCGCTACGGCGACGGTACGCTGGCGGCGGCGCTGGGCCGCCAGGCCGGCGTCTCCGTCTCGGGCGGCGCCGTGCGCATGCGCGGACTGGCGGCCGGCTATACGCAGATCCTCGTCAACGGCGACCCCGTGCCAGCCGGGTTTTCGCTGGAATCGCTGTCGCCCGAACTGGTCGAGCGCATCGAGATCCTGCGCACCACGTCGGCCGAATACAGCGCCCAGGCGCTGGCCGGCAGCATCAATATCGTACTGCGCAAGACAGTACCGCGTGCGCGGCGCGACGTGAAACTGGGACTGGAACGGGACCAGGGCGAATCGAACCCCGCCGCCACCGTGCAACTGGCCGACCGGGGCGAAAACGGCAGCTGGCTGGTGGCCGGCACGGTCTCGCGCACCGGTTACGCGAGCAGCCCGCAGGTGACCGAGCGTGGCGACGCCAAAAGCGCCGGCGCCGCGTCGTCGCTGCGCGTGTTCGACGAACGCTACGGCGCCACCTTCCGCAAGGCGAGCCTGGCGCCCCGTTTGAGCCGCACGCTGGCCGGTGGCGACACACTGGCGTGGCAAGGCCTGGTCGACGTGACGGATGCGTCGAACCGGGGCAGCGCGGCCGAGACGACCTTGCTGGGCGCCCCCAGCCGCTCCCCCTCGTCGCACTGGACATCGACCACCCGTACCGATGTGCTGCGCAGCGACCTGGCCTGGACCCACGCGGTCGGCGCGGGCCAGTTGACGGCCAAGGCAGCCGTGAACAGGAGCCAGCGTCGTGGCGACTACCTGTTCGAGGGGAGCGACAGCCGCGGCGCGCCGACGCTGGTACGCAGCGTCCTGTCCAGCGCGCGCGACGACGGCGCAGGCAGCTCCGGCAAGCTGGTGCTGCCGCTGCTTCCCGGCCACGCCTTCGCCGCCGGCTGGGACGTGGGCCACACCCGAAGGCGCGAAACGCGGCTGCAGCAGGACAGCATGCCCGTGGCGGCACTGGACCAGGACTACACGGCCGGCGTCACGCGCGCCGCCGTGTTCGTGCAGGACGAGTGGGAAATCCGCCCCGGCCTGCAGGCCTACCTGGGCCTGCGCTGGGAAGGCCTGCGCACGGCCACGCACGGCCGCACGCTGGTTGAAACGACCACCCGCTCGGGTGTGCCCAGCCCCGTCTTCCAGGCCTTGTGGAAGATACCGGCGCGTGGTCAGTGGCGTCTGGCCCTGGCGCGCACCTACAAGGCGCCCGCCACGCGCGACCTGGTGCCGCGCCGCTATACCGTCAACAACGACAATGGCCCGGGCAATCCCGATGTGGAAGGCAATCCGGCCTTGCGGCCGGAGCTGGCCTGGGGCATCGACGGCGGCTGGGAAGCCTGGTTCGCCGGCAAGGGGGTCATCGGCATCACGGCCTACGCGCGCCGCATCGACGACGTCACCGTGCAGCGGCTTTACCGCGACGGCCCCACCTGGGTATCGACGCCCTCCAACGCCGGCCGCGCCACCGCGCAAGGCCTGGAGTTCGATGCCAAGCTGCCGCTCGCGAGCCTGCTGGCCGGCGCGCCGGCGCTCGACCTGCATGCAAACGCCAGTCGCCACTGGTCGCGCATCGATGCCGTGCCCGGACCCGGCAACCGGCTGGACGGGCAGGTGCCGCTGACGGCCAACCTGGGCGCCGACTACCGCGCCGGCGCGGCCTGGAACGGCGGCGTCAATTTCACCTACCAGGCCGGTGTCGCCAGCCGCACGAGCGCGCTGCTGGCCAGCGCCGCCAGCCCGGTGCGCACGCTCGACCTGTATATTGCCTGGGACGGTGGCCCCGCCGGCAAGCTGCGCGTCGCCCTGGCCAACCTGCTGCACCAGCCGGCGGTGGCACGTCGCGTGTACACGGGCGACGACGGCGGCATCACGCGCAGCACCGTCACGCCCGGCACGACGGCAATGCGGGTGCAATATGAGGTAGCGCTGTCAGGACGCTAGTTGCCGGGCGCGGATGCGATACCCCCCGCACCGCACCTGCAAGCAAAAACCACCTTGGTTATCATGCGGGCATGACCGACACCGACCTGCACCCGCGCCCGCAGTGGCGCCGCGCGACCTGGATGAGCCTTGACGGCACCTGGGAATTCGCTTTCGACGACGACGATATCGGCCGCGCCGAGGGCTGGCAGGACGGCCGCGCGCTGCCGTTGTCCATCGACGTGCCTTTCCCCTACCAGGCCGCCCACTCGGGCCTTGGCACGCGCGACATCCACGAAATCGTCTGGTACAGCCGCGGCTTCACCGTGCCGCCCGGCTGGGGCGACGAGGACCTGCTGCTGCATTTCGGCGCCGTCGACTACGCGACCGAAGTGTGGATCAACGGCCGGCTGGCAGGGCGCAACCGGGGCGGGCATGTGCCGTTCTCGTTCAATATCGCGCCCTTCCTGCGCGATGGCGAGAACCGCGTGACCTTGCGCGTGGAAGACCGGCAGGACCCGTGCCAGCCGCGCGGCAAGCAGTCCGCATCCGGCGTCCCGGTGCGCATCTATTATTACTGCACCACGGGCATCTGGCAGACCGTCTGGCTCGAACCGGTGCCGGCGATGCGGCTCGACGCGCTGCGCCTGGTGAAGGCGGCGCCGGACGGCACGCTGGCGCTGGACGTCCACCTGCACGCGCCGGCCGGCGGCTGGACGGTCGAACTGGACGTGCTGGAGTCCCTCGACGAGGACGCGGCGGTCGTCGCGCGGGCCACCACGAACGCCGCCCGCGCCAGCGCATCGCTGCAGCTGGACATCGCCGATCCCCGCCCCTGGTCGCCCGACCAGCCGCACCTGTATGGCCTGCGCCTGCGTCTGGTGCGCGACGGGGCCGTGCTGGACAGCGTCATGTCGTATGCCGGGCTGCGCGACTTTTCCGCGCGCGATGCCCATTTCTACCTGAACGGGCGGCGCACCTTCCTCTTGATGGTGCTGGACCAGGGCTACTGGCCCGGTACTCTGCTGGCCGCACCGTCGGACCAGGCCCTGCGCGCCGACGTCGAGTGGATCAAGAAGATGGGCTTCAACGCCGTGCGCAAGCACCAGAAGATCGAGGCCGAGCGCTGGCTGTACTGGTGCGACCGGCTTGGCCTGCTGGTGTGGGAAGAGATGCCGAACGCGCGCAACTGGTCGCTGGCGGCGGAGGAGGCGCTGCTGGCCGAGTGGGAGCGGGCCGTGGCGCGCGACCTGAATCACCCTTCCATCGTGGCCTGGGTGCCGGTGGTGGAAAGCTTCGGCTTCCCGGCCTTGCGGCGCCATCCCGGCCAGCAGGCCTTCCTGGAACGGCTGGCCATGCGCACGCGCCGCATCGACCCGAGCCGCGACATCGTCGACAACGACGGCTGGGAGCATACCAACCTGACCGACGTGTGCTCGATCCACGACTACTCGCAGCCGGCGGAAAAGCTGGTGGCGCGCTACGCCAACATGCAGCGCACGGGCCAGCCGCCCACTAAGGGGTGGTACAAGGACAAGCCCCTGTTCCTGCCCGGCGGCCAGTACCGGGGCCAGCCCGTCGTGCTGAGCGAAGTGGGCGGCTTCCTGATGCAGCCGGCCGGAAAAGAACGCGACCGTCTGTTCGACTACTACGGCAATGCCGCCACCACGGAAGAACTGTGGCACCAATACCGCGACCTGATGGAAGGCATTGCCACGTTGACGGCGCTGGCGGGCATCTGCTACACCCAGCTCACCGACGTCGAGCACGAGCAGAACGGCCTGCTGACCTACGAACGCGAACCGAAATTCGACCCCGAACGGCTGGCGGCGCTGCACCGCGACCTGTTCTTCTCCCGGCCAGACTGAACGCCCTCGGGGCCGACCACACAATTTCCTTGTTGCATTTCTTCCAATACAACTGAACAGGGAGGAAATATTTCCAATCGTTTCATGTCTCCATGGCCCGACCTGCTACACTTGCTTGTTCACAGTAAATTTTTCTCTTCCATGGAGACCGTATGAGCTTGGCAATGACCGGCCACCTGGCCAAAATCCTCAATGAGAACCAAGAGGCTCTGCTGGAAGGCTGGCTGGGCGGAATGATGTCCCGCATGGTACGCCGCGACAAGGCGGCCGAAGCCGATATTCGCCAGCAGGCTACCCGCTTCATCCCCCAGGTCGTCAAGGCCGTCGAAAAAGGCCAGACCTATGATTTCGACGCCCCGGCCTGGTCCGAGGTGCGCCAGCAACTGAGCGAGATGTCGGCAGCAAGAGTGCGCCAGGGCTTCTCGCCGACCGAAACGGCCACCTTCATCTTCTCGCTGAAGGAACCCGTGTTCGCGCTGCTGCGCCAGACCCTGTCGGACGATCCGTCCGCGCTGGCCACGGAAGTGACGGAAACGGGCGCCCTGTTCGACCGCATGGGCCTGTTCACCGTCGAGGAATACCAGCGCGGCCGCGAGCAGGTCATCATGCGCCAGCAGCAGGAGCTGCTGGAGCTGTCGACCCCCGTGGTGCAGCTGTGGAAGGACGTGCTGGCCCTGCCGCTGATCGGCACCCTCGACAGCGCGCGTACGCAGGTCGTGATGGAAAACCTGCTGCAGAAGATCATCGAGACGGGCGCCTCCATCGCCATCATCGATATCACTGGCGTACCCACCGTCGACACGCTGGTGGCGCAGCACTTGCTGAAAACCGTGGCCGCCGCGCGCCTGATGGGCGCGGACTGCATCATCAGCGGCATCCGCCCGCAGATCGCACAGACCATCGTGCACCTGGGCGTGAACCTGGAAGACGTGATTACCAAGGCCACGCTGGCCGACGCATTCCTGATCGCCTTGAAGCGTGTCGGCGCCACCGTCACGCGCGCCGACCAGGCCAACTGAGACGGCCATGGAGCGTATTCCCATTCTGAAGATGGGTGACCTGCTCTTGGTCACCATCCAGGTCGACATGCATGACCGCCTGGCCATGACGTTGCAGGACGACCTGACCGGTCGTATCGTCAAGGACCGGGCGCGTGGCGTACTGATCGACATCTCGGCGCTCGACATCGTCGACTCCTTCATCGGCCGCATGATCAGCAACACGGCGGCGATGGCGCGCGTGCTCGATGCCCGCACCGTGCTGGTTGGCATGCAGCCGGCCGTGGCGATCACGCTGGTCGAGCTGGGCCTGACCTTGCATGGCGTGCGCACCGCGCTGAACGTGGAAAAAGGCATCGCCCTGCTTCAGCGGCTGGCGGACTAACCTCATCGAAAGGCGGCTTCCTTGAGCAATAACGACGTCGACGCGCTGGTGCTGCCGATCCGGTCCGACGAGGACGTGGTGCGGCTGCGCCAGGCCGTGCGTGAACTGATGATCGCTGCCGGCTTCAGCTTGATCGACCAGACCAAGATGATCACCGCCGCCAGCGAACTGGCGCGCAACACGCTGCGCTACGGCGGTGGCGGCGAGGCGCATATGCTGAAACTGTGGCAGGGCATGCGCCAGGGCTTGTCGCTGACCTTTATCGACCACGGTCCGGGCATTGAAGACATGACCAAGGCCCTGACCGATGGCTATACAACCGGTGGCGGCATGGGCCTGGGCCTGTCCGGTGCCAAACGCCTGGCGGACGAGTTCGAGATCGAATCGGCCCCCGGCGAAGGTACAACTGTAAAGATCAGCAAATGGAAACCATTCTAGCCGCGCAGGGTCGGCAGACCTCCCACCCGGTGGGAGATACCAGCCAGATCGGCGCCGCACGCCGGGCTGCGGCCGACCTGTGCGTGCGCCTGGGCCTGGGCGAAACCGAAGCCGGCAAGGTGTCCATTGCCGTCACCGAGGCCGCCACCAATATCCTCAAGCACGCGCAGCACGGCGAGATCCTGCTGCGTCCCCTGCAGTCGGGCGCGGCGCGCGGCATCGAGATCGTCGCACTGGACCGGGGCCCGGGCATCGCCAGCCTGCCGGCCAGCATGGCCGACGGCATCTCCACGGCCGGCAGCTACGGCGTCGGCATGGGCGCAATGCAGCGCCTCTCCTGCGAATTCGATATCTACAGCGCCCCCGGCAAAGGCACGGCGATCATGATGGCGTTATGGCAGCGTGACGCCGGGCGGCCAGACACTTCGCTGCTGCATGGCGCCGTGTGCCTGCCCATGCGCGGCGAGGACATTCCGGGCGACAGCTGGGCCCTGGCCCTCGACGCCACCGGCGCCACCGTGCTGGTGGCCGACGGGCTGGGTCACGGCCCGCTGGCGGCCGAGGCATCGGAACTGGCCTGCACCGTCGCGATGGCCAAGCCGGAGCAGACTGTCGCCGAGCTGCTGGAAGACGGCCATGCGGCCATGCGCGCCACCCGCGGCGCCGCCGCTGCCGCCGTGCGCATCGACATGCTGCGCGACGAGTTGCGCTTCGCCGGCATCGGCAATATCAGTGCCCACCTGTTTGCCGGTGGCGAGCGGCGCCAGCTGGTGTCGCACAACGGCATCGTCGGCAGCAATATGCGCAAGGTGCAGGAATTCCTGTTGCCGTGGGCGCGCGACGGCCTGCTGGTGCTGCATTCGGACGGCCTGACGGCACGCTGGGACCTGAACGACTATCAAGGCCTGGCGGCCTGCCACCCGGCAGTCGTCGCCGCCGTGCTGTATCGCGATTTCACGCGCGGCCGCGACGATGTCACCGTGCTGGTCCTGCGCGACCGGCGGGGCTGGGAACAATGAGCCTGCGCATCCTGAACCTGTCGGTCCAGCAGGAGCTGGATGTGGTGGCCTCGCGCCAGCGCGCGCGCCAGATCGCCCAGCTGTGCGGCTTCGGCAACCAGGACCAGGCCCGCATTGCCACCGCCGTCTCCGAACTGACGCGTAACGTCTACAGCTATGCCGGCACCGGCCGCGTCGAGTTCTCGATCGAAGGCGAAACCGTGCCGCAACTGCTGGTGATCCGCGTCGAGGACCAGGGCCCCGGCATCGCCGACCTGGACCTGGTGCTGTCGGGCCGCTACCAGTCGCGCACCGGCATGGGCATGGGCATCCTGGGCGCGCGCCGCCTGATGGACCAGTTCGATATCCAGTCCGGCCCCGGCGGCACCAGCGTCATCCTGAAGAAACTGCTGCCGCACGACGCGCCGCTGGTCACCAGCGCCGTGATCGGCGCGATGGGCGCCCAGCTGGCCGCGCTGTCGTCGGACGTGACGGTGGCCGAGGTGCAGCAGCAGAACCGCGAGCTGTTGGCGACGCTGTCGGAACTGAAGGCACGCCAGGACGAGCTGGTACAGCTCACGCGCGAGCTGGAAGACACCAACCGGGGCGTCGTGGCCCTGTATGCGGAGCTGGACGAAAAGGCCGACCACCTGCGCCGCGCGGACGAAATGAAGACGCGCTTTCTGTCCAACATGAGCCATGAGTTCCGCACCCCCCTCAGTTCCATCCGCGCCCTGACGCGGTTGCTGCTGGAACGGGTCGACGGCGAGCTCAGTCCCGAGCAGGAAAAGCAGGTGCGCTTCATCATGAAGGGGGCCGAGTCGCTCAACGAACTGGTGGACGACCTGCTCGACCTGGCCAAGATCGAGGCCGGCAAGATCGACGTGCGCCCCGTCGCCTTCGACGTGGGCGAGATGTTCTCTGCGCTGCGCGGCATGCTGCGGCCCCTGCTGGTGAGCACCAAGGTCGAACTGCTGTTCGACGAGCCGGAACAACCCATCGCGATGATGACGGACGAGGCCAAGCTGTCGCAGATCCTGCGCAACTTCATCTCGAACGCGCTGAAGTTCACCGAGGCCGGCCATGTGAAGGTGCGCGCTGCCTTGCTGCCCAACGGCGACGCGGTGCGCTTCGAAGTGGAGGACACGGGCATCGGCATCGCCCAGGAACACCACCAGATCGTGTTCGAGGAATTCTCGCAGGTGGAAAACCGGCTGCAGCACAAGATCAAGGGCACGGGCCTGGGCCTGCCCCTGTGCCGGCGCCTGGCCGCGCTGCTGGGCGGTTCGGTGAACCTGCGCAGCGTGCCGGGCGAGGGCTCGACCTTCTCCACCACGATTCCCGTCGCCTTCGACGCCATGCCCGACCCGCTGGCGTTCCGCGGCACGCTGGCGACAGCGGAGACGGGCGGCATCCCCGTGCTGGTGGTGGAGGACGATCGTTCGACCATGCTGCTGTACCGCAGCTACTTCCGCAATACGCCGTTCCGCGCCATCAGCGCGCGCAGCATCTGGGAAGCGGACCAGGCCTGGACCGTGCAGGAGCCGGCCGCCGTCGTGCTGGACCTGTACCTGCAGGGCGAGGACACCTGGCGCTGGCTGGCGCAAACCAAGAACGACGCACGACGCAGGCATGTGCCGATCATTATCGCCTCCGAGGTCGCCGACCAGCAGAAGGGCTTCTCGCTGGGCGCCGAGGCCTACCTGTCGAAACCGGTCGCACGGGAGGAGCTGTTGGCACAATTGAACACCTTGTGTAAGGTACACTAGAGGAACCATGGTATCTTCGTCCCCTCCCTTGATCCTGAACGTCGACGACACCGACGCGGCACGCTATGCCAAGACCCGCATCCTGCAGCGGGCCGGCATGCGCGTGATCGAGGCCGGCAGCGGCACCGAGGCGCTGGAGAAGGTGGGCAGCGAAGCGCCCGACCTGGTCCTGCTCGATACCAAGCTGCCCGACATCAATGGCTTCGAAGTCTGCCGCCAGCTCAAGCAGAACCCGCACACGGCCATGGTGCTGGTGCTGCAGACATCCGCTTCCTACCTGGCCTCGCCGGACAAGGTGCGCGCACTCGACAGCGGCGCGGACAATTACCTGTTCGAGCCGATCGAACCGGAAGAACTGGTGGCCAACGTGCGCGCCCTGCTGCGGCTGGGCCGCGTCGAGCGCGAGCTGCGCGACATGGACCGCCGCAAGGACGAGTTCCTGGCCATCCTGGCGCACGAGCTGCGCAATCCCCTGGGCCCGATCCGCAACGCCGTCGAGCTGCTGCGCAGCCTCGACCCGCATGCGTCGCCCGCGCAGGAGAACGCCCGCCGCGTCATCCTGCGCCAGACCGATCACATGGTGCGCCTGGTCGACGACCTGCTCGACGTGTCGCGCATCTCGCAAGGCAAGATCGCGCTGCGGCGCGCGCCCGTCGAGCTGTGCGCCCTGCTGCGCTCCACCGTGGAGACGGCGGAATCGAACATGTCGAGCCGGCAGCATGTGCTGACGGTGCAACTGCCCGACCATGACATCTGGGTCGACGGCGACAGCGTGCGCCTGGCACAGGTGGTCGGCAACCTGCTGAACAACGCCGCCAAGTTCACGGCGCCGGGCGGGCGCATCGGGCTGCATGCCTGCCTGGAAGGAACCGAGGCGGTGATCCGCGTGACGGACAACGGCATCGGCATCGATCCGGACCAGGCGGCGTCGATCTTCGACCTGTTCGCCCAGGCTGGCCATTCGCCGGACCGGGTACAGGACGGCCTGGGCATCGGCCTGTCGCTGGTGCGCACGCTGGTCAACCTGCATGGCGGCGAAGTGCAGGCCCACAGCGCCGGCGAAGGGGCGGGCGCCACCTTCGAAGTGCGCCTGCCGACCCTGGCCGGCACGCCCCAGGCCGACGCCACCGACTGCGCTGTCGACAAGCCGGCCGCGCGACCCGTCGACGCCTACCGCATCCTGGTGGTGGACGACAACGTCGATTCGGCCGAAATCGTCACCGCCCTGCTGCAGTTTGCCGGCCACGAGGTCCATATGGCCAACGACGGCGCCAGCGCCATCGAGGCCGCCCTGCGGCTGCAGCCGGATGTCGTCTTCCTCGATATCGGCCTGCCAGACATGAGCGGCGTCGAAGTGGCCGAAACCATGCGGCGCAATCCGCAACTGGCCAAGACCGTGCTGGTCGCCCTGACCGGCTATGGCCAGGACAAGGACCGCATGGGCGCCATGGCGGCCGGGTTCAATCACCACCTGACCAAGCCGGTCAACATGGAAACCCTGAACGACACGGTCCGCACTTTCATGCGGCCTTGATTTACCCGCCCCGGCCATTCGTTCCGGGGTGCTTTTCATCGAAACCCATCCGATGCGCCTATCCGTCCTCATTTCCCTGGCCGCCACGCTGCTGGCCGCTCCCCCTGCATTTGCCGCCACCCCCATCACGCTCGACCAGGCCATGGCCAATCCCGACTGGATCGGCACGCCCGTCGAATCGGCCTGGTGGAGCTGGGACGGCAAGACCGCCTACTACAAGCAGAAGCGCGCCGGTTCGCCGCTGCGCGACACCTTCGCCGCCGGCGCCACGCCGCGCAAGGTGCTCGATACGGAGCTGGCGAACCTGGATGCGCCGGCCCCCGTGTTCAACCGCGAGCGCACCCGCGCCGCGATGCTGCGTAACGGCGACCTGTTCGAGCGGGACCTGAAGACGGGCGCGCTGACACAGATCACACGCAACACGACGGCCGCGGCCGACCCGCAGTATTCCAGCGACGGCGCCAGCGTGCAGTTCCGCGTCGGCCACGACTGGTTCAGCTGGAACCGCGCCGAGCGCCTGGTGGCGCCGGTGGCCCTGCCCCGCGCGATGAAGGACCCGGCTGCCGATGCGGACGAGGACTACCTGCGCGCCTTGCAGCTGCGCCTGATCTCGACCCTGAAGCGCCAGAAGGACGACCGTGACGCCGGTCGCGCCCGTACCGAGGCCGAGCGCCGGGCCGACGCCACCCGCGCACCGGCCCCGTTCTATCTGGGCGAAAAACTCGTCATCGACGCCAGCGCGCTGTCGCCGGACGGGCGCTGGCTGCTGCTGGCGACGTCGCCGAAGCAGGCCGACAACGGCCGCGTCGGCAAGCTGCCCCGCTATGTGACGGAATCGGGCTACGAGGAATTCGACGACCAGCGCCCGCGCGTGGGACGCAACCTGCCGCTGGCGCAGACCTTGAAGCTGGCCGACCTGCGCACGGGCAAGCTGCGCGACCTGCCGCTGGACGCCCTGCCCGGCATCGCCACCGATCCGCTGGCGGCGATGCGCGCCGCGCGCAAGATCGAACCGGTCAAGGGCAACCGCGCCGTGCGCCTGGACGACGACGAAGGCAACGGCATCGCCTGGAGCCGCGATGGCAGCGGCCTGGCCGTCATGATCCGCGCCGTGGACAACAAGGACCGCTGGCTGGCCACCGTCGACCTGGCCGGCGGCACCTTGCAGCCGCGCCACCGCGCTACCGACAAGGCCTGGATCAACAACAGCTACAACGAATTCGGCTGGCTGCCCGACAGCCGCACCTTGTGGTTCCTGTCCGAGGAATCGGGCTACTCGCACCTGTACACGCTGGGTGCCGACGGCCGCCAGCGCGCGCTCACGAGCGGCAACTGGGAAGCCACCCAGGTCACGTGGAACGGCGACGGTTCTGCCGCCTGGGTCATGTGCAACCGCAAGACGCCGGGCGAATACGAGGTGTGCGCGGTATCGAAAGACGGCGCGAAAGACGGCGCCGTGCGCGAAGTGACGCAGTTCGATGGAGGCGTCGACGAGTTCACGCCTTCGCCGGACGGACGCAAGCTGCTGGTGCGTTACTCGGCCGCCTACGTGCCGCCGCAGCTGGCCATCGTGCCGGCCGCCGGTGGTGCGGCCGTCAAGCTGACCGATACGCGCAGCGCCGAATTCAAGGCGCGCGAATGGATCATGCCGCAATTCGTGGCGGTGCCGTCCACCCACGGCGCCCAGCCCGTGTGGGCCAAGCTGTATCGCCCCGCCACCCTGGAGCCGGGCAGGAAGTATCCGGTGGTGATGTTCGTCCACGGCGCCGGCTACCTGCAGAACGTCAGCCACCGCTACTCGAACTACTTCCGCGAGCAGATGTTCCACAACTTGCTGGTCGAGAAGGGCTACATCGTGCTGGACATGGACTACCGCGCCTCGAAGGGCTATGGTCGCGACTGGCGCACGGCGATCTATCGCCAGATGGGCCACCCCGAGCTGGAGGACTACGTCGACGGCGCGAAGTGGCTGGCGGCGCAGCACCAGGGCGATATCGACAAGGTCGGCATCTACGGCGGCAGCTACGGCGGCTTCATGACCTTCATGGCGCTGATGCGCGAGCCGGAGCTGTTCAAGGCCGGCGCCGCGCTGCGCCCCGTGACGGACTGGACTTCCTACAACCACGGCTACACGGCCAATATCCTGAACACGCCGGACGTCGATCCGGAAGCGTACAAGCTGTCTTCGCCGATCGAGTACGCCGACCGGCTGAAGGGTCACCTGCTGATCGCCCACGGCATGGTCGACGACAACGTGTTCTACCAGGATTCGGTGCGCATGGCGCAGCGCCTGATCGAACTGAAAAAGGATCATTGGGAGCTGGCCAGCTACCCGCTGGAACGGCACGCGTATACGCAGCCGGAGAGCTGGTACGACCAGTACCGGCGCATCTACCAGCTGTTCGAGCGGACCTTGAAATGAGCCAGGCAGCCTAGCGCACGCTGCTGGGCAGCACCTGGTAATCGTCCGTCTGGTACAGCGTGCGCCAGGTGGCCAGCAGCGCGGGCGAAGGCGTCACCAGCTTGCGGGCGGTCAGGTCGAGCCAGCCGCCCACGCTGTCGATGCGGGCGGCCAGCTTGCCGTCGCCCCGGAAGATCTCGCTGCGCAGCTGCCAGCGGCTGCCGTCCTCGGACAACCCGGCCAGCGCCAGGGTAACGGTGATCTGCTCCAGCAGCGCCACCTCCTTGTAGTACGACAGCTCGTCCTTCATGACGACCGGCCCGATGTGCAGGCGCCGGAATTCGCTCATCGGATAGCCGTTCTCGGCGAGGAAAAGCATGCGCACGTCGGCCGCCTTGTCCAGAAAAGCCGTGTTGGCCATATGGCTGTTGAAGTCCATGTCGGCCCATCCCGCCATCATCCTGCGTTCGAACATGTCTGCCTCCTGGGTCAACGGCCGCGCCGGCGGCCAGGTATCAAGCAACTGCGACGATGATACCGCGTCATCCTATTGCGCGCCGGCCGCCACCCAGGCGGCAACCTCGGCCCGTTCCCCTTCCGTCATGTTCGTCAGGTTCCCGATCGGCATGGCCTTCAGCTCCACCACCTGCTTGTGGATCTGCGCGGCGCGCTGGCGGACCTGCGCCGGCGTGTCGAAGACGATGCCGGCCGGCGCCGCCGCGAAGCCGGGCTGGGTGGGCCTGGCGGCATGGCAGGACAGGCAGCGCCGGTCGATGATGTCCTTCACCTGCGCGAACCGGGCGGCCGGATCGGCGGCGGCGGCCACCGCGGCAGGGCGCGCCGGCGCGACCAGGATCGCCACCGCCAGCAGCAGGGCCACGCCGATGGCCGGGTAGCGCCATTCGACGCGGCCCTTGTGGCGCAGGTTGAAGAAGTGGCGGATGAAGACGCCGGCCGCCATCATCAGCCCCAGCACCAGCCACGCATGGCGGTGCTGGTACGTCATCGCGTAATGATTGCTGATCATGATGAACAGCACGGGCAAGGTGAAGTAGTTATTGTGGACGCTGCGCTGCTTGGCGCGGATACCGTGGATGGGATCGGGCATGCCGCCGGCCTGCATGGCAGCGACCATCTTGCGCTGGCCGGGAATGATCAGCATCGCCACGTTGGCCACCATGATGGTGCCGATCATGGCGCCGACGTGGATGTACGCCGCGCGCCCCGACAGCAGGTGCGTCAGCGCATAGCCGGCCGCCACCAGCAGCGCAAAGACGACCACGCCGAACCACAGCTCGTGCTTTCCCAGCGGCGAACGGCACAGCAGGTCGTAGATGATCCAGCCGGCAACCAGGAAGCCCAGCCCGACGCCGACCGCCTGCCAGGCCGTCAGGTCGGCCACGGCGCGGTCGATCATCATGGCCTGCGCGTTGAGGTAATACGCGATCGTCAGCAGCGCGAAGCCGGACAGCCATGTGGAATACGCCTCCCATTTAAACCAGTGCAACTCCCTGGGCAGCTCGGGCGGCGCCACCAGGTACTTCTGCGGGTTGTAGAAGCCGCCGCCGTGCACGGCCCACAGCTCGCCCATCACGCCCTTCTTCGCCAGCTCGGAGCCGGCGGCGGGCGGCCGGATCGAGTTGTCGAGCCAGACGAAATAGAAGGAGGCGCCGATCCAGGCGATGCCCGTGATGACGTGCAGCCAGCGCACCAGGAGGTTCAGCCATTCGAGGCCGTAGGGGATCAGGTAAGCGAAGACTTCCATGGGAATCCTTGCCGGAGTGGGATTGCGGGCGGTGCCGGCGGTGCGGCGCGTACGCCACACCGGGGCTGATATGACAAGGTATCACATTTCCCATACATGAAAAATGGCGTATATTCGACATATTCGCGTCCATATAGTCAGCCAGCCATGTCCAGCCTGCCGCAACACCTCGACCTGCACCTGATCCGCATCCTTTACCTGCTGCTGGTGGAGAAGAACGTGTCGCGCGTGGCGCTGAAGTTGAACCAGCCGCAGCCTTCGATCTCGGCCTCGCTGCGCAAGCTGCGCGAACTGACGGGCGATCCGCTGCTGGTACGCGGCGCGCGCGGCATGGTGCCCACGCAGCACGGCGAAAGCCTGCTGAAACCGGCCAAGCGCATCCTGGACGAGACGGAGAACCTGTTCGTCCGCAAGACGCCGTTCGTGCCGCAGGAAGAGGCGCGCACCTTCCACCTGGCCGCGCCCGATTACCTGGACAGCCAGTTCCTGCCGAACGTGGTGGCGCTGCTGCGGCGCGGTTCACCCAACAGCCGCGTGGTGATCCACAACCTCAGCCCCGGCATCGACTACGTGCGCATGCTGTCGGACGGCGAGATGGACCTCGTCATCGCCAACTGGGACGAGCCGCCGCAGCACCTGCACATCTCCAAGCTGTTCGAGGACCCGATCATCTGCGCCATGCACGCGGCCTGCCCATACGCCCGCCGCACGGACAGCGACGCGATGACCCTGCACGATTACCTGACCCTGCCCCACGTGGCGCCATCGCAGATCGTGCCGGGCTATGGCGGCGTGATCGATTCCTTCCTGGAGCGCCAGAACCTGCGCCGCAACGTGGCCGTCGAATCGGCCTATTTCGGCCTGATTCCCTACATGCTGACGCAGACCGACCTGGTGCTGACGACGGGCCGCCAGTTCCTGCGCTTCTATGAACGCACCTTGCCGCTGAAGACCTTTACGGTACCCGTCAAGTTCCCGCCCATGCGCTTCTATCAGCTGTGGCACGAGCGGGTGCACCAGGCACCGGAACACAAGTGGCTGCGCGACCAGGTATCGACGGCGGCCAAGGCGCTGGCGCCGAAGTAGTCAGCGCCAAGGACGGCCGCGTGACGTCGGGGTCGGCTTCCGCGTTTGCTTGCGCTTGCGCCAGTTGGTCGGGTCGGCAAGCTCACAGGCCCCCTGGCAGCAGGCATTACCGGCCAGGTCGACGAAAAAGGCGAACAGGTGACGCTTGCCGCAGGAAGGCATGTCGCAGCATCCCGGATCGCAGTCGCCGCGCTGGCGCCGCAGGGCCGGAGACAGGCTGCGGCGCGGCGGCGCTGCCGCAGCCGTGCGGCGATGCTGGTCGCCGCAGGCCGCAATCCGCCGGCGCAATAAGCCGATGCCCACCGCGGCGCCGTAACGGGCGATGACGCGATAGCCATAGGCCGAACAGCTTTCGCCGTCGGTGGCGACGCGCCATGCGCAGCTGAAGCCTTTATAGGGCGACAGGTAACGGCGATATATCTGGATGACGGCCAGCAGCACGAATTTCATCGGGTCTCCACGAGCGAGCCCGCATGATACCGCCCGTGCTCGCCGCCGCGCCAGGCCCTAATCCGCGTTCAACACCAGGTGTGCGCCGACCAGCAGCAAGGTGAGGAACAGGCAGCGCCGGAACAGCGCCGGCTGCAGGCGCTGGCGCAGCCGCTGCCCCACCAGCATGCCCGCCAGCGCCGGCAACTGCGCCAGGAACGAGGCCCCGGCGGCGGCAGGCTGCCACGCATCGTGCGCCGCCAGCACGATGGCCAGCGCCATCGTCGATACGGCGAACGACAGGCCCATCGCCTGCACCAGCTCATCGCGCTCCATCGCCAGCGCCTGCAGGTACGGCACGGCGGGCAGCACGAACACGCCCGTCGCCGCCGTCAGCACGCCCGTGCCGGCGCCCACCAGGGGAGCGAGCCACGGTTCGTGCCGCGCCGGAACCTTCCACTGCCAGGACCACAGGCCGACCAGCGCGTACAGCACCAGGGCCAGCCCCAGCACGATGCCGCCGCCGTCGAGCCGCATCAGCAGGGCGCCGCCGACGAGCGTGCCGAGGAAGATCCCGGCCATCATGCCGCGCAGGCGCAGCCATAGCGGATACAGGGGCGGTCCGGATAGCAGCTGCCAGCCATTGGTCAACAACGAAGGCACGACCAGCAAGGCTGCGGCCTCCATCGGCGGCATCACGAGTCCGAGCAAGGCCATCGCGACGGTCGGCAGGCCCATGCCGGTGATGCCTTTCACCATGCCAGCCAGGACGAAGACGGCGCCGACGAAAACGATATGGGTAACGAAGTGTGGTTCCATGCTCGCAGTGTGCCAGTGGCACCGCGTCACGAAAATGTGGAATATACTTCCGCTGCCTTCGCCTGCTCCGAAGGCTGGAGAATCCGTGCGTTTCGACCTGACCGACCTGAAACTGTTCCAGCGCGTGGCGGAAAGCGGCAGCATCACGGCCGGCGCCGCGCACGCGCACCTGGCCCTGGCCTCGGCCAGCGCCCGCATCCGCGGCATGGAAGACACGCTGGGCGTGCCGCTGCTTGTGCGGGGCCGGCGCGGCGTCGAGCCAACCGCCGCCGGCCGCACCCTGCTGCACCATGCCCGCCTGATCACGCAGCAGATGGAGCGTATGCGCGCCGACCTGGGCGAATACGCCAGCGGCCTGAAAGGCCATGTGCGGCTGCTGTCGAACACGTCCGCGCTGACGGAATTCCTGCCCGACGCACTGGCGGCCTTCATGGCGGCCCACCCGCACGTCAATGTCGACCTGGAAGAGCGGCTCAGCACGGACATCGTGCAGGCGATGCGCGACCGGCTGGCCGATATCGGCATCGTCACGGACGCCGTCGACAGCAGCGGGCTGGAAACGCGGTTGTTCAAGGAAGACCGGCTGGTGCTGGCCGTGGGGCTGGCGCACCCACTGGCGAAGGGCGTGCGGCGCAACGGCGCGCTGCCGTTTTCGGCCTGCGTCGAGTACGACTTCATCGGCCTGGCCGGTGACAGCGCACTGCAGCAGTACATCGGCGAGCAGGCGTCGCGGCTGGGCCACCGGCTGCGCTACCGCGTGCGTTTGCGCAGCTTCGACGCGATCTGCCGCATGGTCGCCAGCGGCAATGGCCTGGCCGTGCTGCCTGAATCGGCCGCCGTGCGCTCGCGCGACGCGGCCAACCTGAAGGTAGTGCGGCTCACCGACCCATGGGCCCGGCGCCGCCTGCTGCTGTGCATGCAGAGCTACGCCGAGCTGCCCGGCTATGCGCGCGAGCTGGTCGATACGCTGGCGGCGCCGCAGCCGTAGACGCGCAGCGAAAAGTTGCCAGGAAATTGGGGTCTGTCCCCATTTTTGCAGCAACTACGCCGTGCCGGCCCGCTCCAGCATGGCGTGCAGCAGCACGTTGCAGCCCGCCTCCAGGTGCTCGGACTTGGCGTCCTCGATCTCGTTGTGGCTGATGCCGTCCTTGCAGGGCACGAAGATCATGCCCGAAGGGGCCAGGCGCGCGGCGTAGATGGCGTCGTGACCGGCGCCGGAGACGACGTCCATGGCCGGGTAGCCCAGCTTCGCGGTGGCATTGCGCACGGCGCCGACCACGTCCGGATGGAAGGGGCACGGCGGGTAGTACGACACCCGTTCCAGCTCGATGGCCAGGCCGGTCTCCTGTGCCGTCTTCGCGACGAACGCCGTCATCTCCTCGTGCATCGTGTTCAGCAGTTCCCCCGTGACATTGCGCAGGTCGATCGAGAACTTCACCTGGCCGGGAATGACGTTGCGGCTGTTGGGGAATACCTGCATCATGCCGACCGTGCCGCGCCCGTACGGCGGGTAGCGGTTGGCGATGGCCACCACCTCCGGGATGATGCGGGCCGCCACCTGCATCGCGTCCTTGCGCAGGTGCATCGGCGTCGGGCCGGCGTGCGCTTCCATGCCGGATACCGTGCAGTCGTACCATGACAGGCCCATCACGGCCGGCACCACGCCGATCACCTTGTCCGCGTCCTCCAGCACGGGGCCCTGCTCGATATGCGTCTCGAAGTAGGCGCCGATGGGGTGATCGCCCGGCACCTGGTCGCCCTTGTAGCCGATGCGTTCCAGTTCCTCGCCGACGGACTTGCCTTCCGTGTCGCGCGCCGCATAAGCGTGTTCCAGGGTGAAGGCGCCGCAGAACACGCCGGAACCCATCATCACCGGCACGAAGCGCGAGCCTTCCTCGTTGGTCCAGAAGGCCACTTCGATGGGCGCGCGCGTGCGGATGCCATGGTCGTTCAAGGTGCGAACCACTTCCAGCCCGGCCAGCACGCCGTAGTTGCCGTCGAACTTGCCGCCGGTGGGCTGGGTGTCGATATGGCTGCCCGTCATCACGGGCGGCAGGGAGTTGTCGGTGCCGTCGCGGCGCATGAAGACATTGCCGATCTGGTCGATCGTCACGCTCATGCCGGCGTCGCGGGCCCAGCCCACCACCAGGTCGCGGCCCTGGCGATCCAGGTCCGTCAGGGCGAGCCGCTTGACGCCGCCCTTGGCCGTCGCCCCGATCTGCGCCAGTTCCATCAGCGCCGCCCACAGCCGCTCCCCGTCGACGCGCAAGCCAGCCAGCGCGTCCTCCTTCAAGTCAATGCGCATTTCGTTCATGTCTGCTCCTGGATTTACGCCTGGTTATGAGGGTTCAAGCCTGCGCCGTGACGGGCACGAAGGCGGGACGGTCGATATGACGCCCCGCGCCCTCCTCCGCCATCAGTTCGCCCCGGTGGAATACCAGCTTGCCGGCTGCGATCGTCGAACTGGGAATGCCCTTGACGGTGCGCCCTTCGAAGACGTTGAAGCCGCCCTTGGCATGCTGGGTCGCCTGCGAAATGGTGCGGGTGCCTTCCGGGTCCCACACCACCACGTCGGCATCCGAACCGGCAGCGATCAGGCCCTTTCTTGGATACATATTGAAGATCTGCGCCGCGTTGGCGGAGGTGACGCGGACGAACTCGGAAGGCGTCAGGATGCCGCCGTTGACACCTTCGTCCCACACCACGGCCATGCGGTCCTCGACGCCGCCGCAGCCGTTCGGGATCTTCGTGAAGTCGTCGCGACCGGCAGCCTTCTGCTCGGCGCAGAAGGTGCAGTGGTCCGTCGCCGTCGTGTGCAGGTTGCCGCCTCTTAGCCCCTGCCACAGCGCGCGCTGGTGCTCCTTGCCGCGAAACGGTGGGCTCATCACATGACCGGCGGCGAAATCGAAATCGGGGTTCTGGTAGACGCTGTCGTCGATGACGAGGTGGCCCGCCAGTGCCTCGCCGTACACGCGCTGGCCCGTGGCACGAGCCCGCGTGATGGCGTCGAGCGACTCCTTGCAGGAGACGTGGACAATGTACAGCGGCGTATTGAGCACGCTGGCAATCGCGATGGCGCGGTTGGCTGCTTCCGCTTCCACGGCCGGTGGCCGCGACAGCGGATGCGACGAAGGTCCCGTCAGGCCTTGCTTGATGAGGTCCTGCTGCAGCTGGTAGACCAGTTCGCCGTTCTCCGCATGCACGGTGGGGATGGCGCCCAGTTCCAGCGAGCGGCGAAAGCTCTTCACCAAGGTTTCGTCGTCGGCCATGATGGCGTTCTTGTAGGCCATGAAGTGCTTGAAGCTGTTGACGCCGTGCTTCTGCACCAGCTCCCCCATCTCCTCGCGCACCCTGTCCGACCACCATGTGATGGCCACGTGGAAGGTGTAGTCGCCGGCGGCCTTGGCGGCCCAGCCGCGCCACTGGTGGTAGGCCTCCAGCAGCGACTGCTGCGGATTCGGAATGACGAAATCCATGATGGTGGTGGTGCCGCCGGCCAGGCCGGCTGCCGTGCCGGTGAAGAAATCGTCGGCCGTCACGGTGCCCATGAAGGGCAGGTTCATGTGCGTGTGCGGATCGATCCCGCCGGGCATCACGTACTGGCCGCTGGCGTCGATCACCTGGGCCGACGCGGGCGCGTCGAGGTTCTCGCCGACGGCGACGATCTTGTCGCCGTCGCACAGCACATCGGCCTTGAAAGCACGGTCCGCGTTGACGACGGTACCGCCGCGAATAATCAGTGTCATGGCGTCTCCTTCTTGTTCAGGAATGCAGGGTGCGTGCCGGCGGCGCCAGCACCGGCGCCGTCTTGCCGCGCATCAGGGCGCCGTACACGACGGCCGAGATGGCGATGCCGACGAACCAGGCGTAGGTATAGATGGTCTTGAAGATGTCCGCCGTGGTGGGGAAGGCGGCCGGGAAGGCGGCATGCAGGAAACCGGGAATATTCGGCAGGACGCCCAGTACGAAGGCGACGATGGCGGCCATGTTCCAGCCGCTGCCGTACGAGTAGATGCCGTCGTCGCGGTACAGCTGCGCCACGTCCAGCTCCGTCCTGCGCACGAAGTAGTAGTCGACGATCAGCACGCCCGCGATGGGCCCCAGCAGCGCCGAATAGCCGATCAGCCACGTGAAGATATAGCCTTCCGTGGTTTCCAGCAGCTTCCACGGCATCATCGCCAGCGCGATGGCGGCCGTGATGTAGCCACCGGTGCGGTACGAAATCGTCTTCGGCGCCAGCGCGGAAAAGTCGTATGCGGGGCCGACCAGGTTGGCCGCCAGGTTGACGCTGACGGTATCGATCAGCAGCACCACCAGCGCCACCAGCACGGCCACGCCCGTCATGCGGCTGGCCAGGTCGACGGGGTCCCACAGTGCCTTGCCGTACAGGACGACGGTGGCCGACGTGACGATGACCGCCAGCGCGGCCAGGAGGCCCATCGGCACCGGCAGCCCGACGGACTGGCCCACCAGCTGGTCGCGCTGCGACTTGGCGAAGCGGGTGAAGTCCGGGATGTTCAGCGCCAAGGTGGCCCAGAAGCCCACCATCGCCGTCAGCGACGGCCAGAAGGTGGACCAGAACTGGCCGGCCTTCTTGCCCCCCGCGACAAATTCCGATGGCTTGTCCAGCAGCGGACCGAAGCCACCTGCCTTGTCGTACACCCACCACAGCAGCACGAAGCAGATCAGGATCTTCAGCGGCGCGGTATAGGTCTCGAGCTTGCGGATCGATTCCATGCCGTGCACGATGTAGTAGAACTGGATTGCCCAGAAGGCCAGGAAGCACAGCAGCTGCGCCAGGTTGATGCCCAGGCCCGGCAGCTTGTCGCCGCCGATGGGATGGCCCATCAGCACGCCCAGCAAGGTGTAGATCATCTGCCCGCCGAACCAGGTCTGGATGCCGTACCAGCCGCAGGCGACGACGGCGCGCATCAGCGCGGGGAGCTTTGCGCCGGCCGTGCCGAACGAGGCGCGCGCCAGCACGGCATATGGAATGCCGTACTTGGTGCCGGCATGGCCGATGGCCAGCATCGGCAGCAGCACGATGGCGTTGGCCAGGAATACCGTCAGCACGGACTGGTACGCGGACATGCCGCCTTCGACCAGGCTGGCCGACAGGGTGTAGGCCGGAATGCACATCACCATGCCGACCCACAGCGCGGCAAAGTGATACCAGCGCCACGTGCGTTGGGCGGCGCTGGTCGGTGCCAGGTCTTCGTTCCACAGGTCGCTGCTGTTCTTGTTAAGGTCTTGGTTCACTGCGGCTCTCCGTCTGTTGAAAGGCTTCGGTCACGATAACTGCAACGACAACTGCCAGAACCGGGGGCAGTCCCGCAGGGACAGTCCCCTGCGGGCGCCGGCTCCTGGTTCCGTGCTAAGCCGCCGTGGGCACCTTCTCCGCGCGCGGATTGCGCGGGTCCTGCGTCCAGTTCATATATGGCTTGCCGGTCTGCTGCGGCACCATCGTGATGCAGTTCTGGACCGGGCAGGTGATCTCGCACAGGTTGCAGCCGACGCATTCGTGGTCGATGACCTGGTAGCTGCGCGCCGCGCTGATCGGGTCGACCAGCTTGGCAATCGCCTGGTGCGACGTATCCTCGCAGGCGACAAAGCACTTGCCGCAGCCGATGCAGGCATCCTGGTCGATCCGGGCAATGACCTTGTAGTTCATGTCCAGGTACTTCCAGTCCGTCGTATTCGGCACGGCCTTGCCGGAGAAATCGGCCAGGGTCTGGTAGCCCTTCGACTCCATCCACCGCGCCAGGCCGTCCTTCATCTCCTCGACGATGCGGAAGCCATGCAGCATTGCGGCAGTGCAGACCTGCACGCAGCCGGCACCGAGCGCGATGAATTCGGCCGCGTCGCGCCAGTTGTTGATGCCGCCGATGCCGGAGATGGGCAGGCCGCGGGTCTGCTCGTCGCGCGCGATCTCGGCTACCATGTTCAGCGCGATGGGCTTGACGGCCGTGCCGCAGTAGCCGCCGTGCGTGCTGGCCTGGCCCACCGTGGGCAGCGCCACCATCCGGTCCAGATCGATCGACGTGATCGAGTTGATGGTGTTGATCAGCGAGACGGCATCGGCGCCGCCGGCCTTCGCGGCCCGCGCCGGCTGGCGGATGTCGGTGATATTCGGCGTGAGCTTGACGATCACGGGCAGGCGGCTGTGCTTCTTGCACCAGCTGGTGACTAGCTGCACGTACTCCGGCACCTGGCCGACGGCGGCGCCCATGCCCCGCTCCGGCATGCCGTGCGGGCAGCCGAAATTGAGCTCGATGCCGTCCGCGCCGGTCGCTTCCACCTTCGGCAGGATGTCGGCCCAGTAGTGCTCCTCGCAGGGCAGCATCAGCGAGACGACGATGGCACGGTCCGGCCACGCTTCCTTGACGGCCGTGATCTCGCGCAGGTTGATGTCGAGCGATCGGTCGGTGATCAATTCGATGTTGTTGAAGCCCAGGACTTCGCGGTTCTTGCCGTAGATGGCCGAGTAGCGCGAGGACACGTTGACGGCCGGCGGGTCTTCGCCCAGCGTCTTCCACACGACGCCGCCCCACCCCGCCTCGAAGGCGCGGATGACGTTATAGGCCTTGTCGGTCGGCGGCGCGGAGGCCAGCCAGAACGGGTTGGGTGACTTGATGCCGCAAAAATCGATGCTGAGGTCCGCTTTCATCACACACCTTCCTTCTTCGCCTGCATATCGGAATGGATCGCCAGCGCCGCCAGCTTTCCGTGCTGGACGGCCTGCACCGTCAGGTCCTGCCCCGGCGCCACGCAGTCGCCGCCCGCGTAGATGCCCGGCAGCGCCGTGCGGAAGCGGTCGTCCACGTGGATCTTGTCGCCGTCGCGCTTGAGCAAGGTTGCCAGCGGATCGGACAGCGATGCTTCGGCCAAGCCCTGGCCGATGGCCTTGAATACGGCGTCGGCGGCGATCTCGAAGGTTTCCCCGGTGCCCGTCAGGCGGCCCGCATCGCTCATCGCGGTCTTCTCGAAGCGCATGCCGCGCACGCGCCCGAAGCCATCGAGCAGCACTTCGCGCGGCTGCGCCCATGTCACCATCCGCACCAGGTTAGCCTTGGCGATGTCCTGCTCGTGGTGGGTGGCGCCCATCGCATCGAAGCCGCGCCGGTAGACCAGGGTGACTTCCTCGGCGCCCAGGCGGCCGATCTGCACGGCCATGTCGATGGCCGTATTGCCGGCGCCGATGACGATGGCGCGGCGTGGCACGGGCAGCGCGGCCAGGTCGCTGGCCTGGCGCAGCGCGGCGATGTAGTCGACGGCGGCCAGCAGGCCCGGTGCGTCCTCGCCCGTCAGGCCCAGTTGGCGGCTCGCACCCAGGCCCAGGCCCAGGAAGACGGCGTCGTAGTTCGCGTGCAGGTCCTTCAGGTGCAGGTTCTCGCCCAGCTTCTGGCCGCAGCGGATTTCGATGCCGCCGATCCCCAGCAGGAACTCCACTTCGCGCTGCGCGAACTGGTTGGTCAGCTTGTACTTGGCGATGCCGTATTCGTTCAGGCCACCCGGCTTGGCCTGGGCCTCGAACACGACGACGTCGTTGCCCAGCATGGCCAGCCGGTGCGCGCACGACAGGCCGGCAGGACCCGCGCCCACCACGGCGACGGTCTTGCCGGTGCTCGGGGCGCGCTGGAACGGGTGGTCGACGAAGGACATATTGTCGGTGGCGTAGCGCTGCAGCAGCGCGATCTTGACGGGCTGGCCTTCGGCATCGTGGTTGCGCACGCAGGCGTCCTCGCACAGGATCTCGGTCGGGCATACCCGCGCGCAGCTGCCGCCGAAGATGTTCTGCTTCAGGATACCGGCGGCGGCGCCGTCGATATTGCGATCATGGATATTGCGGATGAAGCTGGCCACGTCGATCTCGGACGGGCAGATGCGCGTGCACGGTGCGTCGTAACAGTACAGGCAGCGCGCGCTTTCGATGGCGGCCTGGCGCGCATTCAGCGGGGGCGCCAGGTCGGTGAAGTGGCTGGCCAGTTCGCCGTTGCTGGCGGTGGGTTGGGGGATGTAGTTGAGTGAGTCGAGCATGGTGTGGTTCCTGGCTGGGTCCTGAATAAGACTTCACTGTGCTGGGTAAAAAACCGGGGACGGTCCTGGGGCGGTCCCGACAGTCCCTTTATGCATCGGCCGCCGACGTCGGCCGCGCCATCACTTCATCTGAGGGAATGCAAATTCCGCGCCAGCGGAAGCCGTATTCGGCCAGCGCTGCATCACGGCCTTG